>Ga0208316_1000327_pt1 | contig 44618 bp, 41 predicted proteins | sample MalvireepMed_231_FD_184240 | JGI IMG/M metagenome (GOLD analysis project Ga0208316, IMG submission 184240) | Marine viral communities from the Global Malaspina Expedition - Malaspina viral metaG DeepMed_231 (SPAdes) (version 2) | ecosystem: Environmental > Aquatic > Marine > Oceanic | place... | reverse complement strand
CGTCACGCTCTCGGCCACGGCCGCAGTGTCGCCCAGCGGCAGCCCCGCCACCGCGCGCATGTGGTTGGCGAACTGGCTGGTCACCGCGCCCTCGATCGTCCAATGCCCCGAATTGTGGACCCGCGGCGCCATCTCATTGAAAATAGGACCTTTTTCGGTCGCGAAAAACTCCAGCGTCAGCACCCCGACATAATCCAGCGCATCCGCCACCCGCTTCGCCAGCGCATGGGCTTCATCAACTTGCGCCGCGATTCTCTCCCCCGCCGGCAGCGAGGAGGTCGCCAGAATCCCGTCGCGATGCACATTGCGGGTCGGTTCCCAGAATCGCACCGCGCCATCGCGTCCCCGCACCAGGATCACCGAAAACTCCGCCGCGAAATCGACGAAGCCCTCGTAGATCGCCGGACCGCCCGACAGCGGCACGCCATCGGCATCATGCGCCGATTCGATCCGCCACTGGCCCTTGCCGTCATAGCCCTCGCGCCGGGTCTTGAGGATGCCCGGCGCCCCGATCCGCTCGATCGCGGCGACCAGATCTGCGCGCGAATCGACCGCGGCATGGAGCGCGGGCCGACCGCCGAGCCCCTCGACGAAGCGCTTCTCCGCCAGCCGGTCCTGCGCCACTTCGAGAGCCTTGCGCGGCGGGAACACCGCATCGACCGGCAGCGTGTCGAACACGCTCAGCGGCACATTCTCGAATTCATAGGTGATCGCATCGCATTGCGCGGCGAAGGCCGCCAGCGCGGCGGTATCGTCCCAGCGGGCGGTGAAGAAATCGGCGCAGAGCTCGGCGGCAACATTGTCGCCCTCGGGTGCAAAGCCGACGCAGCGATAGCCCAGCCGTGCGCCCTCGATCGCCAGCATTCGGCCCAACTGACCACCGCCGAGAATCCCGATCGTGCTGCCCTGTTTCAGCATCACTCCTCCGGTCGTTCCGCCACGGCATCGCTGCGCGCCTGCCGCCACTCCTTGAGCCGTCCGGTCAGCGCGGCATCGCTGCCCGCCAGGATGCTCGCGGCGAGCAGGCCGGCATTGGTCGCCCCGGCCTCGCCGATCGCCAGCGTCCCCACCGGCACGCCCGCGGGCATCTGGACGATCGAGAGCAGGCTGTCCTGACCGCTCAGCGCGCGCGACTGCACCGGCACGCCCAGCACCGGCAGATGCGTCAGCGCCGCGATCATCCCCGGCAAATGCGCTGCGCCGCCCGCGCCGGCGACGATCACGGCGATGCCTTCGCCCTCGGCTGCCCGCGCGAAGTCGTACATTCGGTCCGGCGTGCGGTGCGCCGAGACGATCCGGACGTCGACGGCGACCTCGAGCTCCTCGAGAATGTCGGCGCAATGCTTCATCGTCGGCCAGTCGGACTGGCTGCCCATCACGATCGCGACTTTCGCCTGCAGCGCCATCCTCACGCGTCCCTGAGGTAGTAGCGCTCGCCCGAGGGGCGCAGATCGTCGCCGAACTCGTAGACGATCGGCTGGCCGGTGGGGATCTCCAGCCCGGTGATGTCCTCGTCGGATATGTTCGACAGATGCTTCACCAGCGCGCGCAGCGAGTTGCCATGCGCGGAAATGATGACCGTCTCCCCGCTGGCCAGCACCGGGCGGATGTCGCTTTCCCAATAGGGCAGCACGCGCTCGATGGTGAGCTTGAGGCTTTCGGCAAGAGGAATGTCTATTCCGGCGTAGCGCGCATCCGAGGCCAGGTCGTACTCGCTGCCGGGCTCAAGATCGGGCGGGGGCACATCGAAGCTGCGGCGCCAGACATGGACCTGTTCGTCGCCGTGCCGGTCGCGGGTTTCCTGCTTGTCGAGCCCGGTCAGTCCGCCGTAATGCCGCTCGTTGAGCCGCCAGTCCTTCACCACCGGAATCCACAACCGGTCGCAGGCCTCTAGCGCCAGATTGAGCGTCTTGATGGCGCGGGTCTGATAGGAGGTGAAGGCGTAGGTGGGCAGTACGCCGCGCTCGGCGAGCAGCCACCCCGCCGCGATCGCCTCCTCGACGCCCTTTTCGGTCAGATCCACATCCCACCAGCCGGTGAAGCGGTTGGCGAGGTTCCATTCGCTCTGGCCGTGGCGCACGAGAATGAGTTTGGGCATGAATGCTCCGGGCAAATCCTAGGAGCGCGCTTCGTTAGCCGCCCGCATCGGGTTTTGGAAGCGCCGCATCCGATTCGTTTTGCTGGCGCGCTTGCGCCTTGCGGCGGCGCAGGTTCTCGCGCAATCGCGCGGCCAGCCGTTCCTCGCGCGTCGCCTTGGGATCGGGTTTTGCCATGGCGGTGCTTGTGGCGGCGAAGCGCGCGAAGCTCAAGCATCGCTTGACATTGGCTCCGGCTCTGACAATAGCGCGCGCCTCCTGCATCCCCCGGATTTTCGGGGCAGGTTCCGTGCTGCTGTAGCTCAGTGGTAGAGCGCGTCATTGGTAATGACGAGGTCGGGAGTTCAATCCTCCCCAGCAGCACCATTTTCCGATCAGAATCGAGTCGATACCGGTGCGAGCGCGGAGGCGCTTGCGCAATGCGGCGCGCTGCGCCACCTGTCCGCCCCTGATTTGAGGGGGAGGACGAAACCGGCATGCATTTCCAGCTTACCGAACAGCAGCGCGAGCTGCAGGACGCCGCGCGCGCATTCGCGCAGAAGGAGCTGCCCGAGCTGGCGCGCGAGATGGAGGAGAAGGATTTCTCCGTCCCCGCCGAGATGGTCCGCCGCTATGGCGAGATGGGGTTTCTCGGGGTCAATCTGCCCGAGCAATATGGCGGACTGGGGCTGGGGCATTTCGAGGCGATCCTGGTGCTCGAACAATTCGCGATGATCTCCAACGCGGTCGCCTTCCCGGTGTTCGAGGCGCTGGTCGGCCCGGTGCGGACGCTCGAACGGTTCGGTTCGGAGGAGCTCAAGGCGAGGATCATTCCGCAGGTCACCGCGGGCGAGGCGACGGTCGCGGTTTCGATGTCCGAACCCGACGCCGGCACCGCGCTGACCGAACTGACCACCCGCGCCAGCGACGAGGGCGATCACTATCTGCTCAACGGCACCAAGCGCTGGACCAGCGGCGCGGGCCATGCGCGCTATTACGTGACCTATTGCCGGCTCTCGGACGAACCCGCGGCCAGGGGCATCGGTGCCCTGCTGGTCGACAAGGACATGGACGGCGTCTCCTTCGGCGTGCGCGAGGAGCTGATGGGCTTTCGCGGGATCGAGACGCGCGACATCCGCTTCGACGGCGTGAAAGTGCCCAAGGACAATCTGGTGATCGGCGCGGGCGGCTTCGGGCAGCTGATGCAGGCCTTCGGGCTGGAGCGCTGCGGCAATGCGACGCAGAGCCTCGGGCTCGCTCAGGCCGCGCTCGATCAGGCGATCGAATACACGCAGGAGCGCAAGGCCTTCGGCAAGCCGATCGTCGACTTCCAGGGGGTGCAGCTGAAGCTAGCGGAAATGGCGATGCGGGTCGAGGCGGCGCGGCTGCTGATCTATCGGGCGGTGGTCAATTCCGCCGAACAGGACAACGGCCTGCCCTCGGTCTACGAGAGCAGCGTCGCCAAATGCTACGCCAACGAGATCGTCCGCGAGGTGACCGCGCAGGGGATGCAGGTGATGGGCGGCTATGGCTATCACAAGGAATACGGGATGGAGCAGCGGCTGCGCGACGGTTTCGCCTGGGGGATCGCGGGGGGCGCGATCGATGTCCAGAAGACCAATATCACCGCCGCGATGATCGGTCGCAGGTTCGACCAGCGGCGTTGATTCGTATCAGTGTATTGCGTAGATAGGACGCCGATGGATGATCCGATCGAAGACGACGGACCGCTGACTCCGCTGGACCCGGCCTACAGGTCGGTTATGCGGATCGTTACCGCGATCTGGCTGGCGATCCTGCTGGTTCCGGTAATCGCCGCCGAAGTGGTGATCCCGGGCTGGCATGGCGTCGTCGCGGTCCCCTATCTGCTGTTGGCTGCGGCCATCCTCCTGCGCCTCCCGCAGCGCCGCTGGCAGGCGCGTGGCTATGTGATGGCCGACGAGCGGTTGCGGGTGGTCAGGGGACTGCTGTTCCATTCGGACACCGTGGTGCCGTTCGGACGGGTGCAGCATATCGACGTCGACCAGGGCCCGCTCGAGCGCGCCTACGAGATCGCCACGCTGACGGTGCACACCGCCGGCAGCCACAACGCTTCGGTCCATCTGCCGGGGCTCAAGCACGCCGATGCGCTGGCGATGCGCGATGCGATCCGCGCTGCGATCCGGCGCGACACGCTGTGACGGGCGACGGGGTTACGGGCGACCGGCCCCTGCCGGAAAGCGCCGCTCTGGAGCAACCCGCACCCGCCGACGTGGGCGAGGCGCGGCGCACCGACCCCAAGAGCTTCATCGTCGGCGCGGTCGCCTCGCTGGGACAGGTCGCGCTTCCGCTGGCCTTCGGCGCCTATGCGGTGCTCGACGGCGAACCGGCCCGGCTGCTGTTCGCGATCCCGGCGGTGCTCGCCATCCTCGCCGTCAGCACCGCGCTGGCCTATCTTCACTGGTACCGCTTCACCTACCGTGTCGGCGCGCAGGACATTCGCGTCGAGAGCGGGCTGATCTCCCGCGCCGCGCGCTCGGTGCCGTATGAGCGGATCCAGGATGTCAGCCTCGAGCAGAAGCTGCTCCCCAGGCTGTTCGGGCTGGTCGAGGTGCGGTTCGAGACGGGAGCGGGAGGCAAGGACGAGCTCAAGCTTTCCTATCTCGCCGAGGCCGAGGGCGAACGGTTGCGCGAACTGGTCCGCGGGCAGAAGGATGGGGCGGCTCCTGCATCCAATCCGGACAAGCTCGCAGAAAGCCTGGAGGCGCCGACCCTGTTCGCGATGGGGCCGCGCCGCGTCGTCACCTTCGGATTGTTCGAGTTCTCGCTCGCGGTGGTCGCGGTGGTGGCGGGTCTCGCACAGCAGTTCGATTTCCTGCTGCCCTTCGACCTGTGGGATTTCGACGCCTGGCAGGACCGGCTGGCGGGTCCCGGTCGCTGGTTGGCGGGGCTGGGCGTCGCCGCGCAGATTGCCGGCGGGATCATTGCGGTGGCGACCTTCGTCGCGCTTGGCTTCCTCACCGGGCTGGTCCGCACAGCTTTGCGCGAATGGGACTTCCGGCTCGAGCGGACCGACAAGGGTCTGCGCCGCCGCCGCGGGCTGCTGACGCGCACCGATGTGGTGATGCCGATCCACCGGGTGCAGGCGCTGCGGATCGGCACGGGGGCGGTGCGCCGCTGGTTCGGCTGGCGCGAGCTCAAACTGGTCAGCCTGGCACAGGACAGCGGTTCGGCCAATCATAGCGTCGCCCCTTTCGCAAAGGCCGAGGAAATCGCACCGATCGTGGCGGTGACGGGGTTTCAGCTGCCGGGCGAACGCTTCGATTGGCAGAGGGCCACCCGCCAGTACCGGACCGACCGGGTCGTGCTGGCGGGTCTGGCGCTGTCGGGAATGACCGTTGGGCTGGCGGTGGCCGGGCAGGGCTGGCTTGTGGTTGTTCCGTCCATCGGCTTCGCAATCATTGCGGCTCTGGAATTCGCCAACTGGCGCTTCGTCGCCAACGGGTTCGATGCCAGCCAACTTTTCCTTCGCCGCAACTTTCTGGCGCCGAAGATCGCGATCGCCTCGCGGGTGAAGCTGCAATCTGTCGAGATCAGCCGGGGCCCGATCGCTCGGCGGCGCGGCTATGCCACGCTCAGCCTCGGACTTGCCGGGGGCAAGTTCACGATCTCGGGCATATCGCCCGAGCGGGCGCGGCAATTGCGCGCGGCGGTGCTCGCGTCGATCGCGGATCGCGACTTCAGCGAGCTGGTCTAGCCGCGCAACCCGCTCCAGCCGGGGTTCTCGTCGAACTTCGCGGCGACGTAGGAGCAGGCGGGCACGATCTTGAAGCCCTGTTCGCGGGCATCGGCGACCAGCGCCTCGACCAGTTCCATGGCGATGCCCTGGCCGCGCAGCGCAGGCGGGACCAGCGTATGGTCGGCCACCCGCGAACCGCCGCGCTTCACCCAGGTCAGCTTGCCGCTGGCATCGCTGCCCGCACCGCGCGCGAGATACTCGCCGCTCTCGCCATTCTCGTGTCGTTCGATCGTCACATCGGTCTCGGCCATGGGTGGGGGATCCTTTCGCTGTCTTGCAAGCAACGCCCGCCGCTCTATGGGCGTTCCGATGCAATTCCTGTCCGACAACGCCGCCGCCGTCCACCCGCTCGTGTGGGAGGCGATGCATGCCGCCGACGCTTCGGATGCGCCCTATGATGGCGATGGCCTGTCGCGCGAGCTCGACGCGCGCTTCTCCGATCTGTTCGGGCGTGATTGCGCCGCGCTGTGGGTGGCGACCGGCACCGCCGCCAATTGCCTCGCGCTGGCGACCATGGTCCAGCCACATGGCGCGGTGGTGTGCCACGAGGAAGCGCATATCGAGATGGACGAAGGCGGCGCGCCCGGCTTCTACCTCCACGGCGCCAAGCTGCTGCTGGTGCCGGGGGAGAGCGCGAAGCTTACGCCGGAGACCCTCCGCGCCGCGATCGATCCGATCCGCGACGATGTCCATCAGGTTCAGCCGCATGCGATTTCGATCACCCAGGCGAGCGAATATGGCCGCGCCTATCGCGCCGATGAGGTGGCCGCGATCGCGTCGCTGGCGAAGCAGCGCGGGCTGGGGCTGCATATGGACGGCGCGCGCTTCGCCAATGCGACCGCCTTTCTAGACTGCACAGCCGCCGAGGCCGCCGGACCGATCGATGCGCTCAGCTTCGGCTGCATCAAGAACGGCGCGATGAGCGCGGAGGCGGTCCTGTTCTTCGATCCGGCGGCGGCCGATGTGGCGCGCTACCGCCGCAAGCGCGCGGGGCATCTGCAATCCAAGGGCCGCTTCCTCGCCGCGCAATTGCTGGCGATGCTCGAAGACGATCTGTGGCTCGACAATGCGCGCCGGGCCAATGCCGCGGCGCAGGAGATCGCCGGCGCCTGCGGCGACCGCCTGCTGCATCCCGTCGAGGCCAACGAACTTTTCGTCCGCTGCAGCGCCGCAGAGCGCGAGGTCCTGCGCGAACGGGGCTTCGGCTTCTACGATTGGGGCGCGGATGCCGCGCGCTTCGTCACCGCCTGGAACACGCGCGCCGAAGATGCGGTCGCGCTCGCCCGGGCGGTGTCCGGCCTGTGACCGCCAGCCCTGCCGATCACGCGCTGCTGCGGCCGCGGATCGTTCTCCCCTTCCTGCTGACCGGGATGATCTGGGGTTCGACCTGGTGGGTGATCACCGACCAGATCGACGGGGTGCCGCCCAGCTGGTCGGTGGCGATCCGCTTTGCGGTGGCGACCCCGGCGATGTTCCTGCTGCTGCTGGCGATGCGCAGGACGCTGAGCATCGGCAAGGCGGGCCACTGGCTCGCACTGGCGATCGGGGTCACGCAGTTCTGCGGCAATTTCAATTTCGTCTACCGCGCCGAACTACACCTGACCTCGGGGATCGTTGCGGTGCTGTTCACCATGCTGATCGTTTCCAATGCGGTGTTCGGCTGGTGGCTGCTGGGGCAGCGGATCACGCGCAATTTCGTCGCCGGAACCCTGGTGGCGCTGTGCGGGATCGGGCTGCTGCTGTGGCACGAGGCGGGGCTCAACCCGCTGGGCGGCTCGATCGGTCTGGGGATTGTCTGGGCGGTGCTGGGAATCCTGTGCGCCAGCATCGCCAATGTCGTCCAGGCCAACCCGACCGGGCGCTCGCTGCCGATGGTGAGCCTGCTGGCCTGGGCGATGCTCTACGGTACGATCGCCGATTTCGCGCTTGCCTGGTGGACCGCGGGGCCGCCGGTGCTGCCCGACCGGGCGAGTTTCTGGCTGGGGATCGGCTGGCTGGCGCTCGCGGGGAGCGTGGTGACCTTCCCGCTGCATTACACGCTGGTGCGCCAGATCGGCGCGGGCCGCGCCGCCTATAACGGCATCGTCACCGTGATCGTGGCGATGCTGCTCTCGACGCTGTTCGAGGATTATCGCTGGACCGCGTGGACCGGCCTTGGGGCGGTGCTGTCGCTGTGCGGGCTGGTGATCGCGCTGCGCGCCCGCACCGTACCGACCCCGCCGCTCGGTAGCGCAACACTAGAGAAGCCCGCGTAGCCCTTCGCGATAGGTCGGGTAGGCCGGGCTCCAGCCGAGCACGCGCCTGGCCTTGCCGTTGGCGACCCGGCGGTTCTCGGCATAGAAGCCGCGCGCCATCGGCGAGAGCCCGGCCTGTTCGATGCTCTGCAAGGGGGGCGGCTCGATCCCCAGCAGGCGGCAGGCCTCCTCGATCACCGCGTTCTGGCTGGTGGGCCAATCGTCGGCGAGATTGTAGGCGCCGGGCGCCGCGTCGCTTTCGAGAGCGGCGACCACGCCCGAGACGATATCCTCCACATGCACCCGGCTGAACACCTGACCGGGCAGGTCGATGCGATGCGCCTTGCCTTGTCGCACCCGCTCGAAAGCGCTGCGGCCCGGTCCGTAGATCCCCGGCAGCCGGAACACGCGCGCGCCCTGATCCAGCCAGCGCGAATCGCATTGCGCGCGCGCGCTACGGCGACCGGTGCCGGTGGGCGAGGCCTCGTCGACCCAGGCGCCATCGGCATCGCCATAGACCCCGGTGGAAGAAAGATAGCCGAGCCACTTGCCCGCGAACGCGTAAGCGTAGAGGTCGACTACCGGATCGCTGTCGTCGGCGGGCGGGACCGAGGAGAGGACATGGCTGCAGCTGGCCAGCGCCCGGCCCACCGCCTCGCGATCGGCGAAATCCAGCGCTCCGTCGCTGCCCGTGGCCACCACTTCCCACCCTCGCGCCGTCAGCGCTTGCGCGATCCGCTTGGCGGTGTAGCCCAGGCCGAAAATGAACAATCGTGACATCGGTTCGTATTAGCTCAAAGCTCCCCATATTGAAGCCTCACGCTGCGAAGATTGGAATACACGCGCAATGGATATCGCCCGCACGCCCGCCACCCCCGATGGCAACCCCGAGATGGCCGATGCCGCGGTCGAGCCGCATGCTCCCGCGACCATCCGCCGCGAGGATTACGCGCCTTTCCCCTGGCGCGTGGCAGCGACCCATCTCGATTTCGACCTCGGGCTCGAAAAGACGCTGGTCGAGGCCAAGCTGACGCTGGAGCGCAACCCCGACGCCAAATCCTCGCCGACGATCCGCCTCAACGGCGACAGCCTGAAGCTGGTCGAGCTACGCTGCGACGGCGGGCCGAACGACAGCTACGCAATGGAAGGCGACGATCTGATCCTCACCCTGCCCGGCGATGCCCATGAACTGACCATCGTCACCGAGATCGACCCGGCGAGCAATTCGCAGCTGATGGGGCTGTTCGCCTCCAACGGCATGCTCTGCACGCAATGCGAGGCCGAGGGCTTCCGCCGGATCACCTTCTTCCCCGACCGGCCCGATGTGCTCAGCGTCTATACCGTGCGGATGCGCGCGCCCAAGGCGCAGTTCCCCGTCCTGCTCGCCAACGGGAATTGCACCGCGCAAGGCGAGGAGGGCGAATATCACTGGGCCGAATGGCACGATCCCTGGCCCAAGCCTTCCTATCTGTTCGCGCTGGTGGCGGGCGATCTGGTCGCGCGCAGCGACAGCTTCATCACCATGGGCGGACGCCAGGTGGCGCTCAACATCTTCGTACGAGAGGGCGATCTCGAGCGCACCGGCCATGCCATGGAAAGCCTCAAGCGGGCGATGGCCTGGGACGAGGAAACCTTCGGGCGCGAATACGACCTCGACATCTACAACATCGTCGCGGTGAGCGATTTCAACATGGGGGCGATGGAGAACAAGGGGCTCAACGTCTTCAACACCAAATACGTCCTCGCCGATATCGACACCGCCACCGATGGCGATTTCGACGCGGTCGAGGGGGTGATCGCGCATGAGTATTTCCACAATTGGTCGGGCAATCGCGTGACCTGCCGCGACTGGTTCCAGCTCAGCCTCAAGGAAGGCTTCACCGTGCTGCGCGACCAGCTGTTCAGCCAGGACATGGGCAGCGCCCCGGTCAAGCGGATCGGCGATGTCCGCGTGCTGCGCTCGGTCCAGTTCCCCGAGGATTCGGGCCCGCTGGCGCATCCGATCCGGCCCGACAGCTATCAGGAGATCTCGAATTTCTACACCTCGACGATCTACAACAAGGGCGCCGAGGTGATCCGGATGATGCGCACCATGGCGGGCGAGGAAGCCTTCCGCAAAGGCTGCGATCTCTATTTCGAGCGCCACGACGGCGAGGCGGCGACCTGCGAGGATTTCGTCAAGGCGATCGAGGATGGCACCGGGCTCGATCTGGAGCAGTTCCGGCTGTGGTATTCGCAGGCGGGGACGCCCAGGGTGACGGTCGCGCTGTCGCACGAGGGCGACACCGCGACGCTCGAACTGGCGCAGGAGGTCCCGCCCACCCCGGGCCAGCCCGACAAGCGCCCCATGCCGATCCCGCTGAAGATAGCGCTGTTCGATCGCGCCAGCGGGACACATCGCGGCGAGCAGCTGGTCGTGCTCGATTCGGCGAGCGAGACGCTGACCTTCGAAGGCTTCGCCGCTGCGCCGGTGCTGTCGGTCAATCGCGGTTTTTCTGCACCGGTAAGGATCGAGCGCGATGTGGCCCCCGCGGATCTGACCTTCCTCGCGGCCAGGGACGACGATCCCTTCGCGCGCTACGAGGCGATGCAGGATCTGGTCGTCGGGCATCTCGGCGATGTCGTCGCCGGCGGGCTCGCTGCCGAGGAGCGCGAGGCGGGTCGTGAGGCCATCCGCACCGCGCTCGCAGCGGTGCTCGCGGACGAGCGGATCGACGACCAGATGCGCGGCGAGCTGATGATGCTGCCCGGCGAGTCCTATCTGATGGAGCAGTCGTTGGTCGCCGATCCTGGCGCGATCCATGCCGCGCGCGAGACGCTCAAGACCTGGCTCGGGCGCGAACTGGTCGAGGAGCTGGTGGCTCTGCACGAGCGCGCCAGCCAGGCACCGGGCACGCTCGATGCCGCAGCGCAGGGGGCGCGCAAGGTCAAGACGCTGGCGCTGACCTATCTCGCCGCCGCCGATCCCGAGCGCGCATCGCAGATGGCGGCCGCGCAATATGACGGCGCCACCACCATGACCGATCGCCAGGGCGCGCTGATGGTGCTCGCAAGCCTCGATACCGCCCAACGCACCGCCAAGCTGCTCGATTTCTACAATCGCTATCGCGACAATGACCTGGTGATCGACAAATGGTTTGCGCTGCAGGCCTCCTCGCTCCACCCGCAGGCGATCGAGCATGTAAAGTCGCTGCGCAATCACGGCGACTTCACGCTGCGCAACCCCAACCGCGCGCGGTCGCTCTACATGGCCTTCGCGGGCAATCCGCATGCCTTCCACGCCGCCAGCGGGGAGGGCTATCGCCTGATCGCCGATCTCATCCTCGAGCTCGACCCGATCAATTCCCAGACCGCCGCGCGATTCGTGCCCGCGCTCGGCCGCTGGCGGCGGATCGAGACAGGGCGCGCGGCGCTGATGCGTGGCGAGCTGGAGCGGATCGCCGCCTCTTCGCAGCTCTCGCGCGATACCCATGAGCAGGTGAGCCGCTCGCTTGGCTAGGCTGATCGAGGCGCGAGCGCTCGCCGACTTGCCGCACGGCTTCTCGCGCAAGGAGGGCGCGGCGGCGGAGGACATCCTTCCCGGCGCTGCGCTGGTGCGGGTCAGGCAGGTCCATTCGCCCGATGCGGTGACCGTGAGCGGCAGCTGGAGCGACGATCCTCCCGAAGCCGATGCGCTGGTCACCGACCGCGCGGGGCTGGTGCTGGGGATCGTGACCGCCGATTGCGCGCCGGTGCTGCTGGCCGATCGCGGGGCGGGGGTGATCGGCGCGGCGCATGCCGGCTGGCGCGGCGCGACCCGGGGGGTGATCGCCAACACGGTCGCGGCCATGGCGGCGCTGGGTGCCCGCCCTGAAAAAATCTCCGCCGTGATCGGCCCGTGCATCGCACAAGCGAGCTATGAGGTGGATGGCCCGTTTCGCGATCGTTTCGGACCCGGCGACGCACAATTCTTCCGCAGCGGCCGCGCCGGTCACTGGCAGTTCGACCTGCCCGGCTATGTCGCAGCGCGGCTCGAACAGGCGGGGGTCGGCTGGATAGAAAGCCTCAATCGCGACACCTATGCCGAAGCCGCGCTGTTCCATTCCTACCGCCGCGCCACCCATCGCAAGCAGAAGACCGGCGGGAGACAGATCTCGCTCATCGCATTGCGCTGAACCGTATTCGGCTTGCCAAAATCGCGGTTGGCAAGGTGTTGCATAGCGTTTACAGGCCCCCCAATCCGGCATCGGGAGACCGCTTCGTGCGCGTCTCCCCCGACCCGATCCGAGCGATCGCGGAAGGCCAGCCGGGTGGGCAATTCTTCTGGTCCATTTCCGGACTCACAAGTTTCAATAGAGGCAGGTAGGGCACCGCTCTGATGGCAGACACCGCTGCAACCGCGAACACCGAAATCCCCGTCGTCCCTGCGGACGACGCAACGACCGATGGCGTGCGCCGCCGCGATTTCATCAACATCGCCGCGATCAGCGCGGCCGGCGTCGGCGGTGCCGCGCTGTTGTTGCCGCTGATCAGCCAGATGGCGCCTTCCCAGGACGTGCTTGCCGAAAGCACCACCGAAGTGGACGTTGCCGCAATCGAGCCCGGTCAGGCGATCAAGGCGGTGTTCCGCAAGCAGCCGCTGTTCGTCCGGCGGCTGACGCCGGCCGAAATGGCCGCCGCGGATGCCGTTCCGGTGGACAGCCTGCGCGATGCCGCGAGCCTGGCGGACCGCACCCGGGAAGGGCACCGCGACCTGCTCGTCACCATGGGCGTCTGCACCCATCTGGGCTGTGTGCCGCTGGGCGCCGCCGAGGGCGAGGTGAAGGGCGAATTCGGCGGCTATTTCTGCCCCTGTCACGGGTCGCATTACGACACCGCGGGTCGCATTCGCAAAGGTCCGGCACCGACCAACCTCGAAGTGCCGGAATATGCTTTCACGTCCGACACCACCATCACCGTCGGCTGAGGATTGTAGAGAGTAGATCATGAGCTTTCCCTGGGCACGCCAGTACGAGCCGAAGACCGGCCTCACCAAGTTCCTCGACGAGAAGCTGCCTTTGCCGCGTCTCGTCTTCAACGCGGTGGGCGCCGGATATCCGGTGCCACGCAATCTCAACTACATGTGGAATTTCGGCGTCCTCGCCGGCTTCTTCCTGGTGTTCCAGATCGTCACCGGCATCGTGCTGGCGATGCATTACGCTGCCAATGCCGAGGTCGCCTTCGCGACCACCGAGCATATCATGCGCAACGTCAACTGGGGCTGGATGATGCGCTACGCCCATGCGAACGGGGCGAGCTTCTTCTTCATCGTGGTCTATATCCACATCTTCCGTGGCTTCTTCTACAGTTCCTACAAGGCCCCGCGCGAGATGATCTGGCTGCTGGGCGTGGTGATCTTCCTGCTGATGATGGCGACCGCCTTCATGGGCTACGTTCTGCCATGGGGTCAGATGAGCTTCTGGGGCGCGAAGGTCATCACCGGCCTGTTCGGTGCCATTCCGCTGGTAGGCGAGCCGATCCAGATCTGGCTGCTCGGCGGCTACGCGCCCGATAACGCCGCGCTGAACCGCTTCTTCAGCCTGCACTTCCTGCTGCCCTTCGTGATCGCCGGCGTGGTGATCCTGCACATCTGGGCGCTGCATATCCCCGGGTCTTCCAACCCGACGGGCGTCGAGATCAAGCAGGAAAGCGATACCGTTCCCTTCCATCCGTACTACACGGCGAAGGACGGCTTCGGGCTGGGCATCGCGCTGCTGCTGCTGTTCACGATGGTGTTCTTCCTGCCCAATGCGCTGGGCCACCCGGACAATTACATCGAGGCGAACCCGCTCTCGACCCCGGCGCACATCGTCCCGGAATGGTATTTCTGGCCGTTCTACGCGATCCTGCGGGCCTTCACGATGGACTTCATCCTGCCGGCCAAGCTGTGGGGCGTGCTCGCGATGTTCGCGGCAATCCTGATGTGGTTCTTCCTGCCCTGGCTCGATCGTTCGCCGGTGCGCAGCGGCCACTACCGTCCGCTGTTCCGCAAGTTCTTCTATGGCTTGCTGGTTTGCATGGCGGTGCTGTTCTGGTGCGGCGGTGCGCCGGCCGAAGAGCCCTATGTGATGCTCAGCCAGGTGGCGACCGCCTATTACTTCCTGCACTTCCTGGTGATCATCCCGATCGTCTCGCAGGTCGAACGGCCCCAGCCGCTGCCCTATTCCATTACCGAAGCGGTGCTGGGATCCGACAAGAAGGCCGTGCTCGGCGAAAACACCGAGCCTGCGGTTTGACCGCGCCGAAAGCTACGAGAGAAGAGACCTTCGCATGATCCGGATCATCGCAATCCTCGTCGGCCTCGGCTTCGCTGCCGTCGCCCTGATCTCCTTCGTGGTGGGTGCCTACACCTTCGCGACCGAAGAGACCGCGCCGCATCTTCCCTATGAAGAGCCGATGGACATCGACTATGCGTTCGATGGTCCGCTCGGCACCTGGGACATCGCCCAGCTGCAGCGCGGCTACAAGGTCTACAAGGAAGTGTGCTCGGCCTGCCACGGCCTGAAATTCGTTGCGTTCCGCAATCTGGCGGAACTCGGCTATTCCGAAGCGCAGGTGAAGGCCGAGGCGGCGACCTGGCAGGTTCCGGGTGTGGACCCGAACACCGGCGAAGCCACCATGCGCGCGGCCGAGCCGACCGATTATTTCCCTTCGCCCTATCCCAATGCGGTGGCGGCGGCGGCGGCCAACAACAACGCCATTCCGCCCGATCTCTCGCTGATGACCAAGGCGCGCGGCGATGGCACCAATTACGTCGCCTCGCTGCTGGTCGGCTATCAGGAGCCTTCCGCGGAGCTGCTGGCGGAGCATCCCGAAGCCGCGCCTTCGCCCGGCCTCTACCACAACATCTATTTCCCCAACCTCAATCTGGCGATGGCGCCGCCGCTGACCAGCGCCGGTCAGGTCACCTATGACGACGGCACCGAGGCCACGATCGCGCAGATGTCGACCGACGTCGCCGCCTTCCTGACATGGACCGCCGAGCCCACGCTGATCAAGCGCAAGCAGACCGGCTGGCCGGTGCTGATCTTCCTCCTGTTCGCCACCGTGCTGGCCTATATGTCGAAGCAGCAGATCTGGTCCGCGGTCAAACCCAAGCACCGCAAGGACTGATCGCGATCCGGGACGTCCCGCCATTCGACCCCTCGCACCCGCGCGGTGCGGGGGGTCTTTTCATGAGCGGGCCACTATGACCCCCGATGATCTCAAGGCGCTCGTTCGCACGGTCCCGGACTTCCCCGCAGCGGGCATCCAGTTTCGCGACATCACCACGCTGATTTCCCATGGCGAGGGCTTTGCGGCCTGCGTCCGGCACCTCGCGGGTTTCGCGCGCGAGGGCGGCGCCGAGGCGATCGCGGGGATGGAAGCGCGCGGCTTCATCTTCGGCGCGGCGGTGGCGGTGGAACTGGGCATCGGTTTCGTCCCCGTGCGCAAGCCGGGCAAGCTCCCGGTCGAGGTGATCGGGATCGACTACGCGCTGGAATATGGCGCGGACCGGCTCGAAATGGACCCGGGTGCGGTGACGCCGGGCCAGCGCGTGGTGCTGGTGGACGATCTCATCGCCACCGGCGGGACCGCCTGCGCGGCGGCAAGCCTGCTGCGCCGGGCGGGGGCGGTGGTCGATCGCGCTGCTTTCGTCGTCGACCTGCCGGATCTCGGCGGCGCGACGCGGCTGGGCCGGCTCGATGTAGCGGTCGATGTCGTTATGGAGTTCGCGGGCGAGTAGGCACCTTTTTGCATTGGCGGTTGGAAACACCCGCGCCCTCGTGCATTCTTGCCCTGTGCCGTGAGCATCATCCGCGGATATTTTTCGCGTTCCTTCGGCCTTCAGGGGGCATCGGCCAAAGCCATGCAAGATCAAACGCTAGTCATCGCCCTGGTCGGCGTCCTGGGCATCGGCGCCCAGTGGATCGCCTGGCGCAGCGGCTGGCCGGCGATCGTCCTGATGCTGTTCGCCGGTTTCATGGCCGGTCCGGTGCTGGAGCTGTTCGACCCCGAACTGGTGTTCGGCGACCTGCTCGAGACGATGGTCGCGATCGGGGTGGCGCTGATCCTGTTCGAGGGCGGGTTGAGCCTCAATTTCCGCGAATTGCGCCACTCGGGCCAGGCGGTCTGGCGATTGGCGACGCTCGGCGTCCTGGTCGGCTGGTTCCTCGGGGCGCTGGCCGCGCATGAAGTCGCCGGGCTGGTGATGCCCGTCGCGGTGCTGTTCGGCGGCATTCTGGTCGTCACCGGGCCGACGGTGGTGATCCCGCTGCTGCGCCAGAGTTCGATCCAGACCCGCCCGGCCTCGGTCCTCAAATGGGAATCGATCGTCAACGATCCGACCGGCGCGCTCTGCGCGGTCATAGCCTATGAATATTTCCGCCTCTCGGCCGATGGCGCCACGGTTTTCGAGGTCGTGCCGCCGCTGCTGATCTCGGCCGCGCTCGCCGGTCTGCTCGGCTATGTCGCGGCGGTCGTCATCGCCTGGGCCTTCCCGCGCGGCGCGGTTCCCGAATATCTCAAGGTGCCCGTCCTGCTGACCGCGGTCATCGGCGTCTTCGTCCTCTCCAATCTGATCGAGCACGAAGCCGGGCTGGTCGCGGTGACGGTGATGGGGGTCGCGCTCGCCAACATGAACGTCCAGAGCCTGCGCAGCATTCACCCGTTCAAGGAGAATATCGCGGTCCTGCTGGTGTCGGGAATCTTCATCCTGCTCTCGGCCTCGCTGGAGTGGACCGATCTGGAATATCTCAACTGGCGGTTCGGCGTCTTCCTGCTGGTCCTGTTGTTCGTGGTTCGCCCGCTGACCATCGTCATCAGCCTGCTGGGCAGTTCGATCCCGTGGAACGAGCGCCTCTTCCTCGGCTGGATCGCGCCGCGCGGGATCGTGCTGGTCGCCATCTCGGGCCTGTTCGCGCTGCGCCTGACCGAACTGGGCTATGACGACGGGAACATCCTGATCGGGCTGAGCTTCGCGGTCGTCGTCACGACCATCGTCGCGCATGGCTTCACCGTCGATCTCGTCGCCCGCCTGCTCAAGGTGAAGGGGAGCACCAGGCCGGGCCTGCTGATCGTCGGCAGCACGCCGTGGACCATCGCGCTCGCAAAGCAGATGCTCGATCTCAAGACCCCGGTGATGGTGGTCGATTCCAGCTGGCAGCGCCTCGCGCTCGCACGGCAGAAGGGGGTTCCGTTCTACCACGGCGAAATCCTCAACGAGGCGACCGAGCACAATCTCGATCTCGGGCCCTATCAGGTGCTGGTCGCGGCGACCGAGAACGAGGCCTACAACACCCTGGTGTGCAATGAATTCGCCCATGAGATCGGCCGCGATTCGGTTTACCAGCTGGGCGAGGCGGGCGACGACTACGACCGCCACTCGCTCCCGGTCGCCTTGCGCGGGCGCGCCCTGTTCGAATCGGGCTGGGGCGTGACCGAGACCAACCAGCGCCAGAAGGAAGGCTGGGTCTTCCGCAAGACGCGGCTATCCGAGGAATTCGACTACGAGGACGCGCAGGAAAAACTGCCCGAGAGCGCGCATATGCTGCTGCTGCTGCGCGAAGGCGGGCGGATGCGGTTCTTCACCCATGCCGCCCGGCCAGAGCCGCGCGCCGGCGACATCATCGTCACCTTCACCCCTCCGCAGCAGCGCACGCCCGAAGAAGTCGCAGCGAGGCGCGCGAGGAAGGGCGGACCCAAACCGGAGCCAGCATGAAGAGTATCGCGATGAAAAACAGCGCCACCACCCTCACCCATGGCCTTGCCGGAGCCGCGCTTCTGCTCGCGCTCGCGGGATGCGAGCGGCAGAATCCTGCCCCCGAACCGATCGCGAGCGAGCCCGCGCCGCACCCGACCTCGATCATCCGCGAAGACATGGACGATACGCTGGCTCCCCCTCCGGAACCGCAACTGGCGCCGCTCGATGCGCGGATCTCCTTTTCCGACGGCGGTTCCGAACTGTCCGAATCGGCCATGGCCGAACTGGCCAGCATCCTGCGCTCGCCGCAGATTGCCGAAGGCGGCCCGATCCTGCTGCGCGCGCACAGCGATTCGGGCGGCAGCGATGAAGCCAACATGCGCGCATCGCGCCGGCGCGGCGAAGCGGTGCGCGACTATCTGGTCGAGAACGGCGTGGATCCGGAGCGGATCACCACTATCGCCTTCGGAGAGCAGAACCCGCTGCAGCCCAATGCTCGTCCCGACGGAACTCCCAACGAGCCGGGCCGCGCCGCCAATCGCCGCGTCGACCTGCATATCGCCCTGCCCGACGAGGACGAGCAAACCGGTGCGAGCATCCTCGAAGGCGACGGGGAATCGGCGATCGGTCCCGCCTGAAGCCACCGAATCCGGTTGACGCCGCGCGGCAAGAAATGGCATCTGCGCGGCTCGAGCGGGCGGGTATAGCTTAGTGGTAAAGCTCCAGCCTTCCAAGCTGGCTATGCGGGTTCGATTCCCGCTACCCGCTCCATTATCCAGCCAAACCCGCAGAAAACCGCCATATCGGAGGCGGTTTTGCCGTATCTATACCCCTCACTGGTACACATAGCTTCTCACGCGAGCGTTCACACCGCGTGCTGCGCCTCGCTCCAGCGCGAGGGCCTCTGAGCCATGCGCAAGCAAACTTATTTGATTCGCAAAGGGGCCCGGTATTATTTTCGGCGCCGGCTTCCGTCTGAGGGCAGGACCGATAACGGTGCTCTAACCCTTTCCCTCCATACCAGCGATCCTGACGAAGCGCGCCGTTTGGCGCGGCGCCTCGCCGTTCGATGGGATGAGATCGCAATGCTTGAGGGTCAAAAGATCGACAGGGGTTACCTCACCGTCGCTGAGCAAATGGCGATTTTTCGCGCCGGCCTGGAAGAGGAACTGGCGATCGCTGTGAGCGATCTGGCAGCGCCCAGGAAACACCAATCAAGCGACCTCGGTTTTGGCGAGCTTTTCATCGCGGCGTACCAGGCCATTTTGCTGGTGCCGGCAGATGCCGATCACGTGCCGGCGCAGGTTGTCGACACGGTCGCCAGTGGCTGGAGACAGAAGGATCGCGCAGCCCTCGAGACGTTGCTCGATGTCTTTGTTCGTCCCGACGAGATCAAGGAAACCCGCATTGTGGGGGCATTGAAGCACGTCGGCGCGCCAGTCTGCAAGAATACGATCCACGAAGCACGGGCTAGCCTTCTTCGCGGAATGATTGAAGCGCAGCGCCGCGCCGCCCTTTTTCACCATCCACTGATGCAGGCGCGCGGCGACGCGGTGGCAGGCCTCCTTGACGATAACCTTGTGTTCGAGGCACGCCGATCGCAGCTGCCCAATTTGGCGTACCCAACGAACCCGACAGTCGGCGAGCAAACCCAGGCGCCAGCTGTCTCGGAGGGTAACCTGTTCTTCGCACGCGTGACGGAGGTTCGTTTCAGTGAGCAGGTCGAACAGCTTCATGACAACCTGTTCGCGGATCGTGGCTGGCAGCCCGACGACGGGAAAACCAAGCACATGCTCGAGGCCTTCGCCTGGCTCACGGGCGACAAGGCTATGTCAGACTACGAGCCTTCAGATATCGACACCTACGTTCGACGTATGGCGCTCATTCCTGCAAGTTTCAGATGGGGCCATCTGCATAAATCGGGCCCAATGGCTGAGCCATTCGATCCGAGCGCCTTTCCCAAGCCCAAAGCCAGCGATCGGCGCTCCGATCGCACCATCAACAGTCATCTCAGCAAGCTCGAAGCGGCTGCGCAAATTCTGAAAAAGACCTATTGGCTGCCAAAACAGGGCTTCGGGCAGGTCATGGATTTCGAGGAGGCTCGAAAGTCCATTGTGCATGATGATAGCGATCCGCCGCGGATGCCGTTGACCGAAGAGAACCTTAAGGTGCTCTATGGCCTGCCGCTTTGGCAGGGGGGCGGTGGGACGCTTGCCCGGCTCAAGGAGGCTGCTCGCCCCAAGATATATCAGGATGCCGCTTACTGGGTGCCGTTGCTCGGTACCTATGCCGGCATGTCGCGCGAAGAGGCCTGTGGACTGGAGCAGATCGATCTCGAGCTGGACGCCGAGACGCCCTATGTTCTTGTACAAGCCAATATGACCAAGACCAAGGACGGGGAAACGCCTGCCGGGCTCAAGCGATCGTCACGGCGCAGGGCACTGCCTCTGCACCCCGAATTGCTCAGGCTCGGCTTTGCGCGCTATTGCGATGCGGTGGCAACCGAAGGCAGGGATATGATCTTCCCCGAATTGTATGGCGAGCTGGATGACCATGGCGATTTTGTTCGCTGGACCAAGGCGGGCGGGCCAAAGTTCTACTCAGTCGCATGGCGACCCATCATTGATGCAGCGCACGCCATTTTGCCGCTGCCCCAGACCTCCGGCGGCAAGCATGCCGACTTCCACTCGCAGCGCACCTTTCACTATAGCGCGATGGCGGCCGAGGGCGTCAGCGAGGCACTGCTCGCTCGTCATGCGGGTCACAGTCAGCGCACGACTGGCGGTCGCCACTACAATCGTCGCGCCTTGGCTCTGGGCGAGAAAGAAGAGCTGGCTACTAGGCTCGTGGTGCTCGAACGCGAGGTGCCGAATGTGACGGCGCATGTTCCTGCCCCCGACAAAGCCAACCTCTTGCATGTGAACAAACGGTCAAGGGTCGGCTCAGCCAAGGGGCGCAATGCTTCTACCCGATTTTTAAAATGACTCTGTGACCCCGACCAGCCCACATGGGAGATCCGGGGTGGCGGGTGCGGATGCAAAAAAAGGGGGGTGCTCTGCACCTCCCCTTTTCATCATACGCGGATGGGAAGCCGTCTGGCTTGGTCCAGAAGTCGCCAGGCGGCATGACCTGCCAGAAGATCGCGGCGCAACCGCGGCGCGCAGGATCTGAAGAGCCAAAAGATCCAAGCCGCCTGTGCCTCTGCGCCAATCAGCGCAATCCGCTGAAGCGGCGTTGGGTTCGGCCCGGATAGCGTCAGTCCACCGATATTGGCCGCATCGACCAATTGGTCGTGCGGTATCGTTGCGAAGATGTTCGACACAAGCCCCGAGCGTGGCACGAGGTCCAGATAGACTGCCGGAAACGAGATTTGGGCAAGGTCTCGGACATACTGGTGTGGCGGCGCGGGGGCGTAGATCAACGCTTTGGTGTCCGGCGTGAACAGCCTGCGTATATCATCGCGCATTCGCATTGGATCGTAACCAGCGCCATATCCGTGGGCGTGGAGGGTGAAGGCTGCTTCGCTCCTCGCCCGTCGAGTAACGACCAATGCTGCGTAACCGAACGGCGCTGGTGCGGTACTGCGGTTCGGCGGTGGAAGAAGGGAGAGCGAGACCATGCGCTCGGGCATAATCGTGCAAAAACGGGTCCGCATGAGAGTATCCTCGAAGAAGTGCGGCGGGCGGCCATCGTGACGATGCCGCCCGCCGGATGGGTTGCGGTGGTGTGGTTGGGAAGGATATGCTCAGGCGAATTCCATCGGTTCATCGGCGAAACGCAGATGCAGCAGATGCTCAGTGAGCGCCTGCGCCCCACGCTCGCTCGCGAGCTCCGTCCAGGCTTCCCAACGGTCGAGCCGGTGGATGAGCCAGGCGAACAGGCGATCGCGCGCATGGTCGTCGGCAAAGGTGATGGTCCACAGAACATGCCCGAGCGGGATGTTCGCACCTTCGGGGGCACCGATCAGCTTGATACCGGGCTGATTACCGATCCGCTCGCGCAAGAACCGGCCAGGCAGGTTCAGCGCGAAGGTCTCGTTCGTCTTGAAGATGCGCTCACGCTCGGCGCGCGTCTCTCCGCCATCAAGCCCTCGCCACTGGGCGACCGTCGGCAGACCGATCGGGATCGGAGCGCTGTCCGCCGAGCGGGTGCTGGCAAGCGCCACGAGGATGGCGCGCCCTTCAGGGGTGAGCCTTTCGGTCAGTCCGTGGCACAGCTTCTGCCCCTCGAGCCAGGCGCCGTAGTGACGCGCGACCTCCCACGACCCCTGAAACAGGTCGTGGACCTTCTCCTCGACATAGACTGTCCGCCTGTCGATGACGGCCAGTACGGCCAGCAGGAACTCGGTCAGGTATTCGAATTCCCAATTCGAACCCTCCGCCATGCCGAGCCGCCCGCACCAAATATATTCGCGCAACGAAGCCCACCGCTTTCCGGTCTCGTCCACGAGATGCGGGTAACGATCAGGATCAGCGATACACCAATAACCGAACGGCAAATTGACGTTTCGGCGCTGCTCGTAGGGGATATCCTTGTCCATGATCAGCGCTCCTCCGGCTTGCCGAGCCGGGGCAGGGGCTGTCCGAGCTTCGGGTTGGCATCGATAGACGCCGAGCCATCCATATCCTTCAGCTGACACGCCAACCTTGTGGTCTCGGAGTACATGTAATCGATGGTGCGGTAGGTCTCACCTTCCTCGCGCGCGAGTACCGGCTTGGAGCTCCCAGGTACGAGGTCACCAGGTTTGTCGGCGGCAAAGCCGAACCACCACGCATGGTCCATTGCCTGATCAGCAGCCGTGGGACCGGTGTGACCATAGCTGCGGACATGACATACCTGCGTCTCTTCCGGACCGGCCCGCGAACACTGCTGGGCATAATCGACCCCGCCATGCGGATCGAGGTTCGCAGCCCCCGGAATTGCATCTTCCCGGTAGCCATAGAGAGGATGTCCTGGGGCAACGGCGACATATCCTCCCCAAACACCAGAGGGCTGACGCAGCAGGATGCAATCGAGGCCGGTTTCGGCATCACGCCAGGCCAACTTGTCGATGGGTTCTTCCGACCACGGGCCGGGCACCCGCGGGCGATGATCCTTGACCACATAGACCTGCTCGGGGCGGATCTCCGTCCCCGCGATTGCGATACGCTCAGGCCGCTTTGCAAGGTTCGTGTTCTTGGCAGGCGCAACAGCGCGGGTGCCAGGCGATTTCTTCTTCGGCATTTTTCATATTCCCTTCGGGCATAGAAAAGGCCGCTCGTCCTTCGTGGACAGGCGGCTTGTGCGCGGTTCGCAGCTTGGCAAACCGATGGTGACACGGTGATGGGTGTTCGAGGCCCGTGCAGCCTCTCTCGCTGATTTCTAATTCATCTTTTCCTCCTCAGTTTCTTTAGCAACCCACTTCCAAACTCCTCAGTTTGACCTCTATTCAAGCGGCTGCTCGATAAACCACGCCCCGCAATCCGCTCGCGGCCTTCTGACCGCGCGCCTACGGGGCGAAGGTCCGCCTCGCGAAATCGCTGGTGGGGAAAGCGCAAAGCGTTGCATCGGCGATGGCCGTCATGGTGTCTGACATGTGGCATTCGATCTGCCGATGAGCGGCCAGATAGCGCACAGCCAGGACAGAAGTGGTCAGGACATCGGCCATCACCTGCTCGCGCACGGTAAGCCAGTCCCCAGCTTCACATAGCTTGCCGATCTCTTTCGGGGGACTAGGCTTTGCCGGCACGCTCACAGCTGCCGCCAGTTCATCGAGATGCACAGGTTCCGCCTGGACGCAGGTTGCGCGGCAAAGGTCGAGCCGTTCGCGGGTGTAGGGCGAGCCATCGATGAGCTGATGCGGCACTTGCAGCCGATGCGTCGTTGCGGCACGACGCAGAACGGCTAGATCGCGTGTCTCGCCTCCCCAGGTGGTCACGACAGCGTTGGGGTTGTCCTCAAGTGCAGTGAAGAACGCTGCTGCCATTGCCCGCTCGTCCATGACGTCAGCGGCCAGTACGGTTGGCCCCTCTACGATCGGTAAGGGCTCGCCGGAGATGAATTCTATTTTCATCCAGCTGATGGCTGCTACCTGATGGAAGGGCCAGCGGATCTTTTCCTCCGCGTCTCTTCCCTCGGTGGTGGTGTACGCCTTGTGACGGGAGCGGTCGTACAAGAACTCCAGATCGACAGTGATCCAGCTGCGGGAGCGCTGAGTTGCTTCGTTACGGGATCGCGCGGCGAACAGGCGTGCCTCGAGTTCCAGTTTGCGGGCAAGGCGATCGAGGCCGCTTTCGAACGGGACGATATTGGTCATCAGTATATCCTCATTGCGCACCGGACCCTGCCGAATGGGCAAGGCCGGTGCCGGTTAAGCGTAGTGTTTTGGGGAGTGTTGCGGCCGCTTCGTCAGCGATGCCGCTCGCGTGCTGTGAGGGTGCGTGTGGTCATCGCCGGAAGGCCGTTGCGATAGCCCCAAGCCTGTTCGTGCTCGACATTCTCTGGCGGCAGCTCGATCTGCCAGAACGGACCAGCGGGGTTCCACTTGTATCTGCGCGCGCGCAGCAGGTCCTTTTTCGAGAAGGGTGCACGTTCGGCCTGCACCATGACTGTCGTTCTGTCGGCCGCCTCGATCAGGCGAGCAAGATGGGTGCGAATCCCGCGACCGCCGGGGTCACGCTGGCGGTGCTGCAAAAGCCAGTGAAGAGCCCACACATCTTCCGCAGCGCGGTGAGCATCGCTGAACCATCCAGTGTGTGCCAAAAGACTCGACTGCGAGCGTCCGTCGAAGCCCAGCTTCAGCCAGTCGATCTCTGCATAAGAGCAGGCCCAGGCGCGGCCTTTGAGTTCGGGATAGCGGCGCTCGATGAAGCCAGCGTCAAAGACGGCATTTTGGGCTACGATCAAATCAGCGCGATCGAGCAGTCCGCGCGCGAACCCGTCATTGATTTCCTGGCCTTTCAGGTGCTGTGCGCCGAGACCCGTGATGAGGCTGATCTTGGGGTCGAGTTCGCGGTCCGGATCCTGCAGCCAGCTGAAGGGGCCGAAGTGCCCGATAACCGCGCTCTGCTCGTCGACGAAGCAGAGCATGATGGCGAGTTCGATGATAACGTCGTTGTCGCTATCAAGACCCGTCGTTTCGCAATCAACGATCGCGATGCAACGACCGTCGGGCATCGCCCCCATGTGCGGCATCGAGCTATAAGGTTTGGGAACGCGCCGCAGCACGCGGTAATCTTCATACGGTGTAAGTGCTCTCGCCAGCTCTTCGGCGTCCGGCGAGAGGTGTTCGGTATTGATCATTTCAAGTCTCCGGTTTCGATGAAACCGGCGAGGCGGGAGCCGAGCGTTTACACTCAACTTTTCCCTTCACCCTGCCAGCTTCAACCGGCAGGCCAACCTTCAGTGTTATGCATCACCGCGCCCCCCAATGGCGGTCCGCTTTTCCTGCTGTGGTCTCAAAAAAATGGGCTGGCGGTCTCCTCCCCGACCAGAGCCCGGGCTATTTCTTCTACGGGTCGAGTGACGGCGGTATGCCATGCTGGCGCGCCTGCACCCTCTTTCGTTGCGGGGCACCCTTTGCCCGGCTGATTGCACGCCAAGGAAGGTCCACGTACACGGCTTCGTTGATCGAGGGCGTCGTGGCCAATGCCTCGCGTTCCCGATCGCTTAGGCGCTGCGTGATGTCCTTCTTGAATGCGTTCGCCGCATCTTGACGAGCCGTGGTCGAGGTTTTCCCGACCTTCACTTCTTTGGAAATCGGCACGGCCTTCTCGCCATGCTTCTTTGCCTGTCGGTCGAGTTCGTGCGCGATGTAACTGGCCAGCTTGGTATCCCCGGCATGATGCGCCTCACGCCAGGCAGCCATCCCAGGATGAAGATCAAGATCAGTTTTGAGACGTTTCGGTGTGAGCTTTGCCAGCATTATCAGCCGTTGAAACCGCGCGTCGTGACCTTGCTTTCGGTAAAACTGGATCGCCCAATCATCCGCCTTGTGTACGAGCTTCAATCCTTCCTTCTCAAACTTGACCCTTCCGCGCTCGGCAGCAACCGCGACCCATCGCTGCTCGTGCGCCTGGATGGCAGCCATCGCCTGCAGTCGGTTCTGGATATCAGCAAATAGCAACCATCGCTTGTTTGAGCTGAACGCTGCCAGCAGTCTTTGGTCATCGAGAAACCGATACTCATGATGCTCTCCGATTGAGGAAACCAGCATCAACTCGTTGCGATCGATGGCATCGAGTTTTCGGCGCGCGACGTTCGCCTCGTTGGGTGGGGGGTTGGGGCCCCTCGCTTCGAGCGCAGCTTCGTTTCGCTCTTCCATCCACGGAATGCTGTAGGCTGGAAAATGCAACGAGCATCGGTGCTGGCGCTCACGGCCATCTCTCTGACTTTGGTAGCGCAAGTCGGCAAGCCGTAGCCGCCTGTTCCTGCGCAGCCTTGCTTCCTTGGTCAGGGGGTGGTGCAGAGATACGCCATTAACGTTCCGGTCGGAGTCCGGAGCAGGAGAGTTGCTCGACATGCTTCTGGATCCCGCGGACCGCTGTCGCAGCCTGGGCGGTTTGAGCAACTGTACTGCCGCCGCTCGAGTTGCAATCATCCTGACTTCGGCTTGGTGTGAGCCGTCGAGGAGGATGCCGTACTCGATCGCAAGCTTCAAGAGTTGCCGGCGTTGTTTCCTTGGCGCCTCAATCCTGATGGCGCCGAACTTTTTATGAGCGAACAACAGTGCATCGATCTGGTGCTGCTCGCGATTGGAATGAAGTGCGACAAAATTCCGGGTTTCTGAAAATGCGAGCAACTCACCATCGTAAAAGCTGCGTCGGCCCTCGGACCGGATAGCGAAATAGTTTTGCGCCAAAGGGGGAACATCGTCCTCGATCGAAGTTGCCGCTCCCCACATCACGGCTTCAACCGGCTCCTTCCTAGGTCGCCCGCGCTTCTCGCCCCGCTCCTGGGTCAGTGCGCGCTCGAGGCCGTCGACGAAGTGTCGCTCATGCGCGCGATAGCTTGCATCTTCGTTCTTTAGCGCGTCCTCGTTCTCGCCGGGCGATGGGAGCGACCGCTTGAGTTTCTTGGCCTCGCGCGCCTTCTCGATCGCCTTACTCGACAAGCCATCAATATGATGTCTGCTGGCTATTTCCGCCTTGAGATTCTTTAGTCCTTCATCCTCCGCTAGCCGTTGTTGTTTTTCGCGCTCATCCGCTCGGATTTCCAGGTCAGGCTTGCCCACATAGCCCAGTGTCTGGAACGGTCTGAACCAAAGGTCGCTGGGTGGCTGCTTATACTCGACGTCACCGAACCTTCCAACCAACTTCTTGTAGCCAGCCCCTATTTCGCTCGCCTTCACTCTGGGGGTAGCATCGCTTTCGGCATCAATCGGAACCAAGTACCCACCGATGATCTTGCCCGCTGCTTCATACAATTCGTAGCGCAAGCCGACCCTCGCCAAACCTTGGTGGAAACGGCCCCAATCATGTGCGCATTCCAAAGCGGCTCGGCCCAAGATCTTGATCGACGTATCTGCAGGGACCGCCGCTCCTTCTTCCAGTCCATCAGGAGTTCGGATTTGCTGCTCGAGCTTGTGCTGGAGACCAGGAATGCGGAGCATCTGGGCGGACCGATAAATACACCCATCCTTATCAGCGACCTTGATCCCCGAGAGCGTATGATAGACGCCGGACTTGTCGGCAACGTATCGCCGGTTCGGTTCGCACGGCATCATGTCGTCGCGCTCGCACAGCGCCAACGCGATATGAATCGCTTCGATCTCGAAGCCCTGGCCCCATTTGTTGAGGTTCTCGTCGGTCAGGTCGTAAGCGCATAGGGCAAGATGGAAATGGGGGTGGTCGGTATCTCCGTGCAGACCGTAGAAACCTGCGCAGTTCTCGGCACCCAGAACGCGCAGGAAAGTGTCACGATGACGTTCTGCCATCTCGAGGGAAACCGGACCCTCCCGATATGACACCACGATGTGCTTCAGCGCCTTGCGCCCGAACTTTGCATTGAGGTAGGCGAAAGCGAGCGCGCGCTCGTCGTAGTCCTTGCCATTGAGCTTCATGGAGTCTCGATCGCGGATACGATCATCGTCCCCTTTATCATTGACAGGGTACTTGCCCATCTGACCGAGTTCGCGGAGGTGCTCGAGATCCTCCTCGTCGAGCTTCAGATGGGCAACATATTTCGCAACCGTCCAGCTGTAAGCGAGCACCTTTTTCTTGCCCGCGGTAAGGCTCGCCCCGCCCATGAGCTGGGACTTTATTCCGATCAGTTTCCCGATCATCTGTCCGGCCTTGCACGAGGTCGGATATCGTTGCTCGGATTCTGGCTTAGCACACCAAGAAGATTCTCGGCGGCGAGCTGCTGCGCAAGACGGTGCAACTCGTCGCCCAAAGCGAGCAAGCGGTCAGCCTGCTCGCTGATCGGGCGGAGTGCAAAAACAACCTGTAGTGGAAGGCTTTCCCTAGCCTCATTGGTGTGCTTCACAATAGCCGCGATGCTGTCCAACGTGCGGCCAGTTTTGGCGGTCTGAATTCTGATCTGATCGGCCGCTTCTATTACCTTTCCTGCGGCCTGATAAATTGAGCCGATGGCCCCGATGGTTGGCACGTCGCCGGGAGAGGCGTAAAAGAGTTTATCTCGCACATAACTGGCCACTGTATCGTTACCCGCAGCCGATTCTAGGTAAGCTTTCTGTTGATCGGTGATAGCTAACCGGAGTTCCTTTAGGTATGGACCGTTGTTCGGTCCAGGTCCGACGGTGGTCGTCGGGTTGCTCCAATGTTTTGTCGACACTTTGGACGTTGTCTTCACAACCTTTCCTCAAACCCGTGCCACGAAGCGAAGCGACACGGCGCGGACCGGGACACGGAGTGTACCCATCCTGTAATTTCAAGACACAGAGAATGACTTTGGGAATCGGAGCTGATCAGCACGGCAGATCGACTCCCAGTTTAGCGCAGCCATCGATGATGTCCTGCCGCGCTGACGGAGAACTTTTCAGTGCTTCGGATAACTGTGCTTCGTCCGCCACAAGCGCTCTTGCAAGACGTTCGATCTTTTCTCTTGGCTTGCAAAAGTGGATCGCCAAGAGAAAGTTTCGCGCCTTCTCCGAGGGGATTCCTTTGACCCACTCGCACTGGAGTTTGATCAAGGGCGACGAATTCTGGGCCGCCGCGGTGGGTTCGCTCTCGGCTGAGAGGTCACTTTGGCAAGATCCAGTGTCGTTATGCGGAAGCCTACTGAGCGATGCCAAAGCCTCGTTGCTGCGACCGAGGACAGCTTCCCGTGCTTGCGTATCGAACAGGTCGGAAACGTGGTTCTCGGCGGCTATCGACGGCGTCCGAATAGGATCGCTATCGCCTACTTCGGAGGCAGAATTTGGTTGAGGATAGGCAAGCGCCTCTGACGCTGAACTGCCTGCAACGGCATCCGATTGCATCGGTCTCGACGTGCCCACATCCGAGATTTCCATCGCAGAAATGGCATGGTGGTTTGGCCTTCCGCCTGGGGCCCCGTGATTATGCTGCGAGAGCTGTCCAGCCGTCGCTGGCGTTGCCGGCGGGGCAGGGGAAGGGGAAGGGTTCGGAGCACTATTCGCTGTGGGTAGTGCCGTGTATCCATCGCGTGCGTTCCAGCGGAAGGGATTTCGCTGCAGCCATTTGGTCCGGTCCCCGATAAGGTCGATTTCGACTTGGGTAAGAAGAGACCCCCTGGCGATTTTCCTCGCCAGAGCAGCCCCCTTTACCGGAGTAGGAGGCTTGTTCCTGGTTGTGCCGGGCCACCCTTGCCGACGCAGCTGCGCTAGAATGGTCTCATCGTACTTCTGCGTCTGAGTGCACAAAAGCACAGGCGGGTCGGGATCGAGGCCCGGTAGCAGGGTTGGCAACGCACCCATCTGATGGCGGTGGAAGGCCTTCCGGCCGGCTTCGTGGTTAGGAAACATTGTTAGGCACTCCGTGGGATTATGAGTGCTTTCTAGGATGGTTTTCGAAACCAGCCAACGTGGGTATTCAACTCGCGAGTGCTGTCGGTAGCTGTGCTGCCTACCTCCCCTCATCTCAACGTCATAATACGCCTAAATAGGTCAGGTTATTTGTAACTGTTCTCATGTGCAGCGCGGGTCGTCTGGTGGCCGCGAGCAAAGGTCTTTTGCCACACATATCTGGTCAATGTTGAAAGGGTAGATCGCACGCTCCGATATGAGCCGGAGCGGCCTCGGACTAGCGGGAAATATTATTTGGATGAGGCATCATCGCCCACTGCCAGAACATGCGGTTCGTCCACCGGGTCGAGGTGCCCGGCTTTCCGAGTTCCGTTGGTGAATACCGGATCAGTCGGCATGTTTCGTCGCTCGGTCGAGGGCGACCAAACAGGTAAGGAATTGATCTTTCGCCAGGTTCACTAACTAGCCGCCTATATCGGCCAAAAGGTGTCCTCGATTGCGTAAGGTTGTGTCAGAACCGGCAACTTGGCGTGGGTCGTTGCCAAAAAATTTTCTGTAGGCCTTTCTGCCCGAGCACGACCCGTCTAACTCGTGTCATTATGCTAGCGCAGATCGAAATAGGCAGGAATGCCGAGGGGCAATCGGTGCCGATCGACATCGAGGAACTGCTCGGCACGCGCCTGCTCGTCCAGGGCAATTCCGGCTCGGGAAATCGCACCTGCTGCGCCGCCTGCTCGAGCAGAGCGCGGCCCTCGTTCAGCAGGTGGTGATCGATCCCGAGGGCGATTTCAGCAGCCTTGCGGACGAGTTTGACCATATCGTTATCGATGGCGCGGCGCACTCGCCCGGCGAGATCGAAGCCCTACCGCGGAGGGTGCGCCAGCACCGCGCTTCGGTCGTGCTGGCGCTTGAAGAGCTCGAGGTGGAGCAGCAGATCCGCTGCGCCGCGCTGTTCCTCACCGCGCTGTTCGATGCGCCGCGCGAGCATTGGTATCCCGCGCTGGTGGTGGTGGACGAGGCGCAGATGTTCGCCCCTGCGGCGGCGGGCGAGATGGCCGAGGACACACGGCGCCTGACGCTCTCGGCGATGACCAATCTCATGTGCCGCGGGCGCAGGGTTGGCCGGTGTGGTCGCCACCCAGCGGCTCGCCAAGCTGGCGAAAAACGTCGCCGCCGAGGCGTCCAATTTCCTCATGGGGCGCACATTTCTCGATATCGACATGCAGCGCGCCGCCGATCTGCTGGGCATGGACCGCAAACAGGCGGAGCGCATCCGCGACCTCCAGCGCGGCCAGTTTCTGGGGCTTGGACCCGCGATCAGCCGTCGCCCGGTGGCGGTGCAAGTGGGAGCGGCACAGACGAGAGGCAAGAATGCCGGGCAGGGCCTGATGCCGCTGCCGGAAGCCGGTAGCGACGAGCTGGAGGCGCTGCTGCATGGGGAGCTGTCGCAGGAAGCGCAGGGGACCGCGCCGTGTCTCGCCGCTCCCAAACGCAAATCGGCGACCGATATCGAACAGGCGATCCTAGATCGCGCCAATCAGCCTCCACCGCCCCAGCGGGTCGCAGCGGAAGAGGCTCCGATGGCCGCCGATACCGCGCCGGAGGAACAGGCCGAAACCCTCCCGACGGATGAACGAGCGGAGGCTAGCGTCGAGCGGATCCTCGAGGAGCTCGCCGGGCAGGACGGCGCCACCTTCCGATCGCCCGGAACCCTGTTCCGCGAGTTCCTGACCGCCTGCCGCCAGCGCGGCGTGGTCAGCGCGCATATCGACATGGTCGAGTTCCGGCGGCTGTTTGCTTTCGCGCTTTCAGGTACCGGCGGACTATCGGCAACCGCGCGCGCGACGATCGAACATCTGGCCGAGGGAGGGGATGAGGATGTGCTCGCTCCCTACCTCACGATCGCGGTCGCAGCGCTTCACGGTCGCAACCGGCCCGACGAGGACGAGCTGGCGCGGGTGTACGGCAGCTCCTCGCCGGGCCGCATCCGCCGGCTGATCGACCACCTGGAACGCAGCAATCTGATCGCGGTTCGCGAGGAGTTCGCTGGTGAGCGAACCATCAGCGTGTTGGGGCTGGAATGCATTCGCGCTGATTGAGGATGCGTCTTTGCCCCGGCTGCCAAACCTTGGGGCAGCTATTCGGTTTGCTCCAAGGTGGGAATTGGCTATTCGCCCCCTCATGTCTCGTCATTCAGTCGCACCCGATCGCGCATCGACCCTGTCCTTCTGGTTGCTTGTCAACTTTCTGGCGATCCTGTGGGTAGCCGGCGGCGCTTCGCGCGCCGATGTCCTCGGGCAAGCGGTTGTGCGCTTTTCCGCGTGGTCGATCATCGTGGTGGCCATTCTCGCGCTGCCCCGGGTGGATTGGCGAGCGGTGAAGGAGCCGGCGATCATCCTGGGTGCAGCAGCGCTGCTGGTTGCGTTGCAACTGATTCCGCTGCCACCGTCGATTTGGACCGAACTGCCAGGCCGTGCCATCTTTGCCGAAGCGGCGGTTCTTACAGGGACGGATCAGCCATGGCGCCCGCTTTCGATCTCGCCGAGCGGTACGAGCAACGCATTGGCCTCGCTGATCGTGCCGGCGGTAGTCCTGTTGCTCGCAGCCAATTTGACCCGCGAGCAACACTGGCGGATCGCCATGTTCGTGCTGGGCCTGATCGTGGCGGGGACAATTCTGGGTGTGCTGCAATTCTCGGGAGCGAACTTCGACAATCCGCTGATCAACACGGTGCCCGGCGCCGTGGCTGGAAATTTCGCGAACCGCAATCACTTCGCCCTGTTCTTGGCTATCGGCTGTGTTCTGGCGCTCGCATGGGCATTTCGCGACGAGACGCCGTCATGGAAGGTCGGAGCGGCTTTCGGGCTTATCGTTATCTTCGTCCTTGTGATTCTCGCGACGGGATCTCGCAGCGGCGTAGTCGTAGGCCTGTCGGGGATGGTGATGACCTTCCTTGCATTCCGCAAGCACGCAGCGAAGCAATTTAACACGATATCGCGCAAGATTGCAGTGCCCTTCATCATCGTGGTAATCGCGGTGGTGATCGGAGCGATTTGGGTGAGTGTCAGCTTCGACCGAGCTGTTTCGGTTGACCGCGCGACGATGCTGGAAGGCGAAGCGGATTTACGCTTGCAGATTTGGCCCATCGTGTTGGGCATGTTTCAGGATTTCTTTCCAGCTGGAACCGGCTTTGGTACCTTCGACCCGGTGTTCCGCATCAGCGAGTCCGACAATCTACTCAATCCACAATATATTAATTTGGCCCATAATGATTGGCTTCAGATTTTTTTGGAAGGTGGTCTTGCCGGCGTATTCTTGCTTGCTGCCTCACTGATCTGGTCCGCCTTAAGGAGCATTCAAGCGTGGTATCCGCCACAATTCCAGACACGGTCGCGCTCGCTCGCCCAAGCCGCTTCTATTGTGATGGCTTTGATAATGATGGCAAGTGTCACAGACTACCCTTCACGCACGCCAATGGTGATGGCCTTAGTAGCCCTTGCCGCATCTTGGTTGGTGAAATCCCGATCAAACGGCGCAGATAATCGAAAAACTAATTAGGTCCTACCTGATCGGAAAAAGCGCTGTCTTGTTCGTATGGTCTGCCTCGCACATGCCCAACATAGAGCAGGAGGAAATCTTTGGCACTATAATCTAGACAACTCCATGCTTTTTTCCCATTAAGATATCCAAGGTTTTATTTAAGCTGCATTCCCATCGGGGCGCAATATAGCTAAAGACTTGGCTAATCCGTGTTGTGTCTAAGCGTGAGTTAGCCGGCCTGGTGGCCTTGGTGGGATATTGGAGCGAAGCCACTGGAATGACGTCGGGGGCAGGGCCGCCGCGCGCTGCGCTTTCGGCGAAGATCGTGCGGGCGAAATTCGCCCAATTGGTCGTTCCGCTTCCGGCGAAATGATAAATCGAATCTACACCGTGAAGCGGATCTTCTCGCCAGCGGTTCACCACCGCCATCAGCGCATCGGCGATATCGAGGGCGCTGGTCGGATTGCCATATTGGTCGGCGACCACGTGCAGCGCATCGCGGCTTTCGGCTAGCCGCAGCATTGTCTTGACGAAATTGTTGCCGAAGGGGCTGTAGACCCAGGCGGTGCGCAGGATTGCGTAACGCGCGCCCGACGAGGCCAGGGCCTTCTCGCCGGCCAGCTTGGTCTTGCCATAGGTTCCGATCGGTCCGGTCGTATCGTCCTCGCGCCAGGCTCGCTCGCCGCTGCCGTCGAAGACGTAATCGGTCGAGAGATGCAGCACCGGCGCGTCGATCTTCGCCGCCGCACGGCCAATGATGCCGGGCGCTTCGCCATTGGCGGCCATCGCCAGTTCGGGTTCGTCTTCGGCCTGATCGACCGCTGTATAGGCTGCCGCAGAGATGATCAGTTCGGGTCGAACCTCGGCAATGGTTCTCTCGAGGCTGGAGGGGTCGAGAAGATCGAAACGGGGACGCGCGGCAAAGACGAGTTCATGGCTGCTTGCGCGTTCGGCCAGCGACTGGGCGATCTGGCCATCGCGACCGGTAACGAGGATCTTCACGTCTTGTCGGACCCCAGCCGTTCGCCACCATATTTGCCCGAACGAATGGGGCCCCACCACCATTCATTGTCGAGATACCATTCGATCGTCTTGGCTAGCCCGCTGTCGAAGCTCTCTTGCGGAGTCCAACCGAGTTCGCGCTCGATCTTGCTGGCATCGATCGCATAGCGGCGATCGTGACCGGGACGATCGGTGACAAAGGTGATGAGGTCGCGGCGATTGCCGCCGCCATCGAGCGGTCGGCGCTCGTCCAGCGCATCGCAGATTGCCTCGACCACCGCGAGATTGGTCCGCTCCTGATTGCCACCGATATTGTAGCTCTCGCCCACCGCGCCTTGGGTCAGCACCTTGATGAGCGCGGTCGCGTGATCTTCGACGTAAAGCCAGTCACGGACATTTTCGCCCTTGCCATAGACCGGAAGCGGCTTGCCCTCGAGCGCGTTGAGGATGACCAACGGGATGAGCTTTTCGGGGAAGTGGTAGGGCCCGTAGTTGTTCGAGCAGTTCGACAACACCACCGGCAAGCCATAGGTTTCTTGCCAGGCCCGGACGAAATGATCGCTGGCAGCCTTCGACGCCGAATAGGGGGAGGACGGTGCGTAGGGCGTTTCCTCGGTAAACAGGCTGTCGTCGAAATCGAGATCGCCGAACACCTCGTCGGTCGAAATGTGGTGAAAGCGGAAAGCCTGCTTAAGCGCGCCTTCGAGCCCCCGCCAATATTCCAGCGCGGCATCGAGCAGGCGAAAGGTGCCGACCACATTGGTTTCTACGAAGGCACCCGGGCCATCGATCGAGCGGTCGACATGGCTTTCGGCGGCCAGATGCATGATCCCCTCGACCTGCTCCTCGCGCAGCAGCGCCAGAACCATCTCGCTGTCGAGAATATCGCCTTCGACAAGCCGGTGGTTGGTCGCGTTAGCGATGGTCTTGAGGCTCTCCGGATTGCCCGCATAGGTCAGCTTGTCGAGATTGACGACGCGCTTGCCGTCGCGGACGAGCTGGCGGACCACTGCCGAGCCGATAAAGCCCGCACCGCCGGTGACGAGAATGGTGTCCATGGGTGCAATCAGCCTTCGTAGGTGAACGGGGAGTCGAAATCCGCGAGCAGCGGGGCGACCTCGTCCTTATCGGACAGAGTTGGCTCCACCCCCGGATCGGGCCAGTCGATGCCCAACGCCGGATCGTTCCAGCGGATCGCGCCCTCGTGCTCCTTGGAATAGGGCGCGCTGATCTTGTAGAGCACTTCGGTGTTGGGCTCGATGGTCATGAAGCAATGCGCGAAACCGACCGGGACCAGCAGCTGGTTCCATTTCTCGGCCGAGAGCTCGATCCCGACCCAACGCCCATAGGTGGGCGAATTTTTGCGGATATCAACCGCGACATCATAGATCGCGCCCCGCAATACGCGTACCAGCTTCACCTGCGCCACCGGTGGAGCCTGAAAGTGCAGGCCGCGCACTGTACCGACTGCGGTCGAGAGGGACTGATTGTCTTGTATCCAGTTGACTGCAAGACCGGCATCTTCGAGGTCGGACTGTCGGAAGACTTCGGAGAAATAGCCGCGCCGATCACTATATTTTGGAGGTCGTATTTCAACCAGACCGGGAATAGCTTGGTGAACAAAACGGGTCACGTGCGCGATTCCACTAACTTTCTGAGATAAGTGCCATAGCCCGACTTTCCCAAGATTTGAGCGCGCTCGAGCACGGCCTCCTCATCGAGCCAACCATTTCCAAGCGCGATTTCCTCGGGACAGGCAATTTTAATGCCCGTGCGATGTTCAATCGTACGTACGAAGCTGGACGCTTCGTGCAAGCTCTCGTGCGTGCCGGTGTCCAGCCAAGCATAGCCGCGACCGAACTGCGTGATATTGAGATCGCCGCGCTCTAAATATGCTAGATTGACATCGGTGATCTCCAACTCTCCGCGCCAGCTCGGGCGCACGTTTTTGGCGATATCGACTACATCCTTGTCGTAGAAGTAGAGGCCTGTGACAGCCCAGTTCGACCTGGGCTTCTCCGGCTTTTCCTCGATGCTGTTTGCTCGACCCGAGGCTGAATCGAATGCAACCACGCCATAGCGTTCCGGGTCGTCGACATGATAGGCGAACACATTGGCCCCCCCCTTCTCTACTTTCGCTGCGGCAACCTTGCACTTCTCCCCCATCTTTTCTCCGTGGTAGATGTTATCTCCCAAGATCAACGCACTGGCATCTCCGTTGATGAAATCGGCTCCAATGATGAAGGCCTCGGCCAGCCCCCTCGGTTCAGGCTGTTCGGCATAGGTAAGGTCCATGCCAAAGGCCGAACCATCGCCGAGCAATTGCTTGAACAGCGGCAGGTCGCGCGGCGTAGAAATGATCAGTACCTCACGGAGCCCAGCCAGCATGAGCACTGATAATGGGTAATAAATCATCGGCTTATCAAAAACTGGTAAGAGCTGTTTGGAGATAGCGATGGTCGCAGGGTAGAGCCGGGTGCCGCTGCCGCCGGCGAGAATGATACCTTTCAAGTGCCAATGTCCTCTTATAATTCGGGCGGGCCGGCGCCGGGTTTAATGAGATACGCGCATCTAGCTCCGCGTCTGGGCAAAGTCACCTCCGATTTAGGGGGGCGATTCCAGAGCTCAAGTTTTCGATAATTTCCACGGCGATAGCACGGTCCTTCCGTACACGGTCCTGGAGTGGTAACCTGTCTTTTGATTGAACTGCCCATGCCATGGCTGGACGAGTGAACTCGCCGGAAAGCCAATAATGAGCGTCGCGGGGCGATCTTTCTGGCAAGGCTATGGCCGGCGTGAAACACCGGGCACATTTACATCGTACCGCTGGGCTTCTAACGGGTTCGACGAGCCTGCGGACACGCCGGTGGTAAGAGAACCTCGCTGCCGAGATGCCCACGAAGCTACCATGAGCATAAGTATCATCATTCCTTACTCTGAGTACAGGTTTAAGAGATCTGAGTATGAGTTGGGCATTCAGTTGATGAGGAGGATGGGTGCGCTATATTGACTGTTTCGAACTCAATTTATGAGGGGCGTTTTCTGACCAAAGGCGAGCAGAATAAGGTAAGGAAAACATGATGGAGCCCATTCCGTTCCTGGATCTTGGTGCTGTTTTTGAGCGATCCAAGAAAGATATTTCGTTGGCAATGAGCCGCGTGCTTGAGAGTGGCTGGTACATTCTTGGTCGTGAGGTAGAGACTTTCGAAAATGCATTTGCCCGCTTTTGCGAGGCTGAGCACGCAGTTGGGGTGGCAAACGGCCTCGACGCGCTTGAGCTTGGCTTGCGTGCAATGGGAGTGAAAGCAGGGGACGAGGTGATCGTGCCGTCCAACACTTACATTGCTACTTGGCTCGCTGTCAGCCACGTCGGCGCGATACCCGTCCCGGTTGAGCCCGATGCAACATTCAACATCGACCCTGACAGAATCGAAGCAGCGATAACTGCGAAGACAAGGGTGGTTTTGCCCGTGCATCTTTATGGCCAAAGCGCCAATATGACGCGGATCGTCGCGGTGGCGCGTCGACATGGTCTGCGCGTACTCGAAGACGGTGCCCAAGCTCATGGTGCGCGGCACGACAATAGGCGAATCGGGGCGTACGGCGATGCGGTCGCGTGGAGTTTTTATCCGGGCAAAAACCTTGGAGCGATGGGGGATGGGGGGGCGGTCACGACCAACAATCCCGGTATTGCGGACCGGCTCCGCGTACTGCGTAATTACGGCTCGCGAATAAAGTATCATAATGAAACGATTGGCTTCAACAGCCGTCTCGATGAAGTCCAGGCGGCAATATTGTCTGCGCGACTGCTGAGGCTGGACAAGGAAAACTCACATCGAGGCAAAATCGCACAAATCTACAACGAGGGCTTAGCTGGGACGCAACTCGTACTTCCGGTCGTGGCTCGTCACGCCGAACCGGTGTGGCATTTGTATGTTGTGCGAACTAAGGACCGCGATGGCCTCGCTGCCAAATTGCTAGAACACAAGATCGGCTCAATGATACATTATCCCATCCCGCCTCACCTTCAGCCAGCTTATGCATCGCTGGGCCTTGCTGAAGGAAGTTTGCCAATTAGTGAAACTCTTCATCGAGAAGTTCTGAGTTTGCCGATGGGTCCGACCATGACCAAGTCGCAAGCAATTCGTGTGATAGCAGCGGTACGCGAATGGGATGCTGGCCGCACTGTTGCTTGATCTGAAGAAGCAGGACCAGCAATGACGCTTCTGAAGACCAGTACCTGGAACGGGTTGGCAGTCGGCGTACGCATGCTTACCGCATTGGCGGTTAATAAGTTTCTAGCGATTCTCGTCGGACCATCAGGGTACGCGCTGATTGGACAATTCCAGAACGGCATTACGGTAATGATTGCCTTTTCGACAGGCGCGCTTGGTACTGGCGTAACCAAATACACTGCTGAATATCATGGCGATCGAAATGCTCAGATCCGTCTGTGGCGTACTGCGGGAAGTATCACACTTGTAGCCTCGTTCATAAGCGCGCTTATAGTAGCAATCGCACGGGTGCCCTTGGCGCGCCTCCTACTTGGCCGCCCCGACTATTCAAGCGTTTTTCTATCGCTAGCCGTTGCTCTTGTTCTAATCGGGTTCAACGCTTTCCTACTGGCAATCTTGCAAGGACGAAAGGAGCTTCGACGCTTCGTCTTCTCCAGTATCGCCGGGTCGGTAATCGGGTTGATTGCGACCTTTGCTTTGAGCCTGAAATATGGACTTTACGGGGCGCTGGTGGCTCTTACCATTAGCCAAGCACTCACCTTCTTTATCACAGTTCAGCAATGCATGTCGGCTGAGTGGTTCACTTGGCGTAGCCTTGTTGGTCCAATAGACCGAATATTCGCGGCCAGGCTGGGACGATATGTTTTGATGGCCGCCGCGACGGCAATAGCAGGTCCAGTAAGTCTGATCGCAGTACGCCTCCATCTGACTGCAGAGTTCGGCCTTGATTACGCGGGGTATTGGGACGCAATGTGGCGGATCAGCGCATTGTATCTTACCTTCATAACCACAACTCTTTCTCTCTATTATCTTCCGAGACTTTCAGAAATTGAGAGCCTTCAAGAGGTTCGTGCAGAGATCGTACGCAGTTTTCGTTTGGTAGTACCGATAGTGGCCGTATTATCGTTGTGTGTATTTCTGATGCGAGATTTTATAATACTAATCCTTTTTACGGAATCTTTCATGCCCATGCGGAATCTATTTGCATGGCAAATGGCTGGCGATGTTGTGAAAATAGCCAGTTGGATGTTGGCGTTTGTAATGCTTGGGCGCGCAATGACGGCGTTGTTCATAGTAAGTGAGATCGGTTTCGCAGCTATGTTTTGGGTTGCGACCGTTTCGCTAACCCCGGTTCTTGGATTTCAGGGAGTGGCTGCTGCACATCTCGTGACATATTTCCTCTATTTGGTCACTCTGTATTGGTTCATATTCCGGAAGATTGGACGGCATCGGGACTCGAGTGAACTTAACTTATAGACGCTGGTCTTCCGGCACGCCTTGCGTGCGAGCAAAGGTGATACTGTGAAAATACTGATTCCGATTTTTGGATTTGGGCGCCAAGGGGGATATCGTGTACTCTCCCGGCTAGCGAGTGAGTGGACAAATTCCGGCCACAACGTCGATTTTCTAGTTCCCGAAGGTTGTGACCAGCCTTATTTTGAGACATTTGGCGGAGTTCGCCGCGTGGCGCCCGACGGTTCCGTGCACGCAGGATCCTCCCAAGCACCAGAAATGCCCGGAGCGCAACGCTTCAAAGTGCTGCGTAAAGGCTTGCGCTTTCTACGCGACGAATATGATGTATTCTTCGCAAATCAGGCTTTCACGCCGTGGCTCCTTCTGGGCGCTGGCATCCCGCGATCCAAAAGGGTCTATTATATCCAAGCTTACGAACCTGACTTTTTTCTACCCGAGGCCCTGCCCGTGCACTGGCTCCTAGCTAAGCTTTCATATTTTGTTCCCGCTTTTAAGATTGTAAACTCGCCGTTATACCTGTGTTACAAGGGAATTCGGGCTGACCACTGGGTGCCCCCGGGCATCGACATCAAAACGTTTCATCCCGGGCCTGAGCGCGCCCACCAATCGGGATTCGTTATCGGCTGCATCGGACGCGATGAGCCTGAAAAAGGAATCATTTATGTGCTCGAGGCCTTCGCGCGTCTTCACGCAGGCGATCCTCGGTATCGCTTACGCGTGGCGTTCGGTAATCTGCCAACCGGATGGGAGCATCCTGCTGTGCAAATTGTGAAAGTGAAGGGCGATGATCAACTGGCCAAATTTTATCGGTCGCTTGATGTACTGGTTGCTCCCGGAACGATCCAACATGGAGCGGTTCACTATCCGGTCATGGAGGCAATGGCTTGCGGGGTTCCCATCGTGACGACCGGTTATATACCGGCTAATCCACGAAATGCCTGGATCGTCGCCAATCGAGATCCGGCTGCAATCGCCAAAGCCGTGTTTGAAATCAAGCAGGGAGCCGGGGTCTCTGAAAAAGTAAGTCAAGGTTTGGTTGATGTGACCCAATATTCCTGGGATATTGTAGCCGAACGGATGATGGTTCTATTGCAGGAGCGAAGTGCGTGATAGGATCTCTTTTACGTAATCCCGTAGGCTTTTCAAAAAGCTACTATGAGGGGGGCCAGATACGGAATATTAAGCGGGCCATTCTCATTCTTGGTTGGGCGGTCTTATCTCTGGCTGCTGGGCAACAGTGGTTTGGCCCTTCGCCTGATCTTGTCAATTATTTGGCGTATTATAATTCAATCACTCCATATTTTGATTTTGCCGGGAGTCGGTTTGAGTATGGTTTTCAGTTTGTAGCCTGGATATGGGTGGGTCTTGGCTTGAGCTATTCATCATTTTTTGTAACGCTTGCAGCTTTTTCACTCGGAATAAAATTTTACCTGTTTGACCAATATCTCTCGTCCCCCCTTCTGGCGGCGTTCAGCTACGTTTTGGCTTTCTATCTCTTGCACGAGTATACGCAAATCCGGTCAGCCGTTGGCATTTCTCTGGCGCTGCTCGGCATTCATGCCCTAATAGAGCGAAGGTGGTTACGGTTCGCATTGTTTACAATCGGAGGAGTTCTATTCCATTATAGCACAGTTATACTGCCGCTTATCGCGCTTGCCTCCTTAAGAATTGAGGGTCGGTTGGCAGCCGCGCTTTCTGCGCTCTTCTTGATTGCTGGTTCAGCGGCACTGCCGATGATCCAAGATCTCATTGTGGATACGTTTTCGTCACTTAATCCACTGACAACCGCCTATGTATACAATGACCAAAACGCCGAGGTGGCAAATATTTTCTCTTTTACGAGTGTCATGATGGTGGGAATCATTCTAGTGACTCTCGCAAATCCCGCAGTGTTCCATTCTAAATACAACAAAGCGTTTTTTCTGATGACTCTAGTGTCTTATATTTCTCTGATACTATTACGTGATTCCCTTGAGCTTGCGCTGCGCCTGCGGGACGCACTAGCCGTAGGGACTGTCTTTTTGGTCTTTCGTGAGCCACTAACAATGCGGCAACTTCCTTTGGCCCTGTTATGGTTTTTGGCTGCCGCGTACCTCTATTATACCTATTCCACGACACAGGTGCTGATTTGAAAGAACTAGATCTTGATTTTGATCGGAACGAGCGGATAGCACTTATCACGGTCACTTTTAACAGTGCTATCGTCTTAGACGATTTTTTGGCCTCCCTGAACCATCAGTCAAGTGAAAACTGGGATTTGATTGTTGTCGATAATGCTTCGACCGATTCTTCGGTCGAGCAAATCGAAGGTTGGGGCGGGCGCTTGCACATGCTGCTTCGCAATACTCAAAATCTTGGATTTGGCGTCGCTATGAATCAGGGCGTGCAGGCCGCACTGGACGCTGGCTATGGGGCGGTAATTATCATTAACAATGATGTACTGTTTGGTCCAGATTTCCTAACGCAACTGATTAACTCACCTGCACGCGATGGTGTATGTGTGGTCGCCCCTGTAATACGTTATGCCGGTCGAACCGATCGTTACTGGTATGCAGGTGGCCGCTTCACTTGGATGCGAGGCGCGTTTCAGGCGCAAATGGACGAACATCTTCCGCCCGGAGGCCAACACGAATGGCGGACTACCTTTGCACCGGGGTGTTGCCTGCTAATCGAACGGGCGACGCTTGAGTGGATAGGCCTATTCGATGAGCAGTTTTTTGTTTATTGGGAGGATGTTGACTGGGCGTATCGCTGCTTGAAAGCGGGGCAGCCTATAACAGTCGTGCGAGAGCCAACTTTGGAACATAAGGTCAGCGTGTTAACGGGCGGAGGCACTTCGGCCTTCGGGGCGCGGATGTTCCACGAAGGTCAAATTCGGTTCCTGCGCAAACATTTCCCCCGCTGGGTGCGCGCTATTCAGTACCCTCTTGTTCTGGCGAAGATAGTGCTGCGATGCGCAACGCGGCGCGACGATTGGGCGGATACCCGACTGCGTTTGAAAGCAGTCGATGTCTCGCGCAATTTTGCCATTCCCTGTGTGCCGCCGTGCATCGCAGTAAACCTCACCGCGGTGGGTCCGGTTATGGTGGGCGGCACTGCTCGATATGCAGTATCCCTCTTCGAGGCGATGGCGGATCGTGTGGCCGTAGGGAAGGGGAGAATTTACCTGGAAGGGCATGTACGACCCGATGCTATCCAACATTTCACTCCTTCGGCTCGTCGCTTTTTGCACCCAGTTCCGCATCTCAAGGTCCGTATAGCGCGTATAATTTATGAACGGCTTTTTCTTCCTCTTAGACTTCGTATTAGGGGAACTTATGCAGTGATAAATCCTATCTTCTCCGGTCCTACGAGAGGTGCGCAACGTGCCGTAACTATTATTCATGACTTATATTTTCGCAATGCCCCCCACCTTGTAAACCCACGCCGCCGTCGGTATCTGGAGATGGTAGTTCCACGTGCAGTGCGGGCTAGTAGCGTCGTAGTCGCGATCTCGGAGAGTACCGCCAATGAAGTACGATCTGCTTGGCCTGACGTGGCGGATCGAACGGTAGTGGTACATTCTGCAGGCCGAAAACTTCCGTCCGGTCCGCCGCTGGAGGCGCGGAGCCCATATGTTCTGTTTGTGGGTGCGGCGCTTCCCAACAAAAATGTGACGACGATTGTCGATGCAATCGGCCGGCTTCAAGCGCGCGGAAGAGATATCGAACTGTTACATGTAGGCTCGGATCCGGAAGGACTGTTAGAGCGCGCTGTAAAAAAGTATGATGCCGACGGTTTCGTGCGAACACTTCGCGGTGGCACGGATGCTGAATTGGCGGCAGCTTATCGTGGAGCAGTGGCCCTGGTCATCGCTTCGGTAACTGAGGGTTTCTGTCTTCCGGTGCTTGAAGCACAGGAGATCGGCACTCCAGTATGCACGACGCCATGTGGTGCGCTGCAAGAGATCGCGGGCGAAGGGGCGCTCTATTACCAACCCGATCAACCAGACGCGCTGGCAGGCCATCTCGCGTTTTTACTCGACCATCCCAATAAGCGCGAAGCGCTTGTTGAGGCAGGAAGGCGCAACTCGGAACGGTTCGACTGGCAACAGACCGCAGTCAAGATTCTCGAGCAAGCGGTGGGCGGGCGATTGGTGCTCTAGCTGAACACCCGCAACAACAGCGTCTCGTTCAGCAGCTCATCGCGCATCCGGCCGTTGAAGCTCTCGCAGAAGCCGTTCTGCATCGGCTTGCCCGGCGCAATGTAGTGCCACTCCACGCCGATCTCCCCGCACCATGCCAGCACGGAATTGCTGGGCAGCTCAGTGCCGTTATCTCTGACGATCATGCCGGGGTTACCGTATCCATCCGGTAAAGGGCGCGTTGTGACTGGTCAGCGGTTCTTGGGGGTGATGATGCGCTTGGCCGCAGCGTTTCGTCGGGCAGCGATGCGACCGAGTGCCACCTCGATCGAGAACTCGTCGAACTTGTCGGGATCGTAGCCTTCGAGCCACTCGCTGATTTCAGCATGATCGGGATGGATGGGATCGGCTCTGGCTTCAAGCATTTCGTAGAAGCCTGGGAGGCCGCCACAATCCTCGGAGCTTCGAGAGAGGACCGCTGCCGCATGCCGGGCATGAGCAGGGTGCTGGAACAACCACACGTTCGCGCGGCAGGTGCTCGGGGAACGGCTTCCTTGCGGGTCGCTTGCGCTCGAAGGCGGTGACGGCGGTCGTCTTCGCTCCCGCTTTCTCGGCAACCAGATCATCTGCTCTGCCACCTGAATTTTGGACTATTCTCGGTTAGAGTTTTTCGCCCTAGATTTCCTTGGCTGGGCAAGGAATCGTGGCATGAAGGCAGCGAAGTTCACGGACGCGCAGAAGGCGTTCGTCATCA
>Ga0208316_1000323_pt1 | contig 45052 bp, 68 predicted proteins | sample MalvireepMed_231_FD_184240 | JGI IMG/M metagenome (GOLD analysis project Ga0208316, IMG submission 184240) | Marine viral communities from the Global Malaspina Expedition - Malaspina viral metaG DeepMed_231 (SPAdes) (version 2) | ecosystem: Environmental > Aquatic > Marine > Oceanic | place... | reverse complement strand
CATCTCTGAATAAGAAGTCTCTACTTGCAGGGTCTACAAATACATCATATGGATCAATACGACTAAAAGTTACTTCACCTTTACCATGATCAGCGTCTTGATCTACATCTACAAGAAAATAACCTAGCCCTTTGACTAAGCTATCTAATATTACTTGACCATAAACAGACTTACCATTAGACAAATGCCAACAATAATCAGCAAGTTCTGAGTGTACTTGAGCAATATCAACATCATCACCAGTCACACCGACAGCTTTCCACCTTGGGTTATTAGCGGTTACAAAATATCTCATTATCTCGATAATAGGTAATATCCTATTAATCGTGAATGTTGGCATTCCAGCTTCTTCTAAAGAATCCCTATCAGCCTCAGAGAGCTGTTCGTCTAAATAAAAATCATAGCCTTTCTGACTTTTTAAATACCACTTTGATCTATCTGTACCGTTAGCTCTATCCCATAATTGCTTATTGATAGCTGCTTTATTTTTTCTTCCTCTTTTAGCCAATACTTACTCCTTAATTAAAATAAAGATTCACTTGGTTTTTGCATAGCAGACATTGCTAAATCTTCTGAAGATTGCACAGGTTTGTTATATTCAAAATGATGTTTAGTTCCACTATACTTTCTCTGACTCCACCCATATTTTTGCCCAGATTCAGCTAACCAATTTCTAAAATACGCAAGGGATTCAGGAATATCAACAGCTGTTCCAGTTTCATGTAATGATGTTCCAGGTTTCTTAGCATATCCTGGACCTTTTTCTTTATATAAAGCTTCCTGCTCTGCATATGTTCTTGATGCAGACCCAAAAAGGTTCACTACGTCTAATCCTTTCTTCAGTTTGCCTCCTAACCCTCCCCATTTTGATACATCTCCTCCTGTTTTCAACCAATCTGAAACTGCGCTTTCAATTGATTTACCTGCTTCAGGAGTAAAACTCATTGACTCTGAGCCAAATGGAGAATAAGTCTCCCCAAATGAATATTCTTTCCCATTAGGCATTTTATATTGACCAACTATATTTTAACTTTGCTTTATGCTCATATGGTGATTTTCCACTTACATCCCAACGACCTGAAAGGACACCACTTTTACCAACTGGAAACACAACAGCTCCTTTTTTTCCTCCACTCTTAATAATTGATTTAATATCTAAAAAATCAGAAAGACTTCTGCTTTGATCACCAGAGTAACCAGTGCCATAGGTAGACGATGAAAGATCAGTTGTACTATGACTCATAAAAAGTGGTGAACTAATCAGAGGTTGTTTTCCAGCATATTGCTGATCTAATGAGAATTTCTGATGAGGTACGAAATTCTGCCAATAATTACCACCTTTTAATGAACCTGCATTTGTTGAAATTTGATTTTGAGGAGGCATTAGTCGTACTTCCGAGTCATTGGACTATATGGCTCATCGCCACTTTCTTTTAGTTTCTTTTTAGCTGTCTTAGCCTCAAACTCACCTTCTTTTCTAATTCTAGTCATTAATGGGTCTTCTGCTTTCTTTGTAGCTCCTTTTGCCTGTGCAGCTTGTTTCGTTCCAGCTCCAGCAGCTCCTTTAATTTCAGGAACCACTACTTTTTTTCCTAACCCTAGTTTGTTATTTAGTTTAACTAAAGAGTTTTGAGTTCCCTTTATATCATTTTCATTTACAAGCCTAGAAGCTCTATTTATAATAGCATCCGTTGCTTTACTTTCTCCCCTATATTTACGTAAATTCTCTGCCCATCCTGAGAATAACCTCCTTGCAGTACTAGCTGTTTTAACAACAGCACCAACTCCAGCTGCACCCATAGCAATTTCATACAAATTACCCTGAGTTATAGGCTCTGTAGGTTGACCAAATATATTTTTACCTGCTGGAAAAACTTCTTCAGACATTCCTCTTTCTTGATATTCTGTCATTGATTCATATAACTTAGAAAACACAGCTGGAACAGTAGGTGCAGCTCCTGGTGATCCTCTATACTTACCTACTCCAGTATGTTTAACTCTGCCACCAGTGAATATATCTAATAAAGTACGTCCAGCCATTATTATGCCACTAACCAGCTTTTAGCTCTCTTTTTAGGCTTAAACCAAACCTTTTTGTCTTTATTCTTCTTCATATTAGGCGGAAATGCGTGGATTTGTGCATAATATAGAGTCTCAATGGTATCATCATGGGACATTTTAGGTCCAAATGTAACAATTTCATTAATTAGATCAAACATATTTTTTCTAATATGTACTGTTCCCATACTAAATCTACCAGAAAGACCAGAATATATACGATTCCTCTTATTAGAGCCACCTGGCTTTTGAGGAATGACTGCTATGTCATAACGATTTAACCGTCTTCTTTCATCATTCAACGCTTGGAATATACTACGATTCATAGCAACATCTTCGACTGTAGATGATATACAATTATACTTCTCATGTAGTTCCAATATATAATCAACAACTCCAGTACGACCAATGATACCTCCATCAGCGCTCTTTGTGCCAATAGTAGGGATACTCCTATGCCTTTCATACTCTAAAACATATAACTCATTATTTGCATCTACTGCGACTACCATGATAACACTAAAGTCAGAATGCTTAGTATCTATATCTGTAGCAGGATCACATCCAATAAATGTATTAACTGGTACATCCTCACCATCAATACTAAGATAATTTATATCATCTTCATTCTTATAATAACCATCATAGTACTTTAAATGCTTCCTTGTCCATACAGCATCTTCCTCACTCATCACTTCCATCATATATTCTTGGTAGAACTTATGAGGTTGACCTGAATCAGAATAAAACCTTTTCTTTTCCTCGATCTTAGAGGCTGGGAAGAATGATTGCCATAGAGGTGTTCCATCTCCTTGCAATGCTTTATATGTAATTACTTCCCAGGCAAACTCCCTTCCATCCTTCATAGCTTTACTATGCTGTACTAACAAATTATTAATAAACGAATCATAATGCACTGGAGTGCCATTTACTCTTAATCTACCTGTATGAGGTTCTAATGCTGGGTATACAACAGCAGTTACTAAGTTAGCGTTCTTATCACGAGCTTCTCTTGTAATAGTATTTGCTTCATGTTCAAAGTCATCAAGTATAATTAAATCATATCTTTTGTGTAACTTAGCGCCACCACGAATACCAGCAACATTAGATTTACTAATTAACTTACATCCATTAGAAAGTTCTATATCTTCTTCAGTCCATTTCCTACCTCTTAAATTTCCAAAATAATATCTTATTCTTTCATTATAATCTAAATGATGTTTAATATAATCCATATTACCAACTGAAAGTTTTTGTGTTGCAGATACCCAGGCATAGAAATAAAAATCATCAGGTGGACAAAAAATGAAATCTTTCAGTATAGAAGCTTTTGTTAAAATAGTCTTACCATGCCCTCTAGGAACAATAACAGCTAACTGCTTTACCTCTTTATTATCAATACAATCAGATATTTCATAGTGGAATGGAGGCGTCTCACTACGCATAAAGTCTTCAGGTAAAAATAACTTACCAAAAGATATTAAGTCTTTACTAGATAACTTTAAAGCTTCCTCAGCTTCGCTTATATTTTGACTGTTTATATTCACTTTTTTAGTTTTGTAATTCCCTCAGCAAGGGATTGAGGAACATATGGATATTTTTTAAACTTCGCCATTCGATAATCAGAAACCATATCTTCTACCTGATTTTTAGTAAATCCAGCGCGTTTTGTTAAATCTCTGTACGCATGCCAATTCTTTTTGCCTAATGACGAAATCTCCTCTATTCTTGCTTCAACTTCAATATGTCGTGTAACGTACTCATAATCTTCAATATTCTTTTTATATCTACCAAGATATTTTTTTGCATACGCAGTCGATTTACCTGCCGACAAAGCTTCTTCATAAATAATCTCTGCAGATTTGAGACTACCTTTTGAATCAATATATTTTTTAGGTATAATTTTTTTCCAATTTTTAGGTTGTGGTATATTAATCAATGTACTGTATTCAAGACCTGCTACTCCACCTGTTAATGGTCGTTCCATTGCTTCCAAATTTCCCCTTCTTATTTTATTTCGCAAACCTTCTACATTTTGTTTATAATGACGACCTTCGTGTCTAACAACAGATTCACCCCACCTTCGTTTAAAAATAGTCGGAGCACTAAATCCTCCAGATGAAGCAAGTAAATCTAATAACGATTGCTCTTGAAATGTAAAAACTGGTTCCCACCCTTGAGAAACCCTCTTTACTGGCACGAAAGGCGGTCCAGTAGAGCGCATTAAATTTTTCCCCATATGAGGCCAATACGATCCAGAAACCAATGTTTTTCCAGTTTTAGGTAAAAACTTAGAAACTTTTTCAAATGGAATATCAGCAAGCATTGGGTCTCTTTTCACAGCTTCAAACCCTTTGTCTACAGCTCTCCTTGTCAAATATGCTCCACTCTTAATATTGGCAGCTTTAACTGCGGATGGCAATTTAGGAGCTACTTTTCCAGCTGCAAGACCAGCTACAATAGCCACTCTTGGGTCAACACCTTCTGCATAAGACATTCCAGTTAGTAAAGTCTCAAAAGCTAAATCATAAAGACTAGTAGGCAAAAGAGATATAATTCCAGGAGTAGCCATTGGATTAGGAATAGGCTTGCCTTTTTCAGTAAGTACTATCTCATGTCTCTTTACCTCACTACCTGTCAATCTTCTTCCATCTTTAACAGCATAATACGGAGTATACTTAGCTTTCTTTTTTTCTTTAGGCTGACCTGTAGCCAAATTTATATGTTTGCCTTTGTCTGTCTTTTTTAAATACCTATATTCGTTTAACGGCATTAGTCTTTATCTTCATCTTCTTTAAATTTTGCATCAAGATATTCAAAGAACTGGTCTTCAAATTCCATGAAAGTTACAAAATCTCTAAACATCTCACTCATTGATGTAACTGCATTATCAACATAATCTACTTTAGCGTTCAATACATTTATAGAACGTATCATATCATGTTTTGTTATTGCTTTTTTACGCTTTGCCATCAGTTTACCCAACATTCAATTCTATCTTGATCAAACTCCATTGTCACCCATCCTGTCCTAACAATCTGATACATGGAGTATCGTGCGTAGTCCGCGTAACGTAAGAAGCTACCGCCTCTTATGTACCACCTTCTATGTAAAGTTTCCTCATTATTATATATAGCTATAGAGTCTATAGGCTTAGTATATAGCTGATGATTATGACCTAAAAAGAATACATCGCCATCACTATAGACAGCAGCCAACCTGTCTAATTCTAAATCTCCATTCTTTGCTCCACTTGTACCATGACCACTAACAAGATTCCAAGTTCTGCCAGATGTTACAATTGATGTATACCCAGGCAATTCATAATAAGGTACTTGCAAAGCATTAGCTATGCCTCTTGATATATCAAAATCAAGAACTCTCAAGCTTCTTAAATAATCATGATTACCACCACGAATAAACAAACACTTATCCGCAATAGGTCTACATAATTTTATGAACTCTTCATACTGATCATCTGGTGACATACTCTGACCACGCTGAGGGATATGATAGTTTGGAGGTATGCATTCTATTAAGTCACCATTACCAAACCACCTGGCAAACTTATCTTTCTTGATTACGCTTATAGCTTCTTTCAGTTTCTTATGGTCATGCTCGTTAGCTCCTACATGAACATCAGTTAATCCATGTATCCTTATTTTACCATTATACTCAAACGTTAACAATCCACCTGACTTCACACGCACAGAATCTTCAGTATCACTATCTTGTACTTGTGTTTCATATGGTATTGTGAAAGTGTGATTACATTTACGACATAAGTGACGTTGCATCAGATCGTTATCTGTATTACGACGGTACCCATGTATCTTAGTGTGCATTGATGCACAATGGGGACATAACATATTATTCTCCTTTTTCAGTTATTTCGGATAGTTCAGGTCTTTTAGCTTCTTCAAGCTGATCAGGCTGAAAACCTTGGAATAGTCCTATTATACCAGTTTCCTTATGTTTAACAGTAGCTCCACCTATAGTACCTATAGCTTTGCCTATTTCTTTTACAGCATTTAAAACAATATTATCTTCAGGTGAGCTGTCTACTAAACACTTCAACTTAGTTAATACATACTCATGGTCAACACCTAATGACTTAGCTACATCTACTACTGATTTTTCAACTTCTTTCATAACTCTCTCCTGCCTTAATAATATCGCCGCTTTCTTCCCAGCTTTGTACGAGTCCAATTCACTAAACGCATCCATGTAACTTTTAACGGCACCCATACCAACTGCAACGTTCGTTGCAAATACTTTTTCTTTTTTAGTAGTTTTATCTCTTTTGTAAAAATTAGTATCAGGTCTTTTAATCGACTTTGAGAATGTATACCTGTTCTTGTGCTGTGAGAAATCAGTGTCCATATACGTTTTAGGTAAGCATAAGAAAGTGCCAACAACAGTGCGAACATAATTTTCACAATATTTATAGTTTCTTCTGTCATTCGGATGTCTAATATTTGACCTTTTAAGTAACTGTATGACTCCGCCATCGTCAGCTAAAACCCAGTTACCTTCATTTGCTGTGCGCCAGTCAAAGCTTATATTTGGTCTATTGTCTTCGTCAGTGAAGAAGCTATTGAAGTCGTGTACATCATCGAATACGTAATGCTTCACTCCTTTTATCTTGCGATACTCCATTTAGTTTGGCTTGCTTATATCGCCATCTAAAGTAGATAATTCTTTAATTTGTAACGCTAGATTGTCAATCAAGTCATGCACAGTTTCTGGTATTTGGTACACTACATCGTCGATCTCTATAGGGCTTAAATCAGATGTACTTCTCGATATAATTGATAATACAGATACTTGCTCTTCAGCAGTCAACTTACTAAGAATTTCCATATCTTTCTGCATGATGATAAAGCTTACTATAAAAACCACTCGCCAATCAAGACTTATCTGAATTTATACCCTCCTTTCCCTCCTCTTAAACACCACCCATACCACCCATAGTGTACATCAATCATTAACACTAATTATATATATATTATATAATACGCACGCGCGTAGAGAGAACTTGAAAAAATTGCGTCATTTTGATGCGCGGCCTTTTTACCCTCTATATACCCTATCCAGGGATTTTGATAATTCAGTTTTTAGTTAAATTTCATTTTTAGATATTCATAGTAATCTTTAACATAACCAGAAAGGAGTTATCATGACTGATAACAATATCACCCGTGCAGGTCTCATATCCGAGGCGAAAGGTATACTCTTGAAGATGATCAAGGACGTTCAGCGTGCAGATGTACGTAGAGGATGGTCACCACTAGCCAAGGTATCAATACCTAGTAAGCGTGACGTACAGGCATCAGCAGTAGCCGACCTGCAAACATTAAACCTAGTCTGTGCATACTTCGGTTGGGACCCAGTCTACGTAGACCCCGACGAGGAAGAAGTCAAGATTGGAACAGTAGCAGAGTAACGGATTGGGGACTTCGGTCCCCTTTTCTTTTGTATTACACTGTTGTGATGATAATAAGGAGTATAGCAGGCACAGTCGTAGGTCTTGGCGACTATAAAGCTAGGGATTATAGATGTACAAACTTATACTTAACACAAGTAATATCTTCGAAAGGGAGGTCTGTATGAAAATACGCTGGTCTATCGAGGATTGTCCTAAGCCAACGGGTATTAAGTACTACTTGATTTGTCTTATCTGTGAAAGGATAGACATCTTATGTAGACTTATTGTTCAGAAAGCTAAAGAGGACTAGCCTCATGCAGGGCATGTAATGTGTCCTGTAGAAAATATGAGGTGAATTAAACCATAAATCCTTGAAGGGAGGATATAACATGAGTCCTATTAGTTATACCAGTTGTATATTATCTAATGGGAATAGTCAGTAGCACTATAACCTGCTATATTTCTCTATCATATATTAAATATTTGTAGTAACTTGGTCATTAACATAATGTAAAGGAGTCAACAATGACAGTATTAAAACAGTTTACAAGTGAACAGAAGTTAAATGATTATTTAGCATCAAACAGGCAGTATGAAGTGTTGAATAGGTTAGGCATAGCTGGTACAGTTGTGTTATTAACTGACGAGTACCAAGAAACATCATCAGCAGTAGAACCAGTTGATGTATATATTGGTAGACAGCACTATGAAGATTCTAACATACACTACAAGGCATATTATGGCGAATACTAAACATGTCAACAATCCTATCAATAGGCATTCTTTAGACAATTTATCTATTAAAGAGATCATAAACAAGTTCCCTGACAAAGTAATATCAGTAGAGCAACGTAACAGGGCAACATATTTACAGTTAGATACTTGTATGATAATATTTAATAGTGACTTTCCAAGGTACAGTTCTCCTGAGCGATTAAACAAGCAGCGCAGGAATAACAAATATAATTAAAAGGAAGGAAGGTGCATTTTCAAACGTGAAACTAAATATTATGAGTGGAAGAAACCAGGAAGTTCAAAAGATGATCGTCGTATTCCAATACAATATGATTTACCAGAAAATCGTCATATGACACCTTGGGAGGAAAGAGTATTTCCGAATTACAGGGATTTAATTGAGATTGACGCTGAAAGATATATTCTTTTAATAAAAAGTTGGGGTCGCAGATTATACAAAGAATTAAAAAGGAGTCTACCTTCAAACAATTAATAATGTAACAATAAGGAGTAAACAATGCTGAAGAAGTTATATAAATATGTAAAGTGGCTGGTTACAAAGACTGAGTACAAGTCAGAATATATGAAGAAGAGGAATATAGAGCCTCATCATGATTCACAGCCGTACTCACACTATCAAATATCCCAACAAGCATTAAGAGATGCTAGGAAATACTAAATAAAGGAGTGAACAATGGACACAGCATTTAATACATTCGACATATCAGTTGTAGAGACATGGTTCTTTATAATGTGGTCAATAGTATTTTCAGTGACAATCTGGCTAATAACAGTAGTATCAAAAGATAGCCACTACAGGACAGGTTATAAAGATGGATATACAGCTGGTTTAAGTGAACAAACTAACTGTATGGTAAGGCACATTCACGACACAGTAGATAAAGTTGTAAACAGTGGCATTAGCAAATTATTAGAAGAAGAAGAATAAACACAAAAGGAGTCAACAATGACAAACACAAACCGAACATTCAAATTTAAGCATGACGAAGAAAATATGGCTGATGCGTTAGGATTAGATAACGATTATGTAACTGGTGTCATATCTCATAATCAAGATAGATTTAATGGTATATTTCGTACTAGCGATGCAGCATCAGAAGTGATTGAAGCTATACATAAGTTCTTAAATGATGACTCCATACCTAACATAGATAAAACTATAATGATGTGGATTACATTTGATACAATTAACAAGAGTAACTTTTCACCTCTTAACACTAAAGAGTTTATAGAACAAATAATGGGAGAAAGTTAATGATACAGTTAATAGAAGTAACTCAGCTTGCTATAGTATCGTTAGCAGGTATTATAGTAATTGGAGTAGCAATTTGGATAGTATATAAAATATTAAGCGACAAATAAAAGGAGTTAACAATGACAAACAAACCATTCGACCATGAAAAGGTTACTGAAATAATTATGGACATGCATACTCTTACTGGACTAACTGCCAAAAGGGCACAAAGGGCTGGCGTTGATGAGGAAACAATTAGTAAAGTATTTGATCTTTCTGCAGGAATGACTGCAGCTCTACTTGCAAAATTGAATATTAGTACTGACACAATAAATAAAGTATTAATGGAAAAGATAGAAGATATGGAAAAATCAATTGACACTGACGAGAGTAAGGAAGCTGTAGTTATAGAAAAAGCTAACATACTTGGAGATGATAATGACGCAGCTGCATAGTATATTAGTATTGATTGTACTAGTTATATGGGAAAGAACTTGCAACTATTTATTAAATACAAAAAAGGAGTTAAAAATGCCAGAGACAGCAGCAATGAGCAAACAAGTAATATTATGGATAGAGCATCTTGCTCTTGTATCAACAGGATTTTTAATAGGTGCATGTGCATTCTATTTCAGAAGTAGGTATTATCTAAAGACAAGGCTATTTACAAAAGATGAAGTTAGAGAAATAGTACATATGGCTTTAGGTGAGGAGTTGACAAAAAGATGATTGAAACAACACTTATAGCAATAATTCTAGTGGGATATTTAGCGCTATCAATAGCAGAGTATCTTAGGAACGATAACAACAAACAAAAAGGAGTCAAATGATGACTAAACAACAAGCTGTAATTCACATGTTAAACAAGAAAATGAGAATTGGACAAAAGTATACGTTCGATACAATACGTCATTGGAGTAATGAAGAAGGTCACAAAGAAGGTACTCTCACATCAGTATTGACTAAATCAAAAGGCACTGGCGCAATCACACAGGATGCAAGTTACGGATTAAGAGAAAGAGTTCGTGAAATCACATTTGAAGAATGTCGTGAATACGATAAAACTCACTATATCAAGCAAAGTAATACGATTGGAGTTACTCAAGTATTATGTGATAAGGTCAAAGCTCTTGTAACAACTAAATTCACTGATACTGAAGTAACAAACGTCTTAAAGATCAAAGAGAATGTTCTACAGGATATTAAAAGTTGTAACTATAATGTCAGACAGTTTAATGATATGTATAGAGCAAGAATAGCAAGGCAGAAAAGAATCACAGAGGAACCCAAATCTATGGTTCCCACGGTTAACAGTAATTTCACTGAATCATTAACAAATCTGAGGAACGCTGTAGATGCAACAATAGCTGCATTCACAGAATATGATGTCTAATAACATGATAGATGGTATCAGCATTAAAACGAATGATAAAGATCATATGTTGATGTTGCATGAAATATCTAAATATTTTGGTAAGCAATATCAACGTATGATAAGTGAAATGACAAAAGATGACGTTAGGAGACTGTGGCACATATTGCACGGAAGGAGTAAATAATGGCTGAAGCTAGTGTAAAAGATATTACTGAAGATCAGTTTCTTGCATTTGAAGGCGTTAGAAGATATGGGAGATGGAACATGTTTGATCCAATGGCTAAGAAAGCTGCAGGATTGGATAATGATACATATTTTGGAATAATACTTCATTACATGGAGTTGAAAAAAAAGTATGTAGACAAGTTAGATGACGCATGGAAAGAAACTAAAAAAGTAATGAAAAAACGTGAAAAGGAGAACAAATAATGGGATTCGACGTATATGGTTTAAAACCTAACAATGAGCCTAAACCTGATACGCCTGATTGGTCATTAGAAGATGATAAGACAATCAAAGCGTATTTTACATGGCAAAATAATACACCAGGAGCATATTTCAGAATGAATGTCTGGGGGTGGCATCCATTGTGGGATTTTGTTCATAACCACTGTCAGGACATATTTGATAAGCACATCGGTGACTTTGATGAAGTGAACACAGTAGACGAGATGTATTCAACGTGTCATCACAATGACGGATTCACTATCCCAGCTAATGTTGCTAGAAAGATAGCTCAAAGGCTTAATCATCTAGATAAAATAGGTGTAATGGATGAAGCTGAAGTTATCCAGGATATAGAAATAGAAAGAATGGTAATGGAAAACTGTGAAATATGTAATGGCACAGGTACTAGAAAAGGATGGGAAGGATGGCAAAGTGAAGAAGAATGGCTAAAAACACATTCATCGCTATCAACTGAAAACAAGGCTAAAGAAGAGCTTTACAAAATACTTGATAGAGCTGCTAAAAAAGGAATAAAAGGTCTTGGAACAGGTGAAATAACCTTCAAGTGGGCTAATGAAATGAAAGGTTGCAATGCCTGTAAAGGAGTTGGCAAATTAAAGCCATTTGAAGCTAAGTACAAGATAGAAGCAGAATACATAAGGGAGTTCGCAAAATTCTGTGACAAGAGCGGTGGATTCCAAATTTGGTAAAGAATAGTTGATTGAGTGAAATAGATACAGAGCAATTCTATCAAAACCATAGAATGATAAGCTGTGGGGTTGAAAAACCTCTTTAAATAATGACCACTTGCTCGAGCAATGTAACAGCTCAATCAATAATTTACAGTAAAAGTTCGGGTGGCAGGGGGTTATTATTGGCCCGACTCCACTTTCCTGCTTATTCTCATATCTTATCTCGGTCAGGAAATCCTGTCACCCATCATTAATAAACAAAAAGGAATATAAAAATGGAAGAAACACAAGTCATATACCAACAAGGTGATGTTATTTTAACTGAAGTAGATAACGTTCCAAGTTACGGCTATAATAAAGTAGAATGTGACAGTAAAATAGTAGTTGCAGAAGGAGAAGGGACAGGGCATCATCATAGGTTTGAGTGCGCAAAGTTCGGACCTGATGTGCAAGTTCAAGCATGGGGAAAACAATGGGATCAATTTCCTTCAATGGTGCAAATTACAGGTGGAGCTGCAACTTTATATCATGAAGAGCATAATCCGATTAATGTACCTAAAGGTATATATCAAGTTACATTTGTAAGAGAAATGGATCACATAGCTCAAAGGGAAAGAAGAGTTGTTGATTGACCTATACAGGATTTATCGGAGTTAAGTTCATTAATAACAAAAGGAGTAATACAATGAATAATCTGTCATACTTTTATGATAAAGTCATAGAAGAAAAAATAGGTTATGCACATACATATGCTGTAAATACTTGCAGACATGTTATATATATAAAAATGAATAGCAAACAAGTAAATATGTACATGAGTGCATATGCTCATACGTATAGCGATCCATTATTAAAGTTATATGATGATCATATTATTATAACTGACGGATCAAGCGCTTGGCATTATAAGGAATTACAAAGACATGATTTAATGATAAACATAGAATGGAGATGGGAAAGGAACGGAAATATTGTTACGTTCTCAAATGTAGAAACAATGCCATTTCATAACATGAAAGTATCATACCATGGTTCTTTATTAACCAAAATACCTAAAAAGACACAAAAAGCATATAGCGACTTGATTGAGACTAATAGGCAAGAAAGAAATGCTGCTAGTCGTAGTCATTACCATAATCAACAAGCTATGAATCGCATAAATGAAGCTGATCAATCAGGTGATTATAATAGATATATGCAAATGGATGATGTGTTCAAATTACATAATGTTACAGATAGAAGACAAGTAATAGCACACTTTGGTATGGATACAATCATTGCTTCATTAAGTCATAAAATTGTAGATAGAGACACTGTAAGTAATAATTACTATGAGTTAGTTGAAATTGACATACCTGATAATAGGGAGTTAACAGGATATAGAAAAGGCACGTATTTAAGAATGGTAAATCCTTCTACAGAAGAAATACATTTTGAAGGTGTTCCTAATTATGAAGTGCCTGTTCCCCCAGGTAATCATGTAGGATGGCATAACAGAATAGAAGAAAATACTGTTAAAGCTGCTCTCGCTTGGCGTAACAATAATCTACATGGAGATTACATACCACCTAGAATACTCACTTAAAATGGAGGATATAACTATGAGTGAACCTCATCTGGAAAAACCATATGATATGAACGATTATCGAGCAGATATGGATGAAATGGAGCAAGCAACCATGCAAGCAATGAAAAGTGATATGTTAAAGATAATGGACAAGATTGATGATCTTGCACAAAAGATTATAAATCTTAACACAAAGCTCAATTGGCTTGCAAGAGATTTCGAGGAATTAAAAAACAAAAAGAATAAATACGGGATATAAATCATGTACTATATCAAAATAATCCGTAAATTCTAACACTATAATCAATAGCTAAAAGGAGAGATCAATGGCTAAATACAATCAAATCGGCAAAGGTGCCGCATTCACCAGAGAAAAGACAAATGAAAAACAACCTGACTTTGGTGGCACTGTCAATGTTCTAGATAAAGAGTTTCAAATATCTTTATGGAAATCTCGCACTAAAAAAGGTGATCCATACTTAAGCATTCAATTTTCTGAAAGAATTGAAGATGATGACACTTCTGGTCCTTGGGACAAAGAAGGCAAATCAGCCTAGTGCTTGATTTAGAGCGCGTATATGCTGAATTTATAGAATCTGAACAAGAGAAGCGTAACCAAAAGTACGAAAGTCATAAAGATTGGCTTGGTGCTTCATCATCTGGTTACTGCTTTAAAAAACAATACTACAAACTATCAAATGTTGAAGCTGAGGAGCCTGATGTAAGGGTTTCTCGGCTTTTACGGTTAGGGACTATTGTTCATTCTGATATAGAAAAATCTATAAAAGCATATAATAAGACGCATAAAACCGATATAGCAACAGAGAAAAGGGTTAAAATACCTAGTTTAAAAGTTATAGGTCATATTGATATACTTGAGCAAGATGGTGATATTAATAGAGTTTATGATTTTAAAACAGTTGCAAGCTATAAATGGCGTATGAAGTTTCGTCGAGTTAAGGCAGACCCAAACGCTGACATAAATTATAACTTACAATTAGGTACATATGGATTAGCAGTACACAATAAAGATACTGATATTAATAAAACAGAATTATATCTTTGTTGGTATAATAAAGATAATAGTTCAATGAAAAAACCAATACAAGTAAACAGCATATGGATTGAAAAAGCTGAAAAGTATTGGGAGAATCTGTGGCAATCTATTAATAAATGGACAAATAGCAATGTCCATCCTGACGAAATACAAGTTCCAGATGTATTTGGATCACCAATGCAACAATGGGAATGTAACTATTGTCAATATTCTTACAGATGTAATAGTCCGTATACAACAAAACAATCAACAAAGGGGAAAGTAAATGTGTCCAGTATTAATACATGACAGGGAATACAAAACTGTAGCTGAAAGGATACACGAAATGTCAACTGAAAACAAAGGTAAGTATGATTTAATTACCGAAGTATTAGGTGAGACTAATGGTGCATGCTTAATGAAAGCTACATTAACACTTGACAGAGGAGTATTTGTAGGACATGCATATGAAAGAGAAAATGCAGGTTATATAAATAAAACATCTCATGTTGAGAATTGTGAAACATCAGCAATAGGAAGAGCTTTAGCAAGTGCAGGTTATGCAGGTAGTGAATTTGCAAGTGCTGATGAGGTAGCAAATGCAATAAAACAACAAGGTGAGAAAAAGGAAGATGAAGAATGGTAGATTCTTGGAGTTACAACCAAATAGTTTTTGATAAGGACGAAGTTTATAGCGTAGGATTTAACGATGGTCGTGAGTTCAACAGAATAAAGTATGTTGGTACAAAGCTATTAAATGGTAAGTCGATGTTATGCTTTAAAACTGAAGAATTATTAGACTTATCAGTTAACCCTAGCTATGTGTCATTTTATATAAAACAAGCTAACACAGATAAAAAGGAGTAACCTGTATGGGTATACTAACAGCAAATGACCTTGAATCACTGCAAAAAGCAGGTATTGTCAATGACAAGACTGCTAAAGGCATTAAAGAAAAAGGTCTAGCAAGCAACTCTCGTCGAGCCACAAAGAGGTTCATGAAAACAAAAGATGGTAAATGGGTATCACCGACTCTATATTTTAGAGGTGGAACAAATGCCGAACCATCAGCAAAAATGGACGAGTTTAAACAGAAGTTTAACAAGCTTGTGAGTGAATATACTACTACTAAAGAGAGTAAGTAGTTAACGATGTATAAATACAGGCTATTAAAAGTGATACTAGTGGCTTTCAGTAGAAAGTGTTTGGACTGGCTAAGGTGGTTCACTACCTTTAGCCTGTGTTTATATAGAAAAGGATAATATCATGACAGAACAAGATAAGCGTGATATAAAAGAAACAGTAGCTATTTTAACATCATTAAAAGACAGCGTCGATGGACTTGAAAATGAGGCTGAATATCGTGATGCTATCGATGTAGCTATACACTGGTTACAAAAACAAGAAATAAAGGATAACTAATAATGATGATGACATTAAAAATGAGAGAATATATTTTAAGTGTTCCAAGTAACAAATATGGCGATGTAAATTATGTTAGCTTAACTGCATACAACATATCTGACGCAATTGACAAATTTAGAAAAGAATATCCAGTACTATCAAGAGACTACGTACTGAAGAATGTAGAAGACTTGACAGAGATAAAAGAAAATGACAATGTTACTATAAATTATGACGAAATCTTCTAAAAAAGAAAAACTATATTCAATAGAAGACAACATAGAAAACTATTTAGAACTTGAAAATGGTTGGTGGTACTATTGCAGTCTGCGAGGAAATGTAACAGCACATCATAATAGGAATAGGATACATGCTCAAAAAGCAAAAGCTGATCCTAAATTATGTCCTAAATGTAATCTTGTATGGGCAAGAGAATACTGTAGCAACACTAAAATAGCCAACTCTAGGCTATTACCAAACTTCCCAAAATATAAACTTGAAAAATCAGAGTGTTACTTTTGTAACCCTAAAGCATCATATAACACTAAACTAACAAAAAATAAATGAATAGTCTAAAACAAAGAGCTTTTTATCTTGCCAAAAAGATGTACTGGAGAGGATTCCAGACTGGCATTCCAATAGGTGTAATAATAGGAATGATAATAGGATATTTAATAAGTCTAGTAAAATAACAGACACTAAAAAATACTCGATTTAAAGAGCTGTCCATTAAAATATAAGTATGATATCAATAAAATGATAAAAGTTCATTTAAACTATCAAATTTCAACAAATAGAGGCATTATATGACTGAAAGGGAGATAGAAGATATGGGCTTAGGTTATTCAATCGTTAAATCAAATGATGAAGTAGAAGGTGTATTTATACATGATGGTGAACATACTATTATAACAAATGTTAGTTATAACAAATTCATAAATAAACAGAAGAATAAGGGGTAGTATAAACCAGGTTGGTAAGGTTAATTATCTTTCAGTGAATAGATACCTGAAACTTAGGTTGGCAAAAGATATTACCCCTTTAATTACGATTGAGAATAAAATACTTAAAGGAGATAAAAATGAAAAAGGAAAAAAAACTATATGAATGTAGATACTGTTATAAAAATAAAATGAAAAGTAAAGGACAGATTTGCAGTATTTGCCATAAATTATTTGGAAAATATGTAATTATGTTAGGAGAAATAAAATGAGATATACACTAACAGCAATATGGATGCTAATGCTTTTGTCTTCGGTAGGATCAGAAACAGCAAAAATAATAATTCTAATCGGTAGTTTTCTTATGGTTCTATTGGGATTATTTACAGGAGAAATAAAATGAAAGTAAAAGTCGAATACACAGTCGAAATAAATGATGCAGAGAGATACGGAATAGAAGGACATCGTTCTGGTTCAGACAAGATGGCTAATAGAGATAGTGTAAAATATTATCTCCAAGAAAATGGAACATCGGGACTCGGTGATATGGAATTCTGGTATTGGGAATGCAAAGAACAGGAAGAAATGGAGGAGAAATAAAATGAGAATAACAATATTTGATAAAAATGATATTACTAAACAAGGAAAAATGAAAGTGAAACACAATGCTCAAATCATGAATGAAGAAGAATTTCTTGAATATGCTTTAGATAATAAATTAACAGTAACACCAAGATATATAGATAATATTGCTGATTTATCTAATGGAAAAATGATTAAGGCAAGTTATGGTGGAATTATGATTGGAACAACAAATATTTCAAAGCAAGTATTTGCTTTAAATAAAGGAGAAATAAAATGAAAGCAAAAGATGTAATTGAATATATGAAAGAATATGACCCTGAAGATGAATTGTTAGTAATGTGGTGGGATTTTGATACATTGTATAACAATTATGATAACGTAACTGATAAAGAATGGAACAAGGTCATTAATGCAACAGATGGATATGGATTTGATGGAATCAATCAAGATGTTTATGAAATTCTTGAAGAAACTTTATTTGAAATAAGAAAGGAGAAATAAAATGAGTAGTTACGACCAAGGATACACTTGTATTGAGTGTGGACATAAATATAATGATGAAGATGGAGACACAGACGAAAGAATGTGCAATGAATGTATAGATAAACTCTCACACGAAGAACTTGTGGAAAGATTAGAAAAAGCAGAAAGCATAGAAAGTGCTATAGAGACTTTAACAGGAAATTATCCTGAAAAAGTAGAAGAGAATTGTGATAGCACTTGGTTTAAAGCTGATGGTAAATGGTATTTTATAATGATAGAAAAATGTGCAGAAAATGTAATGGAGGGAAAGGAGAAATAAGGATGAGTCCAATGATTAATTATCAACTATATTATGAGAGATTTAAACAAGGGTTAGAAGATTGTTGGGGAATAGCAACTGATAATTCGATAACAGCAGAAAACAAAGTAAAGATGATAAGAGATATAAGTAGAACTTTTCTTGATGGAGAACCAACAACTGCTGATAAAGATAATAATAGATTCAATGGTAAAGAATGGAGTATACAAGATAAGTATACTGTAAGATCTAAGATAGATAGACGAATGAGTGATAGAAATAAAAAGAAATGAAATTATGCACAATGGTAAACCAAGAAGGTGAAAAAGGATTGTTTACTACAGAAGAAATATCTGGTTCTTTAGAGCTAATATTTCCTATATATAAATTCAAACCTACTTATATAGAAAGTCCAACAAGAACTTCTATTCAATTTGAAGGTAAACATTTTGAAGATAATATTGGAAAATGTATAAATCATAGTTGCAATCCAAATACCAAAGTAACTAAACTCAATGAAACAGATAACATAGCTTTAGTACCAATTAAAAACATACCTAAAGGTAAGGAAATCACAATTGATTATAACGTTACAGAAGAAAAACTGTCACATCCATTTAAATGTAATTGTCATGGAAAACTAATAAGAGGAAACAAGTATGGCTAAAACAACAAAACCTGTAGTAAAAAATAATACAGAACTCAAAGACATTAAGGAAGATATGTTAAAGATGATGGATAATTTAGATTCACTTGAACAAAAAATAATTAATGTAGTTTATAGAATTAAAAGATTAGAAACTCGAGTAGGAATTGTTTGATATGGGATTGTTTAAAGAAATAAGTGTTTATAATACTATAACTAAGAAAGAGAGTCAGATAATGGGAGATATTTTTGATTCAAAGATGCCTGAAGAGCATTATCAAAGTGAAATCTCTGATCTAAAATGTAAGTTAGATCATGTGGAATCACTATTAACAGAAACAATGGTTCATATTGATCAGCTACATACAAATAGCAGATTATTAGGTGTAAAAGTTCAAAAGTATATAGATAAACTGGAAACTGATCATAACTAATGGTTAGCATGAATAGTTAGATTTGGCGATCGAGTTACAGTTTATCGAATGAGTATAGGTATGGTTTTCACACTACGTGATGTCAGAATCCTACTAATACAACTAATGAACCTATACTCATAAATTTTGGTTCAGTCACCGATGAGCAGAAAAGGTAAAATTGACTATAATAACTGTCATAATTCTGTAAAAATGCTGGACATTAACAGGTTTGCAATTTGTAATATGGTTAACTTCCTGTTAAATGTTGGACTAATCCTATACGGTTAAAACTCTGATTGCTGAGTTAGGGGCTAGCTGAACCAAAGAATTAAAGAATTAAGGGCTTGGTGTCCTTGTTATGCGAAAGCGAGCATTAGAACCCCCTGAAGGCAGTTGTGAGGCTGCAGTAGTAATAATTGTTACAGGGCTAGCCTTGGCAAGTAAACAGCGAATTAACGCTAATAGAACATCCTTACCTTGTCTTACCCACCGTTCTATGCCAAGTCCTCAATAATTGAAAGGAAAAATAAATAAATAACAATTTTAGGGCAGTATAACTTGAATCAATAACAAAATTGTTCTATTGATGAAAGCTAGCAAGTACACGTAATTGCTGGGTTGGCAAACTGACTGCCCTAATATTTTAAACTTGTCATGGAAGGACATAATCAATGAAAGTAACTAATTGTTGTGGAGCATTATTTTTAGAACTCGGATATCCAGATAGTGATATCTGTTGTTCTTGTAAAGAACATGCTGATGCAATTGAAGAGGAAAAGTTCAAGAAAGCTAATGATTTAATAGTATACGATGATGATGTTGCATTAGGGTATTCAATAGTAAAATCAAATAGAGAAGTATCTGGTGTATTTATGGTTGATGGTGAAATAAAAGATGTGGATTACTTTAAAAAGGGAGAAGAGCTAGATGGCTAGAAAGAACTATGACTGGAAAACATTTTCTACAAGAGAATGGCCTTACAAAGGTGATCTAGATGATCCCAAATATATCAAAGACCGTAATAAACTGTTTGAGGAAAATGGAAACGGTTGGTGGATATTCCAGGGATATTGTATAAGAAAATATGGTGAATGGAAAGCAAGTAAAAAAAGTTCTGCAGAACGTAAACGAAGAAGAGAAGCAAAAAAAGGAGCATTAAATGCCACATCCAAGTAAAGCAAAAGGTAACAGATTTGAAAGAGCAATAGTAAATGAAGCAAAAAGTGCAGGTTTTACTGCTGAACGTGCATGGGGATCCAATGGTCAATCATTAGGTTTTCATGAAGAAGTAGATCTTACTATTGGTAAAGAACCTAAAGTAAAGATACAAGCTAAATGCAGGAAGAAGTTAGCATCATTTCTACTTCCAAGTGTACATGTAGATGCTGTGGTATGTAAACAAGATAGAGGAGAAACACTTATTATCATGCGATTTGATGATTGGTTAAATGATAAGTTTGTATCCTCAATGCCTAAAGAAAGATAGATAAAATGGATAATAAAACTTATGGATTAGGTGGAACAATCCTTGGAGCCTGGATTGGTAAAACTCAAATAAAAGATGAACAACAAAGATTTATAAGAATAAATTTGTTTCCATTTATCTTCATGTTTATCATTAACAATGTATCATCATGCATTAGAATACATATATTTAACTATATAAAAATATCCTTAACTATTGAAATAAAATAATTTATTAAAGTTAACGAAAAGCACTAGGACGAATGGAGTATAATATTTCTTCTGTAGTAAATTTAGACTTACTTGGTTTTTTCAATCCTAAGCGTTCTCTAGCCTTCTTGATCCAAGTAGTTGGATACCAAGCAAGGTAATGCCTAGCTAAGTCTATGCTCCGTCCGTCACGTATTGCAGGATATATTTTGTGTTTTATTCTTCCATATTCTGTACTGTATTGATAATCAGTATATCTTCTGCTATCCTCAGTATCTTCTGTATAATCTACATTGCCAAGAAGAATCTTTTTAGCAGGAGAATCAAGCTTCACAAGACCACCCATTATACTGAAATATTTTAAATGACCTACAGTAGGACCTGTAAATTCAGATAGTAATCCAAATGTAGCTCTGTCTTCATTTCCATATTCAAGCAGATCTCTTTCAATTCTACCTAATCTATTAAGAGTCTCATTTTCTAATATATTATTAAGATTAGCATTAAGTAAAATAGATCCTAGCTGTATTAGCCCAAATACACCCGCATATCGCATCATATACTGCATTTCGGGTGAATCCCAGTTACCAGCCTTAGCTGACTGTCCTGCTGCCTTTAACTGGCTTACATGCGTTTCTAGAAGGCTCATAGGATAATGCATTAAATGGAATGCTACCTCACTAAGACCTGCTCCAGCAGCTTTGGGACCTTTTCTAATTATGTAAGACTCTCCAACTTCATCCACTATCTTAATATTCTGACTGCCTCGCACCCACTTATTTTTAGCAAATGGAGCATATTCATATGCCCATCCATTTACCATTTTTAAGGCATAATTCTTAGCAAATTTTTCATTGTCTTTTTCAGATAACTTATTGGTAGCAGATAATTCCTGAAATTTATTAATAAATGAAGTCCTGAACATAAATTTCCTTTGTCCATTTTCAGTCCATCTATGAAATGATAATAAAAATCCAAGTGTTTTATCTCCCATCTTTTCAACAAGATCTTTTACCATAGTACCTTTATAAAAATACTGACCTTTTTGTTCATTAAATACAAGCTCATTCTTACTATATTTATCCCTGCCTACAATACCCTCCATCATAATAGCACTATCACTTGGAGTAAATAGAAAACCTTCTTCTTTTTCTACCCTATCAACAATCTCTTTCATTTTCAAATTTTGATATGATTTTTTTGCATTTCTAATAGCTTTGAGACCTACTCTGGATGAATAATGAAGCACACTGGCAGCATTTTTTATTCCACCAGTTATATTTAATCCCATAGTTCTTCCTGTCTGAAAACTATTTATGGTACGTGTCCAATCATTTACCCATTTAGGACGACTTCTGCCTTCAGTATTAGCTACAAGATATTCTTCCATTATAAAACTTTTCATTCCTTTTAAAAATGCAGTATCTGCATTAGGAATAGTTCTCATTGCTTCAAGATATGCCCTCTGTATATGAATATTCTTATTAAACTGAATAGCATCCCTTGAATATTTTTCCAGGATTACATATGGATCAGATTCCCATAAAAGATTCAAATTTCTACTTGCTGCTTTTGTATTTTTAGGAGCTTGATTTAATTGACCTAACAATCCGTCTGTAATGCCCATCATTTCATTCATATATTCATTTGCAGTACTTATATTGGACTCTGTTATCATATCCTCAAGCTTTACTTTCATATCATACATAGTTTCCAATATAATCTTCGGGAAATAATCTCCTTTCTCCATCCTACCCTCTATACGTACAGCTGCAGCTTCTAATTTATCCATGAGATTCTTGCTTGCAGGATTAAACCTGGAAAACTTAAAATCAATAACATTAGCCATTTCTCGGAAAGAAGCAATATGAACTCTACCAACAGTATCCAGCAAATTATGAGACATCTCTACTGCCTGTATTATTTTAGGATTATACTTAACCATTTTTTGTACATCTGTAACAGGATCTGTATGTAAGTATCCATTACGAATTGCAATATCAAGTTCAGAATTCTTAGATCTACCGTTTTCAGGATTTTTACTTGCTAACTTGACTAGAGTATGATATTCCCCAAGAAGTTTTCCATTATCTGTTAAATAAAATCCTTTAACAGCATCATGTACAGCCTGTTCTACATGCTCATCTTTTGCTTTTACAATCTTATCTCTTATCTTTCTATATTCCTTATAACTCTTATTACCAAAAAACCTACCTCCCTTATTTACATCAATATGAGCAGATAATATTTTATCTTTGATCTCCTGAATGGAAAATTCCACCTGACTCATCTTATTACGTTCATAGTTTTTAGCACTTTCCAGGTCCATTAACATTTTATTAGATGATGGATCCAATCTTGCCAATCCCCTGGGTACAGCAAAAATTCCAGCTATATTCTTAAACTTTCCTGTCAAATCTTTATCATGTCCATCAATAGCTATTTTTATCCTTTTTAACTGTCTATCTGTAAAATTCTGCTCTACTTTAAACGGATAATCAAGTATATCCCAAACATAGCTTTCTAAACCTTTTTCAGCTATCTCTTTTTCAAATGTTCCATCAGGTCTCGTATATCTTTTCCTGATATTAGGCTTATCAACCCAATATTTGAATATCTCATTCATTCTTTCAGCATTATAATCAATATCTACTCCTGCTGACTGAACTTCATTACAACCTGCTGACATTACTACTCCTAAAAAGTTTCAAAATTTGATGTGTAGGGCAGGGCACCTTTTTAAAATCAATCTGAAAATTTGATATACATGAGATAACTTTTTCGTTAATTTTCATTATCGGCATCCCATTATTTTCTTCATTCTTTTATCAGGGGGTCCACTTTTTGTATAATCATAAAAATAACTTGGTTTTCCAGTATTATCCTTCATCCTGGTAATATCTCCTCTTCCCAATATAAAACCTCTGGCATAATTGCTCAATACTGGATTGACATACCAATCACTCATTAAAATATCACCAGTAGACATTCTAAATCTACTCCAATCTTCACGTCCTGCCATCCTCATCCTATTATACTGCTGAGTTTTCAATTCTGACTGACCAGTTGTATGATCATACCAATGATTCGTATCTTTAATAATACTTTCTATCGATGTTCTTGGATCAAATCCATGCCTTTCTGCATTACTTGGTTGACCTCCAACTGCTGGTCTTCTCATCCAATTAAATACAGATTGAATAAGATGAGTATTCATCTTAAAGTAAGGCATTTCTTCAGTGCCTTCTTTTACATACATATTCCTTTGTATCTGTGGCTGGATCAAATACTTTAAAAGACCTTCAAAATTATCTGGAGTACTAAAATCTTTAAAAAACTTTCCTATCAATCTATCAGTCATAACAGAATTATAATAATAAATATCATTTCTATCAATTGGCTGTTTATCTGCTGCTTCATGTGCTCTGCTATAAGAATCGCTTACACCTCTTCTTAAAGCATCTACAGCAGACAAAAGTCTATTCAAACCAAGAGGTTCATTATCGTAATGATAACGAGAAGGATCAATATCACTTGATCTATGTGTACCAACTCCTGTTGCCTGTGCAAAAGCTCTATTCCATCTTACTTCTGGATCATCAACAGTTACAAACCTGGGAGGTCTCTTATCAACAATATAAGTATATCCTCTGCGTACTCTTTGTTTACGTCCATCTCTTATTGACCCTATATATTCAAGCGACCCCATAGATGTTGTAGGATCCAAATCGTCTTTTGATACTGTTCCTTTAATTCTATACAAATTACCATTCAACTTAAAATCTCTGTATTCCCAATTTATATCATCTTTAGGAGGATTTATCTTAAAAAGTTTTAAGTCTTGAGCTTTACGAAGTATAGCATCTCTAGCCATTTGGCGATCCAACACATCAATAACTTTCTGGATTACAGTAATTCTATCTTCAGCTCTTTCTATTTTATTTAAATCTTTAAAAGTTTCATTCTTCAAAAGCCTCAAATTTCCTACTGAATTCGCATGCTGACTATTAGCAACAAACCTTATTATACCACTAAGATTAGCTTTAAATACAGACTGTCCATTAACTATTTCTGTAAATGCACTGTCTGTTAAAATCATTTCATCAATTCTTTCAGGTGTTACATCTCCATAAGACATTATAATTTCTAGCTTATTTCTCAAGTTATTATAATGTTGGAACATGGTTCTATTTTTAGTTGATTCACCTTTATTGTCCCTCTCATAAAAAATAGGATTTCTTATGACTTCATCCAAAACATGTCCACTCATACTACTCTTAATTCCAAGAGTTTTATCTACAGTAAATCTTCTTTCTAATCCTGATGGTATATATCCTTTCTCTAAATCAGAATATATCTTAGGATATCTTGATGAACTAACCGAAACATTCCTATAGAAAAAACCAATCACATTATCAATCTGTTTGCTTGCTCCATCGTAATTTTTCTTTTTCCTCATCCTCCTCGCATCTCCAAGTAAACCCATTATTAAATATCTATTTGGATTATCAAAAAACGAGTTAATATTAGTTCTTGCTCTACGTAATTCACTAGTGGTAGGCTGTCTTCGTCCTGCAGCATCATATACATCATTATCCATAACTCTTGCTTTACTAAGAGTTCTATGCATAATCCTGAACATATCCCTTTCAAATTTATCCTTTATACCAAATCCAGATTGTAAAAAACTTTCTGTACTGTGTTTTACACTTGGTTTACTAAGATCTGATGGATATAAACCATAAATAAAATAGTCCTCAATATCTTCAATATTTCTAGCGATCTTTGGGGTTTTTTTCCATTTATCCAAAGAACTCTGAAATATTTCCCCTCCCCTTTGAAATACATCCAATGCTTTTGACACTGCTAGATTTACATTCTTATTATTAAACACTTCAGATACAAAAAGGTTATCATCCAACTTTAATTCAGAATTTAAAAGATAACTCAAGGTTCCTTTCCTTGAAATTACACTAGATACAATTCTATCTTTTTTAGCTATATCATGAGCTACCTTATCAAATCCTATAGAAGAAATATCTTTCCCAGCAACACCGCCCTTAAACCCAAACATATTTATTCCTTGGGTATACTCAGAATCTTGAATAAGAGTATAATCTCGTATATCTCCCATATCATCAACATAATCTCTAAGCATGGATATAGGTATCTTTAAATATTTGTATATATGATCTCCATCATGATCTCTTTGCAAAGTTACACGCAAATCGAATGTATTGATAGTTGCCAACCCATTAAGACTTGTATCAAGAACTTTTTCAATACGCATAAAAGGCTGATCCTTCATCACCTTAGGAATAGCATTGACAGACATTCCTAACTGTATCTTATATTTATCTGCTAATTTTATAAAAGTTTTTCCAAGACCTACTTTAATATCTTCTCTTATCATTTTACTCTTTGAAAACACATTCCAATTTTGTGGATGATATTCATTTATATCCAATAATCTTATCAAATCGTTATACTTAACATTCTTCATTGAATGAGTCAGTTTATTCAATTGATTTAATACAGATTCAATTTCCTTATATGACTTTTCACTTACTTTAATCCATTCATCCTTTGCTAATCCCCTCACACCTGCACCTGCATAAGTTTTTGCTTCTTTTTGAGCTTCAAGAAATGGACTATATTTTTCCCAAACACCCTTATCACTATAAGAGAAAATTATATCTAAACCTGTATCCTTATCTCTTGCTATAAAAGAAATATCCCGCATATCAGCTACTGTTTTTGAATCTCTACTGATTAATTGGTTAGCCAATGCACGAGTAATAGAACCACCGCCATACTGATAAACACTATTAGCAATTTTGTTATTTCTAAGATTTTCAAACTGAGCATACACAGGATTACTAAGAGTATTATCTACATCAACAGCGGCAATTCCCTCTTCTCCGTGCCGTGTTGGCCTACTTGAAAGAATCTTATAAAAATCACTTTGAAGTAACCTTTCCAGATCTTTTTGTAACAAAGGATTGGATTCCCTTCCACCATATTCAAGAAGTGTTTCAGTTAAAGTATAACTATCCGTCGTTAACTGCTGACCAGTCTCTTCTTGCCTTATCTTATATAAAATTCTTAATAAATCTCCATTAGCAAAATCTTTATTATTATTAATTGTACCCATCTTTTGTATAATCTCATCTATCTTATACAGTCGTTTTGCTTGTCGAAGATGACGTGTACTTTGAAAATCGAACATAGATGATGAATAGTTAACACCAGGATCAGAGTGCGTAGTAAATGATATACCAAAATTCTTATATGGAATACTCATAAAATTAGATTCATCCATGTAAGAAAGATCAGCTTCCCACCCTCTCTCAAGACTTCTGGCTGGATCAATAGTAAATGCTTGAGCTCTATTTAGATTTAATGTCTTAGCAACACTCTCACCAACCAAAAGATCAACACCTAGATTAGTTAATACAGAAGCTACCTCTGGATTATACACAGTGAATCCTTTACCAAGCATATCATTATCCATAATAATAGTTTTCATACCATTCCAGTCACCACCACCTTTTACTGATCGTATTAATTGACTGAAAGGAATACTAGAAAACTTGCCTCCATCTAAAAAGAAAGAGTTAAGACTGGTATATGTTCCCTCAGTAATATCTTGAACAAAACTATCCACTATCTTTGATTCTTGTGTATCCCTTCCAGCAATAGTCACAAGATTTGCAACTCTATCACTCAACTGTTTTATAACTATCTTTTTATTACTAAAAAAATGATCATCTGCTTTATTTGCTGGCTCATCATTTACAACACCAATCTTTATTCCATCATCTAATAGTTTTTGAGCCTTAGTTCTTACAGAAGGATCAGAATTATTATCTCTAGACCATTCCAATGCCTGCCTTGTCAAATGAGTTGTCGTACCACCATCAGATAGCAAACCTCTTTTAAAACTATTAAACTCTATCTCCCCCCTATCAACATCCATTTTATTCATCATATCATCAAACTGAGGACCCATAGTTCTATTAAAATGAACGAACATCATCTTTAATCTTAAAATTTCATTATCCTGATCAGTAGTATTAAAATAATTCTTAAAAGCTTTTTTAAAAGCACGCAAACGCTTTTTATTTTCAGGTCCTGTGTAATCAGTTAGCTTTTGTGTATATATATCATCAAAATCTCTATTAAGTAAATCAAGATTCTCTTCTGTCTTTGGAAAAACAATTCGCATCTTGGGACTTAAACGCATATATACTTTACTGCTCTCACTTACTGGTTTAAGACTTCCTAAACTTGGAATATCTATTACATAATCCACATTTCTTAACTGTTCATATAGACCTTTCATCTCACTCATATCAACAGTTATAGCTTTGTCAATATAATTCTGCATTTTAAGCCAGTCACCACCTATCTCATAAGAATCATCCATATTAATAGTACGATCACCAATTTTTATACTTCCACTTAAAAGTATATATTCATACTTAAATTGAGGATCTACTGTATTTGTCCTATCAAGAACCATAGTTGAAAGAGAATGACGCATAGGTTTTTCATCAAGATTCAATCTATCATGATCCAATACAAAAACTTTTCTAAGAACCTGGCCAAAAACATTTTGCAGCAAAGGCAATGCTTCAGCAGTATTAAACTCCTCTATTTTTACTGCCTGCTCACCAGAATTAGAATACTTCTTTCTTATATCACTATAGATATAGTCTTCAAATACATCTGGAGCAGTTATTTTCGGTTTTGCTGGATCAAATGCATCTGATATATCTGACACAAACCTATTGCTTACAGCATTAGGGTTATTAGGATCCTGTATTGATGGATATTTAAATAATAATTCCTGATAATTTACAGGTCTTTCAGTATTTAGCTTTTCACCCTGGATTTCATTTACCATTTTAGCTGCTATATCATTATAAGCTTCATGATGTGCATTAAATCTACCTGCAGTTTTCACAAGTGCATCAATAACAGTTCGTGCATCCCTCCAATTACCAGTATTGTTAAACTCATCAATCAATTCCTGCAAGGGTACTTCAGCTGATTTCCTGTTACCCAAAAGACCATGAAAATCTGCAGTTAATTTTTCAAGCAACATTTTTGAATCAGTATAAGATATGTTTGGATCTTTTTGTGTAATATGATTCTCAAGTTTAATAAGAAATCTGGAAAGCTCTCTCTTTTGGACATGATCTGCTTCTATCTCAAACTGAATCAACTCATCAAACGTTTCAATCATTTTACCATAATTTTCTTCACTAAAAGTTCTAGAAGGAAGATCCTTACTTTCTGCTATACCTAATTCAAGAGCAGTAATAAGACCATCTAATTTTTTACTGGCCTCTACACTGATATTTTTTTCTGCTATTAATGTCTCATGTATAAGCTTTGCTTCTGCAAGAGCTTTATCTATTTTGTCAGCATCAAGTACCTTCTTAGGGCTGACCATCTCACTTCTTATTTCATCAGATAATTTTCTCAAAGATGCTATCTGTGTTACCACCATACTATCTTTACTAAGATTACGAAGTGTATCATTTATATTTTCTACAAAATCTTTAACCTTGCTATGTGTAACCTCTTGATGAATACCAATCCACTTAAGCAAATCAGCTTCAAATGGAACATGATGAGCTCTATCTACCATCTGAGGATTAAACAAATCATACACTCCTCTAACTGCTTCCTTAACAGCTCTTGCGGATACTGGATCTCCAGGAAGTCCATTATCAATAGCATTTTCACTAGGAAATATTATTTTTCTCACTCCTCCCTCAAAATCCATACGAATAAGACCATCATCTTTAGCTCTCTGAAATGCAGTATAAGATAATCTATTACCGCCAGTAAATATTCTAGATTGAAATTCCTCCAATCCTCTAATATATAGATTTGGAGGTTTCCAGTCACCAGGGAGTCTATTAACCATGTCTCCTACTTTGTCAGCAACTTCCTGAACATCACCTGATTTTATATTAAGTTTCGGTGATCTGGTTTTACCTATATTTGATAAGCTCTTCATTAAATCATACACTGGCTGTATAATTAACAAATTTTCAGATATTTTTGCATCACTAAGTAACTCTTCTCCAACCTTTTTATCAACCTCATTGTCATATATATTCTCAGAAAACTTACCCTTCTGACCAAAAACATGAACAAGAGCTTCTCTTAACGTAATAACATTCTGTTTATCAGTTTCAACATTAGAAACAACTTTATATATATCAGATTTTGCTTGGCTAGCATTAATATCATGAAGGGCTTGAAGAAATATGTTATCACCAAATTCTAAATATAAATTATGATTTAGATATCTGCCTTCCATATTAACCATGTATTCATGTGTCACATCTCCCAAAGCATTATCATAATCTCTTACTTCCATATTTCTATCTTTTGCCAGCTTAGTAGCAAGTGCAGGTTTATCAATTATATCAATATTCAATAAAGAGCCATATTTTACTATCAAATTATTATATTCATGTATATTAGGATAATTATTCCCATCCTCTGGTGTCTTAATCAGTCTTGCAGATCCTTTTAAAGGTGTACCTTCAGGAACAGGAACAATACTAAAAGGTATCCCAAATCTTTCAGAGAGCAACCCAAGTATACCATACTCATCAGAAATTATCTCTTTCTTGGTTTCTTCTGTTAACTCTTCTCGAAGATCATCTTTTAATATATCATCAACTGACTTATCCCTTATCTTTACTACCCCAAGATCTCTTTTAATCATATCCAATGCTTGAGTATTCATATCATCAATAGTTACATGAGTAAAGCTTTTATCCTTCATCCTCTTTATTGCATTATATGCACTAAGTAATTCCTGAACTTTCGCATACTTTGTCGATGAAATAAATTCCCCATCATTTCTCCAGGCAATACGTTCACCTTCAATAACACTATCAAATACATTTACAATTTCATCAGCAATTGGATTATTCCCATGAACAACACCATGCTTATCAATCATATTCCTAATTTTCATGGTAGAAATAGTTGCATCCATTTGTTTATGATCTGTCTGAAGAAATTCTAATGCTCGGTTCATCTCCCCATACTCACTTGATAGATAACCTCTTTTACCAGCATGATCCCAGGCACCCTTACCTTTAGTCATAAATGCTGCCATAAATAAGTGAGAAGATAATTCCTGAGGACTCATATTCTTAAATGCACCACTTTGAAATGCACCGTAATTCATGAATAAAATACCTGTACCCATACGAGGTGTAGATGCTAAAAGATCTCCCCAGTAATTACTATTCCATCTTTTTACAAGGCTTTGCGAAACTGAGAGTCTCATCTTATTCAGAAGTCCAACTACATGTTCTAATGGCATTGTATCTGCTTGATGTAGTATATCCTGCTTACCCATATAAGACTTACCAAAAACTGTCCAAGTCTTTTGTCCATGTTCCGAAGAATTAATTATATTTATATTAGCTCCCTTAACATTACTTTTTAATAATTCTCTTGCAGTAGCATCACCACCTGGCATCTCACTTATCTTATTATAGTTAATCTTTTTATATCTTTGGGCATAAGATGTAATACCACGAGTAAGAGACTCACGACCACCTCTTCCTATACCTCTTATAAGCGGAAAGCCTAATGACATAACAGTAGTACTCATAGGTATATCAGCATAATCAGCAGATCTCTTATGTGCTAAAGAATCTATCTTTTCTACGCCAAGAGCATGTAATCCAAGATAAAGAAAGTCCTGAGCTGCCATACCAAGATATTGTGATATTCTTCCTGGATTTGTTCCACCAAATGATCTGGTAACCCACTCACCTATATCATTTACATATCTGCCCTTGCCTAATTCCTCTACAAAACTTTTAGCCAATTTTCTCTGAGCTGCTACATTTATAGGAACTCCTGCACCCTCAAGCACTTTACCTATCACATCTTCACTTTGAGATCGTAATCCTACACTAGCAGTTCGAGCAGCTGTTACATCTGCATTAAGATCTCGTAATCTTGCTATTGAATGTTTGTCTTTAAGGGCTTTGGGAAGTTGTTTTGCGAATTGTCTTTCAAGAGATCTAGATACAGCTGGAGAAACAACTCCTCTAGCTTTAGCTTGATCTAAAAGCCCTTTAGCAATAATTGCTTCTTCCTTTACTAGATTAGATGCTGCCTTTCTTATAAAATTATTACCCCTTAAAGCTCTAGTAGCAATCTGACCACCTTTGCCTAACAAAGCAAATGGACCAACGAATGGAGTAAACAATGAAAGACCTTCACCAGTAACCCAACCAGCCTTTTCCCAGTCATTCATTTCATCCCAGGATTTAGCTTTCTCTACAAATTCAGAAGTTCCCCAAGTAATACCATGAACACCACCCCAAGCTAAAGAACCCAAAAAGTCAAGAGCAGCATTATCACTTGATACTTCATCTACTACCTCAAGTCCAAGTCTTTTTCTACGTGCAGTCCATCCTTGAGCTGTAGGATCAACATCTACAGAAGGAACATCTCCTAAAACTGAAGGTACAGTACCTGTATCAGAAGTAGCACTTAAATTTCTAGCGTTTTGCTGCTCTAAATATTTAAGATACTCTTCAATGGATATTCCACCATTGGGATCGGGCATCTACTCTTTCATCCTTTGCTGTTCTCCAGAAACAAAAATACTATCTGAAACTGTCATTTCATTCATAAGCATATCTTCAGCAGTTTGTTCTGGAGCATCTTCAAATATTAAGTTATATAAAGTAGAAGAATCAGGCATTGATTCCATAAGATTAAATATATCATAAGCAGTCCACCCTATACCAAGTACTCCAAAAAAGGTACTAAAACCCTCAGGAATTACTGTTGCAGTTGCACTTACAGCTAACCTAGTTGCTATTTTAGGAGCGAACTTTGCTAAATATTTACCTACCCTTGTAGCTACTCTTGGCTTAATAAGCTGTCTAGTTATATCATCCCATCTCTTAGTTGCATCTTTTCCAAGACGCTCTTTAACTACATTTGCAACATCTTTTGCTGCTTTCTCTGTTGCTTCTCTACCAACTTTATCTGCTCGCTTTATTATTTCTGGTTGATTAATTCCATATTGCTTTACAACTTTTTCAGTTAATTTATTTTTAGCCTCAAGCAATACAGCAGGCATTGCTTCAGCAGCCATGCCTGTTTTAACATTATTCATAATAGTCCAGGCAAATTTTGAAGCAAATTTATATGTTCCGACTGCACCAACCCCAGCAGCAATTTGACCAGGTAATGGCTTTAACTTCATACCTGGATGTGCTTTATTCCAATCATCCACATAACTTCCTACCAAATCACTAGCTTGTAAAGCTAAATTATAAGCAACCAATTGCTTACCAGCTCCTCTTATTTTAGGGCTCCACCCCTTAGGCCATCTCCAATCTCTTCCTACAATTTTTTTTCCTAATTCATATGCACCTATGTATAATGCTGGAGCTATTTTATCAATTACACCCTGATCAACCTCTATATCTTCAATTTTCTCCCTAAATCCCAAACTTTTTTCATATGCAAGAGGAAGATTCCCTACAACATTACTTGCTGGAGGAGGAGTTCTTACTATTCCTGCCCCCCCAAGATTTTCTAATGAGTCTATTGCACCTGCATTAGGATCAAGTTTTAATAAAGACTCTAGTGCTAATACACTGTCAGGATCAAAAAACCATTCATCTGGAACTCCTTCATCTTTCTTCTTATCATTTGCCATTTTTAACTCCTATTATACTTCTTCTAGCGACCAGTGCCACCATTCTGTATCACTTTGCACTAATCCTAAATCTCTTAAAACATCAAATATTTCTGGATTATTCATAGATCCATCTTCACGGTCTAAATCAAAAGCAAATCCTATTGTATGAAATGATCTATGAGCAGGTGCTACTGTGGCACCTTTTGATCCAGCAGCTAACCATTCTTGATATTGCTTCTCTTTAACATCCATTCTTACCAGTGAATCTCCAATTTGAAGATTTATTCCTTTACCTTCCAATATATTCTTTGCTTCTTTAACCCTATCTGCCAATGGTTTTACTAATCTAAGCCTTCCTTCTCCCTGTGCTAATACACTATACCAACCAGTATCTGCAGTAACATCAACTATTTCAAAATCCATATTAACTAACTTCTCACGAAGAATTGCTACTTCATCTTCACTTTTTTTTTTAGGAAAAGCAGCCTCTATCATCTTCTTTAATTCACCAGCACTTCGGTCAGCTCCAGATTCTTTCTTTCCATACACCTGTTTAAATAATTTGAAAATCTTTCTACCTCGTTTCTCAAAATATTCATTTTTGCTCAAGCCTGAATTTTCAAACTCAACCATTATCAACTTTTCAGGAGTCATATCACTCATTTGATGCTTTGTGACTTCTTTAGTTATAGGATTGTATCCTTCTAATTCTATTTTATCGATCGTTTCCATATTAATATTAAACACATTATAAACCCAGCTTGCAAAAAATCCTTTTTCTGTTGTGAGATCACCAACTTTCCCAGGTGACTCTTCATACTGTTTTGTCAAATTATCTACAAGTCTACCTAATCCTGTAATATCATTTGGAGTTCCTTTTTGTGCAAAGCTTGCCATAGTATTATAAGTTGCTAAAACCATATCATACTGTTTTTGTGTTGTACAGCCAGGACATAACATATCTCCTATTTTTTGACCATGTGCAGTTCCTATATCAAGTATCAGATCCATCATTTTTTCATCGTTATAATCCCCACCAGCAATAGCCTTTATACTTGATACAAATGGATTTAACGCTAAATCACTTGCTAGTATTTTATCCTTTTCGATCTCCTCACGTTTATCTTTTTGATATTTACGTTCATCTATAATCCAATCTCGCCCTTCTGCTTTAGCTATAGCCTCTGCTTTAAGAAGATTTATCACTTCAAGTGCTCCTGGAGATACTACTTCAGGCCGTTCTTCAAAAAAAGCTCCTATCAGCTTTTGTTTTTCTGCAATTTCTTCTGGTGTACCTGTTACAAGCTGAGGAGCAAGAGCTACTGGAGTAACATCTTCAGGGTCCAACCAAATTGGGCTTGGACCAAGTTTTGTACTTACAGTGTTTAATCCAGTCTGTACTCTATTAATAAAATTTATTTCTTCCAACATTTTTTGAGTTTTTCCCTTATAATGTTGAATTGCACCTTCTTTATCCTCTATCCTAGACTCATACCATTTATATACATCATCAGTTACAGGTCTACTCTGACTTGTATAATCTTCTTCTTTAAGCTTTCCAAAACGAGATTCATGCTCTAGCTTCGCAGCGTCATATGCATTCTCTTCATTTCTTAAAATAGTTTTAGCAGTTCTTAATTCATCTGCAAGAATATTTAGGTGATGAGCTCTATCTCCCTCTTCCCTATCTAATTTCGCCCCATACATCTCTACTATAAATAATGATACTTCACGTAGAGCATCTGCAGCTGAATAATCTATTTCAGGCTGTCTTGCTTTCCAAGCCATTATCTTATATTTCCATTCTGAATCTTATCAATTGCATTTAAAGCATTACGTCTAGTATATGATACCTTATCATTCAGCCACTCACGTCTTTTGCTACAGCCTCCACATTCCTTTACCCTGCCACCAGAAACTTTCTTAATGACATTGGATACTGTATCTCCTAATCCTTTATTCGCCATAATCACAAGGTCCACATAAACCATAATTATTAGCATTCGGATCAGTACATTCTACCAAACCTTGTTCAGCACAGGTTTGAGGATCAGAAGGAGCAGGATTTCCACAACTCACTTCACAATAATCTTCTGATGCACCTCCATTTATACAATTTTGAAAACAATTTGGATCATCATATACAGGCCCTCCTCCAGCATCTCCCCAGTCTAAACCTAGACCAAGAAGATTAAAATATGTCTGTTGTTGACCTCCTTGCCAATCTTGCTGAAATCCTAATACATCTTGTCCCAATTGCTGAAATATATCTGTTATCTCCTGTTCCAAGCCTAACTGCCCAGTTCTTAAAGCTTGTTGCAAACCAGTTTCTGTCGTTCTTAAAGCTTGTTGGTACGCTGTTTCTCCTGCTCTTATACCTCCCCTATATTTTGTCATAACATCAGCTTCAGCAGTTCTTTGCATTTCTTCTGCTGTTCCAGAAAATGCAAATTCACTCTTTCTTTTTGCACCTATACCAGCTCTTCTTGCTCCGCTAACCCCCATTCCTGCTCCCCATCCAAGCTGACCTCTTTGTAATCCCCAAGTTTTTCCTAATTGTCCTGTTTTCAATGCAGCAGCTTCACCTAATTGTTCTTGTTGCAAAGACCAAGCACTCTCTGCAGCACCAACTTTTGTCCCAGCAACTGTCTCAGCCATCTGTTGTTGAGTAGGATCATAAGGATCAAAATAGTCTTCATATGGTCTTCCTTCAATATCTGTAGGAAGTAATCCTCCATATCCGAGACTTTCAACACTCCCCGTAAAACCAGGTGTTTGATATGTACAATTAGGATATTCACCTGCCCATCCTTCTCCATAATCACTACACTGTGGCATAATCTATCCTTTTTCTCCCTTAAACTGTTGTTTCTGGAGTACCAGTAAGCAATTCATCAAGTAAGGAATTCATCAAGCCACTCTATTCCTGTATCTCCCTTTAGAAAACCAAGAGTAGCTAATGATTTTCCTGTACCAGCCCAATCTTTCCAGTACTGTGCTTCTGCTGCCGCTGCAAACTGTTGGTTTATCCGTTCAATTTCATACTTCTGTTTTACATCAAACCTACCCACATCAGTACTTAAAGCATAATCTTCTGGATCATAATGTCTCCCAACAAATATGTTTTGTCCCCATTTCCCTACTTCACCACCTATTGTAGACCCTACTGCTGCACCTTTCAATGATTTTGTTGCAAATAAACCAATTCCTGCTCCAGCTATTGAACCTAGAGTAGACCATAATGAACTGCTTTCAGATTCTTCCCTAGCTTTCTTCTCCGCTAATAGCAGTTCCCTTTCATAAAGTTTTTGTTCTTGATAATCTTCTAAAGCTACATCATACTTAAGTAATTGTAATCCTTTTCCATATCCTATAGAGGGATCCCATTGGAGCTCAGGCATGAGAGGCATTAGAGAGTTCGTATTTTCGTCTGTTGGCATATTATTCTCCTATACTTTTATTAATGTCCTATTGCCTGCCAAAATATTGTACTCCAACTACTTTTAGTATTTAATATAACTTGAGTTGTAGTAGGTAGAGTATTAATCCCTGGTGAGTGAGTCTGTCCATCTGTATCAACAACATAAGATGTTGCTGTAACATTTAAACATGCAGTTGGAAATTCTATGGGAAATGTAACTGTTTCCGTAGTTGCACTAACTGTTTCTTGACCCCATTGAAAAATCAAACCATTAGAAAACTTAACATACCCATCATCAGCAAAAGATTCAGATGTACCACCAGCTATATCCTTTGCTTTATCTAATACCTTTTTATGCAGAACATTCTTATGCCTGATAAATTCAGTCAATCCTGTATTTGTTACATAACTTAAAACTGGAACACCTTCTTCCATATTACTAATAGCAGGAGTACCATTTTGAACTTGAAGTCTTTCCTGTTTTGTATGACCAAGTTTCCTGGCAATTCTTTCTGACTTTGTTATCGGCATATTATTTTATATTCTTTAATCTGTACACTATCGAGATATCATTAATCTCAAAATCTGCAGCAATAGCACTTGAACCGTCACCACTTATCTTTAACCTGAAACTAGAAATATTATTAACAGGGGCACCAGGTTTTAATTCAGCTTTAACCCAATCATCAGTGTCTACATCATGAGCTATACATTTAGGAATTGCTCCTGCTCCTGTCGTAGTACCATCAGCATTAGTAACAAAAAAGGTTGAGGCAGGAGCAAGACCATCTACACCATAATGTACTTGTACATGACTAGCATCTCCCCTATAAGTTAAATATACTTTATAAACCTTCTTTCTTACTGAAGGTTGTCCAAAATCTATATCTTTTGTCATTAAGTTAATTTTAGCTGAAGTATCACTAGCATCATCCCATTTTAATATAGTACCATTTGTATGAGCATGTACTAAATCTCCATTCCAGTCTGTAACAAAGTTTGTTTTCTTCTGATCAGCAAAAGTAGCAGCAAATCCTCGAATCCATGACTGAGTCACCAGATCATATATATAACATTCACCATCATTAGTACCGTCACCTGTAGTAATGTCATCTACAACAATCAACTGTCTTTTCTTTGGAACATAACCAATCATAGGATCATTAGCAGTAAATGTAGCCCACTCACTTTCTTTTATTATCTGCCTACCCTGTTTCTCAAGTAAGTTAGTTACTTTCTGACCATCATACAGATAACATCCAAGTTTATTAACCCATGCTATACCAAAATCAGTCTTACAAGTAGCTGCAGGATGAGATACTCCCTTATGTACAAATGTATCCTCTAAAAACTCCAACTCCTGTGATACATTTATCAAATGCATTTTATTCTTTTTAAACTGCAATATCCTATCTGCATACTCTTCAAGCTTTATTATATTATCACCATCTTGAACAGTAACTTCAATTAATCTGCTTAAAGGAAATAGATCAAACTTATTAACAGGAGATTTAATCATAGCATCTCCTCTCACTTCTCTTGATCCATCTTCATTTTGAAATTCCAATCCACCAATATACACTATTCTTCCAACAACAACTGCAGTTTTATACTTAGATAAAACACTTTTTTCATTTTCCAATAAACCTGAATTGATTCCATATGTAATAACATTAGCAGGAGTCAACATAACAGATCCATCTGTTGATCCATCACCAACCTCCCAATAATAATATTCTTGAGTATTCTCAGCATAATAAACTGCGTCATATTCCTTTTGAGAACTTTCAACCTTCAGTTTTCCACTTTCAAAATCAGCAGACAACTGTAAAAACCAAGGTTGTGTTATATCTTGAGCAACATCCTGCATATATATATTACATCCAGTTATTCTTTTATTCCATGCAGTTGATACTGTTTGAAAATCAGCTATAAACAACCTAATAGATGGAGCTGCTGTAACCCCAAGACTACCAGGAACTACAAAACTAGATACAAGTGCATCAGCTGTATCTACAATAGTAGTAATTTGACTTTCCTGTTTTCCATCATATATAAAAGTTACTCCAATCTTCCATTCACCAGTATTACCAACATTATTCCATCCAGAAGCACCAACAGCAGTTTCCCAGTCAAAATCTATATGAACATTATTATTAGAAAGCTTAGAAGAATGATCAGGTAATGCACCTAATTCATAACACTTTAAATTTGTTATACCAGAAGTTGAAACACCTGTAGCTGAATTAATCTTTACCCTAAAATCAGTCCATGTAACACTTCCATCTGTAATAGTTTCAGCTGGATCAGGATAAAAAATTATTTGTCCAGTATAAGTTCCAGCTCCCACACTTTCTTGTGCAATAATATGTGTGTCAGAAGCAACAAAAGCTGAAATATAAGTACCAGCCTCAAATTCTATAGAAACTGTAGAACCTGGGATAAGTACTGTATATGTATAATTTACCTCAGCTTTTGTTACATTAGCAACAGTAGCTGTTACAAGAGTAGTTCGACCAATATCAACATCTTGATCATTTAATCCAGTACCAGCTTGAGTAGATGTAGAACCATAAACAGCAGCAAGCGTAGCATCATCATCCCAAGTAGACTTATTCGGAGCAGAAACTTTCTGGGATGCCACATACCACTGGTTAATATCATAAGAAGGTGATATATCAGAAAATAAATCTCTTTTTATATATCCATACCACTTGTTTGAATTGGTAGATCCAAAATTTCCATCACTTATTCTTAATGCTCCATCTACAGTATAAAAAGTAGTCTTCGGATTATTAGAGCTACCTAAAGTAATGGTCTGAGACAGACTCCATGCATCCTGATTCTTACTATATATATAAATAGCAGAATCACTAGATTCAGCATCTGCTAATACTAAATAGTCATCGCCAGTCTCTGCAGCATCATATATATAAAGTGAAAGGTCATCAATATTAAATGATGCCGTCCCATCTGAAGTAGCTTCTATTGTAAAAGGCTGATCAGCATCAGAAGCATGAGATGTGAAAGTAGTAATATGTGTTCCATTAGACTGTTCTAAATTTGCACTTGCTCTTGCAAACTGAGAACCAGTACCCTTAATTCTAAAAGCTGTAATACTTCCATTACTCCAACTACTAATTGTATACTTAAGAGCATAAGTAACATTAATTACTCCCTCTTCCAAACGATTAGCAGTACTTTGATATATTGTACCAGCTCCACTACTATGTGTATATGTAGCATCAGTTGAATCTATTGCAAAATCCCCTGTCCTAGTCCATTTAGTACCAGTAGTAAAATCACCACCACTAGCTAAATGCTCTCCTAAATGACCACCAATCCTGTCATGACTAAATTGAAATAACCCATGTCCAGGGTAAATCTGAATAGCAGTAGAAGGAGTAGCATCATGATTAGCAGTACTACCTAAAGTTCTAATCTTACCTAATTCATCTACCATTACATCTGTAGCTGCAGTAAGCTCATTTACTGCAACATCCCTTGGATCTGAGTTAGTACTCAAACCTCCATGAAACTGTTCAAGCTTTAAAACTTGCTTAGGCATAAACTACTTCTATCCAATACCAGCTTGGTGTGGATACCCATTCATAATCTATCATGCACTTTCCTCATTTGCTTTAATAAAATGTTCTACTGATCCCTTACCAAGTACAGTATTATAAACTCTTTTCCAGTATGCAGCCTGTGCATGGATATCATCTGCTGGAGGTATAGCCAAACGGTCACGTCTGTATTTCAACCTGCAAAATGCTGCCTGTAATGCTATAGATGACATTACTCTCATTCTGGAATCATCTGGATCAAAACCCATATCCTTGAGTACAGCCATTATCGGCTTTCTGTATACTGCATAATTATTCCAGGTATCATCTATTGTTGCTGGTTCTACCTGAAAGAATCCAACAGCTGGGCCACTCCCCATTTGAGAGAGATGCCTATAACCTGACTCAGCCATTCCAGTTCTATACACCAAACTGGATGCATCTTTACTATTCATACTAAGATTATCAAGAGACCAATCTATGATCTTCTTTATGTCTTCTTTCATTCGTTATCTGATCTTAAACCACGAACAAATTCTTGTATTCCGTGAGCTACTATATTATCAATAGCATCTACAATATACGGCTCTATTGTCTTATTGTAAACCTTCTTTGTCCATTTAAATTTTGCTAATCCTAAAGTACAAGCAACTCCTGCACCATACATCAGCAAACCAAACTTTGCCTTAATTGTAGCATTTGGTATCTTTTTCAATGCCCATGCAACTCCAACAGCTACGGCACCTCCAGCTGCGTATTGAGCTGCTGATGCTCCTAATTTTGCTGCTAACCATTCCATTATAACACTCCTATTCCTATTAATGTTATTACTAATCCAAGTCCTGCCATACCACCAATCATCCAGCTTCTCCAGCTTTCAATCTTGGAAGTTCGACTATTAAGTTTACATAGCTCTCTTTCGCTACGCTCTACTATAGTTTCAATCCTTACTATCCTGCTCTTTAAATCATCTCTGTATTCTTCCAACTCTCTATGATTCATCTTTTATCAATCCTGCCTTTAATAAAATTCATATCATCAGTTAAATCATTTAATTCATCAACCAGTTTTTCGTGCCGTCTTTCGGCGGCTTCAGTTACTCTGCTTTCCATCGCCTTGAATCTTTCATCTGATTTATTGAATCTGTCAATAAGTTTGACAATGATTTCATAATTAGATTTACCCTGCCCATAGAGAACTTTCTGGAGGAATGTTATCAAACCTCCAATAATTCCAACTATAGCCATCAATATTTTGTCATCCATTAATCACCTTTTCCACAAGTTTTTTTCCTGCATATAACACTAAAATTATTATTACTACCGTTAATCCATCTATTAAATGATTGCCAGAATCAGATTCAATTGCTCCAACTGGAGTTTCAATCCGTATCTTTTCAGATACTTTAGGTTTAAGTATTTTTGTGGAATCACCTATAATACCATCCATAACGCCAGTCCTGTTTCTACAACCAGATCACTAATTGTATTCTTTGCCCAGTTAGAACGGCTACCATAAGGTCTCCAGCCATCTTCAACTATCCATTCCATTACTTCCCATACAACCCCAATGGCAAATACGCTCATTACAGCATAGAAATCAGAAGCTCCACACCATAACGCTACCTTACAGATAAAAGCCCCAGCAGCCATGTGTACTGAAGTCCATTTGTCTATCCAGGGAGGCTGTATAAACTTTTGTATTACTTTACTAATTGGATTCACATTAAGCCTTTAAATGTTTAGATACTTCAGCATTGTTTTGATACATAGAAACTATCCTTGACAGCAGTTCTGCTTTAGTCTCACTGCCACCATAAGATACACCACGCTTATCATAAAAATCTTTTATCTCATTCTTTGTATTTGAAGAAGATGGATAATCAGACTGTAAAGTAGCTACACCATTAATTATATGATGCTTACCAATTAAGAACCTGCCATGTCCATCACCGTGCTTCTTTGCACATTCATCAACATAGAATTCTTCTATTGTTTTAAAACTGTTTGAACGCTTAACTACAGTACCATCAACATCCACAAAGTATTTATAAGACGAAGGGTAAGTCAGAGTCTCGACACTATCATCGGGATAAGTCTTTACTCTTGTCGCACCAGGAGTAGTGTTCCTATGAACACGAACTCGATGACCCTGACTACACCTTCTAATAATCATGCCTCTGCTTCTACCTCTTCTTCTACCTTTTCTTCAACTTCACCATTCAGTGATACTCGAAGCATATGTACCTGTCCCTGTTTCCATCTCTCTAACCGTTGTTGCTGGGCGAGATAGTTAAGAATATCATTGTATATATCCTTCTGATAGTCTGTAAAATCAGATACATCATATTCTACTTCATCCAAAGTTAAAACAGGCGATTTCTGTTCGCTGTCTATTACTTCAGGCTGCTGTTCGTTGTCTTTTACTTTAGCCATTTGTAACTCCTGTTTGTTTGTTATTTGCCAAAAATCTTGTGTGAAGCGTAGCCCATTAAAAAGACTATAATCAAAGCTCCAACCATAATTAAACTTTCCATTATATTTCCTTGTTATTTAACAAAGTACATTTCTACTGTATCAGAAACATCCTTCATCTTAATCCAACTGCCTGTCGGCTGTCCTTTGGTTATTGGAATCTGTCCAAGTAAACCAATCAAACACCATTCATCTCTATCTTTACGAGGTAAATATTCAATAGACTCATCAAAGTCTGGATTTAGTTTTTTACGTTTACTGCCAGCCTTTACTGTTTTAGCATCATCTGGAGCAGTTATTCCTTCTGGAATCCTGTCTGAATGATAACAATGTTCCCTGAAAAATGTATCTGTGACTGCGGCAATTTTCACATCTCCAACTTCTTTTCCTTCTGGTAGTTCATCTTCTCCTGTATAAAGAACTGCTTTACTGCCTTCAACTTTGTAGTATTCATCACTTTCTAGATGTCGGGAATGATATTTATCTGAATCAACTTCTTCATCCCACTTAATATGGGAATACTCTTCCATTTGGACTTCATCATAATCATCTTTCAGATATTTACTTGCCCAACGAAGTGGAGCAGAACCACAAACAACCGAAGATGACCATTTAGGTCTTACCACACCAATCGGAGTATCTCCATCAGAACAGGCTACAATCTTATCACCATCTAATTTTACTGTTTTGCCTATTGCTATTGCAGAACCAGATTTGGATTCAAAATACTCTGCATAGTCAGGAGCACCAGAGAAATCACCACTATCAAAAGTAGCAACTCCAGCAAGGGCGGTAATTTGAGCAACTGTATCACCAATCTCATTATCATAACAAGTTAGAAAAGTATCATCTGTAGCGTATGTCGCACCTCCAGCCATTTCAATATATAATCCATGTATCTTGGTGCTTGGAGTCTCTGCAGTGTTAATTTTCAGAAAATGACCATAAATACTTGCACTCAATGTTGCATCATCAACATCAACATAAGTGAATTGTCCATAGGCAGAACCAGTGATAGTACCACTTGTATCAATCAATGTTTTAGTATATATACCAGCGACATCAGTATCACATCCGCTTGAACCATCCCAAGTAATAGCATTGTAGATACCATAACCAAGGTCAGCATCTGTTGCATTATCACGAACAGTATTTGAAATGCCATATAATGCACCACAATCACCAGTTCCACTTTGGGCATAAGTGGACATGGCTATACCAGTTAAAACACCGTGTATTTGTCCAGCATCATGATGTTTAAGGGATGCATCAATAAAAGTAAAAGCATCACCTTTGTCACTTGCCCCAGCTGACTTTGTAATATCAAAGTCAAAAAAGGTTTTACCGTCAGCCGTATCAAGTGACGTATTCTGTATTGAAATACCTTCACAATGAACCGTAGCTCCACTATCCGATGCCATATACACATCAGTTACAAGAGTATTGCCAAGTGTTACTGATTGGTCAGATTGTCCTGTTGCATCATATCCTATAACTGTTTGATTTTGACCATTAGTTCCACTTGCATCAGAATAAGCACCAATCAAAGTACAACTATCGCCTGTTGAAAAATTATTACCTTCGTGACCAGCTTGACGCCCAATAAAAACATTATTAGTTCCATCCGTTAATGCACTTGCCGCCAGATGCCCTACTGCAACATTACCTAATGCCCCATCCATAGCGGCATCCATTACATAATTACCAACGCCTACATTAAAGTTGGAATCCTCATCATCTGCCCAATCTCCACCACCAGCATCATATCCTACAAATACATTATCTGTAGAAGCTGGTGCGTCATCAGCATCTCCAGCCGTTCCATTCATCGCACCA
>Ga0208316_1000318_pt1 | contig 45460 bp, 40 predicted proteins | sample MalvireepMed_231_FD_184240 | JGI IMG/M metagenome (GOLD analysis project Ga0208316, IMG submission 184240) | Marine viral communities from the Global Malaspina Expedition - Malaspina viral metaG DeepMed_231 (SPAdes) (version 2) | ecosystem: Environmental > Aquatic > Marine > Oceanic | place... | reverse complement strand
CAGGCACCGCGCTATTAGCCGGTGCAGATGGTTGAAAGATCATACCGAGGGGCACTCGGGAATGTACGCCTGTGGAGTTTGTGTAAGACCAGCAGTGCCAAGGCATTGAAGGCAACGAACATCGAAGCAGGAACCAGGAAGGTAACGACCTGGGAATCCCCTTCCTTTCCGCTGCAAGGCGGCAGCGCAAGCTGAGGGAGGGAAGGATGTCAACGGTAATACCGATATTCAATTCGCCTTTGATAGTGTGATGCAGCGCGTTAACGTCGCTTTTAAAGGTCTCCAGCGCCGTAAGCAGCGTTAGCCCTGTCTGATAAATCTCTTTCCCCTCTTCTGTTAGGCTGAATCCGCCGCGTCCTCGCTGACAGAGGGAAAACCCCAGACGCCCCTCCAGGTCGTTCATATGCTGGCTAATGGCCGAGCGACTAATCCCCAAGGTGGTTTCCGCAGCGGTAAAACCGCCGCACTCAACGACCGTCTTAAAAATACGGATCAGGCGTATTTCGTAGTCGCTCATTTGGCCTAGTGATGCCATAACTGTCTCTTGATCAGGAAAAAGGGGGGCTGCATTGTGTTTAACAAAAAATTGATATACATCAAAAAAGCGAAGCGTCACTATCTGGCATTGCGCCCATAGAGTCGCGGTGGTGTATCTTCCACTGTTATCCATGCCATCGCAAAGGACAAGCTACTCTTGGGTAGCCAGCAAGCGCTAGGATTGCACTATCAGCAGGTGTTGCCCCCGCGTTGGCAAACACCTTTGACGCCATCTTTCATCAAGTTCAGCAAACCCGTCAGGTGGCGACGTTTGAATACCCGCTAATGCTAGGCCAACAGCAACGTTACTTTCATGCCGCTGTTAGCCCCTTGGCAAGCAAAGCAAAATATTTTGAAGGAGTGCTTTCTGTGACCCGCGATATTACCGACGCGAAGCAAGCCGAGGTTGAACTGCAAATCGCCGCTGCGGCATTCCAGGCGCATTTAGGCATTATGGTGACCGATGCGCGGGGCAATATTCTGAAGGTTAATGATACTTTTAAGCGTATTACCGGTTACAGCGATGAGGAGGTGATTGGCAAAAACCCGCGTATGTTTAGTTCCGGCCACCATAACGCTGCGTTTTATCGTCGGCTGTGGCGTAGCGTTATGGCAACGGGTAACTGGGAAGGGGAGATCTGGAATCAGCGCAAAAATGGCGAGCTGTTTCCTGAGTGGCTGACCATTAGCGCGGTGTATGGCCACGGCGGTGAATTGACCCACTACGTAGCGACCATGAGCGATATTAGTGAGCGTAAAGCGGCCGAGCAGGAGATCCACCAGCTTGCCTTTTATGACCCGTTAACCGGCTTTGCTAACCGTCGACTGTTTATTGATCGTATTGGTACAGCGTTAAAAGAGCTTAACCGTCATCAGCGCTGCGGCGCGTTAATCCTGATCGATATTGATAACTTTAATCATGTTAACGATACCCTAGGCCACCATGCGGGCGACCAGCTGTTGCAAAGTATATCCCGGCGCTTTGGGCGAATGCTGCGAGATACCGACACCTTGGCAAGGTTGGGAAGCGACGAGTTTGCGGTGCTGATTGAAGGGATTGATGGTAGCCCACGGCAAACTCAGCAACTGGCTAAACATATCGCGTATAAGCTGCTGGTGGCGCTGGATGAGCCGATCAGCGTGGGGGAGGAGAGTGCGTTAGTCACCGCTAGCGTAGGTATTACGATCATCGCAGATAGCCAGCGCAGCGCAGACGACTATCTTCAACAGGGAGATATGGCACTTTCTCAAGCGAAAGCCAGCGGCCGACGAGCAGTGCGCTTTTTTGACCCTTCCATGCAGGCAAAACTGCTAGCTAAGGTAAAACTAGAGTCGGAGCTTCGCCAAGCGCTTGAGCATCAGCAATGGCGGCTGCATTACCAACCTCAGGTTGATCGTCGGGGTAGATTAATAGGCGTTGAAGCCCTACTGCGCTGGCAGCACCCTGAGCGTGGGTTAGTCTCGCCGGGCGAGTTTATACCGCTGCTAGAGAGCACAGGGCTGATTAATGATGTCGGGGAGTGGGTGCTGGAAGAGGCTTGCCAGCAGTTAGCCCAGTGGGCAGGTTCGCCGCTGCTGGATAGGCTCACGATTTCGGTGAACATCAGCCCATTACAATTCCGCGAGAACAACTTTCTACAGCGGGTCGAGCAGGTATTTCAGCGTACTCAAGCGCCGCTAGAGCAGCTGAAATTAGAAGTCACTGAAACTCTGTTTGTAGAGGCGCGTGACGATGCACGCGATAAAATGCTCAGTCTAAAAGCCTTGGGCGTTCGTTTCTCGCTGGACGACTTCGGCACCGGCTACTCGTCGCTGGCTTACTTGGCCCAACTGCCGTTGGACCAGCTGAAAATTGACCAATCCTTTGTGCAGCAAGTGCTCGAGAGCAAAGCAAACGCGGCGATTGTGGAAAGTACCATTGCCCTGGCGAAGAGCTTAAACCTGGATGTGATTGCCGAGGGGGTGGAAGTGGAAGCGCAGCAGGCGTGGCTGATGGCCCATGGCTGTCACGCCTTTCAGGGCTATCTGTTCGGACGGCCGGTGTCCGTTAATGACATTGAAGCAGCCGTGCTAGCTCAGTCCTACGCGTGAGGCATGCAGCTTGATGAGTAACGCCGCGATCAGCGCGGCGTGCTCAAAGCTCTCGGGGGTAATCACCTCAAGCCGTGAGTCCTGCCGCCAGGCGCTGCTGGCAACGCTGAGCGCGCCGTCTGCGCGGTTGAACCGTTTCCAGCCGTCGGTGGTGTGGAACACTCCCTTTACCCGCGCCGTAGCGGGCAGCTCGCCAACACAATGGGCGAGATGGTCGAGGTCGAATCGCTCGGTAGGGTGCCAACGCAGGCCCGTACTGGTGTAACCCAGGGCACTGGCGGTTTGTTGCTCAGGATCGCCGGGTGGCGGCGGAAAATCGAAAAAAGTGCCTTCCAGACTAGGCGCTGCGGCCAGGGCTTGATGCGCTGCGGGCATCGCGGGTTGATCTTGTTGACGCGCTTGGCCGCTGCCCAATAGCAGTGCCACGGGGAGCCCGCCCTGATCGACCGTATGCACCCACTTTGGCGTTGGCCATAGCTCGCCGACAAATTGCTGCGCTCGTTGACGCTGCGCCGTACTTGCCTGGTCGCCCATGGTGATGGCGATGGCGTCGGCCATGTGGAGCTGGTCCTGAAACGTGTCGTGCTCGCGCACGCGGGCTTCATCCAATCGGCGTGGGTCAAGTGTGGCGATGATATCTTGCACCGTCACCACGTCTTGAAACGCCTCGCCGCGCAGTAAATCTAATAACCCCGCTGGATGGCCAAGGCCCGATGGCTCGATAATCACCCGGTCGGGCTTGCTGCGCGCTAATAAATTGACCAGCGCCGCCTGGAGCACGAACGCTAGTTGGCAGCATAGGCAGCCGCCGGGCAGCCCTTTCACTACCACATCATCGCGCGCATCAAACATCGCCTGATCAATGCCGATCTGACCAAATTCGTTGACCAAAATCGCCCACTTCTCATCCACAGGCTTTTGTTCGATCAGGCTGTGGATAAGCGTGGTTTTGCCGCTACCTAAAAAGCCGGTGACGATGTGAACGGGAACGCGTGAAGCGGCTGCCAACGGTTAACCTCCGGTCATGTTCATAAAACGCACCACCTGCACGTCGCCATCGGTGGTGAAGTGGTGGCGTTCGGGCTTAAGCGGTAGGGCGTTAATAATGGCGGTTTTGAGCGCCTGCATATCGCCAGGATGGCGGCGCAGTACGGCGCGCAGGTCTACCGAGTGCTCATTCCCTAGGCAGAGCAGCAGGCGGCCTTCTACGGTGACCCGTACCCGGTTGCAGCTATCGCAGAAATTATGGCTATGGGGTGAGATAAAGCCCACCCGACTGTCGCTATCGGCCATTTTGAAGTAGCGCGACGGCCCTGGTGTGCTCTCCGTCGTGGGCGTCAGCGGGTAGCGTGTTTCGATCAATGCCTGAACGTCGTCGCTGGAGTAGAAGGTCTCTGCTCGGGAGTGGTCGGACACATCGCCCAGGGGCATCTCCTCGATAAAGCTGATATCGAGGCCCTCCTGACGGGCAAAGGTCACCAAGTCGAGCACTTCGTCTTCGTTACGCCCTTTCAAGATTACCGCGTTCAGCTTGATGCGCTTGAAGCCCGCCTCTTTGGCGGCGTGGATACCGTCGATCACTTTGGCTAAGTCGCCGGTGCGCGTAAGTTGCTTAAAGCGCTCGGGGTCGAGGGAGTCCAGGCTAATGTTGAGCCGACGTAGGCCACCGTCATATAGCCGCTTGGCGTGCTTGCGCAGGCTAGCGCCGTTGGTGGTCATGGTGAAATCGTCCAGCCCCGGTAGGGCGCCAATCTCGTCCACCAGTTGCTCAATCCCTTTGCGCACTAGCGGTTCGCCGCCGGTCAGGCGGATCTTCTCGACGCCAAGCTCGGTGAAGGCGCGCGCCACCATGGCGAGCTCTTCCAGCGTGAGCACTTGCGCGCGGGGGAGAAACGTCATCTCCTCGCTCATGCAGTACACGCATCGGAAGTCGCAGCGGTCCGTCACGGAGATGCGTACATAGCGGACACGGCGGCCAAAATCGTCAATCAGTTGTTCGGTCATTGCCAGCTCGTTATGGGTTGAATGCAGACCGCCTCGCCTGGTTGAGCGTCTGCTTGGTCATCGCTAAGTTCAATTAAGCAGTTGGCCATCACCATGGAAGTCAAAATACCCGAACCCTGGGCACCTGTGCTGCGCACATGTAGCACGCCCTGCTCATTACAAGTATAAATGCCACGTAGAAAGTCGGTGCGCTTCAGGCGGCTTTTTAGCGGTGTTTGGGCAATCGCTGTGAGTCGTAAGGGCGGAAAAGGCAGCTGCCCCTGCAGTCGTTGCAAAAGCGGCACCACAAACTGGCTGAAAGTAACCATCACCGCCACCGGATTACCGGGTAAGCCCACAAACGGCGTGCGGGAGTCACTCAGTTGGCCGCAGGCCATCGGGCGGCCAGGGCGTAGCGCCACCCGCCAAAAGGCCAGCCGTCCAAGTTTTTCCAGCGCGTCGCGGGTGTAGTCCGCGTGGCCCACGGACACGCCGCCGCTGGTAATCACAAGGTCACACTGCGCCGCTGCTTCCGCAAGCGCTTGCTCAATAGCGCGCGGGTCGTCGGGCAGAATACCTAAATCCACCACCTCGGCTCCTTGCTCGCTAAGCATGCCGATCAGGGTAAAGCGGTTGGTGTCGTAGATCCCGGCGCTGGGGAGCGGCTCTCCCGGCGGGGTGACTTCGTTGCCGGTAGAAAAAATCGCGACCTTAGGGCGCTGGTATACGTCGACCTCGGCATAGCCTAACGAGGCCACCAGCCCCATGCTGGCAGCATCCAGCCGTGTGCCCGCCGTCAATGCAACGGCCCCTTTGGCAATATCTTCTCCGGCTTGGCGTACGTGCTGCCCAAAACTGACCCGCTCTGGCGCATCGATGGTGACGCTGTCGTCGCCCTCAATGAGCTGCTCACGCATAACCACCGTATCGGTGCCGCTGGGCAGCGGCGCGCCGGTGGTGATGCGTACGCACTGGCCAGAGGGCACCTCGCCGGCAAACGCCTGCCCGGCGAAGGCGTCCCCTACGATGGGGAAATGGGTGGTGTAGGGAGGCTCTTTGGGCCAGGGCAAGGCAACGCCATCCATCGCCGCATTGGTATTCTGTGGCACGCTAATAGGCGCAGTGATATCAGTCGCCAGCCTGCGTCCGTAGGCGCTGCCTATTGCCACCTGTTCTACCGCTACCGATTTCTCAACCAGTGTCATCAGCGCATCGCGGGCGGCATCGACGCTGAGCATCTGCTCGCCTAGCTCAAAACACGACAGGCTCATGGCGTCTCCTGGGAAGGCGTTGTCAGTGCCAGCTCCAAGCGAGCTTTCTCCTCTTCGGTATTGAGGTTGGCAAACGCTTCAGGGCAGTCGGACATATCCACTCGGCACCAGGCGTGGCGAGCGTACCAGCGGTCGATTTTGCGTTCGCCTTCGGCCAGGGTGGCGGCCAGGTCGTCGGCCAGCGACGTACGCAGCAGCGCGACGACGGGGTGCAGGCGCTCGCCATCGAACGCCACGGCGATATCGTGCTCGACACCCGCCTGGGTAATACCGGCGACCATGCGCGCCACCAAATCGTGGGGCAGCGCAGGGGAGTCGCAGGGTGCGACCAGCAGCCACGGAGTTTGAGCCGCACGCAGGCCGCTGTAAATACCCATCAGCGGGCCTTTAAAGCCGCCTTCGGCATCTTCAATCACACGGTCGGCAAACAGCGCATACGCATCGCTATTACGGTTGGCGTTAATCACCAGCTCATGTACCTGGCCTTCGAAACGCTTGACGGTGTGTGCCACCAGCGGCAGTCCGGCAAATGGCTCTAGGCCCTTATCACGGCCGCCCATGCGGCGGCCTTCACCGCCCGCGAGAATCATGCCAGTCAGATCATGCTTGGCGATCATACGCCTGCCTCCTTGGACGAGCGCGCACTCGGCGGCTTGGGGGGAATCGCGTCCAGCGTCAAGCGGCCAGCGGCGTTAATGGCTTGGAAGCCTTTCCCCTTCGCACGGGCAATCAGCATCACGCCGAAACGCTTGGCCAGCTCTACGCCTTTTTGTGTCACGCCTGAACGCGATACCAGTACGCTAATGCCCATTTGCGCGACTTTTAGCACCATTTCCGATGTTAGCCGGCCCGTGGTGTAGAAAATATCGGCGCTACGGCTATCAGCTTGGTTAAGCCACTGGCGACCCGCCAGTGTGTCCACGGCGTTGTGGCGGCCCACGTCTTCGACGAAATCCATCACCTGAGCTTGGTGGCACAGCGCGCAGCCGTGTACCGCGCCCGCGCTGCGGTAGGTGTCGTTATAGGTGTTCAAATTGGTCAACAGTTGATAGAGCGTCGATTGGGCCAGCGGTGTCTCAGGCAGCGCTGTGAGAGAAGTTTGCTCTAACAGTTTACCAAACACAGTGCCCTGACCGCAGCCCGTTGTGACAGTGCGCGTGCTAAGGCGCGCTTCCAAGTCATCCGGCAGGTGACGAGTGACGATCACTGCCGCCTCTACCTCCCAATCGACTTGAACGGCGGTTAAGTCCTCTGCGCTTCTCAAAAGCCCCTGGTTGCGTAAATAGCCCACCACTAAGGCTTCGGGGTCATCGCCCAGCGTCATCAGGGTGACAATTTCACGCTTGTTAAGATACACCGTGAGTGCACGCTCGGCGGCAATGGCCTGGGGGCGGGTGTCGCCGTAGGCATCCATGACATCAATGGTGGTCGTGGCCGGTAAGCGGGCTCGGCTTAACTGAAGGGCGGGCATCCGCAATCCTCACTGATACCAAAACGCTGTGTGGCTGACGCAAACACGGCGCACAAGATCATAATAGTTGAGTAAAATAGTCTGAGTTGACGATGATGGCGCTCAAAAGGCTTACTTGTCTACCCGTTCAAGGTCTAAGGTGGTGAAACCCATGAGTGATAGTTTACGCGCATTAAGCGTTACCTTAGTCGCCGAGCCCAAGCAGGTGCGCAGTTTCACGCTGACCCAGTGGCGCATTGCCGAGCTAGTGCCGGGGGACGAAGGGGAGTGTGTACTCAACCTGCAGCTCTATATGACCGAGCGAGCCGCCTACCGATTTAACCTCACCTCGCCGACGCCGCGCCTGTTCGTGCGTGCCGGGTTCACCGGGCAAACCCCGAAGCCCGATGCCATCACTGCCAGCCAGGATGTGGCCGCGGGCTGGCTAGATGGCGAGCAGCAAGTATTAGAAGCGTCGATGCCGATGGCGATTCAGGTGTGGATAGAGCACTATCTCGCGCGCCACGGTGAAGCGCCGATGGAAACCCGCAAGAAAAAACGCAAAGGGGCCGGGCGCAGTAAAGAGACCCCGACCAAGGAGCAGCCACAGTGAGCCGTTTGGAGCGCTGGTCGCGTAAAAAGCGCGGCATTGAACATGAGAGTGATGACAGTCAGCCGGCGGAGCCGATAGAGCCTCAGTTGGAAGTGGAGACGCACGCGCCTGAGTCTGACGGCATAGATGTCTCCTCCTCAGCGGTAGACGAGCAAGAGGCCGCAGCTCCGCCCCTGCCGGGCAGCCTGGACCACACGTTGCCCGACCCAGATACCTTGCCTGCAGGCAGCGACTTCAGCGCCTTTATGGTGCCTGGCGTCAGTGCTGCGCTGCGCCGCCGTGCCCTGCGTAGGCTCTGGGCCACCGGTAACTACAATGTGCGCGATGGTTTGGATGATTACGACGCCGACTTCACTCAACAGTTAAAGCCCATGGCCAGCGAGCTAGCGGGCAAGCTGCGGCGTTGGGCCAATAAGGCGGAAGAGACCTTAGAGAAGCTGGAAGAGTCGGCACAAAAAGACGCTGAACACAGCGAAAAAGTAGCGGCTGAGAGCCCGCCTGAGCAGGTGAGCGCTTGCACAAGTGATGACAGTTTTGTACAAAGTGCCTCACCAGACGACCAGTCTGATTATCCTGATCACGCTCCAGGAGAGCGAAAAAAAGACAGTTAGTTTTTTGAATCAGTGGGTTATGGCAAGCATGGCGGGCTTTCGTTGACAGCGGTACGACCAAAGGAAGTGGCAAAAAAGCTGTTTTCGCCATACGCTGATACAAGAAGCTATGTCGTTATAACGCCGAAAGTCATCCGTGATGAGATGACAAAATCTAATCTCTAATTATAACAAAAACGACCTCTTGACCGTGAGAATGCATGAACCAACGAATCCAACTGGCGTCGATTGACGACCAGCGCAACGTCGCCGCTCGTGAAGCGGTGCGTCGGCGTATCTCATGGCCGGTGAATTTAACGCCTGCCAACGTGACCTACCACAGCCGCGGTCATGTGCTGTTGCTCGGTAGTGCGCCGTCAGTGACTCAAGCGGCACGAGTGCTTCAGGGGCGAGGATTAGCGTCCCTCACGATGCTGACCACAGATGAGGCCGTTGATCTTCCCATCGCCAGCGAGCCGCTGATCGCTCAAGTGCTGAGTGCGCATCAACAGTCACAGCTTAACATCGCGGGTCATTTGGGTGGTTTTCGTGCCACTCTGAGCCAAGACGATGGCGACTCTCTCAATCTTGCCCAAGCGCTGATTGAGCGGGACGTGTTTGACGTAGTGCTGGACCTTTCGGAGGGAGTACTTAACGTCGCTTCTTGGGAACTGCCCCCGCCGGGCTACCTGCGCCTCGCATGGGAGCGCCAGGAAGCTGAGCGTGCCGACGTGTTAGAGAGCGTGACGGAACTGGTCGGTGAGTTCGATAAACCGCGCTATTTCCAGGTCAATACCGATCTTTGCGCCCACTCTTCCAGTGGTAACGTCGGTTGCACTCGCTGCCTCGACGTCTGCCCGGCGGATGCGATTTCTAGCATCCAAGGCCGCATTGAGTCGCGCATTGAGATTGATCCTTTCCTTTGCCAAGGCGTAGGCAGTTGCACCAGTGCGTGCCCTACGGGTGCCATCGAGTTTCGCCTGCCGGAAACCCGCCGTCAGCAGGATACTCTGGCCAACTGGCTAACCGCCTATCGGGAAGCCGGTGGCGAGGTGCCGGTGCTGCGCTTTATTACCCATGACTCGCTGGAAGCTGAGCGTGTTGCAGGCATTACCACGCCGGGTCACATCATTGATGCCCCCTTGGAAGAGCTGGGCGCGGCGGGCCACGACCAGTGGCTGACGGCGCTCGCCAGCGGCGCTTCTGAAGTGCGCATTCAGCTTCACGACGACATGCCGAATCGGCTCAGCGCATTTTTAGAGCATCAAATCACTCAGGCTCATAGTTTGCTGACTGCGCTAGGCCACGACGCCGCGCGTATTAAGCTACTGCCGGTAGGTGCCGAGGGCGAGCGAGATGCGCTGCCCAGCTTAACACCGCTCACCGAGTCGCCATTGAGCTTTAATGAGCCTAATAAGCGTGCTCGCCTGAACGTGGTGCTGGCACGCCTGGCCGAGCTGGGTACGCCTAGCGGTGAACGCCACGCCATGCCTCAAGGGGCGGCTTACGGTGGCATTAATGTCGATAGCGCTGCCTGTACGCTGTGCCACGCCTGTGTCAGCAATTGCCCAACGCCTGCGCTTAAATCCGGCGGTAATACCCCCGCGCTTAGCTTCCTGGAAGCCGATTGTGTACAGTGCGGGCTCTGCGAACAGGCCTGCCCTGAAGACGCCATCACGCTGGAGCCAGGCTTCCTCGCGGCACCTGCGCGCGAAACGCGGCATATTTGCCACGAAGAGGCGGCTTTCGAATGTATCAGCTGCGGTAAGCCGTTTGCCACCGCCAGCACCGTTGCCACCATTAAAGCCAAGCTGGCCAACCACCCTTACTTTGCCGGTGATGCCATGACGCGCTTAGAAATGTGTGAAGACTGTCGGGTGAAAGACGTGTGGAAAACCATGGCTCGTGATCCTGAAGCGCAACTAAAGGTGTAAAGCAATGAGCGATGCAATGCCGACGCTAAGTGAAACCGATGCGCTGCGAATGGATATCTACCAGCTGTTCGCTAGCCTGCTGCGTCAGGCCCCCGACAGCGAGCTACTGGCGTGGTTGGAAAGTCTCGATATTGAGCAAGATGGCAGCCGCATTGCTGAATGCTGGGCCGCGTTGTCAGAAGCGGCAGGCCAAAGTGATGTGGACAGCCTGAAGCGTGCGCATTTCCGCCACTTAGTAGGCGTCATTCAAGGCGACGTTGTGCCCTATGCATCCTGGTACCGCAACGGCGAGCTGATGGAAGCCGCGCTGGTCGCGCTGCGCCAAGATCTCCGGGCGCTAGGCTTTGAGCGCAGCGAGCATACCCGGGACCCAGAAGACCACCTGGCGGCGATGTGCGAAGTGATGGCCATGCTCATCGCCGCGCAAAGTAGTGAACAGTTCACCTTTTTCCAACAGCACCTTACCCCCTGGGCTAGCCGCTGTTGGGATGACCTTGCAAAAGTAGACACCGCTTTCTATTCAGCACTGGGGAAGTTGGGTAGTGCTTTTATGGAGAGCGAACAGGCACGTTTGAGCGATCAAGCGGCCTATCAACCGGTGCGCATAGTGGAGCCTGCTTCCTATGATGCCGGTGCAGCGCGCAAAGCCACACCGTGACGTGACCGTGCGCAGCGGTAAGCGAACAACAGGGCCTACGGGCCACGCATAAAAAGGGCATGAAAGAGGAGAACCCCATGCACCAGTCACATAACCCTGAGCGCCGCCGGTTTATGAAAACCGTTGGTTTAGGCACCGCCGCTGCGGGCGCAGCCGTTGCGGTAGGCCACGTCACGCTGGCACAGGCAGATGATAAAAGTCCGGTTGAGCGCGACAAGCAGGCGGTGAACTACCGCGAGACCGACCATATTCGTGCTTATTACGCCTCGCTGCGTGACTGACGGCGAACTGCCAGGAGATTTGCCATGCGTCTAACTCGCAAAACGAACACCCCCGCTACCACTGGGTTGGGTATTTCCCGTCGTCAGTTCCTAAAGCGCACGGGTGTAGCCACCGGTGGGGTGGCTGCGGCAGGCTTTATGGGCGCGCCGATGATGCAGCGCACTGAAGCGGCTGATAAAACGCCGGTGCTCGACTCCCCGGTAGAAACGAAGCGCACCATCTGCTCCCACTGCTCGGTAGGCTGCGGTGTGTATGCCGAGGTTCAAGAGGGCATCTGGACCAAGCAAGAGCCCGCCTTCGACCACCCGATCAACCGCGGCGCTCACTGCGCCAAAGGGGCATCGCTACGCCAGCACGGCCACTCCACGCGCCGCCTGAAGTACCCGATGAAACTGGTCGCCGGTGAGTGGCAGCGTATGGACTGGGATACCGCCGTCAACGAAATTGGCGACAAGCTGATTGAGCTGCGCGACGCCCACGGCCCCGACAGCGTTTACTGGCTGGGTTCCGCAAAATTCAGTAACGAGCAGGCGTACCTAATGCGCAAGCTCGCCTCTATGTGGGGCACCAATAATACCGATCACCAGGCGCGTATTTGCCACTCCACCACTGTGGCGGGCGTTGCGAATACCTGGGGTTACGGAGCGATGACCAACTCGCTCAACGATATGCATAACAGCAAATCGATGCTCTTCATTGGCTCCAACCCCAGTGAAGCCCACCCGGTGGCCATGCAGCACATTTTGATCGCCAAGGAGCGCAACAACTGCGACATCATCGTCGCGGACCCGCGCTTTACCCGCACCGCTGCTAAAGCCAACAAGTACGTGCGCATTCGCCCCGGTTCTGACGTGGCCTACATCTGGGGCTTGCTGTGGCACATCTTCGAAAACGGCTGGGAAGATAGCGAGTACATCAACCAGCGCGTGTACGGCATGGACGACGTGCGGGCCGAAGTCGCCCAGTTCCCACCCAGCGTCGTCGAAGACATTACCGGCGTGCCCGAAGCAGAGATGTTCGACGTGGCCAAGCGTCTGGCCGACAATCGTCCTGGCTGCGTGGTGTGGTGTATGGGCGGTACTCAGCACACCACCGGCAACAACAACACCCGCGCCTACTGCATCCTGGAGCTGGCACTGGGCAACATCGGCAAGTCTGGCGGCGGTGCCAACATCCTGCGTGGTCACGACAACGTACAGGGTGCCACCGATTTGGGCCTGGGGTCTGATTCACTGCCGGGCTACTACGGCTTAGCAGAAGGCGCTTGGCAGCACTGGGCCAATGTGTGGGACGTAGACTACGAGTGGCTGAAAGGCCGCTTCGACGACACCGAGTACGCCGACGGCAAGCCCATGTACTCCAGCGGTATTACCGTATCGCGTTGGGTAGATGGCGTGCTGGAAGAGGACGAAAACATCTCCCAGCGCACCGCGCTGAAAGCGATGTTCTACTGGGGCCACGCGGTCAACTCACAAACCCGCGGCGTTGAAATGCAAAAGGCGATGCAGAAACTGGAGATGATGGTCATCGTCGACCCTTATCCCACTGTCGCGTCCGTCATGCACGACCGCACCGACGGCGTTTACCTGCTGCCCGCTGCCACGCAGTTTGAAACCACCGGTAGTGTGACTGCCACCAACCGCTCGATTCAGTGGCGTGACCAAGTCATCGAACCGCTGTTCGAGTCCAAGCCCGACCATGAAATCATGTACCTGTTTGCCCGCAAGCTGGGCTTCGGTAATGAGCTGGTCAAGAACTATGAAATGAACGGCGACGAGCCGCTGATCGAAGATATTCTGCGTGAAATTAACAGAGGTATGTGGACCGTCGGTTACACCGGCCAAAGCCCAGAGCGCTTGAAAGAGCACCAGCAAAACTGGCACACCTTCAGTTTTGAGAACCTGCGTGCCCAGGGCGGCCCTGCCGATGGCGACTACTACGGTTTGCCGTGGCCTTGCTGGGGCACCCCGGAATTCCGTCACCCGGGCTCCCCGAACCTCTACGATACCAGCGTGCCCGTGATGGAGGGCGGCATGGGCTTCCGCGCCCGCTTTGGCATCGAGCGTAACGGCGTCAACCTGCTGGCCGAAGGCTCGGCCCCGGTAGGCGGCGACATCGACGACGGCTACCCGGAGTTCAACGACCAGTTGCTGAAAGACCTGGGCTGGTGGGATGACCTGACGGCCGAAGAGAAAGAGGCTGCTGAAGGTAAAAACTGGAAAACCGACTTCTCCGGCGGTATCCAGCGCGTTGCTATCGAACACGGCTGTGCGCCTTATGGTAATGCCAAGGCCCGTGCCGTGGTGTGGACCTTCCCGGACGCGGTGCCGAAGCACCGCGAGCCGCTCTACACCACTCGTCGTGACCTGGTCGAGCGCTACCCCACGTGGGACGACTTTGACTCCATCATGCGTCTGCCCACGCTCTATCGAACCATCCAGGAGCGCGACAACAGCGCGGACTACCCGATCATTCTGACCTCAGGTCGTTTGGTCGAGTACGAAGGTGGCGGCGAAGAAACCCGCTCCATGTCGTGGCTGGCGGAGCTGCAACAGGAAATGTTCGTCGAGATGAACCCTGCCGACGCCAACGATATCGGCGTACGTGACGGTGACGATGTCTGGGTCGAAGGCGCCGAGGGCGGCCGCGTCAAGGTGAAAGCCCTGGTCACCCCCAGGGTGGATCGCAAGGTGGCCTTCATGCCGTTCCACTTTGGCGGCATCTTCCAGGGCGAGAACCTGCATGATCGCTACCCGGAAGGCACGGCGCCCTATGTTCAGGGTGAGGCAGCCAACACGGCGACCACTTACGGCTACGACCCGGTGACACTGATGCAAGAGACCAAGTGCACCATTTGTCGTATTGAGCGCGCTTGATCGATAACGCGCGACCCGACCAGATAGCAGGCCGATGCGGCAATGTCCGCATCGGCAAGAGGAGAACACCATGGCTCAAATGAAATTCATGTGTGACGCCGAGCGCTGCATCGAGTGCAACGGCTGCGTCACCGCCTGTAAGAACGCCAACGACGTCGAGTGGGGCATCCAGCGCCGCCGAGTAGTGACTCTGAACGACGGCGAAGCGGATGAAATGTCCATTTCCGTTGCCTGTATGCACTGTGATGATGCCCCTTGTATGGCGGTTTGCCCTACCGACTGCTTCTACAAAACCGACGATGGCATCGTGCTGCACGATAAAGACCTCTGCATCGGCTGTGGTTACTGCCTATACGCCTGCCCCTTCGGCGCACCGCAGTTCCCCCAGCAGAACGCCTTTGGCGAGCGCGGCAAGATGGACAAGTGCACCTTCTGTGCCGGTGGCCCTGCGGAAACCAAAGAAGAGGAGTACCAGAAGTACGGCTCCAACCGCATCGCGGAAGGCAAACTGCCGCTGTGTGCTGAAATGTGCTCTACCAAAGCGCTACTGGCCGGTGATGCTCAAGATGTTGCCGATATCTTCCGCCAGCGCGTGGTACACCGTGGCCATAAAGATGGTGCGTGGTCAAACAATCCTCAGGCTAGCTCTGACAACCTTGCCTATGATGCTGCCCGTAAAGGGTAAGGAGGCGTGTCATGACAACGTTGAACATGACAAAGGTGTCCTCACGGGCACCTAGCGGCACCGCTAGCTGGTTGCAGCGCGGATGGCGTGTATGCCTGATGCTGGTGCTGTTAGTGGCAAGCCTGGTAGTCACGCAAATGGCCGTGGCTCAGGCAGATCCAGACCGCGAAATGACCACTGCTGCCCCCGGTATTACGGCAGATCAGTGGCGCCAAGTGCGTAGCGGTGAAACAGGGCCGAACTACCGTGACTCACGTCACGAGAGTAACTACAACCTGATCAACGCCAGCGGCGAAACGTGGCGGATACTGCGCAATCGCTGGGTATCGCCGTTTGGCTTGATCGCCATCGGCGGCATGGCCGCGATGATTGCGCTGTTTTACTTCATCGTTGGCCGTAAATACCTGGAAGAGCCGCGCACGGGCCGCAAGCTCTTGCGCTGGTCGCTGCTAATGCGCGCGCTGCACTGGACCGTGGCGACGCTGTTCATCACGCTGGCGCTGACCGGGCTGAACCTGCTGCTGGGCAAGTTCGTGTTCCGTACGCTGTTCGGCGATGCCGTCTGGGGCTGGATGGTCGCGGCGTCCAAGGTGTTACACAACTACTTGGGGCCGATTTTTGGCGTGCTGCTGGTCATCATGCTGATTAGCCTGATCAAAGAGAACATTCCCAAGAAGCACGACTGGGTATGGTTCAAAAAGGGCGGCGGTATGATTGGCAAAGGCCATGTAGATGCTGGTTTTGCCAACGGTGGCGAAAAAGCCTGGTACTGGCTGCTAGCGTCGGTAGGCATTTTGGTGGTGGCGAGTGGCTTCGTGCTCGACTTCCCCAACTTTGACCAGGGCCGCGACACCATGCAGTGGGCCAACATCATCCACGCCGTGGGCGCGCTGGGCTTGACCGCCGTCTCGCTGGGCCATATCTACATCGGCACATTAGGTACGGAAGGCGCGCTGGAGGGCATGACCACGGGCTACGTGGATGAAACCTGGGCTAAAGAACACCACAACCTGTGGTATGAGGCGGTTAAAGATCAGACTGTTAGTGAAGAGGAACTGGGCGCGCGTAAAGCGGGCGGCAGCGGTGAGCCTTCAGCAGCCAAGCCAAGTTGAGTCACGCCGTCGAGATAAGTGGACGTGAACGCCCTTCGACACCGCCTTCGGGCGGTGTCTTTTGTTATGCTGCACTCCAATGACTTTTGAAAGAGGAATCACCATGGCGACATTTGACGAACTGGATGCCACCACCCGCACTGAGCTGGAAGCCGCCGCCTTTCGGCGCTTGCTTAAGCATCTGGACGACAATAAAGACGTGCAGAACATCGATCTGATGATTCTGGCGGATTTCTGCCGTAACTGCCTCTCCAAGTGGCTGGTGACCGCCGCCGATGAGCGCGGCACCGAGCTTGAGCTGGACGCCGCCCGCGAGTACGTCTACGGCATGCCCTACAGCGAGTGGAAAGCCAATCACCAGGGTGAGGCAACGCCGGAACAGCTGGCCGCTCTTGAAGCGCGCCAAGCCAAGAAAAAGGCTAACGCCTCCTCCAACGAGCGCGAGGAGTAGCCGATGGATGCCATGGAAGCGCTGAACATCGCGGTGCTCACCGTCTCCGATACGCGGACGGAAGAGACCGATCGCTCGGGCCAATCGCTGGTGCAGCGGTTGACCGAGGCCGGGCATACGCTGGCCGACAAGCGTATCGTGCCGGACGACGTTTACCAGATCCGTGCGGTGGTAGCGCAGTGGATTGCCGACCCCGGCGTGCAGGTGGTGCTAACCACGGGCGGCACAGGGTTTACCGGGCGCGACTCCACCCCCGAAGCGGTCTCGGTGTTGCTGGATAAACGTATCGAAGGCTTTGGCGAGCGCTTTCGCCAGCTCAGCGGCGACGAAATCGGCAGCTCCACCATTCAAAGTCGCGCATTGGGTGGCTTCGCCAACGCCACGGTGGTGTTCTGCCTGCCAGGCTCTACCGGTGCGTGCCGTACCGGCTGGGATGGCATTCTGGCCGAACAGCTCGATAGCCGCCATAAGCCCTGCAACTTTGCCAATCTGGTGATTCCCGGTCGGGGGCAGCATGGCTGAGTTACAGCCGATTGAAGCGGCGCTTGAGGCGCTGCTGGCCGATGTTGCACCGCTCTCCACCGAGCAGGTGGCGCTGGATGGCGCCGCTGGCCGCGTGCTGGCCGAACCGGTGACGGCCACGCTGGATGTGCCGCCGTTCGATAACAGCGCAATGGATGGCTACGCGCTGCGTGCTATGGATGCGGGTAAGCGGCTGCCGGTTAGCCAGCGGATTGCCGCGGGCAGTACGGCACGGCCATTGGCGGTGGGCACCTGCGCACGAATCTTTACCGGCGGGCAGATTCCGCCAGGTGCCGACTGCGTGGTGATGCAGGAGCGGGTGGCTGAGGAGAACGGCGAGGCGCTCATCCCCGTGGACGTGCCTGAAGGAGACAACGTTCGCCTGCAGGGCCGCGACGTGCGCCAAGGCGATGTGCTGCTCAATGCTGGCGAACGCTTGGAAGCCGCCGCGTTAGGGCATTTGGCGGGGCAGGGCATCACCGAGGTTCGCGTACGTCGTCGCCCCCGGGTGGCGCTGCTCTCTACCGGCGATGAGATCGTCGACCCCGGCACGCCGTTACAACCGGGCCAGCTGTACAACTCCAACCGCCCCATGCTCAAGCGGCTGCTGGAGACGTTCGGTGCCGAGGTAGTGCAGTTGGTGAGCGTGCCCGATGACTACGCCCAGACCGTGGCGCTGTTGAACCATGCCGCTACCGAGGCCGATGTGGTGGTGAGCACTGGCGGTGTCAGCGTCGGGGAGGAAGATCACGTCAAAGCGGCGCTGGAGTCGCTTGGCCAGCTCGATATGTGGAAGCTGGCGATTCGTCCCGGCAAGCCGTTAGCGCTAGGCCGCTTGCCCCGCGACGATGGCAGCCAAGCGAGGTTTGTGGGGCTGCCGGGTAACCCGGTGTCGGGGTTTGTGGGCGCTTGGCTGTTTCTACGCCCGCTGATGGGGGTACTACTAGGCTGCCCTGCGCTGGCGGAGCTTCCGTGCTTAACCGCCACCGCGACCTTTGCCACCGATACTGGCCCACGCCAGCACTACATGCGGGTGGCGCTGCGCTTTACGCCTAGCGGTATCGAGGCCGATGCTTTTGATGACCAAAACTCAGCGGTGCTCTCTTCCTGCATTGCTGCCGATGCGCTGGCGGTGATTGATCCGCATAGCCAAGTGGAGAAGGGCAGTCAAGTGCGCTGCTTATGGATGGTGAGTTGAACTTGCCTCGGAAGGTGGGCTTAGCCGAGCTCCGTTTAGGAGCAGAGTGAGCTGCTCCCCTTCCAGGGCGATGCCGCACAGCGCCGGATGGCGGGAGCGGGCAGCCAGCAGTGGCGGTAGTGGGTAGATCGCGGCGGAGGGCAGGCGCATCATCTCACTGTCGCCGGTAATGCCTAGCTGCCATGGCCCCTCGGCATCGCGTGGGGGTAGCCAGCGCGTTGGGTGGTTCGGTGGTTACGGAACTGATCACGCGATTAATTTTGAATAGGCACTTAATCGGTTGCTAGAAAAAAGAATGATCGAGCAATTAAATAATGGCATGGGGAATAAAACACGACGTATCCTTGGTAATACGCCCCACGTCTTCGCGAATGCCCATGCCACACGCGCGGTCGCCCACTACCCAACTGCCAATCAGCGCGTGCTTGTCGCCAAAGCGCGGCAGCGGGTGGTACGCCTGGCGTATCCACGGGTTATCAGTGTAAGGCCCACCCACGCTCTCTTGCTGGCCGCTGGGCGTTATCAAACTGATATTGCTCCCTTCCCGTGAGAAAAATGGCTTGCGCACCCAGCCTGCTTCCAGCGGCGAGTGACTATCGTTTTCAAAATACGCTGGTAGCAGATTCGGGTGCCCTTCAAACTCTTCCCACAGCAGCGGCAGAATCCCTTTATTGGAGAGCACGGCTTTCCACGGTGGCTCGAACCAGTAGGTGTTGAGCTGCGTGACCGCCTCGCCAAACGCTTCTACCGCCATCTCCTCCCACGGGTATAGCTTGAACAGCGCGGCAATCGGCTGGTCGTCCAAATCGACGAAGTGCTCGACTCCCGGCGCTACGCCGATGTCTTCGATGTAAATGAACGGCGCCTGCAAGCCCGCTTGTACGGCGATGTCTTGCAAGTAGTGAACGGTGGCTCGTTCTTCGTCGCTGCCTTTGACGCAAGAGAAGTAGAGCGTACGATTCGGAAGACGATCGCCAAGATGCGCCATGGCGTTGAGCAGACGCTCTTGTATCGAGTTGTACTGGTCGGCATGGCGGGGCAGGATGTCTTGCTCGATGGCTTGTTCCAACCACACCCACTGGAAAAAGCCCGCTTCATACAGCGAGGTGGGCGTATCGTAATTGAGCTCCAAGAGCTTCGCAGGGCCGTCGCCTGAATAGGCAAAATCCATTCGCCCATAGAGCGGCGGCTGTCCGCTTCGCCAGGAGTGGTGGATGATGTCCCACATGTGCTCAGGAATCGCGAGACGCTGCATCAAGGCATTGGAGTGACACACCTTATCCACTAGCGCCATGCACATCTCGTGAAGGGCTTCGGTGGGTGCTTCGATCTCTCTCTCCACCTGTGCCAGGGTGAACTGGTAGTAGGCGTTCTCTTTCCAGTAGGGTTCGCCATCAATGGTATGGAAATGAAACCCCAGCTCTTTGGCCAGGGTTTTCCATTGCGGGCGTTCAGAGACGTTGATGCGCAGCATGGTAGCTCCCAAACGGTGGTCAATACCCCAAAACGCTAGGAACCCCAAGAGGCCGATCGTGTGCCCAAACCGCGACGTGTCGTGGCTTGGCGGTTTTGCACCACCGAGCTGCGCAGGGCCTCGTTACGCTGATTGACCCGTTGCGTCGCCTGGCTGGCCGCAGCATTCCAGTTGCCCTGGTTTTGGCGATTGCGGTAGACCGGCTCTTGATACACGCGCTCGAACGAGCGTCCTCGGTTGGTGTTCGCCAACATACTGCCGACCATATAGCCCATCATGGCAGGCATGAACCAACCACCTCCACCGCCGGCAGCCTGGGCTTGCTCATCGGTGGGGGCTGCGCAGGCGCCTTCGCCGTGTGCAGCTTCGCAGGCTTCTAGGGTGTCGAAGCGGGGGACGGACGCCAACGAGGCCTCGTAGGCATCTTCGCAGGCGCTGCGGGTGTAGACGTTGGCTGCGACGCAATCCTCTACGCTTTGAAAGCTTTGCGGCTCATCAAAGCGCACATCGGTTAAATGCTCATCTTCTGCTGGCTGGGTACAGGCAGTTAAGCCAAAGGCGCTCGCTCCCATCATCGCAAGCGATAGGCGTGCGCTACGTTTACGACGTGGCAGGTGGGTAGGGTGAGACTGCTTTTCCATGATGGCGCTCCGTTACCAGGTCATTGAAGCCGCGTTAATTAAGCCCACGGCAATCGAGATACTGCCCACTAGCGTGCCGTAGGCCTGATGACCTTCGGTGATGTGCTGGGACAAGCTCTCCCCCTGACGATGCAGGAACAGTTTTACACCAAAGAACGTGGCGATCTGTACGCCGAACGCCACCACGCCCCACAGAATAAAGTCGATATAACTAATGGAGTGGGCCATGGCGCTGTACAGCGGCAAGGTGAAGCCCAGGATAGAGCCGCCATAGGCAGTGGCGGCTGCCGCATTGCCCGCTCGAATCAGCGCCCACTCGTGGTGAGGGGTCAGGCGGCTATAGCAGTACATAAAGGCCACCAGCAGCGCGAGCGCGCCAAGCAGGTAGGCGAAGAAAGACGGTAATCCCTGTAAATAGTGCAGCATGGCGATGTGCATCCTTGTAGTTAATGACGTGTGGCCAATAAGCAATCGACATTGTGACATAGCTTAGCGGAGTAGCGAGAATCGCAGGCTGTGTTTCTGCAGGTTGTTTTTTTAGGTGGTTAAAAAACGTCTTTTTAATATTTTTATGCGACTAAAGGCTAATAGATGAATCGTGTCACCTGCTTAGAATCCCGCGATGCTTGGTATTTTTACCTAAATTCACCGTGTCGTATCGCTTGATACCGCTCTTCGTGCCCGTGTTGGGCACCGCTTTAGACGCGACCGCTTCGAAGGACTTCCCCTCATGCATGCCCTAACCCTGGCATCGTTTCTATTTTTTACGGGCCTGGTGGCCTTTGTCACGTGGCGCATCACACGGCGCGATGATCATCGCAGCACCAGTGGTTATTTTCTGGCAGGCCGAACGCTGACCTTCCCGCTGATTGCGGCCTCCATGCTGATGACCAATCTCTCCACCGAGCAGATGGTGGGGCTGAACGGGTCCGCGTTTACCGATGGCTTAAGCGTGATGGCGTGGGAGGTGATTGCGGTGATTGCGCTGGTAGCGCTGGCGCTGTTCTTCCTGCCGCGCTTTTTGAAAAGCGGCATTGCCACGCTGCCACAGCTGCTGGCGATTCGCTTTGATACAGGCACTCAACTGATTGCCAACGTTATTTTCCTGATTGCGTACGCGGTGGTACTGCTGCCGATCATTCTCTACTCTGGCGCCATCGGCCTTCAGGGGATGCTGGATTTACAGGGCTTGACCGGCATTGGCTCCAGCACGGTGCTGCTCTGGGCGACGGTATGGGCAGTGGGTCTGATTGGCGCGGTCTACGCGCTGTTTGGCGGCCTGCGTACCGTTGCCGTTTCTGACACTTTAAACGGGGTTGGTCTGCTGATTGGCGGCTTCGTGATCGTTTACTTTGGCCTACAGGCGGTCAGCGGCGGCAGCGGCGTGATGGAAGGCTGGAATATCCTGAAAGAGAGCGACCCCAGCAAATTCAACTCCATGGGCGGCCCGGAGCAGCAGGTACCGTTTTCAACCATCTTTACCGGCGTGCTGCTGCTTCACCTCTTCTACTGGACCACCAACCAGCAAATCATCCAGCGCACCTTTGCCGCCAAGAACCTGGCTGAAGGCCAGAAGGGCGTACTGCTCACAGGTTTTCTAAAGCTGCTGGGGCCGCTGTACCTGGTGCTGCCCGGCATCATTGCCTACCACCTGTATGCCGACCAGGGTATTCGCGCCGACGAGGCGTATGGCCACCTGGTATTCAACGTGCTGCCGCCCTACCTGACGGGCTTCTTTGCGGCGGTGATGGTCGGGGCGATTCTCTCCTCGTTTAACTCCGCGCTGAACAGCACCACGACGATCTTCAGCCTGGGAATCTACAAAGGCGTGCTGAAAAAGGACGCCACGGAAGAGCAGGTGGTGAAATCCGGCAAGGTGTTTGGCTGGACCATGGCGATTACCACCATGATTATTGCGCCGCTGCTGGCGGGCCAGGACAGCCTGTTTGGCTACCTGCAGAAGATGAACGCGATCTACTTCATCCCGATTCTAGCCGTGGTGCTGGTGGGTCTGCTGACAAAACGCGTGCCGCCCATGGCGGCGAAAGTAGCGCTGGTCGGCGGCTGTTTGCTGATTGCGGCGGGCTACTTCGTGCCGCCGTTCAACAAGCTGCCCATGGTGATGCACGAGTTCCACTTCGTCGCTGCCGTGTTCGTGCTGCTGGTGGCGGTGATGCTGGTGATCGGTAAGCTGCGCCCCCGCGCCACGGACTGGGTGCAGGAAGATTCCGGCGATGTCGATCTCACCCCGTGGAAAGGCGCGGTGCCTACCGGTATCGTGCTGGTGGTGTTGGTGGTGATTATGTACGCCTCCTTTGCGGGTGGCTAATCACGCCAATGTTATAAATGGAATAGCCCCAACGCCCCGCATTGCGGGCGTTGGCGTTTTTGGCGATAGACTTGGCGGCATGACAGGTGGCGTCGAAGCGTTAGAGGAGGTGTGTAGAAGCGTACTGAGCGAAATGCATTTTAAAAAGTGATGCAGCCAGTGGTGTACCGCCCCCATCATGCTGCACTGAATTGACAACGTTGCCGGGGTATGACAAACACACATCCATTTTGTGCGAGGAATCATCGGTGGCAAACGAGCAGACTTATCAAGCGTTGGCAGTGGATACCCTTGGCCAACGGCTAGGCGGTGTGGAGGCAGTCGCCCGCCGTGTGGGCGGCGACCCGGCACAGTGGCAGATCCGTGAAGTGGGCGATGGCAACCTCAATCTGGTATTCATCGTCACCGGCAGTACCGGTAGCGTGGTGGTCAAGCAGGCGCTGCCCTACGTGCGCATGGTCGGCGAGAGCTGGCCGCTGCCGCTCTATCGCGCCCATTTCGAATACTACGCGCTGGTGCGTCAAGCCAAGCGCGCGCCTGGCGTGGCTCCAGAGGTGTACCATTTCGACAAGCCCCAGGCGCTGATCGTGATGGAGTACCTGCACCCCCATGTGATTCTGCGGCGCAAGCTGATCAGCGGCGAGCGGGTGGCTCGGCTAGGGGAGGCCATCGGTGAATTCTGCGCCCGCACAGCGTTTCGCGGCTCGGAGCTTTCCATGGCGAGCCCGGACAAGAAAGCGGATGTGGGGCTGTTCTCGGGCAACGTGGCGATTCCGGCGATCACCGAATCGCTGGTGTTTACCGACCCCTACTACGGCGCGGAGATGAACCGCCACACGCCCGAGCTATCGCCGGTGGTGGACGAGCTGCGCCGCAACGCCCGCCTGAAAGCCAAGGTGCAGCGGCTGCTGATGAAGTTCACCGCCAACACCGAGACCATGCTGCATGGCGACTTGCACTCCGGTTCCATCATGGCCACCGACACCAGCGTGCGCGTCATCGACCCTGAATTTTCTCAATACGGCCCGATGGCGTTCGACCTGGGCATGGCGGTAGCCAACTTCTTCATGGCCTACTTTAGCCAGCCCGCCCACCGTAAAGAAGGTGACCTGGAGGAGTATCAAGCGTGGATTCTCTCGGTGATCACCGATTGCTTTACCCGCTTCGATGAGGAGTTTCGCCACCTCTGGCAAACCGAACGTACCGGCATTCTGTTCCCCAGAGCGTTGTTCGAAGAGCAGGGCAACAGCGCCGACGACGCCTGCGACGCGCTGCTGGATGAGATCCGTGAAGATGCCCTGGCCTACTGCGGCATCGAAATGCACCGCCGCGTGCTGTCGCTTGCCCACAACGCGGACTTTGAAGAGATCGAAGACACCGCCCTGCGCGCCAAGCTGGAAGCGCGCAACGTGTTGATGGGCCAAGCGCTGATCATGGAGCCGGAAGCCTACTGTGATCTCAACGCACTGGCAGAGCTGGCCAAAACGTTTAACCAGAAAGCGGTGATGTAGGAAGAGGTTATTAAAGACAGGACGGCGATGTGAGAAGGCCGGGACAGACCGTAGCGGGGGTCTTTCGCCATGGATGGCGAAAGTAGCGCCCATGGATGGGTTCACAGCGCCCCCGCATAGGTGTGTACCGGCCTGGGATCAGTCTTGTCTATTCAAAGCTGATCCAAACGATCGAATTTTCCGGCGATGTCGCTTTCGGTCCAGTGGGGCACCCAACCTTCCACATTGTCGAAGAAGCGCAGCGCGGTGAATTCCGGCTCGGGGCCCATGTCGAACCAGTGCGGGGTGTTGGCGGGCACGCTGATCAGGTCGTTACGGGTGCAGAGCACCTGGTAGACCTTGTCGTCGATGTGCAGGCAGAACAGCCCCTGGCCTTTGACGAAGAAGCGAACTTCGTCTTCATGGTGGCGGTGCTCGTTCAGGAACTTCTGGCGCATCGCTTCCTTATCCGGGTGGGTCGGCACCATGTGCAGCACGTCGACGGTCTGGTAGCCGCCTTTGGCTTTGACCCGGTCGATGTCCTCTTGGTAGAGCGCCAGAATCTCTTCTTGGGTGGCATCGTCGGCAATCTCGCCTGGGGTTGCCCAGCGCTCGAACAGTACGCCTACCTGGTTTAGCTCAGCGGTAATCCGTTCGCCGTCGGTGGTGTCGATGAGGGCATCATGGGGATTGTTATCGGCAAATACTTTGAGTTGCGACATCGTAAGCTCTCCTTGAAAGTGACGAGACAGAAACGTTACAGGTGGATCTCGTCGAAACGGGTGGCGCACGGATGGCGGGTGCCCGCCTGGGTACCTTCACGCACCAGCTGTAGCGTTTGCATGCCCGCCTGCTGGGCCGCATCCAGCTCTTCGACGACATCTGACAAGAACAGCGCCGATGCGGGCGGCAGGTCAAGGGTGTCGAGGATACGCTGATACGAGGCGGCCTCGCGCTTATGGCCAACATGGGTGTCGAAATAGCCGCTGAACAGCGGGGTCAAATCGCCTTCATCGCTGTAGCCAAACAGCAGCTTCTGCGCCTGCACCGAGCCTGACGAGTACACATACAGCGCCTTGCCTTCCGCCTGCCACTGGCGCAGCGCCGGAGCCACATCCGCGTATAAATGGCCAGTGAAGTCGCCGCGCTGGTAGCCGTCGGCCCATACCATGCCCTGCAGGGCTTTCAGCGGCGTCACTTTCTGGTCGGTGTCGATCCAGTGCAGCAGCGTGGCGATTACCGCTTCCAGCGAGGCGTCGGCGTCCTGCATGACATCACGCACGGCTTGGATCTGCTCGGCCACCGCCGGTGCCTCTGCGTTCTGGCGCAGAAAGTCAGGCAGCTTGGCGTAGGCATAGGGGAACAGCACTTTGTGAACGAAGTTGATATCGGTGGTGGTGCCTTCGATATCGGTCACGATAGCGCGAACGGTTGGGTTGCTCATTGGGGCCATCGGCTCTCTTCCAGTACACAGGCAAGTAAAAATTCAATCGCTTCCAGATGGCGGCGACAGCTAGCAATGCTGTCGCCCACGGCGTAAATGCCGTGGCCTGCCACCAAAAAGCCCCAGGGCATCGGCCAGCCCTGGCGAACCTGCTCGGCCAGCTCCTCCATGTCCTGGGAGTTGGGCACCACCGGCAGGCGAATCGTTGCATCATGCGTCACGTTACCCGCCAACGCCTTTTGCATCTCGAAGCCGCTCAGCTCAATGCCTTTGGGAAAGCGCCGCGATAGCACGGTGCTGGCCACGGTATGGGTGTGCAGCACGCAGTGAATGTTCGGGTCTAGCCGGTACAGCGCGGCGTGCAGGTCGCTTTCGGCGCTGGGTTTGCCGTTGCCTTCCAGCACACGGCCTTCCAGGTCGCACAGCAGCAGGTCATCCGCCTGGATACGGGTTTTATCCCGCCCGGACGCCGTGACCCAGTAACCAGCCTCGGTACGCGCAGAAAAATTGCCGCCGGTGGCGGGCGTCCAGCCTTGCTGCGCCGCCCAGGAGATGGCGTCCAGCAGTTCGGTGTGTAAGGTAGTCATAAGGCCTGCATCGTCTCATCCAATGGGCATCATTCTATATGATAAGCTTCGCGCCTGATAAGCCGCGCGCCGAGTTCACCGGTTCAAGACCTCAAGGAGCCCTTCATGGTTACGTTACAGTCACGCAGTTTACGGGTGTATGCCGATGCGCTTGAGTATTTGGACCAAACCCGGCTACCCCAGGCCGAAGAGTGGGTGCGCTGCGACTCTCCCGAGGCGTGGCAGCACGCCGTCAAGCATCTTGCCATTCGCGGGGCGCCGCTGATCGGCTTGAGCGCCGCCTTCGTATTGGCCCAGTACGCGGCGCGCCATCCGCAAAGCGATTGGCAGTTAGTGAGCGACCGCTTACGGGCGACGCGCCCCACGGCGGTGAACCTGATGTACTGCCTGGACGCCATGGAAGCCTGCTTTGCCCAAGGCGCGCACGCCCTGGCCGAGCGTGCCCAAGCGCTGTTCGAAGAGGACCGTGCCCTGTGCCAGCGCATGGCCGAACGGGGCGCCGACCTGTTGGCCTCCGGCGACCGGGTGCTGACCCACTGCAACACCGGCGCGCTGGCCACGGCGGGCGTAGGCACCGCGATTGGCGCGCTGGCCATCGCCAAACAGCGCGGCGTGGAGCTGCATGTCTATGTGGATGAGACCCGCCCGCTGCTCCAGGGCGGCCGCTTGACCGCCTGGGAAATGGCCGATTTAGACATTCCCTACCAGCTGATCACCGACAGCATGGCGGCCAGCCTGATGGCGGCGGGCAAGGTGGATAAAGTGATGGTGGGGGCGGATCGCATCTGCGCCAACGGCGACTTTGCCAATAAAGTGGGCACTTACATGCTGGCGGTGGCGGCACACTACCATCAGGTGCCGTTCTATGTGGTCGCTCCTTACACCACGGTTGACCCCGCCTGCGCGACCGGCGCGGCGATTCCCATCGAGCAGCGCGATGGTGCGGAGGTGCGCGGTGCCGCCGGCGCGTTTGGCGAGGTGGTGTGGGCGCCCAGCGATGCACCGGTGTGGAACCCAGCCTTCGACGTGACGCCCGCCAAGCTAGTCACCGCCTGGGTTCTGGATACCGGCGTGTTCGACTCAGCGGCGATTGCACGGGGCGAGCATCTGCAGGGCTGGCGCTAGCGGTCAGGCAGGCTCAGTTTAGAAGCGTTAGCTCATAAACGTGCCGAATGCGCTGACCGTCCCAATCATAACCGAGATGACGGCCTTGCCGCGTGGCGGAGAGTACCGGGGGTCTTAGCACTGCGGCGCACTCGCCATCGGGGTCGCGAACGCTGGGGTAAACGATGCCATCTGCCTGCTGCTCCCAAGCGTTTCTGCCCAGGGCTTGCCCGGCAGACCAGCTGTCTGGGGTGAGTAGGGGCTCTGCGTCGCGGTGGCCCCGCAAGTCAATCAGTTGCCCCATCAAATCGGAGAGATAGACGCGCTGCTGCAGCATCATGGGCGGCTCGTTGGACTCCCCCATGAAGCGCTCTGCGTGGTACAGGGTTTCTGCAATGGCGGTGGCTTCGGTGAGTGCGCAGTAGTAGGCACCAAAGGTGCCATCGCTAAACCGCGAACCGGAGGCAGGGAAATGACAAAACGCCGCCATGACGGGTGTCCATCCAGGCCCATACCGGCGGTCGCCGTCGCGCACCAGATGGATCGCGCCCATTTCTTCACGAAGCCTAGCAGAGGTCTCGCCTTCCAGTTCGTTAAGCAGGTCCCAGTCGTCAGTGTGGCTATTGACGCCTTCGAACAGATCAATCGGAGGGAAGCGCGAAGGGATAACGCGGTAGCTTGGCCGCCATGTGACGTTGCTGAGCGGGAAGTTCATACATGGCCCCCTCCACGTGCGGCATCCAAGTGCTGCCGAACGACATAGAGGTCGGAAACGTGACCACTTAACAGGCGTTCCATGGGCGTGTGACCGGCAAACAGTGGGTTGCTGTTGGCTCGTTTTAGCCAGCTATCGGCGGCCTCCTGATTGGGGAGCAGGATATGCAGCGCCTTGTAGATGCCCAGAATCAACGACATGCGCTCAAGATGGTTGGCATCCAGGCGGGCTTGCTCGGGAGTTTGCTTCCAGCGCCGGTAAGTGGAGTCGGGCACGCCGAGTAATAAGGCGGCTTCGCTCTCTTTCAGCCCCCAGCGGCGGGATATGTTGGGATACGTGCGCATGGCAGCGGCTCCCATGTCACGGCGCTTGGTAGCGGTGTTGTGCTGAATGGCCATATCGCTTTCTCCTCTCTTGAATAGAGAATACACCAAATGAGCGATTTTTAAAAAATACGATTATTTGGTGGGCGTTAACGCTTGGCAGCCATGGATGCCCGCACGCAGTGCAGAACCGGGTAATCAATACGGCCCTCCAGCGCTTCGAACACCACTTTCAGCCCTTGGTCTGGAAACTGCTCAAACGCTGCGTGAATCTGTGCCAGGGTTGCTTGGTCCAGGTTGACCACCTCTTCCAGGCTCAGTTCGCCGCCTTGAATGGCATCGCTCAAATGGCGGTAGACCGTGTTGGCGGCCAGCCCGCGCTGCTCGGCGACTTGTTCGGGGGTTAGCCCCTGGCGCAGCAGCGTGGCGGATTCCATGGCGCTATTGCCGATGTCGGTGGGCGTTTCGGGCTCATTGGGGTGCGCCAGTACCACCGCCAGAAATCCTTCGCCGTAATCGGCCAGTTTGCGCGCGCCGATGCCCGAGATGGTGCCCAGCGCCTGCAGCGTTTGCGGTTTTTGCGCTACCAGCTCGGCCAGGGTAGCGTCGTTGAAGATCACGTAGGCGGGTACGCCCTGGGCATCGGCCAGCGCTTTGCGATGCTGGCGCAGCGCTTCCCACAGTACGCCGTGGCCCTTGGCGGCAGATGCCCCTTTGGCTCCGCGTCGCGCGGGCTTGCTGGGTTTGCGCAGGGTGAGACGTTGCTCGCCGCGCAGTATGGGCCTGGCGTTGGCGGTGAGCTTGATCGCGCCATGGCCCTCCATATCCACGCTCAAATAGCCGCTGGCGATCAGCTGCCGAAAGAGTGCTTTCCACTCGCTGGCGGTGAGCTCTTTGCCAATGCCGAACGTACTCAAACCGTCGTGACCAAAGCGGCTGATACGCTCGTTGCGCTTGCCGAGCAGCACATCCACCAGATAAGTGACGCCAAAGCGCTGCTCGGTGCGGTAGACACACGACAGCGCCTTCTGCGCAGCCACCGTGGCCTCCCAGGTGTCAGGCGGGGTGAGGCAGTTATCGCAGTTTCCGCAGGGTTCGTCTAATGAATCGCCAAAGTAGTGGAGCAGCGCCTGACGGCGACAGCTAATGATCTCGCAGAGCCCTAGCATGGCGTCGAGCTTCTGCTGTTCGATGCGCTTTTGCTGGTCGGCGGCACCGGAATCCTGCTGCATCTGGCGCAGAGTGATCACGTCCTGAAGCCCGTAGGCCATCCATGCATCGGCGGGCAGCCCGTCGCGTCCGGCGCGGCCGGTTTCCTGATAGTAGGCTTCGATGCTTTTGGGCAGGTTGAGGTGTGCCACGAAACGCACGTCGGGTTTGTCGATGCCCATGCCGAAGGCAATGGTGGCGACGATCACCACGCCGTCTTCGCGCAGAAAACGGGTTTGATGCTGCTGGCGCTGCTCGGCGGGCAGCCCGGCGTGGTAGGGCAGCGCGGTCAACCCCTGGCGTGCCAGCCAAGCGGCGGTCTCCTCCACCTTGCGCCGAGAGAGGCAGTAGACGATGCCCGCTTCGCCGTCGTGGTGTTCGCGGATGAAACTCAGCAGCTGCTCTTTGGCATTGCCCTGATTTTCCGCGATATGGTAGCGAATATTGGGGCGGTCGAAACCGTTGTTGTAGAGCGCGGCTTCCTGAAGCTGCAGGTGCTCCATGATGTCGTGCCGGGTAGGCACGTCGGCGGTGGCGGTGAGCGCGATGCGCGGCACGTCGGGAAAACGCTGGTGCAGGTGGGAGAGCTGGCGATACTCGGGGCGGAAATCGTGCCCCCACTGGGAAACGCAGTGAGCTTCATCAATGGCGAACAGCGCAATGTGGGTCTGCTCCAGCAGCATCTGCATGCGCGCCGTGGCTAGCCGTTCGGGCGCGACGTAGAGAAGATCCAGCTCGCCCGCCCGCAGGCGGTTCTCCACCTCCATCGCCTCATGCATCTCAAGGCTGGAGTTCAGGTAGGCGGCGCGCACCCCGTTCTGGATCAGCGCGGCCACCTGGTCCTGCATCAGCGCGATCAGCGGCGAGACCACAATCGCGGTGCCTTCACGTAGCAGCGCAGGGATCTGATAGCACAGCGATTTACCGCCGCCGGTGGGCATCAGCACCAGCGCATCGCCTCCGGCCATCACATGCTCAATGATGGCCTGCTGCGGGCCACGAAAGCGCTCAAAGCCAAAGACTTCCCGCAGTACTTTGAGGGCTGCCGAGTCGTCGTGCATCGCTGCTCTCCTTGTCGTGTGCGTGAAGGAGAATTGTCGCACGAAAACCCGAGTGAGTTGGGTTAGCGAATCCCCGCCCGTAAAAACGACTGCACGAACTGGCGCTGGAACAGCAGAAAAGCCACCAGCAGCGGCGCAATACTCAGCAGCGTGGCAGCGCTGACGGTGGCCCAATTGACGCCGGTTTCTGGCGCGGAGAACACGCCCAATCCTACCGTCAGCGGGCGGCTTTCCACGGAGTTGGTCACCACTAGCGGCCACAGGAAGTTGTTCCAGTGGTGGCTGATCGACACCAGCCCGTAGGCCAGATAGGTGGGCTTGGCCAGCGGCACGTAGACCTTCCACAAAATTTCCAGCCAGCCACAGCCCTCGATACGGGCGGCGTCCTCCAGCTCTCGGGGGATGGTCTTGAAGGTCTGACGCAGCAGGAAAATGCCGAAGGCGCTGGCCACGTAGGGCAGGCCAATGCCGGTGATGGTATTGATCAGCCCCAGCTCGCTGGCGATACGGTAGTTTTCGACGATCAGCACTTCGGGAAACACGAACAGCTGAATCAGTACCAGCATGAACAGCAGGTTCTTACCGGGAATGGGAAAGCGGGCAAAGGCAAACGCCGCCAGCGTACACACCACGAACTGGGCAACGACAACGCCAGTGACGAGGGCAAAGGTATTCAGGTAGTAGCGCCCAAAGGGTGCCTGAGCCCAGGCGTTGGTGAAGTTCTCCAGCGTGAGCGGGGCGAATAGCTCGAAATTCACCATAAATTCGCTGGGATGGAAGGCGGCCCAAAAGGCGTACAGCAGTGGGAAAATCCAAATAACTGCGAGCATCCATGCCGCTACTGTTTCCAGCGCTGGAAGTGAGTAGTAGAAACGTGAGCGGGGCGCGTAGGTAGCGGGCGTATTCATTGGTAGTGCGTCCTGCGATCTAGAATCGTGAACTTCAGCGTGGCCACCACGGCCAACACCAGCAGAATCACCACGGTGATGGTGGCCGCCATGGTGCGGTCAAAGAACGAAAAGGCATTCTCATAGACGTAGTACAGCAGCAGGTTGGTGGCGTTATTGGGCCCGCCCTTGGTGAGAATGAACAGGTGGTCGACCACCCGCACTGCATTGATCAGCGCATTGATCAGCACGAACAGCGTGGTGGGCATCAGCAGGGGAAAGGTCACTCGCCAAAAGAAGCTCCAACGGCTCGTGCCCTCCAGGTCAGCGGCTTCCTTAAGCTCCGGGGGGATGGCCTGTAGCGCGGCAAGGTAGAAGATCATGAAAAACCCCGCCTCTTTCCACACCGACATCACGATGACCGACCCAAGCGCTACGCTGGGGTCGCCCAGCCAGTTCACGCCAGAAAAACCTAACGCGCCAAGCAGCTTGTTAAATAGCCCTATCTGCGGGGCATAGAAAAACATCCAGATATTGGCGGCGGCGATCATGGGCAAAATGGTGGGTGTGAAGTAAGCCATGCGTACCAGCCCACGCCCTGGCAGCTTGCCGTTCACAAATAGCGCCATGCCGAGGGCCAGCGCAATGGATGTGGGAATCGTACCCAGGGCGTAAAGCAGGTTGTTGCGGGCTACCTTCCAGAACGTGGGGTCGTCCAGCAGCACGCGATAATTGTCGAGCCCGACAAAGGCGGTGGGTTCGCCGCGAAAGCCGGGCAAAAAAAGACTGTTGATCACGGTGGTGATCGTGGGCAGGTAGGCAAAGGTACTGAGCAGCAGCGCCGCTGGAAGGAGCAGTAGGGCACCGTAAAGCTGCATCGTTCGATGGGCGTTCAGGTTCATAAGGCAGCCGTGATGAGAAAAAGCCGGGGCGAACCCCGGCGAGCATGGAAACGTAACCCTAGTGACACTTACTGTGCATAGCGGCGTAGCGCGGCATCGGCCTCACGCTGGGCCTGGCTCAGCGCTTCGGCAGGGCTCATTTGGCCCGTCAGCGCGGCCTGCACGGCGTTATCTAAGGCACGGCGCACGCGGCCACCCTGGTAGGTAGAGAGCTCAGCAGTGCCATGTTCGAGCTGGTCCCGGGCCACGGCGGCGGGAGCAAACTCTGCCACGTAGCGCTGCAATGCATCGGTGTCATAAGCGGCGGGGCTAACGCCCATATAGCCGGTTTCAATCGACCACGCGGCGGCACGCTCGGGGGCGGTCATCCAGCGGATGAAGGTCATCGCCGCGCGCTGCTCTTCTTCACTGGCATCTTCAAAGATATAAAAATTGCCGCCACCGGTGGGGCTGCCGCGCTGGGTCTTCATGGGCAGCATGGCGACGCCAAAATCAAAATTGGCCTCGTTGCGCACGGCGGTCAGGTTGCCCGTGGTGTGCCACATCATCGCGGTGGACTGCTCGATAAAGTTTTGGCGCAGCGTACCCCACTCGATGGTGCCATCGGGCATGGCATTGTGCTCGGTGGCCAGCGACACCCAGTACTCCAACGCTTCAACAGCGGCCGGGTCGTCAAAATAAACTTCCGTACCATCGTCGCTCATCAAGCGATGGCCGTTCTGAAAAGCGAAGGCCTGAAACATCCAGTAAGGGTAGCCGGTGGAAGGCACCATCACGCCCCACTGTTCACCGTTGGAGGCTTCCCGCACGGTGGCGGCCATTTCAGCCATCTCTTCCCAGTTCTCAGGGGGCGTTTCGGGGTCTAGGCCAGCGGCTTCAAAGGCGTCTTTGTTCCAGAACAGCACGATAGTGGAGCGCTGGAAGGGGATGCCGTAGGTTTTGCCATCCAGCTGACCGTTCTCCATCAGACCGGGGTAGAAGCTCTCCAGCCACGCTTGCTCTTCCTCGGTTTCGATGAGGTCGTCAAAGGCCACAATGGCGTTCTGCTCAATCAGTTCGTACAGGTCGATGGAGAACAGCACCGATAGCTGAGGCGTATCACCCGCTTCCATGGCGGACATGGCGCGTACTCGGGTGTCGTCGTAGTTGCCCGCGTAGATGGCTTCTACGTTGATGTCCGGGTGTTCGCTTTCAAACTCTTCCACCAAGTTGTCAACGACCTCGGTCAGTGCGCCACCTACTGAAACAGGGTAGTACATCGTCAAGTCGACACTGTTAGCGCTGGCGTGGCCGGCACCTAACAGTGCTGCGGCGATGGCTGTCATTGCAAAAGAGAACTGAGAACTCATGAGAGACTCCACAAGTGTTTGTGATGTTGTCAGGATGAGAGCGGTCAGTGTTGGAAAGAGCCCACTGCGGGCGGGCGCGGTACGCTTCGATGCGAAGCGGGTAAGGCAAGAGGCGCTAACGCTTGCTGACGCAGACCCTGTTGATCAAACAAATGGGCGCTATCTGGCGTCCAGTAGAGTTTGCAGGGCTTACCAGAGAGCGCTTGCTTACCGCTTAGACGAACGCGCACGGTGTGATTGCCAACGGCGACATGGGCAATAGTGTCGGCACCTAAGTACTCATCGCTGAGTACCTGGGCCGGAATGCCTGCCTCGGATGCTGGGCGCAGTTCGATATCTTCAGGGCGCACGCCCAACTGACCCCCGGCGGCCTCCATGGGGGCCACTGGAGTCGTGGGTTCGCCCTCAATAACGGCCCCCTGTTCACCTAGCACAAGAGGCAAAAGGTTCATGGCTGGGCTGCCAATAAAGCTGGCGGCAAAAGCGCTGGCGGGCTGGTTATAAAGCTCGTCGGGTGTGCCGTCCTGCACGATATGTCCCTGTTGCATCAAGATCACACGGTCTCCCATGCTCATGGCCTCTACTTGGTCGTGAGTGACGTAAACCACCGTCATGTTGAGTCGTGATTGCAGGGCTTTAATTTCCCTGCGCATATCGCTGCGAAGCCGCGCATCCAGATTGGACAGCGGTTCATCCATCAAACAGATGGGATGCTCGGAGATAATCGCTCGCGCCAGCGCGACCCGCTGGCGCTGGCCACCGGAAAGTTGGGCCGGTTTGCGGTTCAGGTAATCGGTGAGATCGACCAGTTCGGCGACCTTGGCGAGCCGTTCACGTTGTTCTGCCTTGGCTACCTTGCGGCTGCGCAGACCAAACACGATATTGTCGGCCACGCTTAAATGTGGAAACAGCGCATAGGACTGAAACACCATGCTCAGTCCTCGGTCGCCGGGTGGCAGGCGTGTCACATCACGCTCACCCATATGAATTTCCCCGCCGCTGGCTTCTTCCAAACCAGCGATCATGCGAAGCGTGGTGGATTTTCCACAGCCCGACGGCCCCAGTAAAATGACGAACTGCCCTGGCTGTATATCGAAGGAAAGGTCTTTCACTGCGGTGGTCGCACCCCAGTGCTTAGAAACGCTTTGAAGGCGTATTTGCGGTTGTTGTGGCATAGCACCTCCAAGATTGGCCGTGGGCTTAATAGGTCAAGCATGTGATGGAGGTGTTGCGGTTGAATGACGCTTATGTGGCAGGAGGGTGACGTGTGGGAGCGTTAACGGATGATTTTAATGCCATAACGCTGTAACCGCCGCACCACGCTGGACTGGCTGATACCCAACCGTTTGGCGATGGCATAGGTGCTGGGCAGTGTGTGACACAACGTTTGTAGCGCGTCCCGCTCTAACCGCTCTAGGTATTCTTTCAAGCTTTCGCCTGAGGCGAGCGGTGCCGCTAAAGGTGAGGCAGATACATTCGCCAAGCTGTGGGTATGCTGTTCGGTATAGGCTTGCGTTGCAGGCACTTCAATTTGATCGGTGGGGCTTGAAAGCCAGGCTCTTTCCAGCCAGTTTTCCAGCTCCCTGACATTACCCGGCCAGTCGCTGCCCATGAGCGTCGACCATACTTGATTGCCGAGAATTTTCTGCCGCCCATAGCGCTGGTTCAGCCGTTGTAAGCACGCTTCCACTAAGTCGGGAATATCCTCACGTCGTTCGCGCAAAGGTGGCAGGGTGACGGGAATGACGTTGAGGCGGTAATAAAGATCCAGGCGGAAAAGCCCCGCTTCCACCTGTTTGCCCAAGTCCTGATTGGTCGCGACCACCAAACGGAAATCGACCCGACGAGAGCGCGTATCCCCAAGGCGGGTTAGGCTGCCATCCTGAATGACCTTGAGCAGCTTGGTTTGCATTAACAGCGGCAGCTCGCCGATTTCATCCAGAAACAGCGTGCCGCCTTCGGCCTGTTCTAACAGCCCCGCTTTGCCTTGCCGGGCTGCACCGCTGAAGGCGCCGGGCTGATAGCCAAACATTTCGGACTCAAATAGATTTTCCGGGATTGCCGCGCAGTTCACCTCAATAAAGGGGCCGTCGCAGCGCTGGCTCCAGCGGTGAAGCTGTTTGGCAAACGCGGTCTTGCCGACGCCAGATTCGCCGAGCATCAGGACGTTGGCATCCGACGGCGCAACACGCTTGAGCAGCAGGGCAATTTCGCGCATCACATGGCTTCTAACCTGTAAGTTATCCAGCGCGTCATCCAGCGCTTGCTCTTCGGCATCGGGCGCGGCCTGGCTGCGCTTTAAGTGTTCGCTAAAGCGTTTTTGTAGCAGGGCGTACTCGTCCTGCAGAAGCTGTAAGTCGGTGAGGTCTCTCGAGCGGCTGATAATGCGCTCTAGCGTGCCGTTGACGAACACCGGGTAGGCTTCTGCGATGACGCGGCGGCCCGTGCCGGTGATCTGCATCAACTGGGCAGGTTGGCGGGTGCGCATCACTTCCATGGTAATGGAAGGTTTCAAAACACCGGCCGCCTGCAATTGCTGAACACTGCTTGAAAGAAGCTCTTCTCGCGATACGCCGTACACCGCCTCAGCACCGGGGCTGATATCCAAGATCTGCCCATCGCCACTGACAATGAAGAAGTGGTCGTTGGCGGTTTCTATGATGGTTTGCAGTACACGCCTGTCGATGTCGCTCATACGTCCTCCTTATCTATCGCAGCCGCTTTTATATTGTTGGATGAACGGAGTGATGCAAAGGTGACTCATTGATTCACTATTGCATCATTTTATTGGTTGATTGATTCATTTTTGCATCGATAAGCCGGTAAACCTACCTATTTATCGGCGCGGGTGACTTGGCATGGTCTGTGCAGTACCTGTGTATGAGCTAGATAAATCGCTAAAGCGCTAGGCCCGTCAGGCTGGCCATAATAAATCCAAGGAGAAAATGATGTCGGACTTTAATCAGCCGCTGGGCGGCAACACCATGCCGCGCTTTGCGGGGCCTGCCACCATGATGCGCCTGCCCACGCAAGAGAGTGCTGAAGGGCTGGATGCGGCGTTTATCGGTATACCCATGGATATCGGTACATCGAACCGCCCGGGTACGCGCCTAGGGCCACGCCAGATTCGCGATGAGTCGCGCATGTTGCGCCCTTATAACATGGCAACAGGTGCCGCGCCGTTTGAAAGCCTACAGGTGGCGGATATCGGCGATGTGCCCATCAACACCTTTCACCTGCCGAAAAGCGTCGACATCATCACCGCCTTCTATGACGACGTGCTCAAGCACGACTGCATTCCGCTAACGCTGGGCGGCGAGCACACTCTGACGCTGCCCATTTTGCGTGCCATAGCGAAAAAACACGGCCCGGTGGGGCTAATTCATATCGATGCCCATGCGGATGTGAACGAGCACATGTTTGGCGAACCCATTGCGCACGGCACGCCGTTCCGTCGTGCCCAGGAGGAAGGGTTACTCGCCCATAACAAGGTCGTGCAAATTGGCCTGCGCGGGACCGGTTATGCCCCTGAAGATTTCGACTGGTGCCGCGAGCAGGGCTTCCGTGTGGTGCAGGCTGAGGAGTGCTGGCACCGCTCGCTGGCGCCATTGATGGCGGAAGTGCGTGAGCAGATGGGCGATATCCCGGTGTATATCAGCTTTGATATCGATGGCTTAGACCCCTCCGTTGCCCCTGGCACCGGCACTGTGGAAATGGGCGGCCTGACATCCGCCCAAGGTTTGGAAATTGTGCGGGGCACCGCTGGCTTGAACATCGTCGGTGGTGACCTAGTAGAGGTATCACCACCTTATGACCCCAGCGGTAATACGGCGCTGATGGGTGCCACGCTGCTGTATGAAATGCTCTGCGTACTGCCGGGCGTCAAGCGTAACGCCTAAACCTAGCATGCACGTGTTCGTGAAAAAGCGCTGACCTAACAAGGCGCAGATGACAAAACATAAGAAGGGGAGCCGCGCTTCCCTTCAGGACGCCGCCAGCCCACCTCCAATAATCACATCCAATAGGTGAATCGTATGTCTTATTCACAAGCGAAGTCGGAAGAACCCACTTCGTCTTCATTGATCCCCCGAGCACATCTTCTAAAGTTTTTGCTGCCATCGCTGATGGGCGTACTGCTTTTTCTGGTCCCGTTTCAAGTCGGTGATTCGATCAATATCGGCATGGGGTTAATGGCCGATGGCCTGCAGTCGCTTTTGGGCGCTGCACTGCCCGCGATTGCACTATGTGTGCTGTGTCTATCCGTCATCGTGACGCTCTATGTGAAGCTCGCACAGCCTAGCTGGGCACAGCAAGGCCACTTCAAAGACATGTTCGACGTGGGGGCTATTTGGGTAGCGCTGCGGATACTCGGTGCGATCTTCGTCATCATGACGTTTTTCCAGTTCGGCCCCGAAGTTGTCACAGCGTCTTACACGGGCGGAGTGATGCTTAATGATCTGGCACCCGTGCTACTGACGTTCTTTTTCTTTGCCGCGCTGCTACTGCCTTTTCTGGTCGAGTTCGGCTTTATGGAGTTTATTGGCACCATGGTGCGTAAGCCGTTCCGGGTCATCTTTAACCTGCCGGGGCGCAGCGCGATTGATGCCACTGCGTCATGGATGGGCTCCGGTACGGTAGGCGTTTTGATTACCGCACAGCAGTACGAGCAGGGCTACTATAACGGCCGCGAGGCTTCGGTGATCGCGACCAACTTCTCCGTTGCTTCCATCGCCTTCAGCTTGCTGGTAACAAACTTTGTCGAGATCAACCACCTCTTCGTACAGTTCTATTTCACGGTAGTGGTTTCTGGGTTGATGGCAGCTGTCATCGTCTCGCGGATTCCACCGCTGTCGCGTAAATCCGATGACTATTACGAGCCGGTCGGCTGCCAGTTAAGCGAAGAGCGCACCGAAAACGTGGGCCTGTTCCGCTACAGCCTGCTGCAGGCAACCCGCCGCGCGGCTGGCGCACCAGGGCCAAAAGAGCTGGCCCGGTTGGCGCTGCTTAACGTTATCGATATCTTCCTGACGCTGCTGCCGCTGGTGTTTGCGATTGGCACCGTAGCGCTGATTTTGGCCGAGTTCACGCCGCTGTTTACCTGGCTCTCCTACCCCATGGTGCCAGTGCTGGAACTGCTGCGTATTCCCGAAGCGCAGGCGGCCGCTCCTGCCACACTCGTCGGCTTTGCCGACATGTTCTTGCCTGCCGTGCTGGCCACCAACATTGAAAGCGAGCTGACCCGCTTCGTGATTGCCTGCCTTTCCATGACGCAGTTGGTCTATATGTCGGAGATTGGTGCGCTGCTGCTCAAGTCGAAGATTCCCATCAAGTTCTGGGAGCTGGCCGTGGTATTCCTGCTGCGCACGGCGATTACGCTGCCGATCATCGCCTTTATGGCCCACACGTTTTTCTTCTAAGGGGCCTGGTATGAACGAGTCAACGACAATGACCTGCGCCGACCTGTTGATCCACCTGCTGCGCGATACGTACGGCGTGCGCGCGCTGTTCGGCATTCCCGGTGTGCACACGGTGGAGCTGTACCGTGGCCTGGAAGGCAGTGAGGTAGCGCATATCACTCCGCGCCATGAGCAGGGGGCGGGGTTTATGGCCGATGGCTATGCCCGTGCCAGCGGTCAGCCGGGGGTGTGTTTAATTATCACCGGGCCGGGGATGACCAATATTGCCACCGCCATGGGCCAAGCCCTGGCGGACTCCATCCCCATGCTGGTGATCTCCAGCGTTAATCGTCGCGATACCTTGGGCTTAGGCCAAGGGCGGTTGCACGAACTGCCCAGCCAGCAGCAGATGATCAGCGGCGTAGCGCGGTTTAGCCACACGTTGCTGGATGCCAGCACGCTACCCGAGGTGTTGGCCCGTGCCTTTGCCGTTTTCAACGGCGCGCGCCCAGGCCCGGTGCATATTGAAATCCCCATTGATCTGTTCAATGCGCCCGTCAGCGTGCCGACTAGCTGGCAAGCGCCCACGCTATACCGCGCGGCTCCCGACCCGGAAGGGCTGGCCGAGGCGGCTCGGCTACTCAAGGCGGCGAAGCTGCCTCTGGTGCTGTTGGGCGGTGGCTGTGTGTCAGCGCCGGAAGCCGCGCGAGCACTGGTAGAGCAGTTGGATGCCCCCACGGTGACAACCATCAACGCCAAGGGGCTGCTGGGTCGTGATCACCCGCTGGACTTAGGAGCTAATGCTGCACTGCCCGCCGTGAGGGCACTAGCCGCTAAGGCGGATGTGATTCTGGCAGTAGGAACCGAGTTGGGCGAAACCGACTATGACGTCGTTTTTGACGACGGCTTTCAACTCAACGGCACGCTGATTCGTATCGATCTTGATCCTGAGCAGCTGGTGCGCAATCAGCGCACCACGCTTGGCTTGGTGGGCGATGCCGGGCGCAGTTTGGAGCTTCTGATTAAGTATTTTTCGGAGACGCAGAAGCGGCAGGGCGGCGAGCGAACCGCTGCTGCTTTGAACACCTTAGATTTGGTAAACGATCCTTCGTTTAGCGATTTCGTTCCGCTCTATGAAACGCTGGCCGACCACTTACCTGACGCCATTCTAGTGGGCGACTCCACCGCCCCGGTGTATGCCGGAAATCATCTGGTCAGTCAGCCTGCGCCGCGGCGCTATTTCAATGCATCCACCGGTTACGGCACCTTGGGTTATGGGCTGCCTGCGGCATTAGGGGCGCAGCTAGCCCGGCCAGATCTACCCGTAGTAGCGCTGGTGGGAGACGGCGGGGTGATGTTTACGCTCTCGGAACTTGCCACCGCCGTGGAAGCCCGCCTGCCCGTGGTCATCGTGCTATGGCACAACGCCGGTTATGAAGAGATCCGCCGCTATATGGATGCCAACGGCGTGGCCCGCTTAGGCGTGGATATTCAAGCGCCAAACTTCCTGACTCTGGCCGAAGGTTTCGGCTGCCCCGGCATGTTGGTAGAGAGCCCCGCTGAGCTTTCCCAGGCACTCGCCAACCGCGTTCCCACCGGGCCGCTACTGATCGAAATTGACGCCGCTGCTTGGCAGCGCGCGTGCTCACTTTCTGACTAGGGTATTCCCATGCAGACACTCAATCATCAGTTCATCAACAACCAGTGGGTTGCATCGAAGGGCACCCGGTTGCTCGATGTGATGAATCCTTATCGCGAAGAGCGTATTGCTCAGGTCACCGCAGGGGATGCGGCAGATGTGGATGCTGCTGTTAAAGCTGCCCAGCAGGCTCAACCTGAATGGCAGGCGTTGGGTGGGGCCGAACGTGCCAACTACCTCGATGGATTTGCTGATGCACTAGAGTCTCGCCGAGAGGCATTGATCATACTGTCGGCCACCAATAACGGTAAGCCACTGGCGGAAGCAGGCATTGACCTAGACGATGCGATTGCCTGCTACCGCTACTACGCCAAGCAGGCCAAAGCGCTGGATGCACGGCAAGGGGAGCAGGTCAGTGTCGACATGGAAGGCGTTGAAGCGCGTACGTATCACGACCCGGTTGGGGTAGTGGGTCTGATTGCGCCGTGGAACTTCCCTTTAGTGACTAGTGCTTGGAAGCTGGCACCTGCCCTAGCGGCGGGCTGCACTGCGGTATTTAAACCTTCAGAAGTGACGCCGCTGCCTGAACAAGTGCTGGCGGAGATCGCGCTGGAAATCGGCTTGCCTGCAGGCGTGCTAAATCTGCTCAATGGTGACGGCGAGGGCATCGGTGCGCCGCTGACTAACCACTCTGGCGTGGATAAAATCTCCTTCACCGGCAGTAACCGCGTTGGCGAAGCGGTGATGCAGGCTGCCAGCGCCCGCACGGCGAGCGTGTCGCTGGAGCTAGGCGGTAAATCACCCATTATAGTGATGGAAGACGCAGAACCCGCCCAAGCCGCTGAGTGGGTGATGGCCGGTATCTACTTCAACGCCGGACAGATCTGCTCTGCCACCTCGCGTCTATTGGTACACGAAGACATAGCCGAAGCGCTTTACGCTGCGCTTGCTGAGCGGATGGATGCGCTGACGCTAGACGACCCGCTAGCCGAAGGAACCGACTTGGGCCCACTGACCAGCGTTAAGCAGCGCGAAGCAGTACAGCGCTACATGGATATTGCCGATCAGGAAGGGCTCACGGTGGTACGCGATGGGAAGCACCGCACGCTGCCAGCTCAAGGCTATTTCCTAGCACCCACGCTTTACCGTGATGTGCCGGTAGAGAGCCGTTTGTGGAAAGAAGAGATCTTCGGCCCTGTACTTTGTGGTCGTAGCGTCGCAAGCGAAGCCGAAGCGATTCAGCTCGCCAATGACAGTGACTACGGCCTCGCCGCGACGGTGATCAGCGGCGACCCGGAGCGGGCCAAGCGCATTGGCCGTCAGTTGAAGGCAGGCAGTATTTGGTACAACAGCGAGCAGCTCGTGCTACCCGAAACTGCCTGGGGTGGCTTCAAGCGCAGCGGTATCGGGCGTGAGCTGGGCCCTTGGGGGCTGAGTGCGTACTTGGAAGTGAAGCATGTGGTTGGCGCTGAGTAGCCTGCGTTAACTAAGTAGAGTGGCCGCCAGTAGCGGCCACTCTACTTATGACAGATAAGTACCCGTTTTACCCATCCGCATTAATCTTCTTAACAATCGCCGCCAACGCGCTCTCCGCCTGATCATTATCAACTTGGCAAGTGCCCGCATTCAGGTGGCCGCCGCCACCGTAGCTTAGGCACAGTTCGCCCACGTTGGTGTTGCTGGAGCGGTTGAGGATCGATTTACCAATCGCCAGCACGGTGTTTTGCTGCTTGAGCCCCCACATCACGTGAATCGAGATATTGCATTCGGGGTACATGGCGTAGATCACGAAGCGGTTGGTGGCGTAGATGGTCTCTTCGTTGCGTAGATCCAGAACCACCGCATTGCCGTGCACGGTTGCGCAGCGCTCAATTTGCTCCTTTGCTAACTGCTCATGCTCACGGTAAAGCGTGGTGCGCTCATGCACATCGTCAAGGGCGAGGATTTCATCGATGGTGTGCTCGCGGCAGTAATCGATCAGCTTCATCATCAACTGATAGTTGGAGATGCGGAAGTCGCGGAAGCGGCCCAGGCCCGTGCGGGCGTCCATGATGAAGTTGAGCAGTACCCAGCCCTGCGGGTTGAGAATTTCGTCTTTGTTGAACTGGGCAGAGTCGCCTTTATCGACGGCTTCCATCATATCATCCCAGCGTGCGGGGAAGGCTTCGTGGCCGCCGTAGTACTCCCACACTACGCGGGCAGCGGAAGGGGCGTCTGCATTGATGATGTGGTTGTCGGCACGCTCAACGTTGCGCACGGTTTCGCTTAGGTGGTGGTCGAACGCTAGGTGGCAGCCGGGCACGTAGGGCAGGTTGGTGGTGATGTCGTTGGCATCAATCTCAATCTTGCCATCCTGCATGTCCTTCGGGTGAACGAAGGTGATGTCGTCAATAAGGCCTAAGTGCTTGAGCAGGGCACCGCATACCAAACCATCAAAATCGCTGCGGGTAACTAAACGAAACGTGGATGCTTGTTGGGTAGACATTTATTTTCTCGATACGGTGAACGGTGACCAAAAGATACCAGCAGTTATGTTGGGTTAAAATAAGCCTTTCTAGCCTTGCAACCTTTCTCACCAACGCTTTCGCCCTATGTACCTATTTATTATGTCAAGTTAGCCGCGGTGCGGGGCGGCATGAATCGCTGGGGCTCATGTGCCAAACGTAAACAAGATTTTGCTAATTAAAAATCGCGATTCACCTTGTTTCAGTTAATGAATTTTTTATTAAGTAGTTGAAAAATAGTGTTTATATTTATTTTTGGCATGCCCTGGTATGGCGTCTGCAGTAGTTGGGTAAGAGCGAAAGGTTAGGATGACTCGCCGCTCTTATCGATCGTGAATCTATCGTGAAGACATAACGTTGTTAAATGTTTAACGCTGAATTGAACGAAAGAGTTGCCATTAGGAGGCACGACCATGAAAAAGGAAGCTCTCAAGAAGTTAGGTATCCTGGGTGTATCATTTGGTCTGGTAGCGAGCCCGCTCGCGTTTGCGATGGAAGAGCCTGAAGAGCAGCCCGCAACGCCGCAAGAAGAGACCATGCAGGATGATCAAGGCACCTACAACTCCTACGACACCGAGCAGGAGCAGGGGTCGACTACTGAAGGCGTGACCACCGAGTACGAAGAGGAAGAGCAAGAATTTACTTACGAAGAGGAGGAGGAAGAGCAAGAGCAGTGGGAAACGGAAAAGGATGACACATCCGGCCAGTAAATCCATTTTAGCGAAAGGAAGTCCTTCCCCTCACGCTCACGGATGAGCAGCACAGTGCCCCGCCCATTGCGGGGCACTGTTGTGTTGGGTGAGTGGCAACGTTTAATAAAGCGCAATAGCACACTAGGTGAATAGGCTATGGTAAAAGCAATGTTTCCCTAACACGAACACCCTACAAGGACGTTGCTAACGTGTTTACCTGGCAAGAAGTGCCACGCCTGCCTCGTGCGGAAGGGCGTATAGATGCGATTGATCTCGCCCGTGGTATAGCGATTGGGCTGATGATTCTCAGCCATACGGTGAGTGGGCTGATTGGAATACGCAACGTGCCCGATTGGGGCATGGTGCCCGTCCATTTTCTCACTAAGTTCTCTTCTTCCCTGTTCATCCTGGTCTTCGGGATTGCGCTCACCGTGGCCTTTTTAGCGTCTACCCAAACAGAGGCGTGGCCAAAACGGCGGCTAAAACTATGGGTGCGCGCGGTTGAAGTGTGGTTTTGGTACAAGGCGTTGACGGTCGTCGAGATGCTGCCGTATTACGCCCCAGGCGATATTGTTGATGCGTTGCTTTATCAGCGCTTTGCGATTTGGGTAGAAATCCTCGGTTTTTACGCCATCGCCCTACTGTGGGTGCCGCTGGTACTTCCATTATGGGCACGTACACCGCTGTGGGGGCGGTGTGCGCTTATTATTGGCTTAACCGCGCTCTCCGCTTGGCTGCAGGGGCTGAGCTTTGGCGGTAACGACACCTTAAAAGCGCTGTTGGTAGACCATGAAGACCATTACACCTGGGGCCAGCTTAGCCGTGCGCCGTTAATTTTGGCGGGCCTGCTGATCGGTGAAGCCTTGCTGCGCTGCTATTTTGATACGGCGCTAAGGCGAAAGCTGGTGCTGGCGCTGGTGGGCGTAGGGATGTTGATGATCGCCGCGTTCTATGGCTTGGCCTTTGCCGAAGGCGATGTTTCTGCTGCGATGCTGGCGGTGGCGAATAACGACGGCAAGCACCCGCCTGGGCTGAAATTCACGCTGTACAGCGTGGGCGGCGCGCTGGTTATTTTAGGCGCTGCACTCGCTGGTGGAGCTACGGCAGCCAAGGCGCTACGGCCATTAACGATGGTAGGGAGCGACGCGCTCAAAGCGTTTATTTTCCATATTGTGATGATTTTTCTGGTGCTGCGTTTTCTGCTGGAAGGCGAAGGCATTTACACCTATCCACAGGCGCTTGGTGTGGGTGGGCTGTTAATTCTTGGAGCCGCGTTGTGGATTTGGCTAACGCGCTGGATTGCCCGTTACAAATAGCCCGCCACTCGCCGCGGTAGACATCATGGATTGACCTGCCCCTCCTCAACGTCGTGGATTACGTTGAGGTAGGGACCAAAATGCAGAGCCACTATTGAGGGAGGCAGGTCATGAAACAGTCTAACGCAACTCAGCAAGCTGTTGT
>Ga0208316_1000316_pt1 | contig 46105 bp, 54 predicted proteins | sample MalvireepMed_231_FD_184240 | JGI IMG/M metagenome (GOLD analysis project Ga0208316, IMG submission 184240) | Marine viral communities from the Global Malaspina Expedition - Malaspina viral metaG DeepMed_231 (SPAdes) (version 2) | ecosystem: Environmental > Aquatic > Marine > Oceanic | place... | reverse complement strand
AAAGGGGGAGTTGTGCCTGAATGCCGGAAACTGGCTAAATAATCGCCAACTTCGACCATGACCACTCGGATCTGGCACTACCAGGCTTGGTCTGCGAAGGTTGTTGGAGCACTATGAGAAATCCGGGCTAGTCCCAGGGGCTTACCAGTAATGACGCCGGGCACGTGCCGACGTTCGATCTGGGCGTATTCATCCACCATCCAGCCCATGATTATGGCGTTAGTGTTGACGTCGGGGGCCGGAATATCGCGTTCAGGGCCGATCACATCGTGAAAGGCACGGATATAGCTGCGGGACAATCGCTCCAGCTCCAGGCGGGAGAGGGTCTTCGGATCGACACAGATACCCCCTTTGGCACCACCAAACGGCAGGTCGACCGCAGCGCACTTCAACGTCATCCAGAAACTCAGTGTCGCGACCTCATCCTCGGTGACATCGGGGTGGAAGCGAATGCCGCCCTTGGTGGGGCCACGGGTATCGTCGTACTGCACGCGCCAGGCAGGAAAAACTCGCAGCGAGCCATCATCCATGCGCACCGACAAACTGGCCTGATGGATGCGTTTAGGTTGCCCCAGGCGGTGGCGACTATCGTCAGCCACCTCCAGCCACTCGTAAATGTCAGCCATTCGGGATTGGGCATCTTCGAGTAAGTGATGGGTATTACTGCTCATGGTTACCTCAATATCTCGATAGGGAAAGTAAGGTGTAGACAGCCGTGTCTTTTCTCTGGACACCGCTCCGGTGTAGGCGTTCACTTATGGCGAAATTGAATCGCTTAACCCGGCTCCACGCTCTGCCTTTGTCAACACTTGGGTACAGCGATTCAGCGCCGCCCTCTTAACGGCAAGAGTATCCTGTATTTGCCGCTTGGCTGTGCGGCACTGCTGCTCATCCCCGTTGTCGAGCGCATGAACAAACTCGGCGATTTCCGGGAGCCCCAGGCCTGCCTCACGACAAGCCCCAATGAACTTCAGCCGTTCCAGACAGCGGTAATCAAACAAGCGAAAGCCCCCCGAGGTTTTTCCGCAGGCCTGCACCAGTCGCATATCCAGGTACGTCCGAATTTGCGGCACCGACAGACCACAGCAACGGGCCGCCTGGGAAATGACATACCCTTGGCTTTGTGTTTCCGGTCCGCGTTCAACGTCAGGTTCTGCTCTTAGAGTATTCACCGTCATGTCAGTCACTCTCCGCTTTGTCGAGCAATTGCCGGGCAATGGCCTGACCCAGTTCGAAACCTTCCTGAACAGTCACAATGCTTGCGTGCGGTTTGTCCCCGGACCACGCTTCCCCGGCAGATCGAGAAGCAAAAAAGTGGACATCGCAACAGAAGGCACTGCGAATGTCGCCGTCCGTGGCCACGGAAACCAGCGAGAGAACCGCGTCCTCTGGCTGGAGCGAAAGCACTTCCTGTGGCGTGACCGTCAAGGTGACCGGCTTGTGGGTGTGGGGACAACGCGACCGAACCTGTGCGGGTTCGCCAATGACAGCCGGAAACATCAAGGCGTCGAGTGCACACCAGGTGTAGAGCGGCTGATCGTTTACCACAAACGCATGCGGCGTTTCACGCAGGGTGATGCCTGAGCCGACCAGCCGTCCCTGACCGTCATACTCGACGGTTCCGCAAGGCAGCTGTTCCAGCACCTGCACCACCTGGTCCGTCGTCCAGTTGAGCGACGCTGCAAGCCGCTCAAGAGTGACCGGACGACCCTGGACCAGCTCACGCAATAGCGCCACATGAAGCGTGGCCTCCGCTTCTCCGGTCAGGCCCAGCCGATTTACGATTTCACGCACATCATTCATGGGGCCTTGCCTTATCCCGCGCAGCAGGATAATTGTTTGACATCCTTGGTAAAGGTTTGAGCGCACAGCTTCAGACCCTCAACCATCGTCAGGTACGGGAACAGCTCATCGGCAATCTCGTTGACGGTCATGCCCGCGCGTATGGCCATCACGGCGGTCTGGATCAGTTCGCCGGCCTCACCCGCCACGGACTGCACACCCAGTAACCGCCCGCTTTCACGTTCCGCGACCATTTTAATGAAGCCTCCGGTATCAAAGTTGACCAAAGCCCGTGGCACGTTGTCGAGGGTCAGGGTACGGCTGTCGGTGACGTAGCCTCTTGCCTCGGCGTCGGCCTCGGACAAACCGACAGTCGCGATCTGCGGCTCGGTAAAGACCACCTCCGGCATGGCACTGAGATCCAGGCGGGCATCGCCGTCGGTCATATTGATCGCGGCCCGGCTACCACCTGCGGCCGCCACATAGACGAACTGGGGCTGATTGGTACAGTCGCCGGAAGCGTAAATGCCCGGCACCCGGGTCTGGAGTTGCTCATCGACGACAATGGACCCGCGATCCGTCTCGACACCGACCGCTTCCAGATTCAGCCTGTCTGTGTTCGGTGTGCGTCCCACGGCCACCAGCAGCCGATCGGAGCGCAGTTCCCCTGCGTTCGTGTCGAGCACGAATTCCTCGTTGGTATAACTGATCTGGCTCGCCTGGGTGTCATTCAGAACCTTGATACCCTCGGTTTTGAACGCAGTTTCAATGGCCTCGCCCACGGCCGGGTCCTCCCGGGAAAATAGCCGGCTGCGTGCCAGAATGGTCACCTCGCTGCCCAGTCGGGCAAACGCCTGTGCCAGTTCCACTGCCACGACAGACGCCCCGATGACAATCAGCCGGTCCGGAATGGTGTCGCTGGCCAGTGCCGTGGTGGACGTCCAGTACGGCGTATCGGACAGGCCCGGAACCGGTGGGATGGTAGGCCGCGCACCGGTACCAATGAACGCTCTGTCAAAGCGTACCTCGCGCTCCGTACCGTCGGCTCGCGTCACTGTCAGCGTATTGGCGTCGGTAAAACGGGCCTCACCCCGCACGACAGTAATCGCCGAATTGTCTTCGAGAATGCCCTCATACTTGTCGCGACGAAGCTCATCGACCCGGGCCTGTTGCTGGGCCAGCAACCGGGGCCGGTCAATGGACGGCTCGCTTGCCTCGATACCCTCGTCGAACGGACTGGTGCGGCGCATATGAGCCACGTTTGCAGCCCGGATCATGATTTTCGAGGGCACACAGCCGATATTGACGCAGGTGCCACCGAGGGTGCCGCGCTCGATCAGGGTGACCCGTGCTCCGCGTTCCGTTGACTTCAGGGCGGCGGCCATGGCAGCGCCGCCACTGCCAATCACGGCAATATGCAGGTTGTCGTTACTCATTCATGTGACTCCTTGGTAGATGGGCTATCGCAGCAGGCGTCGTATTTCTTTTTACGCCATACGGCGTAGCAGGTCAGGCCGATAAAAATGGCGAGCGCCGGCAACAGCACGTAATCCAGGTAGCCGGTCAGCGCTGCCAGACCAACGGATCCGAGTAAAACCACCAGAATCGGCGTGAAGCAGCACAGCGCGACCACGACAGTGCCAATAGCACTCGCTCGCAACAGCGTCTTGGGATCTTTCATGGTTACTCCTTGGTCGTCCCGGTTTATTTCAGGGTGGACGGATAACCCGCATTGGTGGTGGCCTGAGTCAGCGCCTCAACGGAGGTTTTCTCATCGTCAAAGGTCACCGTCGCATCCCGTTCCTCATATCGGACATCCACAGCACTTACGCCGTCGACCCGCTTCAGGGCGGCTTTGACGGTAATCGGGCAGGCCGCACAGGTCATGCCTGGAACGGACAAGGTCACCGTTTGTTGTGCCGCCAGGGTAGGCAGGCTGAACAGCGTAAACAGTACGGCGGTGATTAGGGACTTTTTCATGGTGTGGTGCCTCTCAGTAAATAGGTTGGATCAGGTTTCAGTAAAACAGCGGTAAGACGAAAGGGAACGCCAGCGCGGTCAGTATCAGCAGCGCGACGATCCAGAAGGTGATCTTGTAAGCAGTGCGCACTTGCGGTACCGCGCAGACTTCGCCCGGTTCGCAGTCCTGCGCGGGCCGGTATATCCGACGCCAGGCAAAGACCATCGCCAACAGAGCAGCACCAATAAACCACGGCCGGTAAGGCTCCAGAGCGGCAAGGTTGCCGATCCAGGCACCGGAAACACCAAGGGCGATCAGGACCAGGGGGCCAAGACAGCAGGCCGATGCGAGCACTGCTGCGACCCCGCCTGCGATTAATGACCCGCGACCGGATTTGGACTCTGATTTCAACTCTGACATTGTGATTGCACCTTTTATGGCCTTGTTCGATAAGCTAAGCTTAAAGCCGTAGTCAACTACGGAGTCAAGGCAAATGTCGGATGAAATGAACTCATTGACCATCGGGGGGCTGGCTAAGGCGGCGAACGTCTCAGTTGAGACCATCCGCTACTACCAGCGACGTGGGTTGATACCGGAGCCCCAGCGTCCTCTCGGGGGTATTCGACGCTACGCTCCCAGCGATATCAGCAGGTTGAGCTTTGTGAAAACTTCGCAGCAGTTAGGCTTCAGTCTCGATGAGATCAGCGACCTGCTCCGGCTCGAAGACGGCACCCACTGCCAGGAAGCCAGTGTTCTGGCCGAGCATAAGTTGCGGGACGTGCGCGAAAAGATCGACAGGCTGAAGAAAGTCGAGTTGGTTCTGGGCGAAATGGTTGACCGATGCCACGCCCAACAAGGCAATATTACCTGCCCGCTGATTGGGTCATTGCATGAAGGGATCAGGGGGCATATAACCCAGAGGGACGAGCAATCTGCCCAGTAATATTTGGCTTCGGGCCGGTGTTGATCTCGGTTAGCCCTGTGTCCACTCGGCCCCGTACCAAGGTACAGACGTTAATCTGGCAATAGAGATGGCAAGGGTGCCGCCCCACCCGCGCTCCCAGTGACCTTAGCATTCAGAAGTTAATAGAATCGTGGAGCTAGTGCCGACGACCCGGTCAACGAGACCAATAGATACACAGGGTACCACTTGCTTTGAACGCGATTTCAGATCTTCCGAGTAGATTGTCTGGCTCCCACTCGAAAAGTTCGTCTGGGTGCAAATTATCGATAACGTAATGGTCGGTATGCTGACGTACGGACTTGCGGTGTTCGGGTGGTGACCTGCTTCGATTTTTGCTGTCCATTCGTCATCAGGCGATCCCCAACTTCTTTTTTATCGGCAGAGGTAAACCTTCGAAGATTTCGTCCAACGGTTCTGCTGCCAATGTCCTCAACGCTTCGTTCTTCATCCGCAATTCCTTGACCAGATCGACCAGGTCGTCTTTCCGGCTCTTCCTGATCCCGGTGGCTGTGGGGCGTTCAGCCCGCTTCAGTTTCGCGCTCTTGGCTTCGTCTAGATCCACGTTTACTGCATCGAGGTACTGTTTGAGATGGGGTGAATAGCTCGACGTGTTCATGAGCGTCGCGCGGTTCATGCCGAGCACTGCGGCGACTTCGGAGCCTTTGATTTGATAACTTTTCTTCACGAGAAAATCCGTAGGCGTGCGGTGACGCCGAATGTAGAGCGCTTTCTCTCGTTTCATATCCTCAACACACTGCCAGGCGGCAGCACTGGCGTTTCTGTCGGAAACCCAGTCTGGACGATCTTCGAGTCCTTTGCCGGCCCCTGCCTCCGCACGTTTTTTTAGATACTCCATCACCATTACGCAGCCCTCAACTTGTAACTTGTTAACACGGATTCAAGCTCAGGTAGTGCCTCGTGGCGGGCGTTCAGCGTCCGGACGTGACGTGTGACATTGCGCACCAGCTCGAACGAAGGCTGTTTGAAAATGTCCGGGACGACCGGGTTGTTCAGAACCTCAACATGTGACGCAATTTGAAAAAGCATCCACTCGACATTGGTCGTCTGCATCAGATTATGGACGCACCCCAGACACAGCTCAGGGGACGCATTGTGGCGCATCGGTTCACCCTCTTCGGCACATCTGGCTCTATACCTGGTCCGCCGCATCAGCAAACAATACCCCCAGGGATTCGCCTTGATGTTTTCAACCTCTATGTTTGCCAGTTGCTCGGCCAATTCCGTCTGTTGCTCCGGGCTCTGGACGCGCGTCTGCCGGAGGAGGCGGCGCAGTAACTTGTTCATTTGACCGGCGTAGCCTTCGCCGTGATGTTTGATGTAGTTGTGGACAAGCGAACTAATGACACGGATCTTCACCCGTTGGTGGCCTGCGCGGTTGTCTTTATCGCGGATGTAAGCCAGCCACATGGTTCGACTGATGTGTTTGAACTGGCTGCGGATCATCCAGCCTGCATCACCATCAAACCGTCGGTAAATCGCCTCTGCCCACATGTGGCGGAACGCGTGGGGGCTTGGATACAGTGCCTCACCCAGCACCTCGCTGTGGATAGTTTTGGATGTTTCCCCCGATCGGCACTCGACTTCACTGAGTGAGAAAAGCCAATCCCGTGTTTCGTCGGACAGGTGAGTGTTAAGCAGAGCCCGCCAGTCTGGCCGCAGGGTACCGTTACGGTATTGGGTCACCCAGTCTTTCTTGTCGCCGACAGATTTCTGGAAAAAGAAAGCCAGCCGAGGCCACTCTTCACGGGTTCGACGATGCGCCTCTCGTAAATTCCCGTCTATTGTGAGTTCGTTCCATTCGTCGGCGGAGCGCGATACCAAAAGCCGTTCCTTTTCCCGGTACTGGTCCATCGTCAGCAAATCGCCGGATGCTTCAACTTGCGCCAAACTTTGCCACGACCCCCAGTTATCGATCAGTTCAAAACCGGCATAGTTTTGGACGTAGTGCGGCCAAAGGCCACCGACGGCTCTGAGCACTGATTCTTCAGACTGGGAGGGGATTTTTTTATTTAATGTTCCATACAAACATGGCCGGTCATGGTCAGAGCCATGTATACGCCCCAGGCGCTCAGCGATAGCAACAGCACTGAAAGTGACTTCCCGTAACTGTCGGACTCGCCCGGATGTCTTATAGACGTACCAATCTACCTGATAGCGATGCGGGAAGGCATACTGATCCAGCTTGTCCATGTTTCGGTTGCGCTGGATGTCAGAATAGGAAAACCCGAACTCGCTTGCTCGCCATCCGGTCAACGCCACCACACCGACTAAGCCAGCTGACGCGACCAGTTCAATGAATTGGCGAGGCAGACTGTAGCCACCTTTCGTCTTTTTTCCGCCCTCGTAGGCCGTTCCTTCAAGGCCAAAGGATTTAAAAAATGCCACCGTGGGCACAAAAGAGCCACTTTGGTCACAGCGTTGTTTCATGGCATCGAGATTTTGCAGGAACAAGTGCCAGGGCACCGGCCTCTGACATTCCCCCAGAAGGTACTGCGTTTCCTCGATATCCTCCCGGCGCAGCCAGTTCCAGATGATAACCCGCAGGCGGTCTACGGTCTCTGGTGACGGGATAAGGCCGAAAGCCTCGCCAATCTGCTCTAACACATTTTCTTTCAGGACGTGATGTTCGAAGCGTGCCTGACGGTGAGCTTCCAGGAAGTAATCCACAACAGCCGTCTGCACCCGCTGCCCCAATGCTGGCCTACTTGGCCATATCTCGGTGACCGGTCGCCCCTCAAGGACCCGTGAGATATGAGCCCTGACAGATGTCTGGCTCACGCCCAGATCCGTGGCAATCGTCGCAAAGGCTTGCAATGTTTGACTGAGGGCGCAGGCAAGCGCGGCGTGCTCCTCAAAAAAATTGAGACAGTGCTCCACATAATATCTTCCATGATCCAATGTAAGCAGGTTAAAGGATTGGCCTTTTTTCCAATCCTGGTAGGTCAGGTTATTATCCGTCAGTTCAGGGATCAGCTCCTTGAACTGCTTCCTGACATGAGCTTCGGTCACATCCCGAGAAATCCAGTCAAGGCCCAACTCCGAAGTGGCGTCTTTCAGCGCTTGAAGGGGCATGAGAAACGTCATGTCTATTTGACTGCGTACGGCTTTAAGCGGCGAGGGGCGTCCCCCTCTCCAATTGTTCGTTAGCATGAAGGCCAACACCTCTCGGCTGTTTTCGCGGGTGAGGCGGGGCAGGTTTCTTCGCGCCAAGGCGACCATCCATAGCCTCAGTCCTTTCAGTCTTCTTGTGTAGCTGTTGACGGTCGTCGATTCGGCGAGGGACAGCCAGATCTCTTTGGAGAGCGAGACGGGATCAATACCCTGTTCCCGCACCCAGTCTGGGTAGTCCTCAGACAGTGCCAAAACAGTGTCAAAGTCGACTGTGTAACATTTTCCCCTCAGGTTGATGAATTGCCATACGTTCTCCGTAAATTGATTACTCCGGTTACCAGGCAAAGCGTTGAGACGTGCCTGCAATTCATTGAGATCCGGTAGATTCCGATGCCGACGTGCTGTCGTTGCGGTCATTCCACAGTCTCCAGTAGGTAATCAAACAAATTGGGCAGATGGGGCTTAAGGTCGGCATATTGTTTCTGGGCCTCAGCAGCAGAACGCATACGAGCCAGATTGCGCGTCATCCATTCAACGCGGATCAACAGTGTGCGCTCGACCCAATCGGGCCGAACTGCCAGCATTTGCGGTAGCCGAGTCTCGGCTTCGGCGATCGTATGAATAAACAGCAGCGCCTGCTCCACTGTGTCAGGAACGAGGATGACATCGTCGTTTTGGATCCGTTTGATCGACTGATCGATCGAATGAACTCGAGCGTCCTCTGAACCGGTGGCCTCTACCACGCGAGTGTTCAACTCGAGATCGTTCACCGCTGCCGCCATTGCGGAGACGGATGGTTGGTATACAACATTCTGGAGATCGTTCAGAACCAGGCGGGTGACCCGACCTGCACGGTTGACGAAATCCTTATTGGCGTCGGTCAGATAAGCATGCTTTTCGGTTGCCGAGGTGTGCGAGTGGTGGTTGATCAGGTCACCGTCACGGTAACGGTCCGACCCCGCATGGACGGCAGTGGTCTTCACATGCGTGAGAGAAAATATGTTCTGAGGAAGCGGGCGCGCGACCGACTCGCGATACGCCCCGATATTATTTTCGGATGTCTTTGCGAAAATGCCCACAGGCTCGCTGCCCTGAGTCAGCGCCAACGCGGCGTCCAGAAAAATCGAACTGGCACCGGCTCGCCTTAAAGCTGCGTCAATTAGCCGCTGGACGCGAGGCAATTGCCAGATTCGCCACAAGAAAGAGATATCTCCTTTCTGCGCGAAACCTTCTCTAATGTCCGGCATCGCTTTTTCTGACATAACGTTGAATTGGAAGACAGGGCTAGAGACCGGCAAACCTGTTAAGTAGCGATACTGGGCTTTTGTCCAGCAGTCGGACGCCATCAGGATCGCTGGTTGCCGAGTCGAGCTGGCACGGCCCTTGTAGTAACAACACTCCATCGCAATCAGGCGACCGGATTGATTGAATTCGTGTGCGTAATCCGTTGTTTTCAGTTTGGGAATATCGGTTGGCTGCACCGCTTCACAGGCAACCAACCAGGCCATCAGGCGCTCCTCAAGAGGGGAGTAAACGTGTTGATAATCCGGATGATAAATGGTGGGAGAGCGAGCCCAGGATCGAATACGTTGGCCGCAGACCCGAGGCATAGAGGCCAAGCTTTCAATGCCGCTCTGCGATAACAGCGTTTTAATAGACCCTCGGTCAGAGGGGCGAACCAAATCCAGCCACAGCAGTTCTGTCCATGCCTCTCGCGGCTGCCCTGCGGAATCAAACGAACCAAAACGCCTTAATATCTTGTAGTTCCATTTACGAAACCAGTTCTTCCCGCAAGCAGACTCTTCAAACGTTGTGATGGGGTGTTGCTGCCATTCTGCCCGGACGTCCAGTAGATGAAGTAGTGTCTCGGCAATCGTCACCCGAAAGCTCAAAAACATTCTGCTTGGGCTTTCCAGTTGAAGGTATTTTTGCTCACCGAGAACAGATCGCAGCCAGGGCAGATTGAACCAGTCCGTAAGGGTATATGGCTTAGCACCCCCTCCTTTTGAAGGCTTTGACACCTTCAGTAGTGTCTTCAGATAGCCGAAATCCTCGTCCGTCAGGCCGGGGCTAGCCAGGGCCCTGTTCATAACTGCGGTTAAGAATTCTAACGGGCTGCGCTTCTGGCCCTGCTGATTCATGCAATACGCTTCGTAGGACTTCAGGCAATCGTAACGATTGATATCAGTGCTTTCGTAACCCGTTTCATTTACCCAATCGATGAATCGGCGTATGGAGTCCGAATAAGCTCGTCGCGATGTCTCTGTAAGGCCATGAAACCAGTCTGATTGAAATGTGGCAGAGGCCCCTTGGAAAATGGCTTCGTGAAATTTGTTTTCCCGGGTTAAGGCGATGATCTGAGTGGTACCAGCCTGGGTGTTGTATGTGATTCGAGTAGGCTTAATCGATGTATATGTGGGTTGTTCCGGCAGCGTCTGATCGAATGCTTTAGCCATATCGTCCGGTGCATGCGCCAGCTCAGCCACTCCGTCCAACTTTTCACTCACCTCCCGCCCTCAAGTTCTAACATTTGGAGTCTCATGCGGATGTACCGAGTTGTGACCGATGAAGCATGACCGTCTCGCCCGACGGTGTGCCGGAGTCGCTGGGCAACAACAATAAGCGCTGCCGATTCCGAGCGTGTTTCCCGGCCGTCAGGCCCCGTGAGTTCTTCATGAAACAGTTCCGTTGCGAAGGTATGGCGGAGATCGTGAAAGCTCAGACTGGAGTGCAAACCAGCCTCATCGGCCCTCTGTCGAAAGCGTCGTGAAGCGTGCCACTCGCTGATGCCCGTACCGAGGAATCGCGGATCTGTTCTGAGAAAAAAGCTTTCATCCGCCGTTCCGCTTTCGTCAATCGCCCACTGGCGTTCGGTACTAAAATACCGTCTCATATCCGAAAGCAACTCTCTGTCAAAATACACCCAACCACTCTTGCTGTTTTTGGCATAGCGACCCTCCAGCCAGTACCTAAACTGCTCGACGTGGTCGTAAGCTCGGTCATCCAACTGTTTGAACAGAACACACAAGGCTGGTGTGCGCAGACCCCGCAACTCCGCAGTCCTGAGCCCCACCTCAAACCCCAGTCTCATCATGAGTTTTTCAGCCAGCTTTTCACAATGATTCAGCAATGTGAGACGCGTGTGTCTCGGAACGTACTGGATGTAATGCTGTTTGGTGTTCCGTTCCGCCATGGCCTGCCGGGTCCGTCGATAAACGCGCAGCGCCAGGCGTGAAGAGAATTCCATGTAATGCAGGAAGTTATAATAAGCAGTGAGTGCTGATAGATGGGTCTGGAGGGATTGCGAGGATTTAAGACGGTTTGAAAGCACCTCATTGAGGTAATGATTCACGAATCGCTCACTACAGGACGAAGAGGCATGCAGTCCCGCCGTCTGATGACTCAGCCGACATTCTTCCAGGTAGCCCAAAAACTGAGCCAACGCGTAGATATAGGCTCGCATCGTCGCATCAGAGACCTCTCTCTCGACCAGTTCGTAGAGCTTGCCGGTGCGCCCTTGCAACGTTCCGTCGGACAATTCTTTGATCTCAAAGACAGCGCCGAATCGAGCTAGAAAGGTAGTGAACATAAGCGGCAGAAGCGGTGGTTTGCGCCGCTCATTGAGGATAAGCCAGAAGGGCTCAAAACGGTGACCGTTAAATTGATAATCGACTTGCTTCTCGATGAAAACAGTCACATCGTCACCGGCATTTGAATGGTCTTCTTATACTTTGCCGATCCGACTACAAAAGCAATGCTTTTCCTATTCGATATTGGTCTTTCGAAAAGCCGAGCTCAACCGACCAAAGGTTGACTGGATCGTTTGCAAACCTTTCTCGCTTCTCCGAGGTCCACGTATTGGCCCCGCGCTCCCATGCCCACTTCAGTGGCACGACATGGTCAATATCAATAGCTTGGCTGTTCTGGATAACATTGCCTGTAAAGGGGCTGATCCAACGACCGGCAACGACCCGGCAACGATTATCGCTCGCGAAACGCACTGGCGTACTGGAACTTGCGATCAACGCCTCAGCGCGGCTGTTCTGGCAGTCGCTATCAGCATCGTCCCAGCCATGACCGAAGGCCGATCGTCTGTATGAATCGGCCCGATCATTGTCTAGGTTGGGCGCGTCACTAGAGGCCAACTGCTTGGGTAGGCGCCCGCCACTGACCAGGCATGTCTCCAGTGAGTCGAATGCTTGGAAATTTTCTGTGCGATCGTAATGTGAACTTTCAGGGGGATGACAAATGCCTGAAGACGTCTTTTTGATTGTTTCGGCTGCAACGGGTGCAACCCCAATGACGATGATGAGCACCAGTAATGAAGCCGGGAAATACCGCAACTACTTCTCCTTAAATACAAAAAGCGTAATTTGGCGGCTATCGTATCGGGCACGGGTTCGCTTGTCTCGCTGTAGGAGATATCCCAATCGTTTTACAGTGATATCGGCTTTCGCCGGGGGCCCAAGTCGCAGACACTGGCTGGGAGTCAATTGATCAGGAAGATCGGGGCTCAGCGCCGGCATGGAAGCCAGGCAAACGCGACACCTGCCCAGTGGTGTGACGCGCCAGGGAGAGGCCTGGCTCCCTGCCCCAAAGCCGTTTCACCATAACCTCAGATTATGCGCAGTGAGGCCGCCGCCAAAACACCCACTGGGTAAATTAGTGTAAAAACGATGAAAAATATTCTGGATTGGCCACCCATAAACAGAAGGCCAAGGCTTGCTAGTCCCATGTGCGAGGCATTAGTGATATGCCCAACTACCTAAAAAAACGGCGGGATCGATCACGCTTACGGTCGTTGCATATCGGAGGATCGAGCGGACGATGTGATGGTCGACTTTGTCAAAGGTTCGGAACCACCATACCTGAATGAGGGCATGGGAAAGCAGAACACAATCGCGATTATTGTTCCGGGGGTCTTTATGCATAAGCACTCTAACTACAGCACACCAGAAGCCAACTGACTGTATAATTTCAGAGCCTGCCAAGGAAATGCCGGGAAGCTTCTAAATGAAAATCGCCCCTGCGCATGGGATCCGGATAGATCAAAAGCCCACCTTTTTTCCAAAAGTCGCCTCGATTGCAATAAACCCGCTCACGGCCCAGACCAGGAACGTTCAAGAAAATCTCCCCGCGGTAAACGACCAGCCAGTCAAACAGATCTCCTTTGAGCTTTTCATCTATCGATGGCACAAAACGCACCAGACACGGCTGCCCCATTTGAATGTTGTGTATCAGCGTTTCACGTATACCACCGTTAGGACGTTTATTGCTTAGATGTTTGGCGATGTCTTCAGAAACGATAGCGCGGCGATTGCCATCCTCTAATCCAATAGCGACATCATAAAATCTATACTTCACAAGAGAGTATGCCGCGTAGCCGCTTATGCTTGATGAGGCGTAAACCCGATCACCCATTTTAAAAAGAAATTCCTTTGTGATAGGTGTCTCGAACTCCATTGGAAACTTGCGATTAATCACTTCGGCGCGAAGTATGGGCGCAGGGATGTTCAGGTCATTCTTGTGCATTTGACAGAGCAGGCGCTTCAGGACCCCAGTCTCGCTGGAATAAACCGTAGCTAGAGGCGACCCAAGCGCTGAAAAAGAAATAACTGTCAAAGGTCGCCCCTTCTCTGATTGGTGCCATGCAAATAAACGATTTACGAGCCAGCTTTCATCGACACTAACAACAAGAGCATTTGGAACACCTGGCAGATCTGCCAGCGTAAAGCCGCTTTTTAACTGGATATTGCTCAGCGACAGAAACCCCGAAACAGGAATCGCATGATCTGCCAGTTTATGGTGCAACGACTTGATACGAACCTGTTCAGCCAGAGCCGGCCGAAGATCCACCCTTAATTGCTCCATCATCAACTGATGAAGACGATAGTCTTCCGCCTCAACCTCAGCATTGAGTTGGGAAACCGCCGGAATCGCCAACTCGTCACAACCAAAGGATAACCAGCTCCTGGGGGCGGCCGAAGCCACGAGAACCTCCATTTCCTCAATCGTGAGCCCCGCCCTGGAGACTTTTGAGAAATCTAGCTCGACCACAGGTATGTTCGCTCGCTCCATGGCCTGCTGTTTCTCTGGCGAAACGGGGTGAGTCACTCTTATTTCGACATAGAATGACCCGCTGGCTGTGTCAACGCGTGCATCTGGCCTGTAGGGAGATATTTCAGGAACCAACGGTTCCACGCGTCCTGATAAACGCTCTGGTTCTTCAGCCTCGATAGTCACAGTGCGATACTTACAAGAACGATCACCGGATGGAGTGATAATCTTGGAGGTAGACTTTACACCAAAAGAGCGACCGGGTAAGGAAAGGTACTGGACAACATGCGCAGCGATGATTTTAGCACTCAGATGAAGAGCCGTTTCCTGGCAATTTCGAAGGTTATCGGGTAACGATGCATGAGCGTAGTGGTGAGCCTTTTGTCGGCCCTTTCTAGCAACCAGCTGGGAGCGACACTCTGGGCAAACGCAGTTGCACGCTTTCCCTGAGACAACTCGATCGATCGTTTTCAATTCACCCGTATTCTTGTCCAGCCCTATCAGAATGCCCTGATCACGCGCCACACCAACTCAACCCCTTCATGATATGGGCCGCCTAACAGGCAACATAGGTACCCATAGCGGCGTTCAAGAGCATAATTAAAAAATGCCCACCTGCTTTTAAGAGTGCAACCGGGAGGCGCCCTACAAAAAAATCTGTAGTTGCCACCAGGGTGTTCGCCAACTGCTGAGACTGAAAGGGCCCTCCCACAATAACGGGCTGTTTATCGAGGGCCAACTCAGATGCAAATGCACCGAAATCCTCGCACATCAACTCTTGATCGCCTGGACCAAATCCTGGCGCTGATGACTAGGGTATCGCCCCAATTGGAATGTTGGCTCAAAGAAGACTTTTATAACAATAAAGAGTCTGAATTTTCGCGTTAAATCCAAACATCGCGAACTTTCAATCACTACATGCACCCGTGCGCATTACACGGTAAGCCAAAAAGCTAGGGTCTCTTGAAGCTTGGCTACAAAGTCTGCTTAAGAACTCCATACAGGTACAATCTGAAAGCCTTTTCTAGGGCAAAACGATCACAAGGCATACGATCTAAGCGAATCTCAATTGCAAAATGGGCGTGAGAGCATGCTGTTGCGGTTTGTCATAGCTATTCGATTGATGTAGCTTCGAAAGCTCGTGCTGCGCACACGGTCAATGCCCGCTTTTCGAGATTTTCGGCTCACGAAGCCTGACTAACGCTTGACGACTACATTTCGTTACATTTTTAAATGATCATCGGTATCGATCAATAATGCTTTACTGTCAATAGCCTACGAAGCCAGGGGGAAACAGCCTTGCAAAATTCTTCTAGGTTACTGGCAAAGAATCAATGGACTTACCATAATGGTAAATAATAGGATAGTCAGCCGCTTCAAGGGTGAGCTGCCGAAGGAAGGTGGTGACACTCGAATAAGCAATGGCCCTCTTTATCCACAAGAGGATGTTTTGGGGGTTTTGAACGATGGTGGAGTGAACACAATAATCCATTGGACGCAGAAGTGTATTGATGACCAACAGCGCCACGAATTAGGTCCAGAAGACGCCTTAAGGCTAATTGAGAAGGCCTTGAAGAGTGGTCGGTTCTTAAACTCCTCTTGGTGCATACAAAACCCAAAAGGTCCGTGGGCTGCGTGTGATGCATATTCGGTGATCGAACGTACCTGGGTGCAAAATGCCCATAAAGAGATGGAGTTCGAGTTTTATGTCAAGTTCGCCATCGCAGAAAGCGGTGCTGTCTTGCTGCTAGTCTCGTGCCACCCATCCGAGGAAAGGAGATGATGATGGATGTGAAACATGGTAAGTGCCCAATTTGCGTTGAGGGAAACCTTCACGAGCACGCCAAAAAGAATCCTGTCTCCTACAATCAGCATCGTGCTGAAATTAATACCCTTTTCTCTATCTGTGATAGTTGCGGTTCGGAGCAGGCCAACGCGCAGCAAGTGCGCGTGAACAAGAGAGCGATGATTAAGTTCAAAAAGTGTGTCGATGGGCTATTGAACGGCGCCGAAGTTCGGCTCATCAGGCAGAAGCTGAATATAAATCAGAGTCAGGCAGCTCGGATTTTCGGTGGCGGCCCAGTCGCTTTTTCCAAGTACGAGAAAGATGACGTCATGCAGTCAGATGCCATGGACCGGCTCTTACGAGTAGCTTCCTCCGTTCCTGGTGCATTTGAACTTTTAGCTGAAAAAGCTGGCTACGTGCTAGAGCACGGAGTCCTAATTGAAAGCGTCTCAAATGAGGACTGGCAAAAGTTGCGGATCGAGAGCTCGAAAAAGACACCTACGCAAATTCAAGTTCTTGAAGAATATCCGCCCGCACCAACAGCCAATGACGAGTGGACGGCCCAAGAAGCATGATTTCAGAGAATCTGCAGCTAGCGATTGACGCATTAGACATTCAGGATGTTTATTTAAAAGAATTAGAAGCACGCTCTTTAGGGGGCTTTGAGCCAAAATATTTTCAAAATTTCGACTCCTTGACGGTCCAGACGAAACATCTCGCAAAGAGAGCTGAGATGGTGCGCCTAGACTCCGATGGGGAACTTTTGAGAGTTTTTATTGAATTCGGTGCCCGTTGGGTGGACGAAAGCTCTAAAGATAAGGCACAGACCGTTAAGGCACTTGTAGAAGCAGAGTTCGTCGCGGAGTATAAAGTCAAGAGCAAGCTTGACCAAGCCTCTGTTAACGAGTTTGCAGAGAAAAATGCCAGCTATCACGTCTGGCCATTCTGGCGGGAAGTGCTTTCCAATCAGTGTTTAAAAATGTACTTACCAAAATTGATCCTCCCCACCATGCAGTTACCTCACCATAAACTAGATGAGAAAAATAAGAAGAGCTGAATGGAAGGTGGCGGATTGAAGCACTCAGTGTAGTTACCAACAGGAATCGAAGGTTTGAGCAGCATTTTCCTAGGAGATTGCGGCTTGATTTTTTACCTAAATCCTTTCCATCTTCTGTCGAAACCAGAAAGAATTATGATCAAAACCTTTCTTTAGAGCTTACGTAGCCCGTCGACCCGGGTTCGTCAAAACTTCAATGCATGATAACCAAAGTGGCATTTCGATTTAATGCTTTAAATAGCCTTGATCTGTCGCCTCACTTGAAGCTTTAACCCAACTACATCGGAATACCGGAACCATTCTGGATATTCCAGCGAAACGCAAGGCCAAAAGCGCCAATTCCGATGCCAACCAAACAGACTAGGGACAATCAGTTGACTCAAAGCGAACAATCACTCAGTGCGAAACAAAGGGGAAATCTTTTTTTGGATCTGATCGCTTTTGCGGCGACCATGACTACGGTTGCTGTTTTGGCAGTGAGTTTTATCGGAACACAGCAAAAATGGCCTTTTTGGACACTTTGGGCAATACCCATTTTTGCTCTTTCATTCAAAGCATTGTTCACTTTCAAAGACCTTCGCATCACGGAGCTCAGTAATACATATACAATTGTAGGATATTCTATCGCCTTTATCCTGGCTACGGCGCTATCATTTGCTCCTCTGTTAGTAATGGCTAAATCGAAACTTACATCAGATGACGATGCAATGTTCCTATTCTTGAGAGACATAAAAACAACAAATGACAACCTCGTGAAGCTCAACCATGAGATTAAGAGAAGTGTTGAGAGTCAGGCTCAGAGTCCAAAAAGCACAGATGATGCTTCTGACAAAACTACCGATTCGATAAAAATCGAAATCCCGATAACCGAAAAGAACAGATATCACGTTTATGTAAATGGGCATCGAATTTTTGTAGACGTGCTGCAAAATGCGCGACGGTAAAAATTTTACGGTGACATCCACACAGTTTTCCTTCCATCAAACTCGGCCATCAGCTTGATAGTGCGAATAGCAATCACATTCACCGTTTTTAGTTGATCAAAAGCTAACTCTAGCTCTCAACGAGCCAAGCTCCATTGACTTTGGCGCAGAAGGATTAACGTCGCACGTTTTTACGGTTTGGAGAAAGCGTGTCACGTCACACAACCGCATTCCCCTATGCGAGGAAGCCAATCGTTCGCCGGCTGGGTGCCAGACAAACGAATGCCCGCACGGTGTCACAGCGTGAACGGAAGAGGAGCGCCCAAGGTACGACCGAATTGTCGAATCAGCGGACTACCAAAACAAGAAGAATTACAATCGACCTTGCCTGACCATGGCAACTGCAGCACTATCGGCTCAGGCATCTTCTCGGTATGTATAGTGGCACGGCCTTGGCCAATAAATGGTTGAGTCAGCAAGGGCCGATAGAATGCCATTTACAAATTTGGTACCACCGCCATACGGGTTGTATAGGCCGATTATTCGAGGATAGATTTTCATGTCCGGGTCGTGAAGCAAAGCCTTAATAGATCCAATCGCTAAAATGGCATTTTGTGCCGTTGAACGATCAAGCTCGTTCGGCAGGGGAAGGTTTGTTGACACAAGCTCTCCAGTCATTCCCAGAGTCTGCACCACCATCGACCCAGTCACTTTATCAGCGCTGGCTTCAGCAGCTAGTTGCGAGAGCCCAGCTATCGAGACCTCTCCCTCAAGAATATTTATCGTGGCAGTGATTCGCAGACCATAACCGACATAAAGAGGAAGGGTAATCAGTTCGAAAGACTCCCATTCCTCGACCGTCATTTCCCGCTCAGGACGTTCGGTGACGCCATGTGTTTCGGACGGTTTCGGATACACTGTATATTTGGATAGAACAGTTGCTGGCGTTCGTTCACCGATTTCTAAGTCTTGGCCAGTTGTGTACTGTGGCCAATAATACTTGGTTCCGAATATGCCTTGAGATTGGATTTGGCCGCTAACCTGGCGTCTTACCCAAAAGCTAGCTGCGACGACATCACTCACAGCGTAGTCGACAACTACTTGGTAGCTCTCACCCGCCACCCCAAGTGTTGCTGGACCAAATCCAGTGTTCACAGATCCTTTGATCTCAGCTACCGCCATCCTCACGGTCTGATCTGGCATCGCGCTTTGAAGAGGCGTCACGTGAATAGTCTCAACCCTGTTTAGGGCCTTTTCTTGCTCCGTAAGCATGCAACTGTCATCCCATACGGTCTTTGCGGGAAAAGGCTCTATAGGGATATAACTGGCACCTCCGGAGAGCTCCCAGGCCTCAGGGGGAGGGCCTATAATTGAGGAGCAACCTGTTGATAAAATGACAATTAATACAGTAAAGGGTATTGAGCGGACCATCGTACTCTCCCTGAGTTAAATAGCTCTTTCCAAAAGGCACTGAGCTACAACACGGTTCAGCCTCTCTGTCCTATAATAGACGCACATTTCACTTCTGCAAATTGACCTCCAGCCTCCCTGAAGCTAAACAAACGCTCTTTAGTATTGGAAGGCCCCAACAACCAAATTTTTGTTAACGTACAAAAAGAAGCAGCTTATCGATAAGCATTTCTTGGCAGGATATAGGGTATTATATGATCTCAAACCTATGAAGACCGACATAGGAACCGAGCACCGCCAATAAAATGAATGGTGCAGCCTCCTGAAACCAACGATTTTTCACGAAAATCAAGCTCAGGAGCAAGAACAAACCGACAAACCTGAAAACATTTTTATCGGACCAGACTTCTTCACCTTTAAAGACTAAACTATTCATGATCATGGTTGCCAAAAGCATTACTGCTAGAGTAAACACATATTTCCTATTTTTCATGAAATAGAACTTAAAGTTTAAACCTTTAGAGTTTTCAGAGACAGGAAGTAGGAAGGTAACCAAGAAATAGAGCTGAACAGGAACCGCTAAAGACAAAAGAAAAGTAAGAAAATTCTCGCTAATGCCAATCCGGTCCGGCCAAAGCCCCCACCAGGCTTGAACGGTGAAGAGAAATCCTATTATGGTCCAGAATGAATGAACCCAGTAGTATCTATGGCCATTCTTATCATGAATCATTGACGACCAGCCTGCCAAATAGACTGTGACGACATACCCATAAACAAAAGAAAGAAAGATTAAAAGAAAATCCGAGAGATCCAAATTATCCATAATCACAGCCCACTTTAAGAGAGACCAATTTCTCACTAAGTCTTTATAATCTGCCTCCCTTGCAAGCTCGACAATATTGATCAGTTGCGTTCATTCAATCTAGCCGTCGACGCCAAATTTTCAAATTTCTATGAAACCGGCTCTACCTGCACGCAATGAAACACCGGAATCTGAAATCGAGTAAACCATTTAGATCGGCATCAATTTCATTCAACCACTCGCCGAAGAGCTGTGACCAAGAAGGGTACTCCTTAAATGGTGCCAATTTTATTGTAGTCGCCCCCTCAAAATGTTGCGGCTAAAGTTAGTCGCCTCAGCACCGGTTTATCTCTCGCAGCAAGGAAATAAGGCTTTGATTCGAGGGGTAGTCTCCTATCAGCTCTTCAACCAAAGCCCTTAATCCTCCAGGCAATGCTCCGTTATCGGCCATCTTTGCAGCGACTTGCCAAGCCGCCCGAGGGGAATAAGCAACTGGTAACACAGCTAAGTCACCGCCCGCTCTTTCCCAAATAGAGTGTAGCTCGTGCGGAGAGAGCTGTGCGCCAAGCTCAGCCACGCGCTTGGCATAAGAGCTATATGAGCTTTGCTTATCTTCTGGAAACAACGACCAAGGAGAGAAAAAGCTTCCAATCTGATCCAAGAAACTCGGGATCAAACTAGCACATATATCAGCCGCCGGCCTCGCCAAGGGGACTCCCCTGGCGATATCTGAAATCTCCTGAGCTAGGGATTTCCATCGGCGTCGTACTGTGGTCTCACCAATCTTTTGTCCGTAATTTTGCCAGTCGGAATCGGACAAAGTTCTGATCCATTCAATTGCTTTTGTCTGGTTATCAAGCACCCTCCAATTAAGCATTGACACAATCAGTGATGAACTAGATCTAGGACTTTGCTCAGCTATCGATAAAACAGACTCGGCTAAGCGATATTCCGGCTCAAGCATCTCAGCCATGGAATCCCAACTATTGATGAACTCTTTTGCTACCAGCGGCAATAGAATACGGGCTTCAACCTCGTCGAGGCTTTCCCAAAGCTGTTCGCGCTTGGGATGGAATAGAATTGTGATCGACAAATACTCACAGAGATCACCAAGTAACCCAAAACATTCCTCTCCTTGGATAGCTAGATCGACAAGCCGTGCCAGGCAGTCTTTGTCTCTGAGGCAACAAGGTAGCCTTTCACCTCCATATTTTATGTGCTGGGACCATAATTTCCGGACCTTGAAGTTACCAATGTCGAACTGGCAAAGCTGCTCTGGATTTTTGCTGCAAAGTCTAGCCGCCTCGTCAAAGACAAGGTCACTCTCAATCTCTATTGCGCCAACAATTATTCGATCAATCGGCAGGTTAGCTAAAAGGTAGTTTAGGCCTGGCTCTGGATCTATTGGAAATGCAGTTTGTCGTTCCAAAGCACTAGCTAGTGAACCAGTTTTTAGTAGGCACCAAGCATGAACGCGAGACCAGTTTTTCTCTTCTGCACGCGCGATTAACTCATTTATCGATCCTATTCGCTCAAACTCTGTATTCTCGAGCGATTCAAGAATTTCGGACTCCATCCCAGGAGGAAGAAGCCTCGAGATCAACACACTAAACTTGGAGTCTCCTAAGCATCTGGCGACCAAATCAAGCCACTTTCGGTCTTTTCTCGCTATCCCATTTGATATTGCAGATGACAGAGAATCTCTCCACCACGGCTGAGCGTGACCGGGCAGCAACGTATTCAAAAGTCTATTAATTCGACAAGCTTCCGCTTCTTTCAGTACGTTTTCAAAACTATTTTCTAGCTCAGGGATTAACGGAGACTCAAACAAGCCAAAATCAATATCCAGATTTGCCATTGTTAGCAAATCCTCCAAGCCAGCGTGCTTTAACGAATCTGTGATCCCTCTCACAGCATCTCGGGCAAGCTGTGTCTGAGTGCCGCCTAGATTGATTAACGACCTAACCAACGCCACAGAGCTCTGAAGAGATGGTGACACCTTAAGAGAATCGATTAAGTCAGCTACTCTAGCGAGTGTTTTCAGCCTTGCGAAGCCACTATCTTCTGGGGGAAAGGTTTGTAATAAATTAGTGAGCATGGGGTCATCTACCCCTGCCAGGTACAATGCCGCTCTCCCAACAGGTTGGTCCTCTGAATTCTCAGGCTCTTGATCAAACTTAAACTTCCTGAAAGGAGTATGCCATTGATGTTCCTTGGCTTTCGGTACACAAAAAAGTTGGACACCCTTCGATGCTGAAGCTACTTGCGGGGGACTGAGGGCGACCCTAGCAGAAAAGCCCATTCTTGCTGCAGGCCAAAGGTTCTCCCACATGGCCGATAAAACATTTGGCCAGTCACCAAGCTCATGAGGTATTAAAACCGTTTCCTGTGGGTAGTTAAGAAAGACTTCCGAAAATGCGGCTAACCCGTGTTTCAAAGGCCTGTGTTGAAAACGATTGTCCGATAGGATTTCTAAAATGGGTACCAAAGAGTCGAGGTCACCCACATCACAAAGGGGGAGCAAAGCGACTTCGCTTTTGACCATACCTGGTCGGCCCACTGAACTATCCGGCTCCGTCCACCAAAGGCACCACCAATCCCCTATCGCTGTGCATCCTATTGCTGGAGCCCATCGTTCGCCAGGCATTAAATCCCCGGGGGGACGGTCGGTCAAATTTTCTAATCCTGAAGGTAGCTCACGCGCGGGACAAGTGCTTTTTAGAAGGCCGTGAGAGTTATCGACAGCACCATAGGTTGCTCTAACAACATTCATTAGTTGATGCCCTTTAGCACCCATGTGAGAGGAAGACTCAGGTCGGAGCTTCGCTCCCCACCCTCGGGGCGAACAACCCATCCCTGGGTCTCAGGTCCATTGTCGATAAATTGTTCAGAATTTGACCGCTCATTAAGTGTTTGCCCTAGTGAGGAAAGCCCCCAGATACTCAATGAGTCTTTTTCCCAGTTCGAATTCAAAAATGCATACAGCAGAGGTAGCTCTCTTTTCAACACTTCGGGAGGCGCATCGTCCCCAGTGAGGACTTCATCATAGCAAGAGAGCAAGACTGCTAGACGAGGCCTCTTAATTCCTCGCACTAGGCTTATATTCGCGACATGCAGCAATATTTGAAGCTTCTCGACCCAGTAAGCATTAGCATCCCACGCCGCATTCCTATCAGGGCCGTCTTCTGAGTTTCCGTTCTGCAGTCTGCTTAATGCATCGGAAAATGTTACTTCCGACTTCAACCGAATCAAAATGACCCAGCCATCAGCATTTTCAAGTTGTTGCCGCCAGGTCTCATCAACAGAACGCTCCTTGAATACTTGTTTGAGTTGCTCTCCACCGTAATCTGGCCAATGCAAATCAAAGCACCTTCCATCCTCGCCAATTATAGGTAAGAAGACCGTATCCCAAGTTGAAGACGAAGTGTGAGAAGCCGCATTTCCTTCTTCAAGGCAACGCAACACTTCACTTAATAAGCTTAGATCTGTCGGCGCCCCTTGTTCCCGCCTCAGAGTTATTCCGCCAGAGCTACGTTGAAGTCTTCCATAAAGCTGCCCCGCAAAATGGGTCTTGCCGCTGTTAGGTCCTCCCAATAAGGCTATTTTAGGTGACTCCATGATTGTGTCCTCTAAAACTGGAGAAAGGTCTTCGACCCGAAATAGGTTCAACCACTCGCTCTGCTAGCTCCGGATTCCAGGCCCTACTCAAAGCAAGATCCATAGCTACCGCAAAACTCTCTGGTTCGGAAACAGTGACTTCAACCTCAGCCGCACCGGGGATACACGTTGTCAATGTCCGACGTATTGCATCTCTAATACCCGGTGACAAGTTCTCAACTTTACATACATCAATCTTTGACCAGATCAAAAGCACTGGTCGGTTGCTTACATAAGGGCTGAGCCTCTCTATTAGCTGCCTGAGCTCATTTCTCGCCTTTCCCCTGCTTTGCCCGCTTAGCTTTTCACAATCAGCAAATATCAGATAAATGTCGGATCGCTCTGCAACCCACCTAGCACCTGAAGACTCAGGCGAGTCCTTTCGAATGGCCCAATGTGAAAACCATTCACCCGGTGCGTCGGTTAGGAGAACATCTCTAAAGCTGCCATCATCTTTCCTCCGCAACGCCAAATGAAGTAAACCAGGGGTTCGAGCAGCACTTCTCGGAGTGTGAGGAGGAAAACTGGGCTGCTGAAAAACATCGTGCAACCGAACCCAAGACGCCAAAGTCTCCCAAGCGCCCAACGTGTAAGACCCTGAGAATTGAGCCTTCACAAAATCCCGACCTTGAAGACATTGGAGATAGTTGCCGAGGAGCAGCGTTGTTTTTCCCGAATCATGTGCGCCGAGAATCCCGACCGTTATTGACTTTGCTCGGGAGGTAAGAGTCAGCAGGTCAGAGAGGCCCAAGGAGCTCCCTGACCACGGAACACGAGCAGAGTCTGTAACCGGTCTCTCAACAGTACCCTCCTCTTTTTCCAAACCCTTGATAAAGTTTGGACATTTAGACACTTGCATGAGCCCATTTGCACAGCTTTCGCCTTCGTGTTCATAGCAGTCTTGTCGATCACATTGGCGGTTCATTAGCGAGCTCCGGCTAACCTTACAGCGAGCTCTTGACGAAACATCATTTGAGCAAGCCTCGGCAAGGAAACACTGGTATCACGAGTGAGGCAGGTTCTGGCAATCAGATCAGGAGTGTTCGTATCGCTTCCTATTAAGACAGAGATAACTAAATCGCGCAGGCTGAGGCGGCCAAATCTCGGTGGCTCCTCAGATACTTTACTGACATGGTCCCGTATCTTCTCGCTTTCTGCCCGCAGATTATTTAACAGTTCCTCCAGAGGTATCCCGTCGGAAAAGCTTGCGTCAGGCAACTTATTTACGGCTTCAGAGAGCGCATATGAAACACTTGCACTTACTGGCAGCTCGAGCTCTTCAAGAAGGTCCAAAGGCATGAGGGGCGCTGCTAGGATAGAAGGAAGCTCTCGATAGCTCATCGCCAATGAGGGCGAGTAGAGCGCCTCACACCACCACAAGGTATTGGTCTGCGTATGCTCTCCTTGGCGTTCCGCTCTGAAGCTTTGTATAGCGTCTTGGAGCCATGTCCGCTGATTACTAAGAAGGGCTTGATAGTGTTCCGATGTTTTTTCAGCGAGGCCTTGCAACTGCTTAGCCAGTCCTTTCAGATTGTCCTGAGACTGTTCACCAAATGTATTAAACTGATCGGCTAAAAGCTCGCTCATTCGATCAGCGTACTCCCAAGCCCACTGCGGAGGTTGATTAGGAAAATGGGGATTACAGCCAGACTGGTGATTATTATTTCTGTAATTCGGACCAACGGCCTTAGATACTTCAACCAACAGATTTTCAGTGTCGATCCCGTTGGGCTCCGACGACACGTCAATTTCGGGCGGATTAAATTTCTTTGTGACAGGAGCCTTCTTAAATTCCTCTGACCGTTCTTCTCCGACGGAGAACGACTCTGAAACAAGCGCCCACTTGCGAACGCTCTCTCGTATGATTGCCTCCTCTCGCCCTAATCGTAAGAATGGCAAGGTATCCGCCGCAGTATTCCATAAAATTACTGCTTTGAGGCCCAAAGCTAACTCATTACAAGCATCTAGTAAGACATACCGATATATTGTCATGGGCGGATCAACGTGCACAGATCGGAAGGACCGCCAAGCTTCGGCCATTGCCTCCTCCGCTATTCGAATGGCCGGATCGTCTGCCTCAACATCAGAGTCTAATCCGGCCAAGAGCGCCCGGATCATAAGAGAAGAGTCGCCCTTAAGAACCTCGACAACAGCCCTAGAAGCGCTCTCTATCTTGTTCAGGCGCTCATCATCACCCTCAAGCTTTTCTATGAGCCCCGCAGCACTTAATCCCTGTAAAAGGCTTGGCATTAAACTTCTCCATTCTATTGGCCAATTGATCTATTCCTGACTTTCTCTCAATTCTTTCAAACGACCTAGCAGGAACTCGTTATTGGGGTAATCCGCCAATACAACCTCGACGAGTTTCGAAAGGTTTACTGAGCCTCCAAGACAGGATCTTCGTAAAAGGCTCTGCCAAATGTTTCTAGGGTTGCTTGTATTCTCTACCTCATGCCTTTTACCGCCAGCTAGCTCCCAAACGCTTCGGATTTCGCCTACATCTGGATAAAGATCCGCAAGGACTTCAAGCAACTCCCTATCAGTTACTGAAGGAGAAACCGCTGCGGGAAAGGATGATTGGGGGTGCTGTTCCTTTCCCGCCCGATGTTCTTGCTTAGAGAGCAAATGATCGGCTTTTCGAAGCAACTGAATAGCCGCTTCTGCAGACGCTCGAGCAGCAAACAACCGGTATCTATCATCTTTATGGGTATCCGCAAAATCTGAGACTCCCTTTGCAACTACAAAAGGGAGGCGTAGTACTTCCGAAGACGCAGCCAAACCACTAGCTTCCATATCCAACCCGAGAACTTTTCTATTACTGTAAGAAAGGAAGTCAAATATGTCTTCATCCTCTACAACGGAAGCGCCTGTCGCCATAGGTGCGATGTGAATAGAGAATTCGTTGTCCCTGGGCAGACCACTTGGATAAACCGTCATTAGGCGCTCTATGTGAGCTCGCCCCTCTTCACGCAGAACCATTTGTTCGGTGACCCAACCCCGCTTCCACAATCGTTGGACGACATCTGGCCAGTTGGGACATTCCTCAGTGAAATCTATGTGATGATGCGGAGTGGTTCCTTCTAACAATCGACTAAGCACCCAGTTCTCTTGGTACTCGAGAGACAGGGCTGGGCGCCCTTCGAGCCAATCTTCGTCCTGAGTAAAGCTAACCTCTTGCATGCATTGAACCCAAGGAAGGGGCGGGCGGTATTGAATCGGATCTGCTTTAAAGGTCCGAATCCCCTCAGTTACCACTGACTTTCCAGAGTCGTAGGAGTAAAGCCTATCCGCGAATATCACATCTCCAAGCTCGACACTGCCTCGACGCCCCGCGCAAATGCCGGTCATGGCGAGACAGCGGATATTGTGGCTCAGCACGATCTCAGTTAATACGGCTTGCGTCTGCTCTCGCCCCATGTAACTAAGCCAAGTTGCCATGACAGATACCTGCGCCCCGGTGGCCCCTTCGAAAACGGCCTGCGCAATAGTCCGCCCCCCGGTTGTCCGACTCTTGGCCCATCCATCACTGATTAGGCCTTCGGAGACATCCAGCAATTGGTTAAATTCATCTTTAAGAGCACATATTATTAGTACGTCTGCGATTTGCCTTACCACACTGAACTCCAATAACCCGAAATCTTGAACTGGCCGTTGTTATCTGACATTCGAACGGCCTGCGAAAATTTCTCAGAGGCATAGTCAATTAAGAGAAAAGAAAGCCCTACTAATCAAAATTCCGGAGAATCAATTTCGTGTTGAATCTCGCGCAAGTATTCTTTTACAGAGGCAAAAGGGAGATAAAAAGTCGATTCGTGAGGTGGGCGACTTTCGAGCGCATTTATTTGCTCAACAAAGCAGCAATCCTCGATTAAAGGGAACTTTATCTGAATATTGACCTACTACAAACGAAGACACGAACTAGAGTGGCAACTTATAGAAAAGGCAATGTGATTAAAAATTACCTTGTTTACGCCTCGTGCCATGTTCTGCTCCTGACTCTGTTTTCAGGGACGCCCGCGTTCCGTGCGAGCCTCCGGATTTCAAGAATTGTTAGCCTGCCGGACAAAGGAAAAGTCCGCAAGTGACGCTTCATCAAATTGCTGCCGATCCACCTTAAGATAGGCGGTGGCAGCCTCCTCCACAATCACAACGTCCTGCACGCCCGGAAGGCGGCGGAGATTGTCATCAATGTCGTCGTACTGCTCGTTCATTACCTGCTGCAACTGTACCACGAAACTGGTGGTATGACCGGGCGCCGGCATGGTGAGAGCCACCAGTAACCAGAGGCCAAGCACCACCACCATAAACCAGAGCACCCCCTGGATCCCGCCACTCTCCAGCAGAAAGCCACCCAGGGCGCCCCCGAGAAACGCCCCCATGAACTGGGAGGTGGAGTAGACGCCCATTGCCGTTCCCTTGCTGGCGGCAGGTGCTTCCTTACTGATCAGCGACGGCAGGCTCGCCTCAAGCAGATTGAAAGCCATGAAGAAGAAAAACAGCACTGTCCAGGCCGCCATCAGACTGCCGGAAACGCCCGTAAACCCGGCCGTGGCCAACGTCAGCAGCCCAATCGCTCCACACAGCACCGGCTTCATCTTGCGCTTTTTCTCACCCATGATGATAAAAGGCACCATGGCGAAAAACGACGTGACCATCACACTCAGGTAAAACCACCAGTGTGAACGGCTGGCAAGACCAAACTGCTCCTGCAGCATGGAAGGAAACACCAGAAACAGGGCGGTCAGCACCAGGTGCAGGGCAAAAATACCGAAATCCAGCCTCAGCAGGCGCCCGTCTGAAAGCACCCGCCCCAGCATCTCCCGGGCAGGATGCGTGTCGGGGCTGGTCTTGTGCTGATGGGGCGTCGGAACCACGCGGTTGACGATCACCAGCGCCACCACGGCCAGTGCTGCCGTGGCGTAGAAGATCCCGGACAGTCCCCACCAGGCTCCGAGAAGGGGCCCAAGAACCAGCGATACCGAAAACGACAGGCCGATGGTGATCCCCACCGTTGCCATGGCCTTGGTCCGCTCTTCCTCGCGAGTCAGGTCACTGAGCAGCGCCATCAGCACACTGGCGATCGCACCGGCGCCCTGAAGAATCCGACCGGCAATTACAACGTATATGGAGTCCGTGGCTCCGGCCAGCAAACTGCCTGCGGCAAAAAGTACCAGCCCGATATAGATCATGCGCTTTCGGCCAACCCGATCAGACAGCATGCCGAAGGGAATCTGCAACAGGGCCTGACTGAGTCCATAGGCGCCTATAGCGAGACCCAGCAGTGCGGGCGTTGCATCCTTGAGATCCTCGCCCAGCAACATGAATACCGGCAGCACCATGAACAGTCCGAGCATGCGCATGGCGTAAACAGACGCCAGGGCGAATACGGAGCGTTTTTCCAGCGCATTCATGGCAATTACGTACCTCAGCCGGGGTTGAAAGCGGTCAGATTGAGGGCAGATACCCATCGCAGGCGGCGCATTGTAACAGAAGGGGCGCTGACGGGGGACAACCCGCGTGATGCTGGCCCCGGTATCATTTTCGCCGCAGCGGGCCCAACGCGGTATAATTTTCGTTTTTATCCGAGCGAGGTGTTATGGACCATATCCAGATCAAAGGGGCACGAACCCACAACCTGAAGAACATCGACCTGGATATGCCAAGGGACAAACTGATCGTGATTACCGGCCTCTCCGGTTCCGGTAAATCCTCCCTTGCCTTCGACACCCTCTATGCCGAGGGTCAGCGCCGCTACGTGGAATCTCTGTCCACCTATGCCCGCCAGTTTCTCTCGATGATGGAGAAGCCGGACGTGGACCATATCGAAGGCCTGTCGCCGGCCATATCCATCGAGCAGAAGTCCACCTCCCACAACCCCCGCTCGACAGTCGGCACCATCACCGAAATATACGATTACCTGCGCCTGCTCTTTGCCCGTGCCGGCGAGCCCCGATGCCCCGACCATGGACAGCCCCTGGAAGCTCAGACCGTCAGCCAGATGGTGGACCAGGTGGTTGCCATGCCGGAAGACAGCAAGCTGATGATCCTGGCACCGGTGATCCGGGACCGGAAGGGTGAGCACCTGCAGGTTATCGAAACCATGCGCAGCCAGGGCTTCATACGCCTGCGGGTGGACGGCACCGTTTACGACATTGACGATGTGCCGGCCCTGGACAAGAAACGCAAACACCAGATTGATGTGGTCGTTGATCGGTTCAAGGTCAAACCGGGCCTGGAGCAACGCCTGGCAGAGAGCTTCGAGACCGCCCTGCAGCTGGCGGACGGTATTGCCCTGGTCGCGCCTATGACCGGCGAAGGAGAAGAACACACCTTCTCCGCCCGTTACGCCTGCACCCAGTGCGGCTACGCCCTGAGCGAACTCGAGCCAAAACTATTTTCCTTTAACAATCCCGCAGGCGCCTGCCCAACCTGCGACGGTCTGGGTGTCAAACAGTTCTTCGATCCGGAGAAAATTGTCCACCACCCGGAGGCGACGCTGGCATCCGGGGCCATCAAGGGGTGGGATCGCCGGGCCGTCTATTACTTCCAGATGCTGGGCAGTGTGGCAGACCATTACGGCATCGACCTGGAAACACCCTGGGCGGACCTACCCGAGGACTTTCGCAACGTACTGCTGTTTGGCTCCGGCGATGAAGACATTCCTTTTCGCTACGTGAACTCCCGTGGCCATATCATGGAGAAGGCTCATCCGTTCGAGGGCATTCTGCCCAACCTTGAGCGGCGTTACCGTGAGACCGACTCACAGAGCATGCGCGAGGAACTGGCTCGCAACCTCAGCACCCAACCGTGCAAGGAGTGCGGAGGTTCCCGACTGCGCCGAAGCGCCCGCCATGTGTTTGTTGAAGAACACAATATTTCCGATGTTACCCACCTGCCGGTTGGCGAGGCCCACGATTACTTCGAAACCCTGGCGCTGCCGGGCCGGAAAGGCGAAATTGCCGAGAAAATCCTGAAGGAAGTACGCCAGAGACTCCAGTTCCTGGTAAACGTGGGCTTGGAATACCTGACCCTGGAGCGCAGCGCCGATACCCTCTCCGGCGGCGAGGCGCAGCGCATTCGCCTGGCAAGCCAGATTGGCGCCGGGCTGGTGGGCGTCATGTACATTCTCGACGAACCGTCCATCGGGCTACACCAGCGGGACAATGACCGGCTTTTGGCCACCCTCACCCATCTCCGGGATCTGGGCAATACCGTGATTGTTGTCGAACACGATGAGGATGCGATCCGCGCTGCAGATCATGTCATTGATATCGGACCGGGTGCTGGCGTTCATGGCGGCAAGATTATCGGCCAGGGCACCCCGCAACAGATCATCGACAACCCCGATTCACTTACCGGGCAATACCTCAACGGCACCCGGGAAATCGCCATCCCGAAACAGCGCAACAAAGGCAGCGGAAAAGCACTGACCCTGTCAGGTGCTACTGGCAACAACCTGAAAGACGTTACGCTCGATTTGCCCCTGGGCATCATGACCTGCGTCACTGGTGTATCCGGGTCTGGCAAGTCCACGCTGATCAACAGCACCCTGTATCCGGTAGCTGCCGCCAAACTCAACAAGGCCACCAGCCTCAACCATGCCCCCTACCAGTCGCTCAAAGGGCTGGACCACCTGGACAAGGTCATCGACATTGACCAGAGCCCCATCGGCCGCACCCCCCGCTCGAACCCGGCCACCTACACCGGCCTGTTCACTCCCATCCGTGAACTCTTTGCCGGAACACAGGAGGCACGTTCCCGGGGCTACAAACCTGGCCGATTCTCTTTCAACGTCAAAGGTGGACGATGCGAGGCATGCCAGGGCGACGGCGTGATCAAGGTAGAGATGCATTTCCTGCCGGATGTCTACGTGCCCTGCGACGTCTGCAAGGGCAAGCGCTACAACCGGGAAACTCTGGAAGTCCGCTACAAGGGCAAGAATATCAACGAAGTACTTGAAATGACCGTTGAGGAAGGGCGCGAGTTCTTCGATGCCGTGCCTTTCCTGGCCCGCAAACTACAGACATTGATGGATGTCGGCCTCTCATACATCCGACTGGGGCAGAGCGCGGTCACCCTCTCTGGTGGCGAAGCCCAGCGGGTTAAACTGGCCAAAGAGCTCTCCAAGCGGGATACAGGCAAGACACTCTACATTCTTGACGAGCCAACCACCGGCCTGCACTTCTACGACATCCAGCAACTGCTCAACGTTCTGGAGAGGCTGCGGGACCATGGCAACACCATCGTGGTCATCGAACACAATCTGGACGTGATCAAGACCGCCGACTGGATTGTCGACCTGGGCCCCGAAGGCGGCTCTGGCGGCGGCCAGATCATTGCCGAGGGAACGCCGGAGGAAGTCGCCGAGAACCCCGCTTCTCACACGGGCCGCTATCTGAAGCCAATGTTGACGAAGTAACTGGCGGGCAAGGAATAGCTCTGTCGGCGAGGGGGTGGAGGTTTATTTTCTGCCGGAAAAAGATGTCTGAGCGCAGCGAGTTATTTTTCCAAAGAAAATAAACCTCCACCCCCTTGCCAGCCCCCATACTTCCAGGCTAGGAGTTATCTACAACCGAGGCACAAAAAAACCGGGAACCTCACGGAACCCGGTTTTTTTGTGGTTGGCCAAAGCCGAAGAAATTAATCCTCGTCTTCGTCCACCTCTTCCGCTTCGATATCCAGCGGACGACCGACCAGCTCAACGAATGCCATAGGGGCATTGTCGCCAGCACGGAAGCCGCACTTCAGGATACGAAGGTATCCACCCGGACGCTCGTTGTAGCGGGGGCCAAGCTCGTCAAACAGCTTGGCAACCGCTGCATCGTCACGCAGGCGTGAGAACGCCAGACGACGATTCGCGACCGAATCATTCTTGGAAAGCGTGATCAAAGGCTCAGCTACCCGACGAAGCTCTTTGGCTTTCGGCAGCGTTGTTTTGATCAGCTCGTGTTCAACCAGTGACGCAGTCATGTTACGGAACATGGCCTTGCGATGCGCACTGGTCCTGCTGAACTTACGACCACTCTTACGATGACGCATTGCTCTGATTCCTTACCTTAAACTAATCGGCGATTAACCGCCCAGAACCCGGTCGTCGCCACGAAGGCTAGCCGGCGGCCAGTTATCAAGACGCATGCCCAGTGACAGACCACGGGACGCCAGAACGTCCTTGATCTCGGTCAGCGACTTTTTACCAAGGTTAGGCGTCTTCAACAGCTCAACTTCTGTACGCTGGATAAGATCGCCGATGTAGTAAATGTTCTCAGCCTTCAAGCAGTTAGCTGAACGCACTGTCAATTCCAGATCATCAACCGGACGCAGCAGGATAGGATCAATTTCTTCCTCTTCCTCAACGCGCTCGGGCTCTTTCTCATGATCGAAATCGACAAACACCGCCAGTTGCTGCTGGAGGATGGTGGCCGCCCGGCGAATTGCTTCTTCCGGGTCGATGGTGCCATTGGTCTCCAGGTCGATAACCAGCTTGTCCAGATCGGTCCGCTGCTCTACCCGTGCACTTTCCACGGCGTAAGCCACACGACGAACCGGGCTGAATGTTGCATCCAGCTGCAGGCGTCCGATGGCGCGAGTTTCGTCCTCGTCAAGACCGCGCTGGTCTGCCGGCTCATAGCCGCGACCGCGTGCAACACGGAGACGCATGTTCACTTCACCATTCTCGCTAAGGTGACAGATCACGTGCTCCGGGTTGGCAATCTCGACGTCATGATCCAGCTTGATATCACCGGCTGTCACAACGCCCGGGCCTTTCTTGCTGAGCGTGAGCTCGGCATCGTCCCGACCGTTCATTTTTACGGCAACGCCTTTGAGATTCAGAAGAATCTCAATGACGTCTTCCTGGACACCCTCAATGGCGCTGTACTCGTGCAGGACACCGTCAATCTGCGCTTCAGTCACGGCGCAGCCCGGCATCGAAGACAAGAGAATCCGGCGCAGTGCACTGCCCAGAGTATGGCCAAAGCCCCTTTCCAGAGGCTCAAGCGTAACCTTGGCACGTGTGGCGCTTGATTCCTTCACGTCAATGGTACGAGGTGTCAATAACTCATGTACTGAACGCTGCATAGACGCCCCTATCTGCTATCGTTGCTAACTGGGCTTTACTTGGAGTAAAGCTCGACGATGAGGTTCTCGTTGATGTCGGCCGGCAGTTCAGTACGCTCGGGTACTGACTTGTAAACGCCGGACATCTTGTTGGCGTCGACCTCTACCCAGCTCACCGGTGCACGGCTTGCAGACAGATCCAGTGCGCCTTTAACACGCAGCTGGTTCTTCGCCTTTTCACGCACGCTCACAACATCACCCGGCCGGACCTGGTAGGACGGAATATTAACCGTCTTGTCGTTGACCAGGATCGCCTTATGAGAGACGAGCTGACGGGCTTCTGCACGGGTAGAACCAAAGCCCATGCGGTATACAACGTTATCGAGACGACCTTCCAGCAGTTGCAGCAGGTTTTCACCAGTTGCACCTTTGCCTCGGGCGGCCTCTTTGTAATAGTTGCGGAACTGCTTCTCCAGAACGCCGTAGATACGACGAACTTTCTGTTTCTCACGAAGCTGTACGCCGTACTCGGACAGACGACCGCGACGCGCGCCGTGCATACCCGGCGGAGTCTCGATGTTGCACTTGGAATCGAGCGCGCGAACACCGCTCTTCAGAAAAAGATCTGTCCCTTCACGACGAGACAGCTTGCACTTCGGGCCTATATAACGAGCCATAATTCACTGTCTCCTGTGTTAGACGCGGCGCTTCTTGGGCGGACGACAGCCGTTGTGGGGAATCGGCGTCACATCTGTGATGTTGGTGATCTTGTAGCCACACGCATTCAGCGCGCGAACTGCAGACTCACGTCCGGGCCCAGGACCCTTAACCTCTACGTCCAGGTTTTTAAGGCCGTATTCAGCAGCCGCATTACCGGCTCTTTCAGCTGCTACCTGCGCAGCAAAAGGTGTACTCTTGCGTGACCCACGGAAACCGGAACCACCAGACGTGGCCCAGGACAGGACGTTGCCCTGACGGTCAGAAATGGTCACGATAGTGTTGTTGAAGGACGCGTGAATGTGCGCGACGCCATCAACAACCGTCTTTTTCACCTTTTTACGGGTACGTGTACCTGGCTTTGCCATGTTTGCCTACCTGTTACTTACGAATAGGTTTGCGTGGACCTTTACGGGTGCGTGCGTTGGTCTTGGTGCGCTGGCCACGGACCGGAAGGCCATGACGATGACGCAGACCACGGTGGCATCCGAGATCCTTCAAACGCTTGATGTTCATCTGTACTTCACGACGCAGATCGCCTTCGACAGACACCTTGCCCACTTCAGTACGAAGTGCTTCAAGCTGCTCGTCGCTAAGGTCTTTGACCTTGACGTCCGGCTTGACGCCGGTTGCATCGCAAAGCTTCTGGGCTGTGGTCTTGCCAACACCAAAGATGTAGGTCAGCGAGACAACAGCATGTTTGTGATCGGGTATATTGACACCGGCTATACGTGCCATCCAAATTACTCCGCGTTCAAAGCTTTGCTGTGTGAATTTTCCGCCACAAAAAGGGCGCGAAATAATAGCGCCTGACCCCGCATGGAGTCAAGCGCCATCATTCCGAAACCCTACAATGTCAGGAACGATTCCTCTCGGAATCAACCCTGGCGTTGCTTGTGACGAGGCTCCGAGCAAATGACTCGTACCGAGCCATTGCGACGAATTACTTTGCAGTTACGGCAAATTTTCTTTACCGAAGCGCGTACTTTCATTGTCGACTCCAGTTTTCAAGGGGAACGGGATTAACCGTTCCGACCATAGCCCTTGAGATTGGACTTCTTCATCAGCGATTCATACTGATGGGACATCAGGTGCGACTGAACCTGCGCCATGAAATCCATCACCACGACTACAACAATCAGCAGAGAGGTACCACCCAGATAGAACGGTACATTCCCGGCCACCATCAGGAACTGAGGGAACAGGGAAACTGCTGCAATGTACATTGCGCCGAACAGCGTCAGACGGGTCAGAACACCATCGATATACTTGGCAGTCTGATCACCAGGACGAATGCCCGGAATAAACGCTCCAGAGCGCTTGAGGTTATCCGCAACTTCCTTCGGGTTGTACATCAGGGCTGTATAGAAGAAGCAGAAGAAAACCACTGCTGCTGCAAACAGGATAATGTACAACGGCTGGCTCGGCGCCAGAGCCTGGGATACATCGCTCAGCCATTCCATACCCTCACCCTGACCAAACCACTGCCCCAGCGATGCCGGGAAGAGCAGAATGGAAGACGCAAAGATGGGCGGAATAACACCGGCCATATTTACCTTCAGGGGAAGGTGACTGGACTGCTGGGCGAACACCCGGCGACCCTGTTGCCGCTTGGCGTAATTGATTGTCAGCCTGCGCTGCCCGCGCTCCATGAAGACCACGAAGCCGATAACAGCAACCGCAAGAACACCAATACCGAGAACGACCAGCAGGCTCATCTCACCATTTCGGGCCTGCTCGAGCGTCTGACCGATCGCACCGGGAAGCCCGGCGACGATACCGGCGAAGATCAGCAGGGAGATGCCGTTACCAACACCCCGCTCGGTGATCTGCTCGCCAAGCCACATCATGAACACGGCACCACTCACGAATGACACAACCGCCACAAAGTGGAAGCTGAAGCTGTCATTGAAAGTGACACCCTGAGATGCCAGACCGACAGAAATACCAAAACCCTGAACCAGGGCCAGGATAACCGTACCATACCGTGTGTACTGGCTGATCTTTCGACGGCCAGCCTCGCCTTCTTTCTTCAGCTGCTCAAGCTGCGGACTAACCGCAGTCATGAGCTGCATGATGATAGAGGCCGAAATGTACGGCATGATACCGAGAGCGAAGATACTCATGCGCTCAAGCGCACCACCGGAAAACATGTTGAACATGCTCAGGATTGTGCCCTGGTTCTGTTCAAACAGTGCCGCCAGACGGTCGGGGTTGATACCCGGCACCGGAATGTGGGCACCAATCCGGTACACCAGCAATGCCAGGAAGACAAACCAGAGCCGCGATCGCAGCTCTGCCAGCCCTTTACCCGCGCCCGCAGGCAATGATGCGTTCTTGGCCATTTAGTCCTCGACTCGCCTTAGTCTTCGACTTTACCACCCGCGGCAGAAATTGCCTCGCGCGCGCCTTTGGTTACCCGAAGTCCCTTCACAGTTACCGCGCGGCTCAGTTCGCCGGACATGATAACCTTGGCTTCGCGAATCTCTCCGCGAATAATGTCTGCCTTTTTCAGGGCTTCCAGATCCACCACATCGCCTTCAACCTTCGCCAACTCGTTCAGGCGAATTTCAGCAACGTAGCGCTGCTGACGGGAGGTGAAGCCAAACTTCGGCAGACGACGGGCCAACGGCTGCTGACCACCCTCGAAACCGGGCGCTACACTGCCACCAGAGCGGGCTTTCAGACCCTTGTGACCACGACCGCCGGTTTTACCGAGACCGCTACCGATACCACGACCGACCCGCTTGGGGGCCTGGCGTGAACCGGGTTCCGGACTAAGTTCGTTCAGACGCATCTTAGTTCTCCTCAACCCGAACCAGGTAATCAACCCGGTTGATCATGCCGCGGATGGAAGGGGTATCTTCCACTTCCACGGTGTGACCGATTTTACGAAGACCCAGGCCCTTCACACACAACTTGTGCTTGGGCTGGCAGCCGATGGGGCTGCGGGTCAGAGTTACTTTGATCGTTTTTGCGTTCGCCATGACTTCAACCCAGAATCTCTTCCACGGTCTTACCGCGCTTGGCTGCAATATCTTCAGGCGCTTGAGTTGCCTGGAGACCCTTGATGGTGGAACGTACCACGTTCACCGGGTTGGTAGACCCGTAACACTTGGACAGTACGTTCTGAACACCCGCCACTTCCAGTACTGCGCGCATCGCACCGCCGGCGATGATACCAGTACCTTCGGATGCAGGCTGCATGTAGACCTTGGAGCCGCCATGCTGAGCCTTGACCGGGTATTGCAGGGTAGTACCGTCAAGCGGAACTTCTACCATGTTCTTGCGTGCAGCTTCCATGGCCTTCTGGATGGCAACCGGCACTTCACGCGCCTTGCCACGACCGAAACCAACGCGACCTTTACCATCACCCACTACAGTCAGTGCGGTGAAGGCGAAAATACGGCCACCTTTAACAACCTTGGCGACACGATTGACCTGAACCAGCTTTTCCTGGAGCTCAGGCGCCTTCTGTTCGTTAACGCTCATCTTCTCCACCTCTTAGAATTGCAAGCCAGCTTCACGGGCTGCGTCGGCCAGAGCCTGAATACGGCCGTGATAACGGTAACCGGAGCGGTCAAAAGCAACCTGCTCTACACCTGCTGCCTTGGCACGCTCAGCGATCAGCTGACCGACCTTTTTGGCAGCGTCCACGTTACCGGTTGCACCCTGGCGCAGTTCCTTATCCAACGTGGAGGCAGAAGCCAGCACCTTGCTGCCGTCTGCAGTTGTGACCTGGGCGTACATGTGACGCGGTGTGCGGTGAACGCACAGACGATTGGTACCCAGTTCACGGATCTTCATGCGCACTTTGCGTGCGCGACGCAATCTTTCAGTATTCGCGCTCATAGTCCCGCCTTATTTCTTCTTGGCTTCTTTGCGTCTGACCTGCTCATCCGCATAACGAACACCCTTGCCCTTATAAGGCTCGGGCGGACGGAACGCGCGGACTTCCGCAGCGACCTGGCCAACCTGTTGCTTGTCGATACCGCGAATCACAACTTCCGTATTGGACGGAGTTTCTGCGGTAATCCCCTCGGGCAGCTCATACTCGACCGGGTGTGAGAAACCCAGAGTCAGATTGAGCTTCTTACCTTGCGCCTGGGCACGGTAACCTACGCCCGTCAGCTGGAGTTTACGTTCCCAGCCTGTGGAAACACCGGTCACCATGTTGTTGACCAGTGCACGAGTAGTACCAGCAAGAGCGCGGGACTTGGTAGCACCATCGCGGGCCGCAAAGCGCAGAACATTTTCTTCCTGCTTTACTTCAACCGCCTGGTGAATGGTGATTTGAAGCGCTCCCTTGGAGCCCTTCACACTAATTTCCTGTCCGTTCAGCTTAACCTCAACACCGGAAGGCAGCACGACAGGATTATTGGCAACCCTGGACATGTGTATCTCCTAGAATACGGTGCAGATGACTTCGCCACCCACGCCAGCAGCTCGTGCGGCGCGGTCTGTCATAACGCCCTTGGACGTTGAGACAATCGCGACTCCCAGACCACCGGATACTTTCGGCAGTTCCCCAGCGCCGTTGTACTGGCGCAGACTCGGACGGCTGACCCGCTTGATCTCTTCAATAACCGGCTTGCCACCGAAGTATTTCAGAGTAATCGTCAGCTCGGGCTTCGCGTCGGCTGAAACGGAGAAATCGTCGACGTAACCTTCGTCCTTAAGGACCTGGGCTACGGAGATCTTCATTTTTGAAGACGGCATCGTAACGTCTGCTTTCGATGCCATCTGTGCATTACGGATACGGGTAAACATATCCGCAAGCGTGTCTTGCATACTCATTGGTATGAGGCTCCTGATCTTTTTAGTTGTGCAGCGGCTTGCCGCACCGCTTACCAACAGGCACCCGACCGAGGTCAGGGTGCCTATCTTACCAGCTTGCCTTGGTCAGGCCCGGAACGTCACCGCGCATGCCGTATTCACGGAGTTTGATCCGTGACAGCTCAAACTTGCGCAAAACGCCGTGGGGACGACCAGTCACCTGGCAACGATTACGAAGACGCGAAGGAGAAGCATCGCGAGGAAGCTGCTGAAGCTTCATCTGTGCGTCCCAACGGTCATCATCGCTGGTATTCGGGTTCTTGATAATCGCCTTGAGCTCGGCACGCTTCGCTGCAAACTTCGCAACGGTCTTTTCGCGCTTGAGCTCACGGTTTTTCATGGAAACCTTAGCCATTACACTCGTTCCTTATTTCTTGAACGGAAAGCCAAAGGCTTTCAACAGTTCGCGACCTTCATCGTCGGTACCGGCAGTGGTGGTAATGGTGATATCCAGACCACGGATCTTGTCGACTTTGTCGTACTCGATCTCGGGGAAAATGATCTGCTCACGCACACCCATGCTGTAGTTACCGCGACCGTCGAACGACTTGGGATTCAGACCGCGGAAGTCACGAATGCGGGGAACCGCAATGTGAACCAGACGATCAAAGAAGTCCCACATACGCTCGCCGCGCAGGGTAACTTTACAACCGATAGGCCAACCTTCACGGATTTTGAAACCCGCGACGGATTTACGAGCCTTGGTAACAACCGCTTTCTGACCTGCCAGGCGCTCGAGATCCGCCACAGCATTCTCAATCAGCTTCTTGTCACCAACCGCTTCGCCGACACCCATGTTAAGGGTGATCTTTTCGATACGCGGCACCTGCATGATGTTCTTGTAGCTGAACTCTTTCTGCAGGGCGGGTACCACTTCCTTACTGTACTGCTCTTTCATGTTAAGCATCGTAACCACCACCGCTTACTGGTTATCGACAGCTTCATTCGTGGACTTGAAGATCCGCACTTTCGCGCCGTCTTCCTTGATCTGGAAGCCTACACGATCGGCTTTGCCGGTCTGCGGATTAAAAATAGCCACGTTGGAAGCCTGGATAGGTGCTTCTTTTTCGACGATGCCACCTGGGGAGCCCAGCATCGGGTTCGGCTTGGTGTGCTTCTTGATCATATTGATCCCAGAAACCACCATGCGGCCATCGTCCTGAACCTTCAGGACTTTACCACGTTTGCCTTTATCTTTCCCCGTGGTGACGATTACTTCGTCATCTCGTTTGATCTTTTTCATAACCGGCCTCTGGTCCTTTAAAGTACTTCGGGTGCCAGTGAGATAATCTTCATGAACTTTTCATTACGCAGTTCACGGGTAACCGGTCCGAAGATACGGGTACCAATCGGTGCGTCCTGATTGTTCAGAAGTACCGCCGCGTTTCCGTCGAAACGGATCAGCGAACCGTCGGGACGGCGAACACCCTTGCGGGTGCGTACCACGACAGCTTTCAGGACCTGGCCTTTCTTCACTTTACCGCGGGGGATGGCTTCCTTGACGGTCACCTTGATGATATCCCCTACGCTGGCATAACGCCGATGTGAACCGCCCAGGACCTTGATGCACATCACCTGACGCGCACCGCTGTTATCCGCGACTTCAAGCATTGTTTGAGTCTGAATCATGGTTGTTCTCCGGGCGAATTACACCTTGGATGCACGTTCAGTGACTTCCACCAGGGCCCAGCTCTTGGTCTTGGAGACCGGACGGGTTTCCTGAATGGTCACAGTGTCACCGATGTTGCACTGATTGCTCTCATCGTGAGCGTGGATCTTGGTTGAACGCTTCATGTACTTACCGTACAGCGGGTGTTTCACCTGACGCTCGACCAGCACCACGATGGACTTCTCCATCTTGTTGCTCACGACCTTGCCGCTCAGAGTTCTGGCAGTTTGGGTAGCTTCGGTCATGTCACTGTCCTGCCTTTTCGTTCAATACTGTTTTCACGCGAGCGATGTCGCGCTTCACCTTGCCGAGAAGGTGAGACTGATTCAGCTGACCTGTCGCCTTACGCATGCGCAGGTTGAACTGCTCCTTCAGGAGGTCGATCAGCTCTTTGTTCAGCTCCTCGACTGACTTTTCACGCAGCTCTGTTGCTTTCATCACATCACCGTCCTCGTTACAAAGGTGGTCTGTACCGGCAGTTTGGCCGCCGCGAGAGTGAATGCGTCACGAGCGATTTCCTCGGAAACACCTTCCATCTCGTAGAGCATACGGCCAGGCTGGATTTCAGCCACCCAATACTCGACAGAACCCTTACCTTTACCCATTCGAACTTCAAGCGGCTTACCGGTGATCGGCTTGTCCGGGAATACCCGGATCCAGATCTTACCGCCCCGCTTGATGCGACGAGTCATGGTACGACGCGCTGCCTCAATCTGGCGCGCAGTTATACGCCCACGGCTCGTAGCCTTCAATCCGTATTCACCGAAGCTCACCTTGTTGGCGCGGTGAGCAAGACCGGTGTTACGGCCTTTCATTACCTTGCGGAATTTGGTGCGTTTTGGTTGCAGCATAAGAGTGCCCCTTTACTTAGAACCTTTCTTCCCAGAGGCTTTCTTGTCAGCACGGACCTGCTCCATACCACCAAGAATCTCACCTTTGAAGATCCATACCTTGACGCCGATTACGCCGTAAGTGGTATGCGCTTCGTAGGTTGCGTAATCAATATCTGCACGCAGTGTGTGCAGCGGAACACGACCTTCGCGATACCACTCGGAACGCGCGATTTCAGCACCCCCGAGACGACCGCCAACCTGGATCTTGATACCCTTGGCACCCTGGCGCATGGCGTTCTGGACCGCACGCTTCATAGCGCGACGGAACATCACACGACGCTCCAGCTGGCCGGCAACGTTTTGCGCTACCAGGCGGGCATCGAGGTCCGGCTTGCGGACTTCTTCGATGTTGATGTGCACAGGCACACCCATCATGTCGCTGACTTCGCGACGCAGACGATCAACATCTTCACCCTTCTTACCGATAACAATACCGGGACGGGCAGTATGGATCGTGATACGGGCGTTCTGAGCAGGGCGCTCGATCACAATCTTGCTGACAGACGCCTTAACCAGACGCTTGTCGAGGAACTCGCGAACCTGAATATCATTCAGCAGGTTCTTGGAGTATTCCTTTTTGTCGGCATACCAGACTGAGTTGTGCTCTTTGATCACACCCAGGCGAATGCCGGTTGGATTTACTTTATGACCCATCTGAGCATCTCCTACTTGTCGGCGACCTTGACGGTGATATGGCAGGTGCGCTTGAAAATACGGTCAGCGCGCCCCTTGGCTCGAGCTTTGATTCGCTTGAGCGTCGGACCCTCATCCACCATCACGGTGGAAACCCGCAGTTCGTCAACGTCCAGACCTTCGTTATGCTCAGCGTTGGCGATGGCGGACTCAAGAGCTTTCTTGATCACGACCGCCGCCTTCTTCGGGCTGAAAGTCAGAATGTTCAGGGCATCCTCAACAGCCTTGCCACGTACTTGGTCAGCGACAAGACGTGCTTTCTGAGCTGAGAGGTTAGCGCCCTTATACTTGGCTGCTACTTCCATTTTGATTACCTCAGAATCAGCGTTTAGCTTTCTTGTCGGCCGCATGACCACGATAAGTACGCGTTGCCGCGAACTCACCCAGCTTATGTCCAACCATATCTTCGGTGACATAAACCGGCACGTGCTGCTTGCCGTTGTGGACTGCAATGGTCAGGCCTACCATCTCCGGAAAGACTGTCGACCGGCGGGACCAAGTTTTGATCGGCCGCTTGTCGTTAGCTTCCAGAGCTGCCTCGACCTTCTTCAACAGATGCAGGTCTATAAAAGGACCTTTCTTCAAAGAACGTGGCACAGCAATTACCTCTATGTAGTCGTTTACTTGGCCGAACGACGACGTACTATCATTTTGTCAGTACGCTTGTTCTTACGAGTCTTATGCCCTTTGGTCGGAACACCCCACGGAGTAACCGGGTGACGCCCGCCAGAGGTACGCCCTTCACCACCACCATGTGGGTGGTCAACTGGGTTCATAGCAACACCACGTACTGTTGGCCGTTTGCCGCGCCAACGTGATGCACCCGCTTTACCAAGCTGCTTGAGGCTGTGTTCGCTGTTGGACACTTCACCCAACGTTGCGCGACAGTCAACAAGCACCTTACGCATTTCACCTGAGCGCAGGCGGATGGTGGCATAAGCACCTTCCCGGGCAACCAGCTGTACGGATGCGCCCGCAGAGCGAGCCAGCTGTGCACCTTTGCCAGGCTTGAGTTCGACGCAGTGGATCACAGAACCGACCGGAATATTCCGGAGCGGCAGCGTGCTACCCACCTTGATTGGCGCGTCGATACCGGAGCGCACAGGATCACCGATCTGCATACCCTTGGGAGCGATGATGTAACGACGCTCGCCATCGGCATACTTCAACAGTGCAATGTGCGCAGAGCGGTTCGGATCGTATTCCAGGCGCTCAATAGTCGCCGGGATACCATCTTTGGTCCGCTTGAAATCGATGACACGGTAGTGCTTCTTGTGGCCACCACCCGTGTGACGGGTTGTGATGCGGCCTACATTGTTACGACCACCCGTCTTGTTCTTTCTTTCTACCAACGGCTCGTAGGGGCGCCCAGTGTGCAGATCCGGGTTGTAAAGCTTTACAACGTGACGGCGTCCGGCAGATGTTGGTTTGGTTTTGACGATCGGCATATTACGACCCCTTTACCTTATTCCACATCCAGAAAATCGATGTCCTGACCTTCTGCCAGCTTTACGTAAGCCTTACGAATGTCATTACGCTTGCCGAACCCGCGGATAGTGCGCTTGAGCTTACCCTTACGGTTCAGAACCTGAACACCTTCTACGGTGACGTTGAACAGCTGCTCAACGGCTTTCTTGATCTCGGGCTTGGTGGCATCAGGTGCTACACGAAACACCACCTGGCCACGCTCTGCTGCCAGAGACGCTTTTTCCGATACGTGCGGCCCAAGCAGGACCTTGTAAATACGTTCCTGATTCATCCCAGCATCTCCTCGATCTTCTTCAGAGCGGGAACGGTCACAACGACCTTCTCGAAGGCAACCAGGCTAACCGGATCCAGACCAGCAATATCACGCACGTCAACGTGCGGAATGTTGCGTGAGGCCAGATGCAGGTTCTGTTCGACGTTGTCGGACAGAATCAGCGCATTGGTCACACCGATATCCTTCAGCTTGGCGTTGAATGCCTTGGTCTTCGGGCTGTCAACGTTCATGTCGTCAACAACAACCAGACGCTCTTGGCGAACCAGCTCGGAAAAAATGGAGCGCATCGCTGCGCGGTACATTTTGCGGTTTACCTTCTGCTCAAAGCCGCGAGGCTTGGCTGCAAAGGTAACGCCACCGGAGCGCCAGATCGGACTACGGATAGTACCGGCACGGGCACGACCGGTGCCCTTCTGACGCCATGGCTTCTTACCGCCACCGCTTACTTCGGAACGCGTTTTCTGAGCCTTGGTACCCTGGCGGGCGCCTGCCATGTAGGCAGTCACTACCTGGTGAACCAGCGACTCGTTAAAATCTTTGGCGAATGCAGCGTCGGAAACAGAAATTCCCTTGCCGCTACCTGTAATAGTCAATTCCATCGCACCGCTCCTCAGGCTTTAACTGCAGGCTTGATGACAACATCGCCGCCAGTTGCGCCGGGAACGGCACCACTTACCAGCAGCAGGTTGCGCTCGGCGTCGACACGGACAATTTTCAGGTTCTGCACAGTTACCTGAGCATTACCCATCTGGCCCGCCATCTTTTTGCCCTTGAATACCTTGCCCGGAGTCTGGTTCTGACCAATGGAACCCGGAGCACGGTGAGACAGAGAGTTACCGTGAGTGGCATCCTGCATGGAGAAGTTCCAGCGCTTAACACCGCCCTGGAAGCCCTTACCCTTGGACTGGCCGATGGCATCTACCACCTGACCGTCTTCGAATACAGAAGCCGTAATCTCGCCACCGGCGGCCAGATCTTCACCTTCGCCATCGGCAAGACGGAATTCCCACATACCACGACCGGCTTCAACACCCGCCTTGGCAAAGTGGCCCGCTTCGCTCTTGGTAACACGAGAGGAACGACGAGTACCGACAGTCACCTGAACGGCGCGGTAGCCATCGCTTTCAAGAGTTTTCAGTTGGGTAATGCGGTTGGGCTCAACCTCAATTACCGTTACGGGCAGCGCCTGCCCATCTTCCGTAAAAATACGGGTCATACCGGCCTTACGACCGACAACACCAATTGCCATGTTTCACCTCTTAAGTGTACGGGGCTCTCACCCTCTATGGCCTTATGACAGTTACACAGACTAATACCGGGCGGTATTAGCCGAGGCTGATCTGAACGTCTACACCTGCTGCCAGGTCCAGTTTCATCAGAGCATCTACTGTCTTTTCCGTCGGCTCAACGATGTCGAGCAAACGCTTATGCGTACGAATTTCATACTGATCGCGCGCGTCCTTGTTGACGTGCGGAGAGATCAATACGGTGTACTTTTCCTTCCGCGTCGGCAGAGGGATAGGGCCACGCACCTGAGCGCCGGTCCGCTTGGCGGTATCGACGATCTCCTGCGTGGACTGGTCGATCAGGCGATAATCAAACGCCTTCAACCGGATTCGAATTTTTTGGCTTTGCATGATGCACCAAACTCCACTCGTAGCAGCTACTAGTTAGCCGACCTTCAAAAAAAGGAGCCGCATTGTATGCATAATACCCAACCCTGTCAACAGCAATACTGGTTGACCGGGTCAGGCTGGCTTTGCGGCTGAAACAGAAAAAGGGGCTGAAGAATCAGCCCCTTTTTTCCTGATCAAACGAGCAGATTACTCGATGATCTTGGAGACTACGCCGGCACCAACGGTACGGCCGCCTTCACGAATCGCGAAGCGCAGGCCATCTTCCATGGCGATCGGAGCAATCAGGGTAACACTCATCTTGACGTTGTCACC
>Ga0208316_1000315_pt1 | contig 46133 bp, 43 predicted proteins | sample MalvireepMed_231_FD_184240 | JGI IMG/M metagenome (GOLD analysis project Ga0208316, IMG submission 184240) | Marine viral communities from the Global Malaspina Expedition - Malaspina viral metaG DeepMed_231 (SPAdes) (version 2) | ecosystem: Environmental > Aquatic > Marine > Oceanic | place... | reverse complement strand
TTGCCAGCTCCCCGAACCTTATCGCAGGCTTCCACGTCTTTCATCGCCTCTGACTGCCAAGGCATCCACCGTATGCGCTTAGTTGCTTGACTATATAACCCCAAGACAACTGATCACGAATCCACACCCATCACCAGGCAAGCCTGATTCAGAGGTTTCTTCGAGACAGCCACTTGAAGCAATACAACAACCACTTCAACGACAACACCGGATAACGCTTGAAATCGTTATCACTCTGATCAATGAATTCCGGAGATAATGGAATTCATCAATCGTGTTCTATCTCGTCCAATTTGTTAAAGAGCAAATCTGACCCAGTGATCAGAAAGAAGGGCTTCGAACTTTTTCATCAAGTTGAAACACTTGTTTCTGCACACTGCTAACCGGAGTTAGTCAGTTATGTAAGCATCGATCGTTCAGGCTTTTGGTGGAGCCAGGCGGGATCGAACCGCCGACCTCCTGCGTGCAAGGCAGGCGCTCTCCCAGCTGAGCTATGGCCCCTCGATCTTCCACACAAGCCAGGTCGTTTAACCTTAGCTATAGAATTGTGTGGATCTAGGCGCTTGCAAGCGTAGCGTGCGAGTCGCACGTGAGCTTGGAAGCAACGACGAGCCACGCAATTCTGGTGGGTCTGGGTGGACTTGAACCACCGACCTCACCCTTATCAGGGGTGCGCTCTAACCACCTGAGCTACAGACCCAAAAACACGGGCCTGCAACGACCCATCTGCTCTCTTTATTCAGCTAACCAAGTAATTCGTGTGGACTCTGACCGAAGCGTTCGGCTTCGTTTAAGGAGGTGATCCAGCCGCAGGTTCCCCTACGGCTACCTTGTTACGACTTCACCCCAGTCATGAACCACACCGTGGTGATCGTCCTCCCGAAGGTTAGACTAACCACTTCTGGTGCAATCCACTCCCATGGTGTGACGGGCGGTGTGTACAAGGCCCGGGAACGTATTCACCGTGACATTCTGATTCACGATTACTAGCGATTCCGACTTCACGCAGTCGAGTTGCAGACTGCGATCCGGACTACGATGCGTTTTGTGAGATTGGCTCCCCCTCGCGGGTTTGCAGCCCTCTGTGCGCACCATTGTAGCACGTGTGTAGCCCTGGCCGTAAGGGCCATGATGACCTGACGTCATCCCCACCTTCCTCCGGTTTGTCACCGGCAGTCTCCCTAGAGTTCTCAGCCGAACTGCTAGCAACTAGGGATAGGGGTTGCGCTCGTTACGGGACTTAACCCAACATCTCACGACACGAGCTGACGACGGCCATGCAGCACCTGTGTCAGAGTTCCCGAAGGCACCAATCCATCTCTGGAAAGTTCTCTGCATGTCAAGGCCAGGTAAGGTTCTTCGCGTTGCGTCGAATTAAACCACATGCTCCACCGCTTGTGCGGGCCCCCGTCAATTCATTTGAGTTTTAACCTTGCGGCCGTACTCCCCAGGCGGTCTACTTAGTGCGTTAGCTGCGCCACTAAGACTTCAAGAGTCCCAACGGCTAGTAGACATCGTTTACGGCGTGGACTACCAGGGTATCTAATCCTGTTTGCTCCCCACGCTTTCGCACCTCAGTGTCAGTATTGGTCCAGGTAGCCGCCTTCGCCACTGGTGTTCCTTCCTATATCTACGCATTTCACCGCTACACAGGAAATTCCACTACCCTCTACCATACTCTAGCCTGACAGTTCGAAATGCCGTTCCCAGGTTAAGCCCGGGGCTTTCACATCTCGCTTATCAAACCACCTACGCGCGCTTTACGCCCAGTAATTCCGATTAACGCTTGCACCCTCCGTATTACCGCGGCTGCTGGCACGGAGTTAGCCGGTGCTTCTTCTGTGAGTAACGTCAAGCCCTACGAGTATTAGTCGCAGAGTTTTCCTCCTCACTGAAAGTGCTTTACAACCCGAAAGCCTTCTTCACACACGCGGCATGGCTGGATCAGGGTTGCCCCCATTGTCCAATATTCCCCACTGCTGCCTCCCGTAGGAGTTCGGGCCGTGTCTCAGTCCCGATGTGGCTGATCATCCTCTCAGACCAGCTACGGATCGTCGCCTTGGTAGGCCTTTACCCCACCAACTAGCTAATCCGACATAGGCACATCCAATAGCGCAAGGTCCGAAGATCCCCTGCTTTCCCCCGAAGGGCGTACGCGGTATTAATCCGGGTTTCCCCGGGCTATCCCCCACTACTGGGCAGTTTCCTATGCATTACTCACCCGTCCGCCGCTCGTCAGCATCTAGCAAGCTAGATCTGTTACCGCTCGACTTGCATGTGTTAAGCCTGCCGCCAGCGTTCAATCTGAGCCATGATCAAACTCTTCAGTTTAAATCATACAAGAATCCGAAGATTCTCTATTCTTGCTCAAGACAAAACTCAATTTCGACGAGTCACTGTCCTGATATTTCATATCCGAAATACCTCGGCCAGCGCCCACACGAATTACTTGGTCAACTTTTTAAAGAGCGTTTGAGCTGTTGCTCAATCAAGGCCGCGTATTCTACATCGTAGCGCCGCCTTGTCAACCGTTTATTTTCGATGTTTTCCGTCTCCGGAAAGCGCCGAAAAATGACCCGGCTTACTGCTTGTTTCGAGGCGCGCATTCTACAGTGAATCGCTTGCCTGTCAACTGCTTTCTGAAGAATTTTAAAACTCGTTTTCTTCAGTGCTTTCAAACAGTTATCTTTCGATTTCTGAGCCGCCTCAGCGGTGCTCCCCTCGAAAGAGATGCGCATTCTACAGACCTGCCCGAGGGTGTCAACGGCGATTCTGAAAAAAACTCAAAATCGCCCCAAATCGATCAGACAGTAATCAGAACCCGGGCGATCTTCTTCTTGCCAGCCTGGATTACGCAATCATCGCCTTCCACAAACATCCGATCGCCTTCGAATTTCTGACCATCGACAAATACCGCACCACGCCCCAGGACATCCCGGGCTGCCGCGCCGTTCTTGACCAAACCCGCCAGGCGAAGCACCGCCGCCATCGGAATCTCGGACTGACCCTCTAAAGGCACTTCGACAGTCGGCACATTGTCCGGGATCTCGCCGAGCGCCACTCGGTTACCGGCGGACTTGTGGGCAGTGCGAGCTGCCTCCTCATCGTGGAACCGGGCAATAATCTCTTCCGCCAGCAACTTCTTATAGTCCTGCGGGTTAGCACCATCGGCGACAGCCTTACGGAACTCCTCCACCTCTGCAAGCGGCCGGAAGCTCAACAGCTCGAAGTAACGCCATAGAAGATCATCCGGCATGGAAAGCAACTTGGTGTACATCTCACCTGGCGAGTCATTCACGCCCACATAATTGCCCAGAGACTTGGACATCTTCTGAACACCGTCGAGCCCCTCCAAAATCGGCATGGTAAGGATCACCTGGGGCGATTGACCGTAGTGCTTTTGGAGAATTCGCCCCATCAGAAGATTGAACTTCTGGTCGGTCCCGCCCAGCTCAACATCGGCCTCCATGGCGACAGAGTCATACCCCTGAACCAACGGGTAAAGGAACTCGTGAATCGCAATCGCCTGCTCGGCGCGGTAGCGCTTGGTGAAGTCATCCCGCTCCAGCATTCGCGCAACGGTGTATTGCCCGGCAAGCTTGATCATATCGGCGGCGCTCATCTTACTCATCCAGTCGGAATTGAACATGACGCGCGTTTTCGCGGGATCAAGAATCTTGAACACCTGCTCTTTATAGCTGACCGCGTTCTCGGCGACCTGCTGCTCTGTTAGAGGAGGACGCGTGGCGCTTTTCCCGGTGGGGTCACCGATCATTCCGGTGAAATCTCCAATCAGAAACATCACCTCGTGACCAAGATCCTGAAACTGCCGCAGCTTGTTAATAAGAACGGTGTGCCCAAGATGAAGGTCCGGCGCAGTGGGGTCGAAACCCGCCTTAATCCGCAGCGGACGACCTTCCTTCAATTTTTCGATGAGCTCATCTTCCGGAATGAGTTCGTCTACGCCTCGCTTGATTATCGCCAACGCTTCATCAATGGATGCCATGAACAACACGTCCCCGCTTTGATCTTGGAAAGATTCTGTCAGTTACAGAGTTCAACAAAAGAAATCTGTGAGTTACCTGTTCCCCTGCTACAGTATGCTGACCAGATTTTGGCCAACACCGACTTTGCAGGGCGGCGTATTATAACAACGCTGTCAAAAGAAATCCGGAGGATGGAGCAGCAACCGTAATGTTCCACGCTGTCCCGCATGCATTTTATACGGTAATCTGTTGGACTATACTTGAACAACAGCTTTAATTAGGTAGTACAAGCTGCCGTAATACCGATTAAAACGGGTGCGATACGTGCTGAAAATGTTTCCTAAAACTCACATTACCATTGCTGCCGCGGCTACCGTTGTTGTTACCGCTGCCATTCTCATGAGCCCCAGCAGCAACGTTGAAGCCAAACGGATGTCCTATGCCCTGGATCTGGAGCAAGGCACCGTTTCCGAAACCGGCGCAGCGCCTGAGCAAGCAATGCCGACAGAGGCTCCCGTTGCGGACACCCAGCCGAAAGCGCCTGAATCCGATGTCCTGACAGAGGCTACGCAGCAGGCAAGCGTTTCCGCTCCCGAGCAACCTGTCGCTCCGAAGTTGCCGGAAATTGAATGGCAAACCTTCGCGATCAAGTCTGGTGACACGCTGTCCTCCCTGTTCAAGAAAGCTGGCTTTAACGACGGCATCATGCTTTCGGTTATTCATGGCGACGGAGAGGCCGAAAAACTCCAGCGCCTGTACGCCGGCGAAACCATTCGTTTTGCGACAACCGAAGACGGTGGGCTTGCTGCCATCGACTTGCAGAGAAACCGCCTGGAAACCCTGAAGATTACCAAAGAAGGCGAAAGCTTTACCGGCGAAACCGAAGTTCGCAAACCGGAAGCGCGGCCAGCCTTTGCATCAGGCACCATTGACGGCTCCCTCTATCTGGCTGCGCGCGAAGCGGGCCTCAACGACAGCCTGACCATGGAGCTGGCAGGCATCTTCGGCTGGGATATCGACTTTGTCTACGACGTCCGGAAGGGCGACCAGTTCGAAGTGGTTTACGAAGAACTCTACCTAGACGGCGAAAAGTTCGACACCGGCCGGATCCTGTCTGCACGATTCGTTAACCGCGGCGAAGAAAACCTCGCACTGCTTTATACCGACAGCAATGGCGACAGCGATTACTACGCTCCCGATGGCAAAAGCATGCGCAAGGCATTCCTGCGAACCCCCATCAATGCCCGGATTTCTTCTCCGTTCAACCTTCAGCGCCGCCATCCCGTTCTGGACGTAGTACGTCCGCATGAAGGCACCGATTACGCAGCGCCTCCCGGAACTCCCATCAAGGCGGCAGGTTCCGGTCGGGTGAAATTCGCAGGCTGGAAAGGTGGTTACGGACGAACTGTCATCCTCCAGCACGGCGACAACATCACCACGCTGTATGCACACATGAGCCGCCTGGGTAAAGGCATCAAGAATGGCACCCGAGTCAAGCAGGGCCAAACCATCGGGCATGTTGGTTCATCGGGCATGGTAACCGGACCTCACCTGCACTATGAGTTCAGGCTGAACGGGTCGCCGCGCAACTCCCGCACGGTCAAGTTGCCGGACGCCAAGCCCATTCCGTCTTCCGAGATGGCCCGATTCAAGCAATTCACCGAACAGCGAATCGCGCAGTTTGACGTGTTCCGCGAGAGCTATCAGCAACTCGCACTGGCTTCAGACGACTGAGAAACAAATGGAAGCCTGGATTGGATTGATGTCAGGCACCAGCATGGATGGCATTGATGCCGTGCTGGTGTCTTTCAATCACAGCGCCGTAAAGATCCACGCATCGCACACGATCCCCTACCCCGATCAGATTCGCCACCGACTCATTGCCGCCAGCCAGAACCAGGCCGAACCCGACGAAATCGGCGAACTGGATACTCTGGTCGGTCATCTGTTTGCCCAGGCCGCGGACGCGGTCATCCAAAGATCGGGATTCGATCGGGCGAAGATTCGGGGCATTGGCAGCCATGGACAAACCATTCGACACCAGCCTTCTGGCACCGCACCTTTCTCCATACAGATCGGCAACCCTTGCGTGCTGTCCGAAGCCACCAACATCACAACAGTTGCGGACTTCCGACGACGGGACATGGCCGCCGGAGGCCAGGGCGCACCGCTGGTCCCGGCCTTCCACAAGGCCTTTTTCAGCTCAGATGAGGAGAACCGCTGCATTCTCAACCTCGGGGGAATCGCCAACATTACCTGGCTCCCCGCCAGTGACGAGATACCGGCAACCGGTTTTGACACGGGCCCTGCCAATGCGCTGATGGATGCCTGGTGCCTCGACCAGACCGGGCTGCCTTTCGACAGCGACGGTCATTGGGCCATGGAGGGTTCGATTAACCAGGAACTTCTTGATGACATGCTCTCCGATGCCTATTTCTCGAAGGCACCCCCGAAAAGCACGGGCAAAGAGCGGTTCAATCTTGATTGGGTGAAAACACTGGTAAGCCGCCACCGGGACATTCCAGCCGAAGATATTCAGAGGACCCTGCTCGAATTAACCGTCAAAAGCGTCGTGCAGCAACTGCCCGAGATTTCGGATCTCAGGATTTACGTGTGTGGTGGCGGGGCACGCAATCCGCTGCTGATGGAGGCGTTCGCCAAAGCACTTCCCGGCGTTTCGCTTTCACTCACAACGGAGCTGGGATTAGACCCTCAACTGGTGGAGCCTGTCGCCTTTGCCTGGCTGGCAAAGCAGGCGCTGGAAGGAAAGCCCGGCAACCTGCCGGACGTGACCGGAGCATCTGGCCCTCGTATTCTGGGTGCCATTTACCCGGCCTGAAAACCACTGCCAATCAGATGGAGAAGGAACTGCCACACCCGCAGGTGGAACTTGCATTGGGGTTCTGGACCACGAACTGTGAGCCCTGCAGGCCTTCCTGATAATCAATCGTAGCGCCCACCAGATACTGGTAACTCATCGGATCCACCAGAAGAGAAACGCCATCACGCTCGATCACGGTGTCCTCCTCATCCTGGCTTTCATCAAACGAGAAGCCGTACTGAAATCCGGAGCAGCCCCCGCCCGTCACAAAGACGCGGAGTTTGAGTTCGGGATTTTCTTCTTCCTCGATCAACTCACGTACTTTGGCAACGGCACTGTCACTGAAGAACAGCGGTGTAGCTATTTGTTGCTGAACTGCGCTCAAGTTCGCCTCCGGATTATCGTGAACAACTCAGGCGATTATGGTATTCCTGACTAAAACAATCAACTATTCGGACTTTCCACCATCCTCCGACACCTCGGACTCCGGAGTCTGATCACCGGCAGAAGCCTGTTTTTGAACGGATCCGGCAGCTTTTGCATCCTGGGAAAGCAGCCCGACAGGCTCCCGCTGGTGCACCAGATTGCCGTTTACCGAGGCACCCATCGCCATTTCGATCAGGTTGTAGTAAACGCTGCCATTAATAGAGGCTTTTTCCGCCAGTTCAAGATGTGCCGATGCGTAAACATCACCGTTCACAGTACCGTTAATAATGACGTGAGGCGCGTTGATATCGCCGGTTACTTCGCCAACTTCCGAGACCCTCAGTACCGCATCGGTGCCCTCATCGGCAACCACTTTACCGCGAATACGGCCATCCACGTGAAGCCCACCGCTGAAATGCACATCGCCTTCCACGGTCGTTCGTGAGGAAATCAGGGTATCAAAATGGCCGGTGGGCCGGCGCGGTTTCTGCTTTTTCTTGCCAAGCATGTCAGTTCTCCGTTAAATCGTCCCAGTTAAAGGTGCGCTCGGCTTGCGAGGATTTTCTTCCCTCCGCCTGGGCTACCACCTGGACCTCAAGCGGTTCGAATTCTTCCGGCAGTTTCAGGGAACCTTCGACATCCTGAAAATACCGGAAACGGAATTTCACACCGAGATCGGCTATATCCTCCGAAAGATCACGCAAGGCGATGACCTCTTTTTCCTCATCCCGCAAACCAATGACATTGACTGCCACCACACCGGAAATGTAGCTCTTGTTGTTGCCGACCTGGGTCAGCACCAACTTGAAGTCATAACTGTCCTGATTGCGAGCCCGAACCAGTGAAAAGCTGTCTACCTGAAGCCCCTTGCTGGTTTCCGACGGAGCCATGATGTTTTTATAGAAAGTCAGGTCCGATTGCAGTGACACAATGCGGGTTTCCAGATCCACAATGGTTTTTCGCGCCTGGTTCAGGGCCTGCTCGTCAATCGCCTGCCCACGCTCAAGGTTGATAAGCTGCTGCCGGGCCTTGCGATAATCATCCCGGAGCTTCTCGACCTCGTTTTCCAGCACCTGGTTCGACTCCTCGGCACTGGAAAAACGGAACCCGCCCTGGGCGAGCCCAGCGGCATACCCCACGACCGCAGCTACCACGGTAAAAACCAGAAGGATGGTGGTTCTGCGCAGGCGATAACCCGGTCGATGCCGGATGACCACATACTCTTCAGCCGGCTTTCGCTGTTCGCTCACAATCTTCCCTTGGGTATCAAGGCAAAAGCGCCGGGGCCTCAAGCCCCATGGTTTCTTTCAGGCCAAACATGATGTTCATATTCTGGACCGCCTGCCCGGCTGCACCTTTAACCAGGTTATCAATGACGGAAGAAACAATAACAACGTTGCTCTGTTCCTGCCTGTGCAGTGCCATGCGACACTGGTTCGCCCCACGCACGCTCCGGGTTTCCGGATGGCTGCCGAAAGGCATCACATCGACAAAAGGCTCGTCATCAAAACGCTGCTCGAACAGGGCCTGGAGCCGATCAAAGTCCGCCGGATTCTTCAGCTCGGCGTAGAGCGTCGCCTCGATGCCGCGGATCATCGGAATCAGGTGGGGCACGAACGTCACACCCACATCCCCGCCAGCAGCACCGCACAAACCCTGGCGGATTTCGGGCAGATGACGGTGCCCCGAGGCGCCGTAGGCCTTGAAGCTTTCACCGATCTCCCCGTGGAGCATGCCGATCTTGCCCTGCCTGCCCGCGCCGCTGGCGCCGGATTTGGCGTCGGCGATCAGGCGCTTTGGATCCACCAGTCCCTGCTCCAGCAACGGGAGGAATCCCAGCTGAACTGCAGTCGGATAGCAACCCGGATTAGCCACCAGTTGAGCAGTGCGGATTTCATCGCGCACCACTTCCGGCAAACCGTAAACCGCCTTCTCCGCCCATTCCGGGCTTTCATGGGCCATGCCATACCAGTTGGCCCAGACATCCAGATCCTTCAGACGAAAATCGGCGGACAGATCCACTACACGCACGCCGGCCGACATCAGTTCCGGAACCATTCTCATGGCCACACCATGAGGCGTGGCGAAGAAAACCAGATCGCAGTCTCCAAGCACGGCTACATCCGGCTCCGAAAACGCCAGGTCATAATGGCCGCGCAAATTGGGATACATGTCCGCTACCGGCATGCCCGCCTCAGACCGGGAGGTAATGCAACTGACCGAAACTTCAGGGTGAACCGCGAGGATTCTCAGCAGTTCCACACCGGTGTAGCCGGTGCCTCCAACGATGCCTACTCTAATCACCATTTTCTCCAGCGACGTCGTATCAGAATTAAGAGCTTTGACGCCGTAGTCTACCATGATAAACCAATGACTTATTGCAGCCCTCAGGGCGACCGTTACAATGTTGTCAGAATCTTTCTGACAGTCCACCCAAATCCACCGGAACGCTGGCCTCATGCAGAAAATCTGGCACCAGATTACCGAGCATCTGATTCCTGTTTTCCGGCGCCGACTGTCCGGTGTTGATGCATTGCCACAACTGGCCGTACTCGGCCTGTTATCCGGGTTGATTACCGGCGGCGTGATCCTGGTTTTTCGGCTGGCTATCGAATGGCCGCTTGAGCATTTCCTGCCCGGGAATGGCTCCGAATCCTTCGAACAACTGGACCTGATTACCCGCGGGCTCCTGCCTCTGGCTGGCGCCCTCGGTCTGGGGCTGCTGATGCATCGTCTGGCCACCCATGACCGCAAGGTCGGGATTGTGCATGTGATGGAACGCCTGAACTACCACCAGGGCTACATTTCCATGCGCAGCGCGATCGTGCAGTTCATCTCGGGCGTTGCCACCGTGGTCAGTGGTCAGTCGGCGGGTCGTGAGGGGCCTGCCGTGCACCTGGGAGCGGCTTTTTCCAGCCTGATGGGCCAGTGGATGCGGCTTCCGAACAACAGCATCCGGACACTGGTGGCCTGCGGTTGTGCGGCCGCCATTTCAGCCTCTTTCAACACGCCGATCTCCGGCGTCATCTTCGCCATGGAAGTGGTGATGATGGAATACACCATTGCGGGTTTTACACCGATTATCCTGGCCTCTGTCAGCGCTGCCATCGTTACTCAGGCGGTCTATGGCACAGAGCCGGCCTTTAACGTGCCGGCGCTGACCATGAACTCGCTAACGGAAATCCCCTGGATACTCGCCATAGCGGTGATTATCGGCATTTCGGCCGCGCTGTTTATCCAGCTGGTTGACACTATGGGCAAGCATCACCACCGCCCAGTGCTGTTGCGCATCACGTTTGCGGGTCTTCTGATGGTGCCATTTGCCATTTTTATTCCGGAAACCATGGGTATCGGTTACGACACCGTCAACGAAACCATTAACGGCGAACTCGGGTTCTGGCTCCTGCTCGGAGCCGGGGCCGCCAAACTGGTGATTACATCGCTCTCCATCGGGCTGGGCATGCCAAGTGGCGTGATCGGCCCCACCCTGTTTATGGGGGCAACCCTGGGCGGCGCCATGGGGCTGATTGGCGCCCAGATCATGCCGGAGCAGGCTTCCTCTGTTGGCTTCTACGCCATGCTCGGCATGGGAGCCATGATGGGCGCCGTACTGCAGGCGCCACTCGCCGCCCTGATGGCATTGATGGAGCTCACGCGTAACCCCAACATCATCCTCCCGGGCATGCTGATCATCACCACCTCGAGCCTGGTGACCAGCGAGGCGTTCGGAAAGAGGTCACTGTTCCTGACCATTCTCAAGAACCAGGGGCTTAGCTATCAGAATTCCCCGGTGATTCAGGCGCTGCGGCGGGTATCGGTTGGCGCAATCATGGATCGCAGTATATTGCGCACCGAACGGCACCTGACAGTAGAAGAAGCGCGGAAAGTACTGAAATCCGAGCCGAAGTGGCTGGTGGTTGAGGGCAGCAGCGGGCCGACCGCCCTGTTGCCGGCGGTGGATCTCGCCCGATATCTGGAGGACACCGAAAAGCTGGTGTCCGAGGAAGAGATCGAACCGCCCGAGTCCATTGACCTGATGGACATACCTGCGAACCGTCGCGACGTGGCCCCCGTGCAATATCAGGCCACCCTCGAGGAGGCATTAAACGAGTTCGATGCAACCAATGCCGAGGCCCTTTACGTACAACGTCACGTCGCGCCAATGATCCAGCGGGTATACGGCGTGGTGCTGAAAGCCGATATCGAGAGTTACTACCAATACCGACGGAGCTGACGAATGCTGTGGGTGAAAGCCTTCCATATTATTTCACTAGTGTGCTGGTTCGCCGGCATTTTCTATCTGCCCAGACTGTTCGTCTACCACGCGGCCTGCGAGGACGAGCCCGGTCGTGAGCGCTTCAAGATCATGGAACGCAAGCTTTACCGGGGCATTACCACCCCTTCAATGGTCGCCACCGTCGTCTTCGGTGTCTGGCTGATCAGTTACAATGCCTCCGGCTATTTCAGCCAGGGCTGGATGCATGCCAAGCTGTTTCTGGTGGCCATTCTGATCGTTTACCATTTCTATTGCGGGCACCTTGTAAAGGTCTTCCGGGACGACCAGAACACTAGAAGCCACGTGTTCTACCGATGGTTCAACGAACTGCCGGTGCTGATTCTTCTGGCCGTTGTTATCCTGGCTGTTGTCAAACCGTTTTGAGGAGCTGAGTCATCAAACGCTACACCCGACCACAGGTTCTGATTCTTTCCGGCCTTGATCCGTCCGGCGGCGCGGGCATTCAGGCCGACATCCAGGCCGTCACCTCCCTTGGCTGCCATCCCTTGCCGGTTCTTACCTGCCTCACCGTGCAGGACACCCGTAACGTGTATGGCGCCGAGCCCGTATCGGCAGACCTGATCCGAAAACAACTCCAGTGTCTCGCCGATGATTCCCCGATTCATGCCATCAAAACCGGTGCCCTGGGCAATGCTGCGTTGGTGGATGTGCTCGTGGATTTCATCCGTGAACATCCGGGCATTCCCGTGATTACCGACCCGGTGATCAAAGCCGCAGGGGGCGGTGATCTAGCCGACGACGAACTGGTCAGCGCGATGAAGGAGAAGCTCTTTCCCGTGGCCGAAATGATCACGCCCAATGGCGTCGAACTGGCCATGCTCGGCAACAGTGAAGACGCCGATCAGGCCGCCGACAATCTGCTGAAGGGCGGCTGCGAATCCGTGCTGGCCACTGGTGGACACGGCACCGGCATTCACATTATCAACACGCTCTATAACCACGCCCCGGAGCCCATGCGCTGGGAAATTGAACGAATCGGTGGTGAGTACCATGGCACCGGCTGCACCCTGGCAGCGGCCATTTCTGCCGGCAGAGCCTCCGGGCTGTCGCCCCGAGCCGCCATTTCCCAGGCCCAGAACTACGTTCATCGCGCCATACTCCACGCTCTGGAAGTCGGTAAAGGCCAGCCGGTGCCGGATCGAGGTATTCTGTGGGAGCGATGAGTAAAGGGCTGCGCCCGGGGCTCTACGCCATTACCGACAGCGTACTGACACCACCCGAAACACTGATCGAATCGGTTGAGGCTGCGCTTCGGGGCGGCGCGGTCATGGTACAATATCGCGAAAAGAGCGCGCCGATGGCTGAACGGATTTCCCAGGCGGTCAGTTTGCAGGCTGTATGCCGAAATGCGGGCGTTCCGTTGCTGATCAACGACGATCCTGATCTCGCGAAACGGGTCGGGGCTGCCGGGGTACACATGGGTCAGACGGACGGCTCAGTGGCAGCGGCCCGCCGCCTTCTCGGTGATGAGGCCATAATCGGCATAACCTGTCACGCCGATCTCGCACTTGCACAGGCTGCTCTGGGGGCGGGCGCGGACTATCTGGCGTTCGGGCGATTTTATACGTCGTCGACCAAACCCGGCGCCCCGGCAGCGCCTCCCGGTGTGCTGACCGACGCGAAGCGTTTCGGCCTCCCGATCACCGCCATCGGCGGGGTAACCACAGACAACGGCGAACCTCTTATCCGTGCCGGGGCCGACATGCTCGCCGTGGTAGGCGGCCTTTTTGGCGGCGACACACATGACATTGAGATGCGAGCCAAAGCGTTCGAGCGCCTGTTCGCAAGCCATCATCCACTTTTTTCACTTCCGGAATAACAGGAGCCCAGATCCATGACGCACTCCGAAACCCTGTTCGAGCAGGCCCAGAAATACATCCCCGGTGGCGTGAATTCTCCGGTCCGGGCCTTTCGAGGCGTTGGCGGCACGCCGATTTTCTTCAAGCACGCCCAGGGCGCCTATCTTTACGACGAAGACGATCAGCGCTACATCGATTACATCGGCTCCTGGGGCCCCATGATTCTTGGCCACGGTGACCAACGCATCAAAGACGCCCTGCATGCGCAGGTTGATCTGGGCGTTGGCTATGGTGCGCCGACCGCCCTCGAAACCGAGATGGCCAAGAAAGTGTGCGAACTGGTGCCATCCATCGAACTGGTCCGCATGGTGAATTCGGGTACCGAGGCCACCATGAGCACTGTCCGCCTGGCGAGGGGCTACACCGGTCGCGACAAGATCGTGAAGTTCGAGGGCTGCTACCACGGCCACGTGGATTCACTGCTGGTCAAAGCAGGCTCCGGCGCCCTCACCCTGGGCGTGCCGAATTCCCCGGGCATCCCCGCCAGCCTGGCTGAGCACACCATCACGCTGACCTACAACGACATGGACAGCGTTCGCGAATGCTTCCGGGAGATGGGCGACCAGATCGCCGCGATTATCGTAGAGCCGGTCGCTGGCAATATGAACTGCATTCCACCGGTCCCAGGCTTCCTGGAGGGGTTGCGGGAAGTGTGCGACGAGCACGGCACCGTGCTGATCTTCGACGAAGTAATGACCGGGTTCCGGGTTTCCCTTGGCGGCGCGCAGGGGCTGTATGGCGTAACCCCGGACCTCACCGCACTGGGCAAGGTGATTGGTGGCGGACTTCCGGTCGGCGCCTTTGGCGGCAAACGGGAAATCATGGAACACATCTCACCATTGGGACCGGTTTACCAGGCAGGCACCCTGAGCGGTAACCCCCTGGCCATGTGCGCCGGCCTGACGACACTGAACGCAATCTCCGAGCCCGGTTTCCACAACCGGCTGACCGAGAAAACCAATGCCGTTCGCGACGGCCTGAAAGAAGCCGCTGACGCCACTGGCATCCCTTTGACGGTCCAGAGTGCCGGGGCCATGTTCGGATTCTTCTTTACCGAGGAAAGCTCTGTTACCCGCTTTGACCAGGTGATGGGCTGTGATGTCGAACGGTTCAAGAAGTTCTTCCAGGGCATGCTTAAAGAAGGCGTATACCTGGCACCATCCGCCTTTGAGGCTGGCTTTACGACAGCGGCACTGTCCGAACAGGACATCGCCGATACGGTAGCGGCGGCCAAAAAGGTCATGGCCACGCTCTGATACTTCCGCTGTCCCCATCGCTGCCCCGCAGAACATGTCCTGCGGGGCCACCGATGTGATGGGCATCACAGTTCCACGGCGAATACCCCTGCCTGGCCTCTTGTGCCGTTGACTTACCATCCAGCCTGATCAAATGTTGATCTAATCTCTACCGAGATGCTCTGACGGCACCAATCTAACAAACACAAAAATCAAGTCAGCGCACGGAAGCACTCGGTCTGCCTACAGGCAGATGCAGTACGAGCAGGAAGTCTCTGGAGCAACCCGTTAGGTTGAGCCGCAGTTTGAATAACAAACACAACATCAAACTGTAGGAACGACAATGAAACTCTGGATCCAAGCACTGGCCCTGGCCCTCACTGTGGCCTGGTCCGCCCCCTCTGCCGCCTGGTGGTGGGACTCTACCCCTTCAAACTACACCGATACCCGTTACCCGGTTGTGCTGGTGCACGGCATGTTCGGCTTTGACTCCATTGCCGGCGTGGATTACTGGTACGCGGTCGCGGAGGATCTCCGCAAATACGGCGCTGATGTCTACACCACCCAGGTTCCGGCCCTGGACAGCACCATCGCTCGCGGTGAAGCCCTGCTGCCGCAGGTACAGGCCATCGCCGCGGTGCATGGCAAGGTCAATCTGATTGGCCACAGCCATGGTGGCCCCACGGCCCGTTACATTGCCAGGGTACGGCCGGATCTGGTCGCCTCGGTAACGTCTGTTGGCTCGCCCCATAAAGGCTCGCCGGTCGCCGACCTTATCTATGGTTCCCCTGCCGAAAGCCTGGCAGCCAGTCTGGGTAATGCACTGGGCGGGCTGATCGACCTGCTGTCCGGTGGCGGTTACAACCAGGACCTGCGGTCCAGCCTGCAGTCCCTTACCACCCAGGGCAGCGCCGAGTTCAACAATTTTGCCCCTGCCGGCATTCCAACCACCGCCTGCGGTGAAGGTGCCTACTCGGCAAATGGTGTCCGCTTCTACTCCTGGGGTGGCACCGGGGTTCTGACCAACGTACTGGATCCGTCCGACGCGCTTCTCGGCACCACCAGCCTCGCCTTCGACTTCAGCCAGAACGACGGCCTGGTTGGCCGCTGCAGCAGCCGGTTTGGCAAAGTGATCCGGGATAATTACTTCATGAACCATCTGGACGAAGTGAATCAGGCCCTGGGTCTGCACAGCCTGTTCGAGACAGACCCGAAAGCGGTTTTCAAGCAACACGCCAACCGCCTGAGGAACGCCGGACTGTAATGGGTAGCCCGCCTTCTGGCTTTGCGTTGCAGAGCTAGAAGGCCCCTTCCAGGGTCAACATCAGCGTCTGGCGCTGATACTCATACTGCGACAGACTGCTTCTGTTGTCCCGAACCAGCCACTCCCCCCGGACCAGCCAAAGGCTGTCCAGAGACTTTTCCGCCAGCAATCCGATCTCCAGACGGTTATCTGTTCTGCGACCGCTCTCGCCTTCCCCGGACACCACTTGATGGGCGTCCCGGTATCGACTGTGGCGAACAGAGCCCATCGTTCCGAATACGATATCTGGCCGCCAGCGGTAGCGACCGGCAAACTCCAGTGTGTGGTGGGTAGGTGAGACACTGATAAACTCACTGGTTGTTTGCAGATCCCGCCGGTCATTGATTTCCAGTGAGTAGTCGCCGTCCAATCGCCAGGGTCCCAGGTACTTCCGCGCATGAACGCGTGCCCGATACCACTGTCCGTCATAGGCCTCGAAGCCTGAACCACCATTCACGGTAGCCGCCGCCAGGGCAACTCCACACTGATCCGGGGCTACGGGTAGCGAACACTCACGCCAACGATAAAACCCCTCGATGCCGTATCGGGTCTCAAGGGATTCGCTGCCAAACCAGGACTTCACCAACGACACCAGAGCGCCGCGCTCAACTGCAGCGAGGGTCTCAGACCAGGCCAGTCGTCCCTGCAACACCTGAGTGTCGTATTCTTCATCGGACGTATGTTCCCGGGAGTAGGCGGCAGCATCGAGGGCAAGCCGTGAGCGGGTGCCGACTGGCCGCTCGTAGGTTCCGGCAGCCAGCGCCTCGAGGAACACCCCACCTTCACTCGACGCCGTATCCTCGGGCAGGCCGGCAATATTGGAATCGTAACCGCCCGAGATACCCAGATAGCCGCGAATGGAGGGCTGACCGGCCGACGACGGAACTCCGCCGGCCAGTCTATTCAGTTGCGCCCGAGCCAGTGTCCGAATCTTATCCGGAGCGCTCTCGGCCGAGGCCTGCTCGAACCAGCGACGGGCTTCGGCAGACTCCTCCGTGGCAAGCGCGACCAGACCGAGGTTATAACGCGCGAGGGCGCCATTGGAGCCGTCGAGCAAGGAACGGAAGGCAGATTCAGCGGCGCCATAATCGCCCAGCTGGTAGCAGACAACACCGAGGTTATAGAAAAGCGAGGGAGATCTCAGGCCAGCATCAACGGCCCTCTGGAAGCGCTGTTTCGCGGCGTTCAGGTCTCCTGCTTCAAAGGCTTCAACGCCGGCACGGAAATCCTCCATGCCGGCTTCCGTTTCAGCCGCCTGAAGAATCATCGTGGGCATTAACAACAGGATCAGGGACAGGGCGCGCCAAAATACCAGCAAACAGGTTTCTCCGGATTAATCCACGCGGGGCAGGTCCGGTTATGTATCCGGTTTCAGCGATCCAGCCCTGGTGCATCCGGCAGCTCTGGGCGTTCCGGCCGCTCCGGTAACTCAGGCTTACCCTTGATCAGCTCCCGGGATTGCCTGGCTTTTTCGGACATGGACTCACCAAACTCGCGCCCCCTTTCTCGGGCTTCACTCGCCGTATCCAGCCCTCGAGAGCCAGACTCACCCGGATTCTCGGGTTTTTCGATAGCGCGGGGCAACTCGATTTCCCGCACGACCGAATCGGTGAGTTCTGCGTCGTCAGTCACCATTCGCATGGTAACATCCAGATCATCATTAGCCAGTGTTGTTGCAGGGACCCAAAACCCCAACATCAGCAATCCGACCAGCCTGGCACTCAATAAGAACCTGCAACCTGTCATGATTCGGGATCCTCGACCGGGCGTTGTGGATATTCGGGAATCGGGGCCCGAAAGGTTTTCTGGCGATCTCCGGTGTCCAGTCGGGCCACCAACTCACCGGCACCGGGAAAGAGGAGCTTCAGGGGCAGCGACAGGACGTTCTCCCCAGCGTTCAGGCTCACCTGCCAGCTAAGCTCCCGATGCCCCGGCCAGGAAGCCAGTTCCACATTCGGTGGCAGCTCCAAGGTAAGCGTAACGTTTTCCAGAGCCTCACCCGAACGGAAGGCAAGGCGCACGGTTTTCTCAACAGGTTCGGCAATCCCGTTTGCCGACTCTTCAGCGGCACTGTCCGAGGACGCCGAGGACGCGACAACAGGCTGGGCGCTATCAGTCACATCATCGGGCTGGAACAGAAAGCCCAGGCCGATACCCAGGGCAAGAGCCGCCGCAATGGCGCCACCCAGTGCCCCGTGACTCCATCCGGACTCCGGTCTGGCTTCGCCTCGGGCAGAGGACAAAACACGGCTGTGAAAATCAGGGGAAGGCCCAGGGACTCTGAATTGCTCCTGCAACGCCCGGTTCAGAGACCGCTCCGAGGCAAGCCTCTCTCTGCACGACGTGCAGGCAGCAACGTGCTTCTGCACCCGGTCACGGGCGGGGGCGGAAAGCTCGTTGTTGATGTAGGCGGGCAGATCCACCCGGATTTCATTGCAGGACATTGTCTTCACCTCACTCCCCCACACGTCCGGCCGGCTCGGTTGGTTCCAGCTCCCGCTGCAATTTCTTTCGCAGGGCGGCCCGACACCTGTGCAATCGCGATTTCACGGTTCCCAACGGGATGTCCAGCACCTCCGCGATGTCTTCCTGGCGCCAGCCGTCCACATCATGAAGCAACAAAAGAGTTCGCTGATCGGGCGTCAGAGTCATCATGACCCGATCCAACGCCGGCCCAAGGCGCGACTGCTCCAGCTGCAGGTCCGGGCCAACACTGTCGGATTCGAGGCTGTCCAGCCAATCGGCCTGGCTTTCACTGCCGACCAGCTCCGTCAACGGGCGGTCACTCTGTCGGTTCTTACGCCGCACCTGATCAATAAACTGCCTGTAGAGCACCCGATTCAGCCAGGGCCTCAGCTGGTCAACGCTTTCCAGCTCATCAAGCTTTGGGAATAGCTTGACCACGACATCCTGAACCAGATCCTCAGCATCCTGTTGCTGCCCCGCCAGACGGTAAGCAAACCGGTACATCGCATCCAGATGGGGCCGCACCAGAGCGTCAAAACGCCGGGACTTCGAGGGCTTGAAAGGAAAAATTGCCAAAGCCGTTGTTTACCTGCGTGGGTTCATGCCAGCGGCGAAGTCTATCTCAAGTCGCCGGGCCGATGCATTGGCCGCGTTCCCGATCTGACGATTCAACGGTTGCCCAGACATTAGGGAACGTTAACAAAATTTCCGGAACTCTGCCCTCTACCGCAGCGTGAGGGTGGAGTCAGGTAGCGATGTTGCTTCGCTATGAGTCCAGCAAATAAACCTTGGAGGTTTATATGAAACGTTCGATCCGCATTTTCACCATTTCGGCCCTGGCTGCAGGTATTGCCGCCTGTGGCGGCAGCGGTGACGGAAGCAGCACTGCTTCTACCGGCACGGTTAACGTAGGATTAACCGACGCGCCTGTAGATAACGCCCAAGAAGTCAACATAGAAGTCGAGGCATTGGTACTGCAACACACCAATGGTGACCGGAAACGTTTTGATTTCGACATGGCGGAACCAGTAAACCTACTTACATTGACCGGCGGAACCGTGATGTCCCTCTTGGCAGATGAAGAGGTTACTGCCGGCGATTATTCCTGGATGCGCTTGGAACTAGGCGATGGCAACACGATTGTTATCGATGGTGGCGTATTCGATCTGACAACTCCTTCAGCCCGAGGCGTTCAAACCAGCGGATTCATTGTGCCTGCAGGCGGCGAAATTAATCTGACCATCGACTTTGATGTGAGAAAATCGATCGTAAATCCTCAGAACGATCCTGACGTTTACCGATTAAAACCGGTTATTCGGCTGGTCGACAATTCGGAGGTAGGTACCATTGCGGGAACAGTTGCTACAGAAGTCATCAGCAATCTTTGCAGTGATGCGAGCGTCAGCTCACCGGAAACGTATAACGGCAGCGTGTATATTCATGAAGGCTTCGATGTTGAACCAGATGATATCGGTAGTGATCAAGAGCCTCTTGTTGCCGTTCCGGTAAATTACGATGGCGATCAGTTCGCTTTCACTGCAGCATTTATACCCGAGGGCAATTACACGGTCTCATACACCTGCGATAATGATGAGATCGAAACTGCAGAAGGTGAACCCTCCGATGATGAACTCAGCTTCATCACCGGCGACAGCCAGGTTGAGGTAGTTAGCGGCGAGACCTCCACAGTCGATTTCGAAGCCTCAGCTCCGGAATGACCACAAAAAAGAGGGGCATAAGCCCCTCTTTTTTGTTTACAACATATTTATAGCGCTGCGGCCCTTTCCTCCGCCTGATCCGCACCCGCCACATTACCTCGAGCCCGGCGAATATCCGCCAGCAACAGCCAGCCGGCTCTCTGCAGCCGAATATCACTTCCCGCCAGGGACAACCCCTTCAGGGTGAACTGCTCCGCTGAGCCCAACTTATTACCCGCCACATAGGCCTCGGACAACTTGAAATACACCTCCGCAGATCGGGGGGCGATCCGCTGTGCGCGCTCGAGGCGTGCGATAGCGCCAGAGATGTTACCTTGGGCCAACAGCTGATCGGCCTCACGTACCAGGCTGAGCGCCGCCGGTGAGAGCCCATCCCCGGTTTCCCGATAGCTAGGGGAGCTGGACCGGGCCGGTTCCCGGGTTTCCGGAGCCACCTCTGGCTGTTCGCTCTTGCGCCACACGGGGGCTTCGCTTTCTTCGCTATCAGTACTGGTTCTGGGTGGTTCCGGCGCCTTGGCCGGCTCACTGCCGATCGGCACGTAGATTCCGCCTCCTGGCCCGGAAGCACAACCGGCCACGGACAGCAGCGTGGCGATCAGGGCAGTCCTTAACGAAAGTCGGTCAATCATTGAAACAGTCCTTCAAACCAACCCCGGATTCGACGTTCCAGAGTTCCGGAGCATGAAATTGTCTGCGTGGGTTCACTACCAGCAATGTAGGGCAGCAGACGGGCATTGTCGCAGTATTCGTCTGTGAGTGCCTGCTGCTCCGAATTCACCCAGTGATAACTGACCCCGTCGGGTACCACCGGCGAGAAGCCGTGCTGGGGAACCTGCGCCATAAACCTCGACCACACCGGCAGAGCGCCACTGGCCCCGGTCAGTGAAGTTGGCCCGTTATCATCCCGCCCAACCCAGGCCACCGCAAGCAGGTCGCCACTGAACCCGGCAAACCAGGAGTCCCGACCATCATCGGTGGTGCCGGTCTTGCCGGCAAGACTGAGCTCTTCAGGCACCGTGTAATAGGCAGAGCGTCCTGTCCCCTCCTGCATGGTTTCCTGCATGGCGTATTGCACCAGGTGCACGGCGGCGGGATCGGCCACTTGCTCAACTTCAAGACTGTAACGGGATAGCGCCTCACCGCCGGCGTCCGTGACTTCACGGATCGTGCGCAGCGGCGTATTGAAGCCGGATGTCGCCAGCCCCTGGTAGATCTGCGCCACGGTCACCGGGCTCATGGAAACCGAGCCCAGAAGCATCGACGGGTAACGGGAAATCGGGGTATCGACTCCGAACGCTGTCAGCGTCTCCTGCACCCGATCCACTCCGATATCCAGCCCGACACGCACGGCAGGCAGGTTGTAAGAGTGGGACAGGGCCTTGTGCAGGGGTACTTCGCCCCGCTCCTCGCCATCGTAGTTCTTGGGCTGCCAGCGTTTGCCATCGTCGAATTCCAGGGTAAAGCTCTTATCCAGCACCGGTGTGGTCAGGGTATACCTCTCCGGCTCCTGCAACGCCGACAGATAGATAAACGGCTTGATCAACGACCCGATGGGACGGTTGGCATCCAGTGCCCGGTTGAACCCGGCAAATTGCGGATCGCGGCCACCCACAAGTGCCAGCACTTCCCCGGAATCCTTCGCCGTTACCACCAGAGTCGCTTCCAGCGCCTCGGCATTCTGCCCGCCGCCCAGCCTCGGGAGGGTATAGGTTACCGCATACTCTGCCGCGTACTGGATCGCCGGGTTCAGGGTCGTGAAAATCCGCAAACCTTCACTGCGCAGATCCTCTTCCTTGTAATCGCGGGCAAGGTGTCGCCGGACCAGATCGATATAGGCCGGGTACCGATTTTCCGAATACGACGGGCGCTCACTGACGCCCAGCGGCAATCCACGAGCCCTGGACGCGCGCCCCGGCTCAATGAGGCCGGCCTGTTCCATTTCAGAAATCACCAGATTCCGCCGCTCGGTTGCGCGCTCCGGGTGGCGGCGCGGATTGTAGTAACTGGGGCCTTTGACCATGCCCACCAGCAACGCAATCTGATGCACATCCAGATCCTTGAGGGATTCGCCAAAATAGAACTGGCTGGCAAGACCGAAACCATGAATGCTGCGCGTACCGGCTTGTCCGAGGTAGACCTCGTTCAGATAGGTTTCGAGGATATCGTCTTTTTCATAGTGCAACTCCAGGAGCACCGACATCAGCGCTTCGTTGGCCTTTCTCACCAGCGTCTGCTCTCGAGTCAGAAAGAAGTTTTTCACCAATTGCTGGGTCAGCGTGCTGCCACCCTGAACGATGCGCCCGGCCTGGATGTTGGCAAGCATGGCCCGGCCAATAGAAAGTGGCGCGATGCCGAAATGGTCGTAGAAATTACGATCCTCCACCGCCATCAGAGTGGTGGGCAACAGGGCCGGCACTTCATCCAGCTGAACCAGCACCCGGTCCTCCTTGTGCGCCGGGTAGATGCCGCCAATTTGCGCCGGCTCAAGCCGCACAATCGGGGCATTATCGCCTTCAATCACCGAAAAGCCCTGAACCCGATCGCCAGATATCATCAGTGAGATCCTGCGACTGGGTTCATCGCCGTCCGGGAAGGAAAAGCCCCGCGTACTGATCACAAAGCGATTGCCCGTGCGCTGGTAACTGCCGGATTTCCTGCCGTCACCCTTACGGAAACCGGAGAGGCTCAGTTCCCTCTCCAGGGCGCCGGCACTGACGCTGGCGCCATCGAAAAGCTCCAGAGGGCGCGCGTAAACCCGGGACGGAACCTCGAAACGCCGGCCCTCGAAACGGGAGGTCACCACGGCATCGAGGTAAACCATCCAACCAGCCAGCAAAACGAGACCGATGGCACATAACCGGAACATAAAACGCCAGAACCACGGCCGGCGACCGTTGTTGGAGGAACGTCTGGAGGGCTTTCGCCTGGGGCTGGAAGATGCTTTGGATTTTTTCATGCCGCGATTATAACGAAGGGAGCGGTGAGGAAGGCAGGCCATCCGTGTGTTATTTCTGTAATCTGCCCGTTATGATAGAGCAAGAAAAATCAATAGGTTCAGGGAACGCGAGGAGAGCACGGTGAGTGAGACATCCCCAGGCAAGCTGATTCTGGCCATGCAGAATCCAGACCTGTACGACCATCCTGTCGATGGTTTCCAGGTTATCGAAACTCACATCTCACAGGTGATCCTGACCGGTGACTACGCCTACAAGATCAAGAAGCCCATGGATTTCGGCTTCCTGAACTTCTCCACCCTCGATCGCCGAAAGCATTTCTGCGAGGAGGAGCTCAGGCTCAATCGACGCCTGGCGGAAAAACTGTATCTGGAGGTGGTGCCTATCACCGGGACGCCGGAAGCCCCTATTCTGGATGGCGAGGGCGAGGCTTTCGAATACGCCATCAAGATGCGCCAGTTCGGCCAGGATCAGCTTTTCGATCGCCTGCAGGAACAGGGGGAGCTGGCACCCGAGCTGTTGACCGATCTTGCCCGGCAGGTCGCCGCCTTCCACGATCAGTTACCGGCCGTGCCGGACGAAAAACCGCTTGGCACCCCGGAAGCCGTGTTTGCCGCCATGCAGGAGAACTTCGACCAGATCCGTCCGATGATTGACGATTCGGATCTGCTTATGCAGCTGGACAACCTCCAGGCCTGGACCGAATCCACCTTCGAGCGCCACCGGGAGCTGATTGCCCTTCGCCGCGCCAGCGGTATGGTCCGGGAGTGCCACGGCGACCTGCATCTGGCGAACATCACCCGCTTCGAGGGCGAGGTCACCGTTTTCGACTGCATCGAATTCAACGAGCCCTTCCGATGGATCGACGTGATCAACGATCTCGCGTTCCTGTTGATGGATCTGGAGTCCCGTGGGGAAAGCGCCCTTGCCAATCAGGTGCTCAATACGTACCTGGAATACCGCGACGACTTCGAAGCCCTGCCCTTGTTGCCGCTTTATAAGGCATACCGGGCTATGGTGCGCGCCAAGATAGCCCTGTTTACCATGGGGAACCCGGGGCTCACCGATGCTGAAAAAGCCGACCTGATGCAGCGCTATCGAGCCTACGCCCAGCTGGCCGAGGATTACGGCACTATTCCGAATCACTATCTGCTGGCAACCACCGGGCTGTCCGCCAGCGGCAAGACCTGCGTCAGCGCCGCCATGGCCAATGAACTGGGGCTGATACGCCTGCGCTCCGATGTCGAGCGCAAGCGCCTGCACGGACTGGCCCCACTCGACAGCTCCCGCTCACCGACCGGCGGCAATCTTTACACCGAGGAAGCGACAGAGAAAACCTATCAGCGGCTGGCGGAGCTTGCCAGTCACGTTCTGGCAGCCGGTTTCCCGGTGATTGTGGACGCCGCCAGCCTGAAACAGAAAGAGCGGGCCCTGCTGGCATCGATAGCCGAAGATCAGGGTGTGCCCTTTGCCCTGATCCATTGCGAGGCGCCGGAAGATCTGCGCCGGGAGTGGATCCGCAATCGCAAGGGCGATGCCTCCGAGGCAACCGAGGAATTGCTGGACGCCCAGCAAACCTGGTTTGAACCGTTAACCGCGGAGGAGAAGAGCCACACCATCCACCTTCACACTGACCAGGAGCATGTGGCAGAGGCGGTGGCCGACCGGATCCGCCAACATCTGGGTATCCCCGGCGGCAAGGCCGACTAAGAACAACAACTGGCTCCCACTGGCGAGCGCGAGGTTCGATATGGACGATAAAAGCGAACACGAAGTACATCAGATCAGCCACCCGCTCTACGATATTCTTCGTAGCGAGGACATGCAGGCGTTCAATGCTGAAAAGGCAAAGCTTGCAGAGTTACCCAGTTTCGCCCATGGCGATTTCCGGGGTCTGGATCTCAGGGGAATGGATGCCAAGGGGCTGGATTTCCGCCACGCCTACTTCCGGGGCGCCGACCTGCGAGGTGTCGACTTCTCGAAATCCCGAATGGAAGGCTCCAGTATTGCCAGCGCCAAGATTTCCGGCTGCTATTTTCCGCATCGCCTGGACGCCGATGAGATCGTCATGTCCCTGAATCACGGGACCCGCATGCGATACACGATCTTGCCGAAATGAGCAGCGTCCCGCATACCTGGCAGCCCGTCTGTCCGGCCTCCGAGCTGACACCGGGCCAATTCGTGGAATTCCGGCTCCGGGAAAAGGCCCGGGAGCCGGCAGGCATGCCGCTGACCGGGTTCCTGTTTCTGGACGGTGGCACGCCCCGCGCCTACCTGAACATCTGCCCGCATCTGGGCGTTGAACTGAACTGGATGCCCGGCCGGTTCATGGATTCCGACAACCTGTTTATCCAGTGTTCCACCCACGGCGCCCTGTTCAAGCCCTCAGACGGCGAATGCATTGCCGGGCCCTGCCAGGGCGATGCGCTCACCCAGCTGGACCTGCGGGAGCGGGACGGCCAGATTGAGGTCAGACTTCCAGAATAACGGGCACCGATTCGGTCAGGGTCAACACACCTGTTGGCGTGCCGTCGCTCTCGCTCAGATCGGCACGATAGGCGATCACTTCCACGCCAGAATCGCAGGCCTCCCGCAGTAACTCACCGTATTTTCGATCAATATGGTCCGCCGGGCGAACGGTTTGAATACCGGTGTGATTCACCACGAAAAACAGCACCGCGCGATCGCCCTGCTCAACCTGGGCAATCAGCTCCCGCAGATGCTTCTGGCCGCGCTCGGTCACCGCATCGGGGAAAAAACCCTGAGCATCTTCCGCCAGCGTGACATTCTTGACCTCCACCCAGGCATCGGCCGCGGTGTCATGGCCGGAAAGCAGCAGGTCGATCCGGCTCTTCTCCGAACCGTACTTAACCTCGGCGCGGCACTCGGAATAGCCGGCCAGCTCCACCACGGTGCCGGCCTGCACGGCCGCCCGGGCCTGGCTGTTCGGCCGGGCGGTGTTCACGCAGGCCAGTTGCCCGGGCGAGGTTTCCACCAACTCCCAGGTGTACTGGAGTTTGCGCTTGGGGTTATCGCTATGGCTAAGCCAGACTCGCGCGTCCTCCGGCTGACAGCCCAGCATGGAGCCGGTGTTCGGACAATGGGCCGTAATTTCTGAACCATCCGGCAGACGCACGTCTGCCAGAAAGCGTTTGTAGCGGCGGATAAGCCGGCCTTCAACCAGCGGTTCTGGAAACTTCATGTGATCTCCGTACAAAAGTCGATGTCACAAGGCTGGCACCCCCGTGACTAATCTGCTATTTTCCGCAAATTCCCGTTTCAGGACGAATGCTTCATCCAGGGTACAACCGCGCAGCCACGGGGGCTCACGCGGAGGGAAGCAAACCGTTCTTGTGAAGTACAAACAAGAGGCCGGGTTCAATGGCAACTACTGCAGAACAACCACGCGAACGTTTTACCAACTTCACCCCCTATGAAATGAAGAAGGGTGAAGAGTACATGAGTGCGGAAATGCTCCAGCACTTCAAAGATCTGCTGCTGCAATGGAAGCAGGAGCTGATGGAAGAAGTCGACCGCACCATGCACCACATGCAGGAAGACGCCGCAAATTACGCGGATCCCAGCGATCGCGCAACCCAGGAGGAAGAATTCAGCCTGGAGCTGCGTACCCGCGACCGCGAGCGGAAGCTGATCAAGAAGATTGACCAGACCATCGACCGCATCGACAAAGACGACTATGGCTTCTGCGATCAGTGTGGCGTGGAAATCGGTATCCGCCGTCTGGAAGCTCGACCAACAGCCACCCTGTGCATCGACTGCAAGACACTGGCCGAGATTCGCGAACGCCAGACCGGCATCTGAGCCTACTACGCAACAGCTGCCGGTTGGGGCTCTTCCCAGCCCCGCCGGCTGACTGACCGCCATGAACAACCCTCACTACCGGGGCCGGTTTGCGCCCTCTCCGACAGGCCCGCTGCACTTTGGCTCCCTCGTTACCGCACTTGCCAGCTTTCTGGAAGCCCGCAGCCAGGGCGGCCAGTGGTTTATCCGCATTGAAGACCTGGATCCTCTGAGAGAGCCGCCGGAGGCGACCGGCCAGATCATTGCCAGCCTTGACGCCCACGGGCTGTTTCCCGACGAGCCGGTACGCTTTCAATCCAGACGTCACGACGCCTATCAGCACGCCGTTAACCGGCTGCTTGAAAGCGGCTACGCGTATCGTTGCCAGTGCTCGCGCAAGGAATTGCAGGCCAATGAGGGGCGCCACCCGAACCAGTGCCGCACTCGCACAGAAATCGACGGTGACCGGCCATTCGCAATCCGCTTTGCCCTCGAAGACGAAGACTGCCACTGGCAGGACCAGCTGCTGGGACCCCAGCACCAGACGGTGCAAGCAGAGCTTGACGATCCGGTCATCCTCCGCAAGGAGGGGTTCTACGCCTATCAAATGGCGGTGGTGGTCGATGACATTGATCAGGGCATCACGGACGTGGTGCGTGGTTCGGATCTGCTGGACATGACGGCGCAGCAGCAACAGATTTATCGTGCCCTGGGTGCTCTTCCTCCACGCTGGCTTCACATCCCGGTCATACTCAACGCGCAGGGTCAGAAGCTGAGCAAGCAGACCCATGCGCCAGCTCTTGATGATGACAAGCCTGTCGACAACCTGTTCATGGCGCTCGTTGCTCTTGGTCAGAACCCGCCTGCCAACCTTGCCAGCGGTTCGCTGGATTCGCTGCTGGAGTGGGGCCGGAGTAACTGGCGACGGGGCGCCATCCACCTGACATCCCGGTGAGGGACATGGTATAAAGCCCTTCTCACACCTCAGCGCGGATAGCATGCCTGATGTATATCTACCGTCTGGTCTTCCTGTTGGTACTGGCCATCTATATCTTTTCTCCCAACATCCTTGACTGGTGGACTTCGCCGGGAAACGTCTGGTATAGCCCCTACCTTATCTGGGCCGGGCTGATCGCCATCGGTTTCTGGCTTGAATGGCGGCGGGACCCCAATGAGTTTTAGTCCCTCCGGCCTGCTGCTCGCCAGCCTCCTGTATCTGATTCTGCTGTTCGGCATCGCCTGGTTTACCGAAAAAGGCATGGTCCCCCGGCGCTGGGTTCGCCACCCCCTGGTTTATGTGCTCAGTCTGGGTGTCTATGCCGGCATATGGGCGGTCTACGGCGCGGTTGGTATGGCCGCCGAATCCGGCTACGGCTTTCTGGCTTACTATCTCGGCATCAGCGGCGCTTTCCTGCTGGCGCCTGTGCTTCTGAACCCGGTCATGAGGATCGGACGCGCCTATCAGCTCACGTCCCTCGCCGATCTGTTTGCCTACCGCTACCGAAGCCAGTGGGCTGGCACCCTGGTCACCCTCTGCTCCGGCGGGGCCATTCTGGCCTTGCTGAGCATGCAGATACAGGCCGTCGCCACCTCTGCCAGCATTCTTGCGCCGGACACATCGCCTGCGGTAATCAGCGTGATGTTCAGCTTGATCGTGGTGCTTTTCGCCATGCTATTCGGGGCAAGGCGCGACCAGAACTCGGAAAACCATCAGGGACTGGTGCTGGCCATTGCTTTTGATTCGCTGGTGAAACTTGTGGCATTGCTGGTGCTCGGGGGCGTCATTCTCTTCGGGGTCTTTGACGGCATGAGCGGACTGGAAAGCTGGCTGGACAACCGGACGTCGCCAGCCACAACCATGACCCTGAGCATTGACGACGGCAGTTGGCGGGCACTGATGCTGATGTCCTTTGCTGCTGCTCTGGTACTGCCACACATGTACCACATGACCTTCAGCGAAAACCCCTCGCCCAAGGCCCTGGCAAAAGCCAGCTGGGGCCTGCCACTCTATCTGTTGCTGCTCGGCCTGCCGGTGCCCCTGATTCTCTGGGGAGGCCAGGAGCTGGCGGTGACCACAGGGCCCGGATTCTTTGCCATCGGGGCAGCCCAGGCCATGGAAAGCCCGGCACTGACACTGCTGATGTACATTGCCGGCCTGTCAGCGGCCAGCGGCCTGATGATCGTCAGCACCCTGGCACTGGCGGGCATGGCGTTGAACCACGTGGTGTTGCCCCTGAAAACCCCGAAAGACCAGGGCGATATCTACCGGTGGCTGCAGTGGATCAAGCGCCTGCTCATCGCCGTGATCATTTTCCTGGCGCTGCTGTTTCATGAAGTTGTCGGCAAAAACCTCGACCTGTCCATTCTCGGCGCCATTTCCCTCTCCGGCACTTTGCAACTGCTGCCCGGCGCCCTGGGCGTGATTTACTGGCCCGAGGGCAATCGCCGCGGCCTGATCGCCGGCCTTGTTGTCGGGCTGGCCATCTGGGTGGTGACGCTCGTGCTGCCATTCTCGCACACGGCCAATCTGCTGGCCTGGCTGGATGCGCCACTGATACCGGACTACAGCAACTGGCATATCTTCACGTTCGTAAGCCTGACTGCCAACATTACCGTGTTTGCGCTGATTTCCATCCTCAGCACCAGCACCAGTGAGGAGAACAGCGCAGCCCAAGCCTGCTCACTGGGCGCACTGTCCCGTCCGCAACGCCGTGAATTGCTGGCCACGTCCTCCAGTGACTTTGTGAGACAGTTAGCGGAGCCGCTGGGCTACGGTGTGGCGCGGCGAGAAGTGGAGCGGGCACTGGGCCAGTTGAAACTGCCCAATGTGGAGTATCGGCCGTACCAGCTCAGGCGACTGCGCGACCAGGTGGAAATAAACCTGTCTGGCCTGCTCGGCCCCTCCGTGGCCCGGGACATGGTCAAGCGCCATCTCGGCTTCAAGCCCATGGCCCAGGGCGGCACTGCCCAGGACATCCGCTATGTAGAACGCGCCCTCGGCGACTACCAGAACCGATTGACCGGCCTGGCCGGCGAGCTGGACAACCTGCGCCGGCATTACCGCCAGACCCTTCAGAATCTGCCGATTCCTGCCTGCTCCGTGGGCGAGGACGGTGAAATCCTGATGTGGAACCACGCCATGGAGGCGCTCACCGGCATCACCGCCGATGACGTGGTCGGTGCCAGGCTGATGGCACTGCCCGAGCACTGGCACCTGCTGCTTGATGACTTCAACCGTGGCCCGGACCTGCATCGCTACAAGCATCGCCTGGACCTGCGTGGCAAACCCCACTGGCTGAACCTCCACAAAGCGGCCCTGAGCGGACCGGACCACACCGAAGGTGGCAGCATTATCCTGGTCGAGGACCAGACCGAAACGCGGCTGCTTGAGGACGAACTGATGCACAGCGAACGGCTGGCATCGGTGGGAAGACTCGCCGCCGGTGTCGCCCACGAGATCGGGAACCCGGTCACCGGTATCTCATCCCTGGCCCAGAACCTGAAACTGGAAACCGACAACCCGGACATCCTGGACACCGCTGACCAGATCCAGCAGCAGACCCGGCGCATCTCTACCATTTTGCAGTCGCTGATGAACTTTGCCCGCACCGGCAATCATGCCCAGGCCAACCGGTACGAGCCGGTAGCGATTCATCGCTGTGTGGAAGAATCAATCAACCTGCTGTCGCTCAGCGACAAGGGCCTGGGCATTCACTATGTCAACGACTGCCCGCCCTCTTTGCAGGTGCTGGGAGATGAGCAGCGTCTGGTCCAGGTATTCGTCAACCTGCTGGCGAACGCCCGCGATGCCTCACCGGAAGGCGGTACCATCCGGGTCAGTGGAAAGGGCGATGGCTACTCCGCTATCATCGAGGTGGTTGATGAGGGCTCCGGTATTCCCGGGGATCAACTCGATCATATCTTCGAGCCGTTTTACACCACCAAGGCCCCCAACAAGGGAACCGGTCTTGGCCTGTCGCTGGTGTACAGCATTATTGAAGAGCACTATGGCAACGTTCAGGTGGAAAGCCCGGCTAATGCCGACACCGGCCGCGGAACCTGCGTGAGGCTGAGATTGCCAGCCTACGAACCGGAAACCGGCACTATTGCCATCAGCCAGAACCAAAGGTCTTGAGACTGTTATGCCTCGCATTCTGATCGTGGAAGACGAAGACATTATTCGCTCGGCAGTGCGCAAACTGTTGTTGCATGCCGGCTATGAGGTCGCCGATGCGGCCTCCGTTGAGGAAGCCGAACAGAACCACGAACCCGATCAGTTCGATCTGATCATTTCCGACCTGCGTCTGCCAGGCGCTGCGGGCACCGAACTGATCAATCGCGCACCCAACACGCCGGTGCTGATCATGACCAGCTATGCCAGCCTGAGATCAGCGGTGGACTCCATGAAAATGGGCGCCGTTGAGTACATCGCCAAACCGTTTGATCACGATGAAATGCTGGCCGCGGTCGAAAACATTCTGGCCCGGAAACCCGCCGGCCGGAACTCGGGTGACGACTCGGCACCAGCCCTGGAAACGCCGGAAAGCAGCGATCCTGCCAACATCATGTTCGGCCAGTGTGAGCCAATGCAGCGGGTGTTCACGCTGATCCGTAAAGTAGCACCGACAGAAACCACTGTCCTGATCCAGGGCGAATCAGGAACCGGCAAGGAGTTGGCGGCCCGCGCCCTGCACCTGCTCAGCCCGCGCGCTGCCAAGCCGCTGATTTCGGTCAACTGCGCGGCCATCCCCGAAAGCCTGATTGAATCGGAACTGTTCGGCCATGAAAAGGGCGCTTTCACCGGCGCGGTATCGGCCAGGACCGGCCTGATCGAGGCCGCCGATGGCGGCAGCCTGTTTCTGGACGAAATCGGCGAACTGCCGGCCGAAGCCCAGGCACGCCTGCTACGGGTTCTGCAAGAGAGCGAGATCCGGAAAGTCGGCTCCACCCAGAGCCGTACCGTCAACGTGCGGATGATTGCCGCCACCCACCGAAACCTCAAGGCCATGACGCGTACCGGGGAATTCCGGGAAGACCTCTACTACCGGTTGAACGTCATGCAGATCCGTATCCCGCCGCTGCGTGAGCGCCAGAGCGATATTCTGGGACTGGCCCGCCGCTTCCTGAAACGCCAGGGCGAGAGAATGGGCAAGCCCGATCTCAATCTAAGCCCCGAGGCGATGCGCGCCCTCGAACGCCATCGCTGGCCGGGAAACGTACGGGAACTGGAGAACGCCATTGAGCGCGCAACCATCCTGTGTGACGGCGACGTGATCACGCCCTCATTGCTGGACCTGGACAGCGAAGGCAGCGACGAATACATCCCCGAGACTCTCGTGGACGGCAACAACGAGCAGACACATACCCGGGAGGTGGACGCGTCCAACGATCTCTCCCTCGAAGATTACTTCCAGCATTTTGTTCTCGAGAACCAGGACCGCATGAGCGAGACAGAATTGGCCCAGAAACTGGGCATCAGCCGAAAATCGCTCTGGGAACGTCGCCAGCGTCTCGGCATACCCCGGAAAAAATCCTCTGGCAACTGAGTCCGGCATAGTATGAACCCGGGCTCAGTTGTTACCTCATGTTCCTGTCGGTAACACTCCTCACGAAAGTAACGTGACCTCAGTAACACTTAGGTTGAATACGGGGTAACACTTATGGCCTACAAAATCGTAAGGCCCTGTTAATAAAAGAAATTCAAAAACTGGCACATGGACTGCAACCTATTTGGCGCACAACAACAAAAACAAGAGTGACAAAGCAGCGCCAACAACAAGAACAAAAAGCTGCAGGATGCGTTCGGTAACAAAAACAACAACAGAACGTGAGCGAACTGAGTGTTTTGGGTACTTTGCTTTTTAGTGGTCCCATGGCACGTGCGAGTTGTAGATGTAGAGAAGAATCACCTTCCAGGTGACGCTGCAGCTACTGCAGACCCGCCCGATGTCTCTGACCGCTCTGTGTATTCAAAGCTTTCCGTTTGCACTGCTGAGATGCCCCTACATTGGGGATATGCAGTGGGGTACAAAAATCAAGAAAAATCCCGGCAAAAACAAAAACAATGCAGATCGTCAACGCTTTGAGGGCGGATTCGTGAAAACGGATCCGCCTTTTGGTTTTCTGGGTCCCGGAACGGTAATCCACGGCAAACGTGTGCAAATCCTGCTCAAACCGTTAAACTCTCGGTTTTTGCTCATCGCAACCACGGATTTCAATGCCTAAATCAATTTTTACTCTCGTCGAGCAATCGGTCGAGAAACTCCGTTCCATAATGCCCGGCAACGGAAAAAAGAAAGCCCGCACCTACCAGCGACGGGAAATCCCGAGGGACCAGCACAACGTCTCCCGCTCGGTTATCAGCGACCCTGCCAAGAAAGTTCTGCATCGCCTGAACAAATCAGGCTACGAGGCCTACCTTGTGGGTGGCGGCGTCAGGGATATCCTGCTGGGCGGAAAACCCAAGGATTTTGACATCGCAACCAATGCCACGCCGGAGGAAGTTCACGACCTGTTCCGCAACTCCCGGTTGATCGGACGGCGTTTCCGGATTGTCCACGTGGTGTTTGGCCGTGAAGTCATCGAGGTGACCACCTTCCGGGGCAACGCCACGGAAGCCGATGCCGAGGCGGATGAGGACGACCGCAGAACCAGCGAACATGGACTGCTCCTGCGGGACAACGTCTACGGCAACCAGGAAGAGGACGCCCTGCGTCGCGACTTCACCGTCAACGCGCTTTACTACTGCATTCGCGACTTCACCGTTATAGATTTCGCCAACGGCATTGAGGATTTGCGCAACCGGCAGCTGCGACTGATCGGCGACCCGGAAACCCGCTACCGCGAGGACCCGGTACGCATGCTCCGCGCCATCCGTTTTGCCGCCAAGCTCGACTTCGACATTGAGCCCGAGACTGAGGCCCCCATTGGGGAACTGGCGCCACTGTTGACCCACATCCCGCCGGCTCGTCTGTTTGAGGAAGTACTCAAACTGTTTTCGGCCGGCCATGGTGAGGCCACCTACGACTTGCTTAACCGATACAATCTTCTCGAACCGCTGTTTCCGGAAACGGCCCGCGCCATCGAGAACGGCGAACCCGATGAACTGATACGCCAGGCCCTCAGAAACACGGACGCCCGGATTGCCCAGGGCAAATCGGTCACGCCTTACTTTCTGTTTGCGGCCATGCTCTGGCCGGCACTTCAGGCGGAATGGCATCGCCGGCAGGACAACGGTGATCCCGTGCAGCCGGCACTGCATGGAGCTATCGGAAAAGTGATTGGCCGCCAGGTACAGGCAACCTCCATTCCCAAGCGCTTCTCCGGGCCCATGAAAGAGATCTGGGAGCTCCAGATGCGCCTGCCCCGCCGACAGGGTAAGCGGGCCTTTGCCACCATGACCCACCCCCGGTTCCGTGCAGCCTACGATTTCCTGCTGGTTCGTGAGGCGTCTGGCGAGATTGAGCCAGGGCTTGGTCAGTGGTGGACCGAGTTCCAGCAGGAGGACGAACGTGGCCAGGAACGGATGCTGTCAAAACTGAGCAACGATGCGCCCAAAAAGCGCCGTCGCCGTAAAACGGTCAAGCGCCCCGCACAACAATGATGACAGATGTTTTTATTGGTCTTGGCAGCAACCTGAAAGATCCGGCTGCTCAACTGGCCAGGGCAGTTTCCGCCCTGGCCACCCTGCCGGAAACCGCTCTGGTAGCCCAATCCCCTTTTTATGCCAGCCGCCCGGTCGGTCCCCAGGACCAGCCGGACTTCGTCAACGGTGCCGTCTGGCTGAGAACGTCCCTGCGACCACACCAGCTGCTGGACGAACTGCAGAGCATCGAACAGAAACACGGCCGGGAGCGGCTCAGGCACTGGGGGCCCCGCACCCTCGACCTGGACATACTGGTGTTCGGCGACCAGGTACTCGACGATGAGCGCCTCACCGTACCTCATCGCGAGCTCCCGAGCCGGGACTTTGCACTCCAGCCCCTGCTGGACCTGAAGGCCGACCTGACCCTGCCTTATGGCACCTCCATTGCCCAACTGCGCAGCCAATGCCCCGACAACGGCTTGCGCAAGCTTCCACCGGCGGATTACCCTTAACACTTTAATGCCGACACCCCGGCACGCCCAGGCCCATCCACCCAAAAGGCAAGGATTCTATGGCTGTTACCATCAATACCCTGCGTGAGTTCAAGCAGAAGGGCGAAGCCTTCGCTGCCCTTACCTCCTATGACGCCACCTTTTCCCAGGTGGTCAGTGAAGCGGGCGTTCACGTAATCCTTATCGGCGACTCCCTCGGGATGGTGCTTCAGGGGCATGACAGCACCCTGCCGGTGACCATGGACCAGATGGTGTATCACGTCAGCTGCGTGGCCAAAGGAAACCGTGGGTCCCTGATCATGGCCGACATGCCCTTCATGAGCTACGGCACGGTCGAGTCTGCCCTGGAGAACGCAGCGGAACTGATGCGCGCGGGCGCGCACATGGTAAAACTCGAGGGCACGGACTGGATGAAAGAAACCATTACTGCTCTGACCGAGCGCGCCGTGCCCGTGTGCGCACATCTGGGCCTCACGCCGCAATTCGTCAATAAATTTGGCGGCTACAAGGTCCAGGGCCGTGACGAGAAAGCGGCGGAGATGATGATTGAGCACGCCTGCGAACTGGAAGCCGCCGGCGCCGATGCCATCCTGCTGGAGTGCGTTCCCGCGCCGCTGGCGGCACGCATCTCCCAAGCCGTCAAAGCACCGGTCATCGGGATAGGTGCCGGGCCAGACACCGACGGACAGATTCTGGTATTGCACGATATGCTGGGCATTACCACTGGCCGTAAGCCACGATTCGTCAAGAACTTCCTGGCTGAAACAGATTCGGTACAGGAAGCCCTCCAGGCCTACGTGAAAGCCGTAGGCGAGCGCTCATTCCCCGCTGAGGAGCATACGTTCAAGGCATGAGAACTGTACATTCTTTGAAAGAATTGAGAACCATCCTCCGCGGCTACCGGCAGCAGGGCAAAACCATCGGCCTGGTACCCACCATGGGCAACCTGCACGAGGGCCATATCTCCCTCGTGCGCAAAGCAGCGGAGATGGCGGATGTGGTGGTTACCAGCATCTTCGTGAACCCGATGCAGTTCGGAGCCGGCGAAGATCTCGAGACCTACCCGAGAACCCTGGCTGAAGACCAGGACAAGCTCGCCTCGGCCGGTAACACACTGGTATTCGCGCCTTCCGCCGAGGAAATCTATCCGGAAGGGCTGGCAAGTCAGACCCAGGTGGTAGTGCCGGATGTCAGCGACGGCCACTGTGGCGCCAGTCGCCCGGGTCACTTTGAGGGCGTAGCCACGGTGGTCACCATGCTGTTCAATATGGTGCAGCCGGACTTCGCTGTATTCGGCGAGAAGGATTTTCAGCAACTGGCCGTGATCCGGAAAATGGTCCGGGATCTGATGATCCCTGTTGATGTGGTGGGCGGCCCCACGGTGAGAGAGGACGACGGCCTGGCGAAAAGCTCGCGCAATGGTTACCTGACGCCCGAGGAACGGCAGATTGCGCCAGCGGTCTACCAGACTCTGCAGGCCACGGCGGCCAAGATCACCGATGGTCGTACAGACTTCCAGGCCCTGGAAAGCGAAGCTGAGCAGAGTCTCGGGGACGCAGGGCTCAGGCCGGACTACTTCAATATCGTCAACAGTCAGACACTCAAACCGGCCACGGCTGAAGATCGGGAGATTACCATCCTGACGGCAGCTTTCCTGGGCACCACCCGCTTGATCGATAACCTGTCCCTGACCCGATAAGCCAACAGAAAAGGAACCTCTGATGCCCGCACATCCTGAAGTACTGACCTCGAAACCCGAATGGCAGACACTGAAGGAACATCGGCAACGCCTGGACGGCGTTCTCATGAAGGACCTGTTCAACCAGGATCCCGGGCGGGCAAAGCGTTATTTCATTGAAGGCGCAGGGCTGTCACTGGATTTTTCCAAGAATCGGATCACTGACGACGTGCTCGACGCGCTTCTGGCACTGGCCAGCAGCTGTAACCTGGAAGCACGGCGGGAGGCCTTGCTCAGCGGAAAGAGAGTCAACGTTACCGAAGATCGCCCTGCCCTGCACACGGCATTGCGCAACCCGGGAACCGACGCCATCACCGTTGACGGCGAAAACGTGGTCGCCGAGGTGCAGCGCACCCTGCAACGCATGGAAACCCTGGTGGAGGAGGTGTTGGGCCAACACCGCACCGGGTACACCGGCAAACCTTTCACCGATGTGGTAAGCATCGGTATCGGCGGCTCCTACCTGGGCCCGAAGCTGGTTGGCGAAGCCCTTCAACCTTACGCCCAGGCCGGCATTCGCTGCCATTACGTGGCCAACATTGATGGCACCGAGATTTGCGAGGCTCTGCGCCAGGTCAATCCGGAAACCACTCTGTTCCTGATCCAGTCCAAGTCATTCCGCACGCAGGAAACCCTCGAGAACAGTAAAGTCGCAAAACAGTGGTTTCTGGATCATTGCGGGGATGAACAGGCCGTCTCGCAGCATTTCATGGCCGTGACGGCCAATGTGCCGGCGGCGCAGGACTTCGGTATCGATCCGGAGAACGTCTTCCCGATGTGGGACTGGGTCGGCGGCCGTTATTCACTGTGGTCAGCCATCGGCCTGCCCATTGCCTTTAGCGTTGGCATGACCAACTTCCGGGCCCTGCTGGCCGGCGCCCATGCCATGGACCAGCACTTTCGTGAAGCGCCGCTGGCAAAGAATCTGCCGGTGGTTATGGCCATGCTGGGCATCTGGTACACCAATTTCTGGGCAGCCGAGACCCACGCGATACTGCCCTACGATCATTACCTGCGCAGCCTGCCAGACCACCTCCAGCAGCTGGATATGGAAAGCAACGGCAAGAGCGTTACGCAAGCGGGCACCCCACTCGCCTGGCAGTCCGGCCCGGTGATCTGGGGCGGCGTCGGTGCCAATGGCCAGCACGCCTATCACCAACTGATCCACCAGGGCACCCGCCTGATTCCGGCCGATTTCATCATCCCCCTGAAAACCCACAATCCGGTGGCCACCCATCACGCAGATCTGTTCGCCAACTGTCTGAGCCAGTCCCGGGCCATGATGGCCGGGAAATCACTGGACGAAGCCAGGGCAGAACTGGCCGCGGAAGGTCTGACCGAAGCCGAGATTGAACAGCTTGCCCCCCACAAGGTCATCCCGGGCAACAAACCGAGCAACACCCTGACCATGGAAAAGGTTACGCCGGAGACCGTGGGCGCACTCATTGCCCTCTACGAGCATCGCACCTTCGTACAGGGGGTGATCTGGGATGTGGATTCGTTTGATCAGTGGGGTGTGGAGCTCGGGAAACAGTTGGGCAAGGGCATCCTGCCGCGTTTGCTTGGCCAGGAAGACGGCAATCAGGCCAGCGACAGCTCGACCGATCACCTTATTGAACGGTTCCGCTCAGCCGGCGGCACTTGAGATCTGCCGCCCCTGCCAGCTGAAATCCACCGGCCAAAGCTTCTGGCCAGTGCTGTATTCCCGCCACAACTGGCCATAGGATTTTCCGCACACCGGATGCACGGCCTCCGGCGCGATGTCGGCGAGCGGCCGTAGCACGAAGGCGTTTTTCAGAATCTCCCCCCGAGGCAGCTCGACGCCTTCTATCCGGCCGACCGCATCGCCGTAGGTGAGAATATCCAGATCAAGGGTACGCGCGCTGAATTTCGGCACGTCCCGACGGCGACCGTTCTCGGCTTCCAGTTGCTTGAAACGCTGTGACAGCTCGGCAACCGGCAGGGTCGTATCCACACCCACCACCAGGTTCAGAAACGGAGACCCGTCAAATCCGACTGCCTCGCTGTCATAAACCGGGGAGATAATCAGTTCGCCAAACCATGCAGACAGGGCATCAAGCGCGGCTGTTACGTAACGTTCCCTGTCCACGTTGCTGCCGATGCTGATGTAAACCCGGACGGCCGCTGCCATTACCGCACTCCTGTCTCAGTGTTCTCTCCCCGCTCGATCCGAACGCCCACCGCCTGTGCCGCGGGTACGGCGCCCGGCTTACGTATCGCCAGTCGTAACCACTTGATGCCGAATTCCTCCCGCAAGGTTCTGGCGAGGACCTCCGCCCCATGCTCAAGCAGTTTTGGCCTGAGCGTCTGCAGGCAGGACTCGACCCGGGCACTGACGGCCGCGTAATCCAGGGCATCGGCGACGTCGTCCGAGCGGCCCGGTACCGTGTTATCCCAGGCCATTTCCAGATCAACCACCAGGCTCTGGGTGACTTCCCGCTCCCAGTCATAAACACCAACCACAGTTTCCACAGCCAGGCCTTCGATCAATACATTGTCTGCCAAGGGTGCTCCCGGGATCTTCCACTCTTTGGTGATTGAATAACGCACAACCAGGGGATACTGTGAACAGGCTGGCCCGTGCTTTCAGGGCGGGCATTTTCGCACACATTAACCAGATACGTCTTCGCTTCCGGGCCCATAGCATGCTTCCCAGTGATCCGGTGTTAACGGTCTTGCTCTGCGCCGCCGCTTATGTGGCAGGTTCGGTGCTGTTTGCCCTGCCGGTCTGCCAGCTATGGAAGCTACCCGATCCCCGGGCCCAGGGGTCTGGCAACCCCGGCGCTACGAACGTCTACCGCACCGGCGGTTGGCCGCCAGCCCTGCTGACTCTTGCACTGGATGCGGCCAAGGGCTGGTTGCCCGTGTGGCTGGCCCATGCCGCCGGCCTTTCGGTGATGGTTCAGGCTGTCGTAGCCCTGTTCGCCGTTACCGGCCACATGATCCCGATCTTCTACCGATTCAAGGGCGGGAAAGGTGTGGCAACAGCGCTTGGCGCCGGGCTTGCACTGGCACCCGTGACAACACTGATGATGGCCGCTATCTGGATGCTGGTGATCTGGCGCTGGCGCATTTCAGCGCTGGCCTCCCTGATTGCCATCATCAGTGGCCCGCTGATCAGCGCCTTCCTTGAACCAGAAACCCTGCCCCTGTTCGGCCTGCTGGCGCTGCTGATCGTGGTTCGCCACCGCAACAACCTGATCCGACTGGCCCAGGGTCGCGAAGCAGGGCTTTAACTATCCGTCCACCAATCCGGTGGATCGAGGTTCGTTGATCGGTGGCAGTGTGTTCATGGGCCATCGGGGCACCGCCACGATACGCTCACCATCCTGCTGGCCGGCCTTCATGCGCTGGGCCCCGGCGTAGGCGATCATCGCACCGTTATCCGTACAGAATTCGGGGCGGGCGTAAAACACGTGGGCCTTGAGCTTGCCGGCCATTTTCTCCAGGCCCGCCCGCAGCCGTTTATTGGCGCTGACCCCGCCGGCGATGACCAGACGCTTACAGCCTGTCTGCTCCAGAGCCCGACGGCATTTGATGGTCAGTGTGTCGACCACAGCGGCTTCAAACGCCAGGGCGATATCCGCCCGGGTCTGGTCATCCAGTCCGCCCGCCTCGCGTGCAGCATTGACGGTATTGAGCGTGAAGGTTTTCAGACCGCTGAAACTGAAATCCAGCCCGGGCCGGTCAGTCATTGGCCTCGGGAAACGGTAGCGGCCTTCGACTCCCTTTTCCGCGAGCGCCGCTACCCGCGGGCCACCGGGATAGTCCAGCCCAAGCATCTTGGCAGTCTTGTCAAAAGCCTCGCCGGCGGCGTCGTCCACCGACTCGCCCAGCATCTCGTACTCGCCAATGCCATCAACCCTTACCAACTGCGTGTGGCCGCCGGAAACAAGCAACGCCACAAAGGGAAACGCGGGAGGATTGTCTTCCAGCATGGGCGCCAGCAGGTGCCCTTCCATGTGGTGGACGCCCAACACAGGAATGCCCAGGGCGAAGCCCAGCGCATGGGCCACCGAACCACCCACCATCAGGGCTCCCACCAGTCCCGGCCCGGCGGTGTAAGCAATTCCCTCTATGTCGACCCGGCTTTTCCCGGCATCTGACAGCACCTGATCGCATAGCGGCAGGAGCTTGCGGACATGGTCCCGGGACGCCAGCTCAGGCACGACACCGCCGTAATCCGCGTGCATGTCAATCTGACTGAACAGGGCGTGCCCCAGCAGCCCTGTTTCGGTGTCATACAGCGCTACGCCGGTTTCATCGCAGGAGGTTTCGATACCTAGAATCAGCATAATGTCGGGCCACATTGGTTGGCAGAAATTAAAACGACGCGCATTTTAGCAGAAACCCGAAACCCACTGGCAGATTCATCGAACAAACATTGACCTTGCCATAAGGCAGGCGCTATCATTGCCGCCCTAAAATATGCACTGGTCGAGTTTTAGCCAATCTGACCAGGGATCGAGAACCGGTCTGGCCTCGCCAGACGGACAAAATTGAAACCGAATCTATCAGGTAGGTGATTTTCGAATGCCAGCTGTTAAAGTGAAAGAGAATGAACCGTTTGACGTAGCACTGCGTCGCTTCAAGCGTTCCTGCGAAAAAGCAGGGGTACTTTCCGAAGTACGTCGTCGTGAGCACTATGAGAAGCCGACCGCTGTTCGCAAGCGCAAAGCAGCCGCTGCCGTTAAGCGTCATCTCAAGAAGCTTCAGCGGGAACAGCGCAAGTTCGAGCGTCTGTACTAAGTTTTATCTGACGCCGCTTGACTGCAAAGCACTGATTGCCTGTACAGCCGCAGGCTGCACAGAGCGACTCAAAAATGCCGCCGAGGCCTGGCTTCGGCGGCATTTTTGGCTATTGGCCAACTCCGATGACGGCCTGATGTGGAGCCCCCATGAGCGGACTGATCCCTCAACAGTTTGTTGAAAACCTGCTGGATCGTATCGACCTGGCGGAACTGATCGGTTCACGCATCACGCTCAAGAAAGCCGGAGCCAACTACAAGGCCTGCTGCCCGTTCCATGACGAGAAAACACCCTCGTTCAATGTCCGGCCGGACAAGGGCTTTTACCACTGTTTCGGTTGCGGCGCCCATGGCGATGCCATCAGCTTTGTCAGGGAGTTTGAAGGCCTGGGTTTTACCGAGGCGGTTGAGGAACTGGCCAAACGGGCGGGGCTGGAAGTGCCCTACGACCGGGCGGCAAAGCAGGAAATCCAGCAGGCACGAACATTAACCGACGCCCTGGATTTTGCCAGCCGCTTCTACCAGACATCACTGAAGGGCCAGCAAGGCGCCTATGCCAGGGATTACCTGCAACAACGGGGCCTGGACAATGCCATTATCGAGCAGTATCAGGTAGGCTACGCGCCCTCAACAGGGACCGCCCTGTTTGATGCCGCCAGCAAGGACCTGCAGGGCCCGCTGATCGAAACCGGCACGGTTTCCGACAAGTACGGCAGGCCCAGGGACCTGTTCCGCAACCGGGTAATGTTCCCGATTCGTAACACCCGGGGCAGAACCGTGGCGTTTGGCGGCCGCACCCTGGGCGATGACAAGGCGAAATACATCAACTCCCCGGAGTCGGATGTATTCCATAAGAGCCGAGAGATCTACGGTCTGTTTGAAGCCAAGCAGGCCATCCGGCAGCTGGACAAGCTGCTGGTGGTTGAGGGCTACATGGATGTGATCGCCCTCGCCCAGCACGGCATTCACTATGCGGTTGCGACACTGGGCACGGCGACGAACCAGGACAGCCTGACAGCCCTGTTGAAGCAGGTAAGGCACATTGTGTTCTGCTTTGATGGCGACCAGGCCGGTTTCCGGGCCGCCGACCGGGCCATGGAGAACGCACTGGAACTGATGGCCGACGGCCTGCACCTTCAGTTCCTGATGCTGCCCCAGGGCGAGGACCCGGACACCCTGGTGCGCAAGGAGGGGCCCGAGGCGTTCCAGAAGCGCATTGAAGGGGCAATGCCTCTGTCACGGTATTTGTTTGACCGGCAGAGCGAAGGTTTGGACCTGCAACTGCCGGAGCACCGGGGCGAACTGCGAGCCAGGGTTGAACCGCTGCTCAACAAGATGCCCAGAAGCACCCTCCGGGATGCCATGTGGCACGAAATGCTCCGTCTTTGCGGTGGCCGGAACCAGTGGCAAAACCGCCAGCAGGGCCAGAAAGGATGGCGGAACAGCGAGCGACGGGACCGGGTTTCCGAAGATCGCATTGATGTAAAGCTCAGCAAGGACAGCATTCTGTGCCTTGCCCTGCTGGAAGCACCGGACCTGGCCACCGAGGTTACCGAACTGGCCCGCAGTTCCCGGCAGTTCAATCAGGCCCGGAATTTTGCCGAGTGGATTCTGGCGAACGAGATCCTGAACCGGAAAACACTGGTGCGCACGCTGGCACTGGATACGACCGCTCGGGAGCGGTTTTACCACCTGTTTGACGGGATTGAACATATTCCGGCGCGTGAGAGCACACTGGCCGCCGCCCGGGAGCTTCTGAGCCCGAACGAAGAGGCATCCCGCCAGCAGCGGCTTGCCACACTGTTACGAAACCTGTCCAACCTCTCGAGTGAGGAACGACAGGAGCTGAGGGCCCTGAGCAGCGGCACCGGGGACTAGCAGCACTTGAAACTTGAGGCACTGATCACCATCTAACCTTTGAGCCTAGGCTCCTTGGTGGCAGAGCAACTAAGCGACAGCTATAATGGCTGTTTAACTTTTTTCCTTCTAAAAGCGAGTTTACAGGGTGTCTATGTCAGGCAATTCGCAAAAATCACGTTTGAAAGACCTCATTGCACGAGGCAAGGAACAAGGTTACCTGACTTACGCCGAGGTAAACGACCACCTCCCGGAAGACATCGCCGATCCGGATCAGGTCGAAGACATCATTCGCATGATTAACGACATGGGTATCCAGGTGTGCGAAGAAACACCGGACGCCGATACCCTGCTGATGACCGAGGGTGACTCCACCGCTGACGAAGCCGCCGCCGCTGAAGCCGCTGCCGCTCTGGCCGCTGTTGAGACCGACGCCGGCCGCACCACGGACCCTGTGCGCATGTACATGCGTGAAATGGGCACCGTTGAGCTGCTGACCCGCGAAGGCGAAATTGTCATCGCCAAGCGCATCGAAGAAGGCATCCGCGATGTGATGGCCGCTGTTGCCCACTTCCCGGGTACCGCCGGCACGGTGATCCAGGCCTACGACCGTATTCTCGAAAACGAAGGTCGCATCAGCGACATCGTAACGGGCTTCCTCGATCCGGACGACGCCGAGCCGTTCATGGGTGAGGAAACCACCACCGAGAGCTCCGACGATTCCGATTCCTCTTCCGACGATGACGACGATTCCTCCGAAGAAGAAACCGATAACGGCCCGGATCCGGAAGAGACCCGTCTCCGGTTCGAACTGCTCAACGAAAAGCTGGATGCCGCGAACAAGGCCCTGGCCAAGCACGGCCGTTCCGACAAGAAAACCCAGGAAGCCCTGAACGAGCTGGGCCAGGTGTTCGCACCGTTCAAGCTTGCCAACAAGGCGTTTGACGAGCTGGTCAACGTGGTTCGCTCCACCAATGACCTGGTTCGAGAAAACGAACGCGCGATCATGCAGATCTGTGTTCGCGAGTGCAAAATGCCCCGCAAGGACTTCATCAAGTCGTTCCCGGGCAACGAGACCAACCTGGATTGGGCGGAGAAGATCGCCAAGAGCAAGAAGCCATACGCGGCGCCCATGGCCGAGCGTATCGACGAGATTGTTCGCCTGCAGAAGCGGATCCAGAACGTGCAGACCGAAGTGGATCTGGACGTGGCTGACATCAAGGAAATCAACCGTCGCGTCTCCATCGGTGAAGCCAAAGCCCGCCGTGCCAAGAAAGAGATGGTCGAGGCCAACCTGCGTCTGGTTATTTCCATCGCCAAGAAGTACACCAACCGTGGCCTTCAGTTCCTGGATCTGATTCAGGAGGGCAACATTGGCCTGATGAAGGCCGTGGACAAGTTCGAGTATCGCCGGGGCTACAAGTTCTCTACATACGCCACCTGGTGGATTCGTCAGGCCATCACCCGCTCTATCGCGGACCAGGCCCGCACCATCCGTATTCCGGTGCACATGATCGAGACTATCAACAAGCTCAACCGTATCTCCCGCCAGATGCTGCAGGAGATGGGCCGCGAGCCCACGCCGGAAGAACTGGGCGAGCGCATGGAAATGCCGGAGGACAAGATCCGCAAGGTACTGAAGATCGCCAAAGAGCCGATCTCCATGGAAACCCCGATCGGCGACGACGAAGACAGCCATCTGGGCGACTTCATCGAAGATATCCAGGCCCTCTCCCCGGTGGATTCCGCCACCGCCGAAGGCCTGCGCGAAGCCACCCGCTCGGTACTGGCCGGCCTTACCGCCCGCGAGTCCAAGGTGCTGCGGATGCGCTTCGGTATCGAGATGAACACCGACCACACCCTGGAAGAAGTCGGCAAGCAGTTCGACGTAACCCGGGAGCGGATCCGTCAGATCGAAGCCAAGGCCCTGCGCAAACTGCGTCACCCTTCGCGCTCCGATCACCTGCGCGGCTTTATCGACGACCAGGGCAATCAGGGATAATTTCCCAAACAGTAGCGGGCGCCACACCTCACCGGTATAATGGCGCCCGCTTTGTTTCCCCCTCCGGAAACACCTCTCAAAACAGCGTTCGCTGAACGGGCCTATAGCTCAGTTGGTTAGAGCAGGGGACTCATAATCCCTTGGTCGCAGGTTCGAGTCCTGCTGGGCCCACCACTTTTCAAGCACTTACAACATCCTTGGTCGTGACACCATAAATTGGCCGGAACGGCCACATTATGGTGTCATAGGTTGGGTGTTGTGGCCGCCTCCTTCTCCCCTCTCCGATAACGTGTTTGCTGTACACAAAGGCCGAAATTCGCGGGCCACTAAGTTTCCCAACTATCTCCTTCCAAAAGTGCTTGAAATCCGTGCTTCCAAAAATACAGAAGCCACATTTGAAAATGTGTGAGGAGCAATTGCCCGCCAAAGAACTGTGCGATCTCAGAAAAAACTGTCTTTTTGATGTATCCGGGAATCCGAATCAAAGCTTCCGGAAGAACTAGAGATGGGCCTATCAAAATTGCTCTCCGCCTGTGAGTAAACGCAGAGAATCCGTCGACTGCTCAGAGAGCATCCAAATCCGCATGTGCGAATAGTGGGTCAAGGCACTGTTCGACTGGACCCTGAAGTTATTCGCCAGTCTGATCAATGCAAAGCATTCATCGAAAAGATGCGTCAGCGCGGTTACATTTAATGCATCAGGCATTCAATCCATGCTCCGCCAACAGCGAGCTCATGGTGTCAGATCCGAGCCATACGCTAGTTTATACCTGTAATTTTACTCTGGCGGCTTTGATTCAGGAA
>Ga0208316_1000314_pt1 | contig 46251 bp, 64 predicted proteins | sample MalvireepMed_231_FD_184240 | JGI IMG/M metagenome (GOLD analysis project Ga0208316, IMG submission 184240) | Marine viral communities from the Global Malaspina Expedition - Malaspina viral metaG DeepMed_231 (SPAdes) (version 2) | ecosystem: Environmental > Aquatic > Marine > Oceanic | place... | reverse complement strand
CCCAATCCTCAGTGTAGTTTCGGATGAGCCTAGCTTGCTGTCCGTCGTGGACAGTTTTCAGCGAATCATCGAGTTTTAGGTTTACATTCTCAGCCATGCTTATTCCTCTTCTTTCTGTGTTATTACAGATATCTTGATCTTATCTCCGAACAGTTTTTTGAGTACTGTCCGATAGTTTCCTTCGTGAATGTCCGGCGCCGCGTCCCCGAATGTCTGATCTTGCTCATTCATAACCCGTTGGAGTTGCTGAGCCAGGGGCTTTATACGAGGATCTGCAGAGTGTACCGTCCTACCCTCGGTGAACAGCAAGTCCCATTCCTTTTGATTCTCCTCATCAAATAACGGTGTGAGGCGTTTGATCTTCTTGATGACCGCATTAAACTTAGCCTCAGCCGCATCCTCGCTTAGGGGCGCGGCAGGCAGATTGCCAACATCGACCTCGATGCGTTTGATCGTATTAGCTGGGATGATCTCCTGAGTCTGTGTAAAGGGCATATCCTTTGCGAAACCCCTAGCTACTGACTTACCAAGCGTCTGAGGGTCAGCATCGAAGATTAGGCGGAACGTACCCGCTGCAAATGCCTCATCTGCTGCTGGCTCTACAGAAGTATCAGGGCGGAGACCTTCTTCGGATATGCTTGTGAGATCTGCCAAGCCCTCAGCGGAGTGTGCCATTTCTACCATTTTGGGCTTTTCTCCGAACGCCTCGTCGATAGTGGGTGGCTCCTTCTCCTCGGGTGCGTTAAATGTCTGGCCGATGGTCACTGGATCTTTTGGAAGCGCTCTCTTTGTCCTTCGCCCTTGAGGTATAACCTGATCCAAGGTAAGAGCCTTCCGCATCTCGGGTGTAACCCGATCCTCGGTTATACGGTTACCTACTTTATTCTTTAAAAATAGATCTATTGGAATAGGGTCGTCGCCGCGCTCTAATAGCGAAGCTATGCTCCGTGTTCTACCCTCATGCCCAGATACGCGCCATTTCTTAACTTCCTCATCCCATTTCAGCTTTAACCAAGGAGGAGCTATTGTTGAAGTTCCCTTCTCGTTAGTCGCCTCTCCTCGTATAACCTTACGAAGAAATGGAACATTAGCGCCCTTTTCTTGTGTAAAGGCTCTGGGTAAAGCTAACCTTAGTATATTCCTGGGTGATGCCTCTATTCTTATTCTGCTGCTGTCATGCTCTATCTGATTAGGTACTTGGCCTATGCTCTCATCACCCTTACCTAGTGGAACTACTTTGAATATATCATTGAGTGCTTTAGCTCCTTCAATAATAAGTCCAGCCTTTGAGGTCGCTCCAACTACATCTTCGACTGTCTTTATTGCCTGCTCAAAGCCGCTCTTAGCCGCCTCTGCTTTGGTCATTCCCGCTTGAGGATTGAAAAACGGCAGCCGACCTTGGCGCGTCTCTTTTAACTTCGCATCTATCTTCTTGCGCAGATCATCGTCGCCGCCCGCACCTATAAGATCTCCACCGATGCCACCCATAAGGGTAGCGGCGTCAATCTCCTGGCGGCCTTGCGCCGTTTCTAAGAAGATAGCCACTAGCGATAAACCTCACCAGTCTCATTATTCTTAATGCCAGCTGGGAGCCACAACGGACTGCCGCGCCGACCCTCAGCCAGTTCTATCCTCTGCACAAGGAGAGCCACAAGCTCGAGGTGTATGTCTAGGCTCTTTGTTAGGAAGTCACACTTAGCCTCGACATTATTCCTAGGGATGCGATCCTTATTTTTGTGAAACCAAACAGCCATATCGACAAGGCGCTTCTCGAGTGGCTGAGCAGTCTCTGTGCTCATCGCGTTAAGGCGGTCGAGTAACTCTGTAGTCATTTCACTCATCTCTACAACTCCATCATGTATTATTTAATGACGGTTGGAGGCTCAGGGCTTTTAAGCCACTTGCCGCTAGCGGTTGCGGTCACCGTTGTCACTGGACATAGTTAGTCTCTTTTTGCGGGGGTTCATTAGCCATGCGAAAATTTACTCCAGACGCTATGATGCAGGGGACGGTCCCGCGCTTGTCTTTATACCGGAATGACAAAGTCCACGTTCGCCTCTCCGACACGTAGAGGCGAAAACGTACATATGCATTTTCGGCGGTGGCGCGTACAGTCTCACCATAAAGACCAACCAAAATCTCTTCTAGTGGAGGCACTCCCGGCTTAGTCGGGTAACACACATAATTTGCCACCGCCTGCACCGGGGTAGTCAAACTGAATAGCAATACGGTAATGAAAACTCTTAAATTCATGGCTTTGGTGGCGGATGTGTTCCATCGTGAATGTGAGATAAATGTTCTACCCGTTGTTGTAGCTGTTCTATCTGCGCCTGTACTCTTGCTATCTCTCTATTCCGTTTCTCTAGTGCTGATGGACTGCTGATCTCTGCAAGTACCTTAGTTTGCATCTGTAGAACAGATACCGCTGAGTCAGCTTTGTCGATTCGCCGCCCACTGTCAGTTACCTCCCTAGATAGCTTGATGAGGTCCACAACCACCCGTTGTAATTGTTGGCGGATGATCGCGTAACTGGCCGCCAACGTTGCCACCAGGGAACCTAGTTGAACGACCTCCCGCAGACCTAATTCCATCTAACATCACCGCCTGCACGGCTTACGTTTTTCAATGATACGCCACATGGCACAGTCACGTTTAGTAACAGAAGATAAGACGTGATCACTGATTGTCTTCTTAGTGGTCACAAATGATCCGCCGTCCGCAACTAGCGTAGCTATTCGTAAACCCAGTGGCATGGTGCATGCACTCAGCAACAGGCAGATTAATGCGGTGCTTAGAAATCTCACGGCTTACTTGCCCGATATGTCCATAATGGCCGCCGCTTCTGTGAGGGTACGTTCACTCATTCAACGTCTCCTGCGTCCCAACCATTAGTGTCTGTCTCATCAAAGCCACTTTCATCGTCATCGTCGTCACGGTCGAAGTCTACGCCCTCAAAGTCACCAGCGGAGCCACCGAGAGTTGTATCATCTAACGTATCGTCGCCGCCACCAAAGAAATCATCAAAGCTTATATCTGGCACGCCGGTGTCAGCTTCTGCTTCGTCACGGGCTGAAGCGAATGAGCCAAAGCCACTTACCCCAGCGCCTATATCAGTTCCAGTAGGCTCACCACCTGGGCCTTCACCCTCAATAGTTGCGTTGGGATCAAATGGCTGAGTTGAGTCGCCCAAGGCGCCGCCGAATAAACCAAACTCTTCTATGTGGTCCAACCAAGCTTTAACGCTGGGATAAGCGCCAGGGTCACCGATAGGAGAGGGTTCACCAAAGTGCGCTGGTTTTAAGGTCTGTGGAGCGGCAGGATCAAAGCCGAACGGATCGAATATCGCTTCAATAGCTGACAGCCCGAAGCCAAGGGGCGGCGCCGCGCCGCTTAGCATACCGAGAAGGGCCTGAACGCCGGCTTCGCTATATGACCCATCAGCCGCTAATGTTCCAAGTGCACCGCCTAAGCCACCAAGTGCCGGAGTACCTAGCACATTGCCGAGGAAAGCACCTGCACTGCCGGCCTGAGCAGAGGTAATGCCAAAGTTCTTTTTATCGCGGCTAATCCCGAAGGTAGGATCAAAGTTCTTAAATATCTCACCTAAGGTGGTTTTCCCTAAGCCACCGAAAGAAGCACCCCCAGCAAGACCTGTTAATCCACGATCATCTTCCCCACCGTGGAGGGCGCTCTCAAGGGCAAAATTCGGCCTTGCACTCCCAGCAGTTCCAAACGGGGCAATAGGATCTTGTTGAGTGTCAGTAGCACGACGTAGGAGGCCAGCATCTAGGAGCGACTGGAAAAACGTCGGGTCGTTCTGGTTAACTGCCTGGGCCGCATTAAACGCTTGCTCAGAAAGAGTAGCGCCGCCAGGCCCTCCCTTGGGCTTAGAACCAAGGCTAAAGGGATCAAACTCCGGCTGTATGTTGAAACTCTCAAAGAACTCAGGAAAGTTAAACTTTGGGTCGGTGAAATCAAATTCTAGGGGCTCAGCCATTACGTCCCTCCTACCCCGGCCAAGCCGGCGGTCGGGTTACCTACCGAAGCGATCTCCGCAGTCGTCGGGTCGCCACCGCCACTTACACCCGAACCGCCAGCCTGTGCCGCCGCCTGGCCGCCGCCTTGCGGGCCTTGGACGAATTGCGAAAGCTGTTGCAGTTCCATCAGATCTGCGTCAAGGCGCTGAAGCTCCATGTTGTCCTTCTCGATGCGTTCCGGGTTAATCCCAAGCATTTTCATCATATGGTTGAGGACCTTGTCCGGACTGTACTTCTTAAAGAAAGCCTGGAACAACAGCGGGTTAGTAGTGACGGCTTGCAAGAGAGCCATGAACTTCTGGAAGTCGCGCGTCCTCGCTAGCATGGCACTAAGCCCGTGCACCTTAAAAGCACAGGGGTTGTTGGCATACGTCGCGAAGCGTTGCTCTGGCGTCATGGAGCCGAGTGCAAAGGCGGCGCGTGGGCCAATCGCTGAGAGGATCGCATGACCGGAGAAGTCGTCAATGTTCTGCAAGACAGTGAGCCAGATTAGTTCCAGCACCGTCTCAACATTCTGCTCAATATCGGCGATGATGCCGTCCAGAGTTATGGCCTGACTCTGGCTGAGTTCCACGATCTCAGTGGCTCGAACCTGCTTGGCGGGGAGCGCACCCAGTTTGAGTTCAGAGCTAAGTGCCGAAGCCGCAAATTCCCTGGACAGCATTTCGAGAACTGCCATCGAGTCCCCCGGTACTTCGCCTTCCGCTACTTTCTCAAGCACCTTCTGGCCATGCGGCAATGTATTCTTTACTGCAATTGTCTCACCTTGGGGGAAGCCACCAGATGCCTGGCTCGGATCTTCCATATCGTCGATGCGAACTTGTTTGATGCCCCAAACAGCGCTGATGCCACCATCAATGATGAGGTTAAAGATCTCGTTCATCGCAAAGTTAAGCTGGGCGGCGTCATCGAAAAGGGCCTTATGCCACTCGCTGAATGGCACTCTGATGAGCGGAATTGCTACGAACGGAGAGCGTCCGTGCCAAAACGGATTAGGCGTAGGCTTCCTGATGATATACTTATCATTAGCCATAGCACAGAACACGTTCCGGTGCTTCATCTTGCCGCTGTTGTCGATAATCGAGCACCAGAACTCTGTAATCACTACCTTCTTGCGAAAGCCGGGCTTCTGCGTATCGTCTTGGCCCGTCTGATCCCGTTGGCGCTTGTCCTCCTCTTTCATTTTGAAATCTTCTTCGATGCGCGCAACCGCAGCTTTGTCATAAATGCCTTGATCAGCCATCTCGATTACGCGGTGGAGATCCTTCTCTATGGTGTGATATTCATAAAGGCCCGCGCCAGTGGGGTCTCTGCCGTAATTTTTCGGGTCTACTAAGTCGATGCGAAGCTTCCATGTCTCTGCCTCGTCTTGCTTGAGGGTCAGTTCCTCGTCGCCCGGCTCCAGGCGGAAGGTCGGCGCTTTGTGCATATTGCCATGGATCTTGAAGATGCACAGGGATTCGAGGGCGCCGGTTTTAATGCCGTCGCTCAACTGGAGCGGAAACGTGCTGCGTTTGTTGTCACCCACGAGAACGTCGTCGAGAGAACAGTTCATCAGGTTCCTGATCGTCGCCCCGCTCACTGGACTCTGGGAGCCAATTGGCAGCTCGATGTCGTAATAAGCGCCGAACTGGGTAAGTGCCCGTTTGACGAAGCCGACAAGCTGCTCGGTTGCGACACTCGTCTTGGGCAGGAACTCTCTCGACTGGCCTTCGTTCTTATGGCTCCAGTCTTGCAAGGAAAGATAGGCATTGACGTTCTCTCGGTTCTTCTGCATCCTAGTGCGTTTGGACTCATCCCCTTCGAGTTTGTATGCACGTAGGGCTGTGAGGAGCGTAAGCTGGCCCTCCGCTCCGCCGATCATTACGTCATCACCGGCGACGCGGGAAACAGGGGTATTAGGAGTGGTTTCTGCCATATCGTACTCCAGGAATGGTACGCTTATCTTGCTGCTCCGAGCGTATGCACTCAGCGCAGAGCTTAATCAGCCGTGTGTCGGGAATATCTCTCCCGCATAGTCTACAGATGGAAGGCTCGTCCTCGTCATAAGGGTACGGCATTAGGCTTTTATCTTCAATGTGGCAGGTTCTTTAGGGCTGGCATAGCCTGGACGCTTTATATTTATCGTCCGCGCGGGGCGGTCATCCGGGGAGAAGGAAGTGATCGGCGCCTCGAGGTAGACCCAATACCCGAGGGCGTCGCTCATATGGGTGCGCCTGTAGTAAGGGTCTTTCTTGTTGAAGGTCTTCTTGATGCCCTGCTTCCCATCTGTGACTACTTGCTCGAGATCGTCGATCAACTCGCCGCAGGAAGGATCTAGCTCTAGGTTGATCGCCCCGCCGACCCCTCGACAGGCTACATTGACGCTATTAATCCTATCCGTAATAGAGGGGTTTTTCTCAAGAACCTTCATGCGGATCGGCGCCGGGTAATCTTTCATCTCTTGCAGTATGATCTGATAGCTGGACATACGTGTCTGAGCGCTTCGGGCCTTTCCTGATGCGTCCCCGTAAAGCCAGATCTCTGCCCGGTGCTTGGGATGCGTCCGCTTAAAGAGATCACACATCTCACTGATGTTGCCTTCCTCGAGGATCAGTTCGTGATGGACCTTAAAGACTCCCTTTGTACGCTGGCCTATCAAACTGACCATAGGCTCCACATTAAAGTCCCATGTCCAACAGAGTGGCCGGCGCTCATCTATATCGTGTTGATCGTAGACATTAAGTTGTGGACTAAAGCTGCTGTAACAGCGCGCACCGCCGATACCCCCTATCAAGGCTCCTTCGAGCCGAATCATCCGTTGGGCGCTACCCTCTGGGAACTTGACCTCAAGGAACTCGATCTCTTTCTCAGGTATGTGGGGATTATCGTAGATCGAGGCGTTATAAATCTCAGCATTTTCCAGGACGCCGAGCTTCCACTGCTTAACAATTTTGTTGTAAATCCACGTGACGCCGCCTACTTGGCCCTCAGGGGGCAAAAGCGTACAGGTGGTGAATATATGCAGAGGGTTCGCTCCCACACGGATAATGCTTTCCTCATAGATGCCTTCTGGATGCTCCTCGTCGAAATGTATCCAATCTTTCTCGGCGCCCTGATACTTCGTCCGGCCTGAGTCAGCGCTCTTGAACCCAATGATCGAGCCGTTTTTCAATTTCAAGATCTGGTCGCTGATGCGCCAGTCGGCTATTTCTCTCGCGGGGATAAAAGGCTCATGAGTTGCTCCAGGAGGTGTGAAGCCGTTGTCGAAGTATTTCGGTTGGATCGTATCACGCCCAGTAGGAAAGTCAATCGCGCTAACCCATCCGCTCGTCGCGCGGACCTTCGATGAGATGTCTGAGCCTTCCCGTCCGGGTTTGTAATCATAGCCGAACCGCGCCAAGTAAGAGCCCGCCGCCGCGCCTGCATCACTCTTGCCGCTACGGTTTGCACCAATGTAGTAATACTCCTTATACCGCCGGGCAAGGATATCAGCGACGAACTCCCTCTGCGGAGAGAACAGCTCAAAATTAGTGAGGGGATCCCCCTCGCGGCGCCGCAAAAGTTCTTGTTGCAAAATCGCACTTTGCTCGAGAACCTTGCGCTTGGCGTATGAAACTCTCATAAGGCTTTGTACCAGCTTGACGCCCATGTGTAAAGTGCGCCTGCCCGATAATGGGGCGCAATTCTCTAAAGGCATAGGGCTAGAGGGGCATCCTAAAAAAGCTTCAAATTAGCGAGAGTGAAGCCCCACAGACCCCTACACCTATACATACCCCACCCCCCCGAGCCGGCCGCTTTGTACATTTTAACAGTGTACAACCTAACCAACTCGCAAGTGCAGCATTCAGCTCGCAAGCGCAACATAGCTAGTGTGCAAGTGCGAGCATGGGACCCGGCGCGCCGCCGAGTGTGCAAGTGCGAGATGTTTAGGTGCATTGCACTATAGATGTTGCATTGCACTAAGAACAAACCATGTACTATGGGAGAACAATCGAGCAATCAAGCATTGTCCCTACCTACCCTACCCGCCGGAGGCCAGCGCCGCCCCACGAGCCTGTGAGGGCACTACAGGGGCCATACTAGATATGGTATGTTTGGCGCTTGTTGGATGCCCTTAGGCACAACATGTAGGGGACTATGATGGGGTGTTTTATTGCGTAGATGGGGCGAACATAACAACATTATTAGGCATTATTTTCTTGCCTTATTGCACCCGTTGTGAGATAATGTAATCACGGTTCAAGGGCAATTTCTTGATAGCCCGGCGACAATCGGGATCGCGTCCCGTTCCAGTGGAGGTTCATTGAACCGGCCTCCCGTGACACAAACGAAGGAGATTGTTATGCGTAATATTATCATCGAATGTCGGCCCACGCAGGGCTCGGCAAAAGAGACGTTCACTGTCGAGAATCACCCTGAAACGGCCACTGAGGCCGTTGACGTATGGGGCGAGAAAACGGCGGACCACGCCATGTTTGGCACGTCGAGCGTTGTGCAGTTCCAGGGCCAATATCGTGGTCATCGGAAAACCATGACGGCGAAGGAGGCAGCCGCGAAAATGTTAACGGCAACCCCCAGTGATGGGGAGAAAAAGCGCTTGACGCAAGCCGAGAAAACGAAGCGGACCGCCGCCGCTGTTCCTTTCGAGGAAAGGGTGCGCGGTTTCATGGACGGCTTGGGTCTGAGCAAGGCCGAGGCTGAAAAGGCTGCGAAGCACGTAGAAGGGTCATAGAACGAAAGGGGAACAGGTTAAGGAGCCTGTTCCCCACCTTCTTTTTGTGTTGCTTATATACTTATAAGTATTTAATATCTCTTTTTTAAGGCTCCAAACTTTTTAAGCTCCAACCCTGGTTGTTATTTTTCATCCCCGCTTCCCTCCACTTCAACGAACTCTGCGTCCTGCAGACCAGTTCGAATCCCCATGCTCTTTATCTGTTCTCCAAGCTCATCAAGTCTAGCCATCAGTTGTGCGTCTCCCATCTTGTTTACGTCCAACGCTATATTGCCTTCAATTTCAAGCTTGTCATGATACCCAGCGAGGTTGGCCATAGTCTTTATGGCATTAACCCACTTGTCAGGATGCTCACTCGCGAAGGCTTTAATGTTCTCAGGTGTAGGTATACCCTGGACTAGTTCACTTAAGATCTCTACGAATGGCGCCCGGGAGAAGGCCTGAAACTCCTCGAGTAGCTCACCCACTTGGAAGGCTCGCTCCTTGCCTTTTCCCGTAGTACGAAGGAGCCGGCCTTGATGCTCTTCATTGGTCTCAATCAGCTCGTTGCTCATCCCTCATCCTTTCAACTTCTTCAATAGATACATTCATCTTCTCAGCCAAGAGGTCAAGCTGATCAGCTTCGAGACACATAGCTATATTGTTCTTAAGTATAGCTTGGTGTCCTGCATAGATCCACTGAAGTACCAGCGCTTTGTGCGTAAGCCATCGGCCATTGGGGAGCTTCGTAGCTGGTAGCCCCTCCGTGCGGATCCAGCGCCGGGTTGTCTCTATGCCTTTACCGAGGAATGTAGCGATAGCTGGCAGACCTTCCAGCATATTGCGATTGCTATTCTTCCTGTGATGATCCCCGAGCTTCCAATTGCTCATCCTTGTGATCCTTTACTTTCTTATTAGCTACACCTAGCTTAGCCTTGACTGCCTCGCTCATTTGACCGGCCCATAGGTCCGTGATTGAGTAGCTGAGGGGCTTTCCGATCTGTTTTGAATTACTCATATGCGTACCTATTACAATGTCATGTGATTATACAGCTACAGGCGAGGATGTATAGTAGCTCTTTAATAAATAAATAAATAACTAAATACTGAGCGTTGCAATTCACGATTTGTTCCGCTTTCTGTACGTTATCCTATATAGATACATAATTGTACAAAAAAAAAATGTATATAAGCATAAGTGTCACATAGGGTATGGCGCTGGCGCAACAGAACAGAGCGCGAACGCACCATTCTGTATTTAATTATTTATTTATTTATTAAGGGTAATTGCTCCTCCTAGGGAATATCTACAAGATGTGAGTTAATAACAATACTATGAATAATGTACTTGCAAACTACGTCCCAAAATGTTACAATAAATGATAGTCACAGTTCACTAAAGAAGGTATCCCATGAGTAAAATCTATCTCGAACCTAAAGGGCCTTTCCTCTCTGAGCGCCATCGTTGGCTAGAGATTAAGGACCTGAACCATATGCACATGAACAAGTGTGCTTGTGGTGAACACAGCGATGATTTTAAAGAACTTAAGCGTATTCGTCTCATCGTTGACCGCGCTGACGAAGTAGTTGACACACCTGCAGAACGGCTCACCAAGCAGCTCGCGGACTTGTCCACCCAGGATTACGTTACGTCCGTTTGATATAGGGAGACAGCATTGTTATGTTACAAATGTGGTTAAGAAGCAAGTGGCGTTATCTACTAGGACGGATGCTAGAAATCCTGTTAAGAAGCCTGAGCTTGAGCATTGGGAAGGACTACTTGACTGGGAACTTGATCATCTCCCAAATCTCAAATACATCCTGGCACTTGGCAACTTCGCCCTTCACGCTCTCACTGGAGATACTGGAATCACCAAGTGGAGAGGCTCTGTATTTGACTGTAAGGTTGGACGAACTCACCGTGTAGTAAAGGTAGTGGTAACTAACAACCCTGCACATATACTCCGTAACCTAGCTATAAGGAAAAGTTGCTTGATGAACTCACAAATAGCGAAGGGGTTTAGTTATGTTCTATGTTATCCTAGCCACCCGAAAGCTTCCGATCCAAATAGTCAGTCCCGGCTTCGGCAAGCGCGAAGATTGCCTAGCCTGGATCAAGCACAACTGGCGGCGCTTGATAGTCCCGCTTCAGATGATAGGGGGCTAGTCATGTTCGGAGTCTATTTCATAAACCACAGTGATACGGACTGGACTTTGCTGACTACGCAACCGACAGTCGAGAAGGCCACAACGCTTATGACCGGCTTCCGGGAGTATATGCAAAAGACCTACGGTAAGCCTCCCAGCTGTGTGGCCGTGAGCAAGGAGCGTAATGAGGAAAGCGTGCCGCGTGGAGAGCTAGGCGGCGTGACATAAAGGGAATAGGGATGACTCTCTGCGGTAACGCTTGAGTGGCCCAAGTTGACCGGTTGCAAAGGAAGCCCGAGGGCCGAACGGTAACCCAGTAAATGAAACGCTTAGTGTGTCTAGGCCATCCCGCCCCTCTCTTTTAGTAAAGTATAGCTTAAGTTATTCTACCCACTGCGCATTAAGAAGGAGACTTGATATGAACTTCGCTATCACGATGAAGCACAAGAAAGATACGAAACACACTCAAGTGTTCGTTGACGACTCGTTAGACACACCCATCACTCAGCTCTATGTACATAAGAGGGCTTTCGGCGACGACGTGCCGAGCGAGATCGAGGTTGAGGTTCGTTACAGTGGTTAAGCGTCCAACTAGCCACATCGAAGCCGAGGTGGATAAGCTCGCAAAGAGCCTGGGCATCAAGAAAGCTGAGAAGGACAAACATCTAAGTTCTGCCCCAAAATCGGGCACCGATCTTGACCTTCAAGAGTTAGATGATGGGCTACGAGCAGCGGGCTTGACGAACATCGTCTATCTTGGCTTTGATGAGGAGAACGAAGAATGACAGTCGATCACAAAGCAAATGCTAGGTACCTTCGGAAGGTTGCCGATAGCGCCTGGCTGATATTCGATAGCTTGCCCGAGGGGCGCGACAAAAACGCTGCGTACAAGACAGCGAGTAAGTTGTCATACAGAGCCTGGAAAGCAGGGCAGCGAGACAAGCGATGACCCTTCCAAGATCACTACTCAGTGAGGAACGCGCCCGCGAGATCAAGGAACAACTCTGGGCTGGGCACATGACCCAAGCTGAGATCGCACATCAGCACTATGTGAGCCAGTCCACCATCTCTCGCATCTTCCGAGGGTATGATTGGGCACACTTACCTTGGCCCGACGGCTCGCTCGGGCATATTCCGCAAGAGCGCAGGACCACCATTCACGCATCAAGGCACAGAAGCACGAGGTACAAACATGACACCCGAACAGGAAAACAAGAGCTCAGTGACAAAGAAACAAGTGAGATCAATAGCGTGGTTGAGCAGTTACTCACGGGAGACGATGCTCAACTCCGTGACACTATTACGAAGAAGGCTACAGAAACTCGAAGGAGAGCTACTTCAAGCCAGGGCAAGAAGTTCACAGGAGATATGCTCCCTTGGCTCGACATTAAGGAGGCAGACCCTGGGCATCCAATAGTTCAGGAGCTAATCACCCTTGATGATCCACCACTCAAGGTGGCGCTACGAATCGTCTGTGCGAAAGTGCCCCAGAGCGATTGGCAAAAACCCTCAGCGCTTGCGATGATCGATGCTGAAGCCGAGAAAATCAGGGCAAAAATTGCTTGACCCGCCAGCCCTGACCTGTCATAATGCCGGGTCGATCACATCTATGAAAAACAAGGAGCAGAAAATGGCTAAAGAAGAAGTTAAGGCAAAAGCTAAAGACGAAAGGGGCAAAGATATCCCCATCGTATGTCAGTACGACTTCGGTGGCAGCCTCGAGGGCTTTATCAAGAAGGCCAGCCAGAACGGCGGGGACGGAAAGGCCGTTGCTTATAGCAAGGTAAAGGCCAGTGACAAGATCGACGTCCAGGATATAATGCGCCGGCTGGCAGTAGCAGGTAACTCCCAGGCTGACATTCAAAAAATTCTGGATGCTCACATTCCTGGCGTTAAAAAGCGTGGTAAGAGCAAGTCCGAAAAGATGAAGGACGACTTCGATGCTCTCAGCGCGGATGAACGTGCAAGGCTCATAGCCGAGCTTACTAGAGGTTAAGAGGTTAAGAGGTTAATAAGAGGTAGGTTCCCCCTCCCAGGGACCCCTCCCTACCTTTCATGGACGTAAATCCTCCCTGAAAACTTAGCGAGAGGGTTCAGAATTTAGATTTCTCAGAACCCTCTCGCCTTTTTTTGGAGAATAAGCCGTTGACGGAACGGACTCCAGTTGTTTATATAACTAATCTTGGCGCTCACGACTATGAACCAGCCAAGGAGTTTGGTGAGCTACGCTTTCTTACGAGGGGCAAGATTAAGCGTTATGCCACTTCAACTATATATAGAGATTTCATTGACGGCATGAGCGACGGCATTAAGGAAGACTTTTTGCTCGTATCCTCCCTGAGTATACTTAATAGCATAGCCGCGGCGATCATCGCCAGGAAGTTTGGCGTCGTCAACTTTTTGCTCTTTAGCGACGGAAAGTATATACTAAGAAGCGTCAACATAGACGCCCTTTTAGACACAAATGAAGGAGTGGGAAATGAAGAAGATCTGCGTCCTGACGGGCAAGCGCGGGGGCTACGGCGCGATGAAGCCGATGCTCCGCCTGATAAGGGATGATCCCTATTTCGAGCTAGACTTCGTTGCCGGAGATATGCACCTCAGAGAGGACTTTGGCAACACGCTTGATGAGATACAAGATGAGTTTGATGTAACTCCATTAGAGTTAGCCTACAAGCTACCTGATACCAAATACCACAGAGCCTGTCAAATATCTTACCATACAGAGCTAGTAGCAAAACACCTGGAGAAGTCAGAGCCAGATCTCTTAATGCTCTATGGAGATAGAGGTGAGACTTTAGCTGCTGCAATAGCCGCACTTGAGTTCAATGTACCTATCGCACACTTGCAAGGTGGCGACACCAGTGGCACGATGGATGACCGTCGGCGCCGGGCTATAACAGCCCTAGCGGATCTCCACTTCGTGTCACACGACAAGGCAGCGGATAGTGTATCTGATCAGCTCAACCTCGCTGACGATAGGATCTTCGTCGTTGGCGACAGCCACCTTGATCCCATCTTCGACGGAGAGTTATACTCAATGGATAAGGTGATGAAAGAGCTGACGCTCATGCGTGACTTTCCTATCATCATCGTCCTGTTTCACCCTGATCCAACAGATCCACGCGATGATAATCTCACCTTCCACAACATCATGGATGCGATTGACGACATAGATAAGCAGTTCGTTATCATCTATCCTTGTAGCGATCCTGGCTGGAAGAAGATCGTCAAAGCAATACACTGGTTCGACGAGCATCCTAACATACAGATTTATAAGAACCTCCCTTCGCCATTGTTCCTCGGCTTGATGAACTGCGCCTCTGTGATAGTAGGTAACAGCAGCTGTGGCCTGATCGAAGCGCCGTATATGGATCTACCTTGTGTGAACGTAGGCAACAGGCAGAAGGGCCGACTCCAGAGCACGAACGTCATAAACGTGGGGCATACGTCACATGAGATAGATAGTGGCTTTCAGCTCGCGATGTACCTAAAACGGAACCATATGCCATTCGAGAAGCCTTACGGCAACGGAGCTACAGGCAAGCGCATAGTGAATATACTTAAAAGGGAGTGGTTCAATGACTAAGCCTAGCATCTTATACTATGAGTGTCTCAACTATACGAAAGAGAACACCGACTTGCTAATTGATACATTCAATATGTATACACTCCCTGACCCGAAACATGATGAGCGTATCTTATCCCATGTAGCAGAGAGCATTGAAGCTATCTTCTTACCGCTCGGCTTCAAGTTCAGTGCCCGAAAATGGGGCAACTTCCCTAAACTCAAAGTAATAGCTAGCAACACAACGACCAGACCTGAGACAGACCCACCTGTTGACGGCCAGCTAGTATGGCTCAACGACCCTGAGTTTCTTGAGAACATCACGAGTACGGCAGAACACACTCTTGGCCTCATCATGGCAGTTCATCGGCGCTTACCTCACGCGCATTGGTCCACTTGGACAGAGTGGAACCGCTATGCGAGAAGCGCACCTAAGATGTTGTCACGCTCTAACTTGACGATCTGGGGTCCAGGGCGTGTTGGCACTCACCTGTTTGACCGCGCGGCGCCGCTGTTTAAGACCGTCTGGACGATAGGGGAGAATGACCGAGATGAATACATCAACAAAACGCTTGAATATACCGACGTTCTTGCTCTCACGCTTAGTTGTGTTGGGAAACAGCCAGTTGTCACAAGAGATAAGCTGGAGAGATTGCCAAAGCAGGCTATCGTGGTCAACACGGCTAGGGGCGAAGTACTTGACCACGAAGCTCTCTTACACCTACTCAACACCGGTCATCTATGGGGAGCAGCGCTTGACGTACTCCCGAATGATCATCGTTTTCAGTATAAAGGCTACGATAGCCTCGCTAATAAGTACCTAGCTTACACGAAGAAAAGCAGCCATTTGATCCTCACTCCGCACATGGCCGGTTCAACTGAAGATGCCTGGAACATGACTCAGCGTTATATAATAGATAGGGTAAAGGAAATCCTTATATGACTAGCCTAGCATTTATCCCAGCTCGCATCGGATCACAGAGCATTCCTAAAAAGAATCTCCATCTGCTCGGAGGCCGACCCCTCATCGAATGGTGCATGGATGCGGCGCTTCTCTCTCATGTTGATGAAATAGTATGTTCGACAGATGACGAAGAAATAGCCCGCATAGCAGATGCCATGAACATACAAGCTGTTGAACGCCCTCCGAATATGTGCGATGGCGAAACTTATCCAATACACGAAATAGTTATTGAATACCTCAACGAGCGAGGCAATGATCCTGACGTAGTTGTGCTAATTCAGCCGACTAGTCCCTTCATCCTACTTGAGACTATCGACCTGGCGTGTCGCCGCCTCGACGGTATGATACCCAGCCGCTGGGACAGCTTCCAAACGATAGCGAATATTCCTCATAACTTTCACGCTTGGAACCAGAGGTCGTGGAACCAGGAAACTGGTCAAGTCCAATGGTGCTTTCCTGATCTGCGCAAGACGGGCTTTAACAAGGCTCATAAACCCAAGCTATGGAAGTTTGGTAATCTCGTAGCTACTAAGACCGCGGCGCTCAGGGAGAGTGGCTTCTTTGCTATGCCATCCCTCGGGCACCCGGTTCCATGGACTAGGGCACTTGACTTAGACACACTTGAAGACTTTACGCTAGCGGAGAGCCTACTCAAGGAAGGTGTCATATGAAGATACTGATCCTCGGCGGCGACGGCTATCTTGGCTGGCCCACTGCGATGTATCTTGCAGCTCGAGGCCACGAAATAGCCGTGGTCGATGATCTGTCGAAAAGACAACTTGAAGCAGAAATAGGATACTCCCCACTATGGCCCATTCCCCCTTTCGCTCATCGCACACTTACGTGGAACAAACTAAAGCCCAGTTGCCCCATAAAGATGTGGATATGCAACATAGCGACGAACAGATCGCTCTTATACAAGATCATAGACGAGTTCTCGCCGGAAGCCGTTGTCCATTATGCAGAGCAGCCATCCGCGCCATACTCCATGATGACGGCAAAGGCGGCTGTGGATACTCAACTCAACAATGTGTCGGGCACTTTGAACCTCATAATGGCGATCCTGCATCACAATGCAGATTGTCACATCGTAAAGCTCGGTACAATGGGCGAGTACGGGACGCCTAACATAGATATAGAGGAGGGCTGGCTTGATGTTACTCACGAGGACCGAACAGACAGAGTTCTCTACCCTAAAAGACCCGGCAGCTGGTACCACCTGTCTAAAGTGCACGACTCCCATAACCTTGAGTTCGCCTGTCGAACCTGGGGACTACGAGTTACAGATCTCAATCAGGGGATCGTCTATGGAACTGACACAGACGAAACATGGCTTGACAGTAGCCTTAGTACCAGCTTCCACTACGACGCCATCTTCGGAACAGTTATCAATAGGTTCATTACGCAGGCAGTTGAAAACGCTCCTCTTACAGTATACGGCTCAGGCTCCCAAACTAGAGGATTCCTTGATATACGAGACACAATCCGTTGCATTGAGCTTGCTTGCGAAACTCCGCCAGATGGAGGAACTTTCCGAGTAATGAACCAATTCACTGAAAGCTTTAGCATTAACCAACTTGCAGAGCTAGTCCAGCACATTACAGGCTGTGAGATCGTGCACCTTGAAAACCCGCGTGTGGAGCAAGAAGATCACTATTACAATGCAAAGCATACGGCACTCACAGACCTGGGGCTAGAGCCTCACTATCTTACTGCTGACACCCTTGAAGATATGATCCGCCAGGTGCGTAAGCATAAGAAGCTAATCAACCCCGAAGCGTTTAAGCCAACAGTTAAGTGGAGGAACTAATGGTCTATGTAATAGCCGAAGCGGGCGTGGATCATGAAGGTGAGTTGAAACGCGCCCTGCAGCTACTCTATCGAAGTGTTGAAGCCGGCGCCGACTGCTTTAAGATGCAATACTACATTGAGGGCTTCAAAGGGGAGCATCGCACCCTTCCGTGGTTGCGCCCTCACAATATGAGCCTGATCGAGAAGAAGTGCAAACAAATGGAGATCGACTTCATGCTCACGCCGCATGATGAGTGGGCTCTTGGATATATCGTACAGGATACTGACATCGATACGATTAAGATTGGTTCCGGTGACTGGGATTTGATACCTAAAGCTGTTGAGTCAGGTAAAGAACTTATAATAAGTTGCGGCGGCAAGAACAGAAACGACTTGGAACAGTTAAACATCGAGACGGCCAGCCATCCAACTAAGATACTCTATTGCATATCTGAGTATCCTGCTCTCCCCACTTCAGTTAATCTACTAGATGTGGCTGGTTACGACGGTTATAGCGACCACACTCGTGGGACTGCAATCGCACTCGCGGCTGTCGCCCTCGGCGCCGAGATAATCGAGAAGCATATTACGCTCGAACAAGATGTGACCGGCCGCAACGATACGTTCTGTTCACTCAGCCCGGATAAGTGGCCCCACTTCGTCGAGGATATTCGCAAGATAGAACAGGCACTTGCCCAGTAAGAAGGGAAATGCTATGATGCTTCTTTCCCCCGCCTTATCAGGAGCGACCCAAGTGTACGGACCCTCAACCCCCTACGCGGAGCACCTTCATGCTACAAAATACCGCGTCGATAGCGAGACTTTTGATGACTATTGTGTGCGCTATGCTCGTACTACCGCGGACGACGAGCTTCATTTTCGTCACCTGCTCGACGGGCTTCGGCATCAGAGGATTCTACCTGCGGGGCGCCAACAGTTGGCGGTGGGTAGACCTTATGACATAACTGCTATGAATTGTTATGTAGGAGATACGATACCCGACACAAGCGAAGGAATAATGGATGCACTCAAGTATAGTATGCTTACTCTCAGAAGTGGCGGTGGTTGTGGTTGGGATTTTAGCAGCCTCCGTCCTCATGGAGATCCCATACGCGGATTGGGAGTTAAAGCATATAGCACTGGCCCTGTCAGCTTTATGGGCTGTTGGGACGCTATGTGTTTTACTGTACTCTCTGCCGGACACCGACGTGGAGCAATGATGGCGGTCTTACGTATAGACCACCCAGATATAATGAGGTTCATAAATGCTAAAGCAGATCAAAGCACACTTACGAACTTTAACATCAGCGTTGCTGTCACTGACAAGTTCATGGATGCTCTTGCTTGTGATGGCACTTACGATCTCACTTTTGGCGGCAGAACATATGACACGGTTAGATCAACCGACGTATGGTCCAGGATCATGGAACGAAACTGGGACTGGGCTGAGCCAGGCGTTCTTTTCATTGACAGAATCAACGAGATGAACCCACTAGGGTATTGTGAAAAGATTGCGGCTACGAACCCCTGTGGAGAGCAACCACTTCCGCCGAACGGCGCTTGCCTGTTAGGAAGTATGAATCTTGTTAAGTACATTAGTGGTAAAGAACTTGACTATGATCTGTTAAAGCTAGATGTAGCCGTCGCCTGTCGTGCGTTCGACAACGTAATAGATAAGACACGCTATCCCCTTGAGAGCCAACGCGAGGCTCAGCAGAATAAAAGGAGAATGGGAATTGGCGTCACTGGCATGGCGAACGCTCTCGAGATACTTGGTCTACCGTACGCATCGGCGGCGTATATTAAGGAGCAGGAGAAAATCCTTGCCCTTATACGGGACACTGCATACCGAGCGAGCGTATCTGCGGCCAAGCGACTCGGATCCTTTCCTGAGTTTAATGCAAAGAAGTGGCTTGCATCGGGCTTCGCAAAGACGTTACCTAAGGAAATTAGGGCGCTTATTAAAAAGAACGGGTTAAGAAATGGCCTCTTACTTTCTATCGCTCCTACTGGCACCATTTCTCTCTGCGCTGATAATGTCAGTAGCGGTATTGAGCCTCCTTATGCACTTCATTCTCGAAGGCTTGTCTATATGCCTGAGGGTCAGGTGGAAGTTGATCTCACTGATTACGCCTTCCGCGAGCATGGAGTGCGAGGACGTACAGCTAATGAGGTCAGCGCAGTTGATCATATCAAGGTTCTCGTCTCTGCTCAAAAATATGTGGACTCGGCCGTTAGTAAGACCTGCAACGTCAACGGGGCGATCCACGGAGAGCGCAAGAAAGGCACCGTCAGCTTTGACGCCTTCAAAAAGCTCTACGCCAAAGCCTACGAGGGTGGCGCCAAAGGCTGCACAACCTTCAACAAGAATGGTAAACGGTTTGGTATTATCTCCCCCCTACCCGACGACACCAGCGAAGCCGGATGCACAATAGACCCGTTGACGGGTGCTCGCTCTTGTGAGATTTAGCTTGCAAAGTGGGTCAAAATATGTCATAATATACATAGTCACAAACCGGAGGAAAAATCATGTCAGACCGCTATTTCGACAACACGCGCGTCAGCGAGTTCAAGACTTGCCCGCGTAAGTTCTTCTACCGCCACGTTATGGATTGGGTTTCGGTCGGGTTTTCGCCCCCACTCCTCTTTGGCTCCGCCTATCACGCAGCTATGGATGCCATCTGGGAACACATGGGCGATAGTGAAAATGCCCGACAATCGGGCACTCAAGATGTTGCGAACCTTGGCTTTGAGGCGTTCATGGCAGAGTGGATCGAGGGCGGCGGCCCTGAGTTGGACGACATAAACGAGGATTGGCAGTACAAGCTGGGCTTCCGCAATCCGATGGTCGCATTGGAGATGCTCTATGGATACGTTGATGAGCGGCGTTCGCTATTCCAGAGAGATAGCTTTGAACTTATCTCCATCGAACAGCCCTTCGCTGTTCCCCTTGATCCAGAAGATGAAACCCTTTTCTACGTCGGGCGGTTTGACAAGATATTTCGGATCAAAGAGGGTATCATTATCGGTGAGCATAAGACGACCAGTCTCTATGCCAAGGTCGGAGGTTTCCGGTCAATGTTTCTGGACTCTTTCTCGCCAAATAGTCAGGTTGACGGATACCTTCACGCTGCGCGTATTTTGTTTGGGGATGAAGTTAAAGCCTGCTGGATCGACGCTTCACTCGTTCATAAAACAGTACATGATGAGTTCAAGTTCATCCCCATCGAACGACAATTCTCGCAATTAGACTCATGGCTATGGGAAACTCGGCATTGGATCGAGGAGATCGAGGGGAACTGGAGTGCTGTTAATGACACAATGACAGAGCATCCTTACATGGCGGCCTTTCCTAAGAACACTGGCTCTTGTCAGGACTTTGCCAGGAATTGTCCCTACATCGACTTGTGCAAAATGTGGCCGAACCCCGTAGCAAAGGATCTTCCAGGTGGCTATGAGAAGGAGCATTGGTCCCCCTTTGAGCGCCTCGGCCTGGCTGAAATAGGATTGGAGAAACCAGATGCCTAGCATAGGAGTTATGCTTATCGTACTGACGGTTGTCCTCATACTGAACAGCTGTGCCTTCTTCTCGGATGGTGCGACTATCGACTATTCACGAATGTTCGCGCCGACGTTTCAGCTTTTCGGAGGTGGGGGCCATAGCGAGCCTTGGGAAGCCGACACCGGCTATAAGGCAAATCGCACAGAGAGCTACAGTGGCTTCCCCCCTTGGAGTTCCTATGACGTAGAGATCGAGGGAAGCCCGGCGCCGAAGATGGAGTTCCACCACATGAACGACGGCGGCACCGTTACTTGCCGCACTGTAGGAAAAGTGAGGTTCTGTAACTGATGGTCACAAATGCTAAGAACACAACAACCACTACATTCGAAAACATTCTTGTCGTAGGCGATGCAGGGGCGGGCAAATCTACTATGGTCCGCTCTCTGCCAGGTAAGAAGTTCGCCTATCTATTCGACCCCAACGCTCTCCGCGCTCACGAAGGAGCAGACATTGACTATGAAGAATGGCTCCCGGACACACTTGAACTTGACACCACGATTAAAAGGTTCGACAAAGCCGGAAAACCTGACGATAAGCCTTCATCTGCACGAGAACCTAGAGTCTACCTCGAGTGGTGTGCCGACATCGCTACAAAAGCTGAGGAAGGTTTTTTCGGTCCCTACGACTGGGTCATCTTCGACTCTATTACACTTCTCCAAAAGGCGTGTTTCGACAGACAGACTTATATTAACAATCGCTACGGACGGCCAGAGCAACTCGCTGATTATCGAATTGTAGGTTCTAAGATGAGTGATCTTATAAGAGCCGCCACTAGCGAGAAGGTCAATACTTTCTTCACAGGCCATATCGATACGTGGCAAGACGAACTTACCAAGAAGGTAACAACCCAACTAGCCCTATCAGGAAGCGCAAAGAGACAGATACCCTTAGTAATGAGCAACATTTGGCTGGCAGAGTGCAAGAGTACTGAAACAGAGATCAAGTACACTATACAGACACGCCCAGCTGATCGAGGACTTCAAACTATCCGTTCCTCAATCCGAGGATTGGAGATGTTCGAAGAGGTCACAATCCGTGACTGGAACGACCCCGAGAAGTCGGGTTTGTCTAAAATACTCAATGGCAAGTAAGGAGCTAAAAAATGTCATTTCTTGAAGTAAGCGGCCTCGGCGACGACTACGAAGATAAGCCAGTTCCCGAAGGGGAGTACACTGTGCGGGTAGACAACATCGAGGAAAAGACCGCCAAGGATGGTGAGTCCCCCCAGGTAATGTGTATGCTGAAAGTCCAGGATAACGACTATCCCGACGCGGCTACGATCTTTCACTACCTGACATTCCCCGGCCCGAATGACGACGACGAAAAGCGCCGGACGAAAATGCGGATGAATACGCGCTTTCTCAAGGCGTTCCGTGTTCCCTTCGAGAAAAAGGGCTTCAACGCGGAGGACATCACTGGCTGTGAAGCCACCGTATTCCTGAAGCAGGAAGAATACGAAGGAGCGATCAAGAACTCTATCAATCTCCCCGCTATTGCTGAGTAATCACGCGGCGGCCTATGATGGACCAGGGCTGACCAACGGCTCCTTCGTCGTGTGACCCCCATCGCCTCTATCTGAGGGGTCAGTAGGATAGAGGCACCCCTTCCAGGAGATTAACATGGAAGCGCTGAAAGGCAAAAAGACTTATCTTGTGGCTCTCGCCGCAGGCTTGGTTGTCGTAGCTGTGCATTTAGGCTACATAACGAGCGATATGGGCAACACAATCTTGGGTCTGCTCGGCGCCACCGGACTTGCTACGCTTAGAGCTGGCGTCAGCTAACCGCTTAAGAACATAGGAGAGTGGAACAATGGGTTTAACACGAGTGTTATTAAGGCTAGATGCACCGCCACCCACCACTCTCCGCCTTCTTTGTGTAATGTTAGCCATGCATGATAACTCAGCAGGGTAGTGGCGCACATTGAATAACCGACCATGCATGAAATACAATTGTTTAATCCTTACCATGCATGGAAAATATTATGGTTATATGGTTAGTAACTGACGGATTTTGTGCCTACTGTATAGACGGGGAATAAAAGAATGGCGGCATCCAGGTCTGACAAAAAAGATCGAGAGTGTAATGCTTGTAACAGAAAGTTTAAGCCTGAGAGAAGTTGGCAGAAATTCTGTTCGGGGAAATGTAGAGACGCTTATCATACCGGACGAAAGCGGGAAGCTAACAAACTCCTCGCAGGACAGCAGTATGAGAGGATATGTGGAAAAGAAGATGACAAAGACTTGCAAGAAATGTGGAATGATTTTTGTCTCTTTATCAAAACACACAAAAGTGTATTGCTCAGACTCCTGCCGAAAGAATAAAAACTATCCTGGAAGTTATATGGGTGAGGTTTAAGAACTTGGCTAAGCACCGATTATCCTTCTCCGTTCCGCCTGAGCTCTTTAGTTTAGCCCACGAAGTGCCTTGGGGCATCCGGGCGGCGCTTCTGCGTATCTTACTTCTTAAAGTCCTGGAGGCCGGCGGCAAGCACGGGAAGATGGTCTACGGTGCGGTGCTAGAAGGTGAGTGGGATATTGTCCCGAGGAGTAAGTAATGGAACGGCTCGAAGAACTCAAAAAATCCCTAGAGAGTATGACCTACGAGGAGCGCCTTACTAAGCTCCGTGAGATCCGTGAAGATCGCAAGATCAGCAAGCACGCTGTGACTGTACGCAAGAAGCGTGAGCAAGACAAGGGGGCTAAGCTAAAGTCAGCTATTGCCGATATGACCCCAGAGGAAAAAGCACAATTTCTGGAGATGTTAAATGCGAGTCAAGCAGGTTAAGCTAGATGAGATAAAAGTAGGAGATAGGTTCCGTGAAGATATGGGGGACATTGAATCTCTGGTTGCTAGTGTCAAAGAGAAAGGTCTTATACAACCTATTTCGATTGACCACGAGGGTAACTTGCTGGCAGGCGGCCGGCGGTTCCAAGCTGCTACAGAAGCAGGTCTCAAGAGTATACCAGCTATTAGTATTGAAGTACACGGCGAGCTTGATAGCCGAGAGATCGAGCTTATCGAAAATACGATTAGAAAAGACTTCACCTGGGTGGAGCGAGCGAACCTAGAAAAGCGTATATTCGATCTGCGCCGAGAGAAAGATCCGGAGTGGACTCAACGAGATCAGGTCGAACTTATGGGCGGATCGAAGGGTCAGACAAATCGGCGCCTACAGCTGGCAGAGATCATCGACGCTATTCCCGAACTCGGTGAAGCGGCTACGGAGAAGGAAGCCTGGAAGAAGTACCAACGCTTGAAGGAGGATATAGTAACGCAATCCCTGATGGCTGAGGATGATCCCCGCTTTAAGGAAGTCTACAAGAGTTGTCACAATGCTTATAAGATCGGCGATGCCATAGCCGGGATGAAAACCGTAGGCTTCTCAAGGGGCAATACGCTCTTTATTGAAGTCGATCCCCCGTATGGGGTACAACTCCACGCTAGAAAAGACCGCAACCAAGACCTAGCGAGGATGGATAACTACAACGAGGTCGATGCTAAGGATTATCCCTCATTCATCGAAGAAGTAGCCATCGAGTGTTTCGATCTAATGGCTGAACATTCATTTATGATCTGGTGGTTCGGACCCCAGTGGTATCAGGAAGTAATAACTATACTGCGTAAGGTCGGTTTCAAAGTGGGAGACATACCGGCAGTATGGACTAAGGGCTCGGCGGGACAAACGGCTAGCCCTGACACGATGCTAGGTAGTGCGTATGAGCCTTTTTTAGTCTGCCGGAAGGGTATGCCAAAACTCCGCAGTCCGGGCCGAAGCAACGTGTTCCACTTTGAGCCAGTCTCGCCTCAACACAAGATCCATCCGACGGAACGGCCGATTGCGTTGATGAACGAGATAATGGAGACGTTCGTCTATCCTAAGAGCCGAGTATGTGTCCCGTTCCTTGGCTCAGGGGTAACGCTAAGAGCTGCGTACATTAATCAGTGTATGGGGTTCGGATGGGACTTGGATGAACTATGCAAGAAGCGGTTCATCAATGCTGTTTATAAGGATATGACAGAAGGAGAGGGTAATGAGACAGATTGAGATAGAGGAAAAGGTAAATGACGATGATGCTGAGTATTTCCTGACTCATCCAGGTGAAGATAGCTTTGAACGTCCTTATATACCTGGAGAGATGCCAAAAGAGGCAGAAGATGAGGTTGGCAAGCTATTACAAAGCAAGGCTAAGGAAGCGGGTCGTCCAGGAACTGTATGGATTAAAGTATTTAGAGTTGATCAAGCTACTAGAGCCAGAGTTCCATACATAGAACTAGATGCACCGGTGTGCTAATGACCACCCCCTATGAAGAAGGCGACCCTGCGAGTAAGATCTGCATAGTCGCAGAGGCTCCCGGTCGCTCAGAGATGCGCCTCAACCGGCCGCTCGTCGGCCCCAGCGGACAGCTACTCGAAAGCTGTATGCACAGCGCCAAGATGGTGCGCCGAGAGTGTTATCTGTTGAATATCTTTCCCAAGATAGTCTACAAAGACAAAACCGGAAAGAATGTAAAAACTCCTGATGGAGACATACTATGGACGAGCAAGGACGGCCTGACCTTACTAGGCCAGGAGCTTGCGGCACCTTACTTGAAGCGTCTCTCGAGCTGCGATGCCAATGTTGTAGTGCCACTTGGCGGAACGGCTCTTTCCTGCCTATTTGGGGACAGCCGAATAATGAAGTGGCGAGGATCTATCTTATACGCAAAGAAAGAGGCGAGCGGGAAGAAACTTGTACCGACTGTCCATCCAGCAGCTTGCTTACGGGGGCAGTATCTGTGGCGACATCTGCTGATAAGCGACCTCGACCGAGCGAAGAAAGAGAGCAAGAGCCCAAGCCTCAACCTGACCAAGAGGGATCTACAAGTGGGTCCAGACTTTCAGCAAGTGAGAAATTACTTGAGCGAGTGCGCCAAGCTCGGCGCCGTGGCGTTTGACATAGAAGTCACGAACCATCAGGTCCACTGTATTGCGTTTGCTAAGAGTGCTTATGACTGTATGAGCGTTCCAATCGTCAAAGGTAATGGAGCGGACTATTGGACTATAGAGCAGGAGGAACAGATATGGTTGTTGATAAGCGCTGTCCTAGGAAACTCAAAGATATTGAAGATTGGTCAGAATCTAATATTCGACATCTCGTTCCTGTTACAGCAGATGAATATTCATACATCTGGTCAAGTTGGAGATACTATGATATTGCATCATATAATGTATCCCGACTTCCCCAAGGGCTTAGACTTCTTATGCTCAATGCACACCCGCGAACCGTATTACAAGGATGAGGGAAAGATCTGGAAAAACCCTGGACGCGACGTTGAGAGCTTTTGGCTCTACAATGCTAAGGACGCCGCCACGACGTTTGAGATATGGGACGTGCTGAGTAAGGATGCCGAAAAGAGCGGTTTCATGAAAACGTATTGGGACACGGTAGAGATGTTCCCCTCCCTCCTGTATATGATGATACGCGGCTTCGGAATTGACACCGAGCGCTTGCAAGCCACAAAGATAGAGGTTGAGGCCAAAATCAAGGAGAAGCAAGATGAACTAGACAAGGTGGCCGATCATCCGTTCAATATCTCAAGTCCTAAACAGGTTCAAAACTACTTCTACCTCGAAAAAGGAATCAAGCCTTACATCTCGAGAACAACAGGTAGACCTACAACTGACGATAAGGCTATGTCTCGAATATACAGACGATATAACCTCCCTGAAGCCAAGCTGGTTCAAGAGATTAGGGCGCTCTCCAAGCTCCACGGTACATATCTCGAAGTCAAGTTTGATAAAGACGGTCGTATCCGATGCAGCTACAACCCCCGAGGGGCCACGACAGGAAGGCTCTCCAGTAGTAAGACAATCTTCGGAACAGGAATGAACTTACAGAATCTTCACCCCGACTTTAAGGGATTTTTGGTGGCAGACTCATGAGTGTAAATATAGCTAAATACAATCCGCCCAGGGAGCTAGTCAAGGCTCTGATGGAATTGATGGATACACTTGCTAGCGACGTACGCAAGCAGACGGGTGCACCTGAAGGCGCTTGTTGTGTAGCAGCTATTACTGTTCTCAGAGGCTTTATTGACGCCATGGAAGCAGAGATTAAAGTCCTCGAATCGGCAAGTGATCCGGAGACAAAGCATTGAACCTCTTAGTTGAGCTAGACAAAGCCGGCGCCGAGTGGGTCATAGTAGCGTATCTTTCTTGCGACGGGGCGATGATAGCCGTCGTGGAGGGTGGCCTCTCACCGCACACGGCGACTGGCGTCTTAATAAGCCATAGCAATAAGGATTTCGTCGAGGCCGAGAGTAAGGCCGTCGGCATCCATACTGATCCGCTTAAGATTATCGAACTACGCGAGGGATTAGAGGCCGAGGCGGAGTGGTATCTGCCGCGCTCCATGTCGATACGTCAAGCAGCTAAGAAATCGAACCATGGGCTTAACTACGATATGAAGTATAAGCGATTCGCTCTTGAGCTCGAGATAGCCGAGATGGAAGCGAAGGAACTTGTAAGGCGCTATCACAGCGCATATCCGGGGATAGCACAATGGCACAAACACGTTCAGGAGCAACTTCGCAAGGACAGGATGCTCACGAACTGCTTCGGCCGACAAAGAAGATTTATGGACGGTTGGGGACCTCAATTGTTCGATGCCGCTTACTCGTTCATACCCCAAAGCACGGTTTTCGATATTACGCGGGAAGGTATGATTGGCTGGCAGAACGACGACAGTATGGACCGCATAGAACTCCTGGCGCAGACTCACGACAGCTTAACCTTCCAATTCCTCGACGTTAAAGACGGAAAAGATCTTGCGCCCCATGCAGTGAAAATTGGCCTAGACTATATGAACCCTACACTCAACTATAACCAAAGAGAATTTCAAATAGGCACAACCATGAAGATTGGCACAGACTGGGGCGGGGGCAGTATGCACGAGTGCTTGCTCTCCGATGACGTTGACGCGACCGCGGAGGCGGTAGACGGACTATTGGAGCGTATCCGTGGAGCGCAAGCTTAGTGATTGGCTGACCGGCCATTTAGAGTATACAGAGAACAGCGAAAGTCCCCTCTCATATCATACATGGGCAGGGGTAAGCTGTATCGCAGCGGCGCTTCAGCGTCGGGTATATATGAATTGGGAAACGCAGATTTTCCCTAATCACTATATTTTGTTGATCGGGCCGAGTGGCAGGAGTCGAAAAGGCCATGCCTTGCAGGTCGCTAGTGATTATCTAAGCGAGCTAAACGTAACACTGATGAGCGAAAACCCGACGCCCGAAGCGTTTATCAAGGATATGCACGGCGCCGAGATCCAGTTCCTGGATGAGACTACCGGGAACTTTGTTTATCAGTCCCCAGTTACCTCGATAGTTGAGGAGCTGGCAGTAATGTTAGGACAGCAGAATGTACAGTTCCTCAGTTTCCTCACTAACTGGTATGATAGTAGATATAAATGGACCCGACGAACAAAGCATCAAGGAACTGACATTGTTCTTGGAGTCTGCCTCAATATCCTCGGCAGCTCAGCTCCTGATTGGCTCCCAGGAATTCTTACAAGAGAAGCAGTCGGAGGGGGTTTTACCTCCCGATGCATCTTTGTTGTTGAAGAAAGAAAACGAAAGACTGTGCTTGACCCTACTCAGGGAAGACCAGACCCCCTACTCAGGGACTCATTAATCCACGATCTTGAAATGATGATGTGCCTCTCAGGAGAATACACCTTCGAAGACGATGCCAAAGAGATGTATATGGACTGGTACGGGACGGAGGAGGAAAAGCTACAGAGTGGCAAGCTCAACTTGGGTGATCCTGCCCTCTTGGGCTATGCTGCCCGGCGGCCGACGCACATTCGCAAGATAGCCATGTGCATGGCGGCGAGCCAAAGTGACGAACTAGTGCTTACAGTGAATGACCTTGAAAGGGCCATCACGCTGTTGACGGCCGCAGAACAGAATATGCACATGGTATTCAGCGGGATAGGCCGGAACAAATGGGTGGCTGAGACCGAACTTGTTATGAGTTACATCAAGAAACAGGGCGTCTGCCTCCGGAGCGAACTCCTAGATCACCTTTATAGGGACATCAGCGAAGAAGCCCTCGAGAGTATCATTAACGTGATGGTAGCCATGCGTCGCCTCAAGGTGGATATAATGGGCGAACAGGGGGATAGACGATTCACTTATAAGGAGAAGAAAGGTGGCTAATATATGGGACTTGCGCTTCTTAAATCTCGCAGAGCATATTGCAGGGTGGAGTAAAGATCCATCTACACAAACCGGCGCCGTGATCGTGGATCAAGATCGGCGAGTTGTGAGCGTCGGCTACAATGGGATGCCTAAAGGCATTAAAGATGAGAATCACTATCTGGATGATCGGGAAAAGAAATACGCCACTATTATCCACTGTGAGCATAATGCTCTGATCTTTGCGAAGCGCAGTATTGAGGGATGCACCCTGTATACTTGGCCTTTTGGCTCATGCGCTCACTGCACTTCGATGTTCATCCAAGCAGGGATTTACCGCTTCGTCTTTCCTGATATGCCCGAGCGCTTGAAGGAACGCTGGACAAAGAACTTTGAGCTGGCTGAGAAGATGGCCTCCGAAGCACGTATTCCGCGCGTAGCGTTAGAGCGCTATAAGGCTGAGGCCGCCGATTAAGATAGCGCCCTGACCGAACTCGGCTAAGCCCTCTGGTAAATAGGAAGGCTTATACTGGGCGAGGTAATAAAACAGCGGCCCCATCAGCCATCCAGAAGCCATGTACGCAAGGCACCCGATAGGGACAATATCATAGATGGCTATAGTATATACTATATAAGGCAATCCCGTGATGAATGTCCCGACGAAGAACCTAAACCCATTATAGAGCATATCTTCCCACTTCGTATAGCCCATCACTATATTGGCCATAGCCGGAAGTGAGAGTAAGAGCCACCAGGAAAGGCCGAAGGCAATGTAGAGGGCGACTAAAGAAACGACCATGCCCACAGCGTTCCGCACCGCCGTCCTACCCCACCCCCGACCATCTATGTAGCGCCATATGCCAGCAAGGATTACGACTAAAGCTTCAGGCATCAGATCGAACCACATAAGGAATCATAAGCTGCATTGTGCTCTCTAACTTGTTGTATAGTCTTAGGTGTATCTCTGTCGTGCCAGCTTATGACCTTAAAAGCGTCGCAAGACGTATCAATCACGACGGTTCGGGTCGTCCCGCAAGCTGTTAGGGCTAGCATCAACAGAGCGGCGAGCCCTAGAAGCAGCATCAATCTGAGACTTCCATGTGAGAAGAGATTCATTCACCTGCTCCTTTCGGCCCTGGCTAATGAGGCGGCGCTCGGCCATCCACTGGGTGATGAGACCGACAAGCTTTACGATCCCACTTATCAAGGAGAGTATGTTCATTCTACCTTGGGCTGATATTCGACGTGCATATGATCCTTCTCGAGAATTACATCAAAGTCAGCACCGATGCGCTCCTTGATCTTGTCACGAATAATCTCCCAGTGACGCTTATTCACGTTATTAGTTCTCAGGTCTATAGCCCCACCTGAATAGTGTATCGAGCCACGCGAGTGTTTCCCTTCAAGCCCACCGGTCATAACCGCCTCAGCGCCGTATTCCTTATATACTTCGTCGGCCGCATAGAAAGCGAACCAAGCCTCGCTGCGGAGGCCGCGAATCCTGACGCCAGGCTTAAGTCTCATGATCCGTTCTTTATAGTGATCTTGATAAGCCGCTCGAGTTGCCGTTCGATAGCTTTCTGCGTTGCCTCTATACGGCCATTCGTAGTCGCTTGATCCGTGAGCTTCTCGTTGATCTCTCGCTGGTTGCGACTCTGTTCCCGAGCTTGTTCTCTAATTGTCTCTTGGAGAGTCTTAATCTCAGTCGCGTGCGCCTGTAGAGTAAAATGATCCGTAACCAGCGCCCATACAACAACAATCAGGGGAGCAATGATATACCAGTTGTCCTTGAGCCGCCAAGCTATCTTATCTGCCATTCGAATCCTATGGCCGTTATCAGATGGCATTATCCTTATCCCTACCTAAGTATTCCAACGATCTTCCTGATGCTGATAGACACGCCAAGCCATTCGGGTGGATGGTAACTACCGTAAAAGTGCTTTCTCCATTACCCTTAGACTGCCATATCTCTACAATTAGTATCGTCTTGTCAAAGTTGTTAGCAAGCCCTTGGTGAGTCTTACGCTCGTGATGCTGGGCCTTCAGCGACGCCGCAACTTTAACGTACTTACCACAAATAACCGGGTGAGCCTGGGCAACGCTTGGTATTATTAGCGCAAGAAGTAAAAGCCATTTCATCTAAATCTGCCCAATTGTGGGGCAAGTTCTCTAGGAACCCGCTGGGATCTGAGTACGAGGAGTGATAGGAGGTCCTTGCGGCCTCTGAGGTTTCTGCCTCTGTGGATCCATCTGCTTAATGCCCTGTGCGGCGATTTGCCCCGCTACCTCCCACTGTTTCCAGCTTATCTTTCCTGATCCCAGATTAGCCGCCTTCTCCAAGAAGAACATAGCTCCTCGCGATGAGAATATCGCAGTAGCCATTTCAGGACTAGCTGCACCGGTAAGTGTACCTATTGTTGTCGCCCCAGGAATACCAGTCATGGCACCAAGAGCTCCTCCAACTGCGGCACCTTTGCCTCGGATAATCAGTGAAGCTACGCCACCAGGTGAACCATCACCGAACTTACTAAGTACCTTAAGCCGTTCGTGCATAGCCCCTACTTCATCTCCGAGCGACTTAGTCATGTTCTCATTATACTGTTTGTGCTTAGGATTAGTTACATCCTTAAACCACGTTCTGAGCTGCTTAATGTTTACTACTGTTATATTCTTTCCGGGGAGGAATGTAGTAAAGTTTGCAACTCCTCGCTCGAGATCCTTAACAGCGAAGTCAAGCTTGGCTCGCTTACCGGCGGCCTGAGCTATCTTGCCGACATTACCTGTCTTTCCACCTAAGCCAGCAAGGTGATCTATATCTTCCATGACCGCCTTAAAGAATTGCTTCCTTGCTCCTTTGATTTTGCTAGTCCTAGCTTTTACCTGACCAATGGCCTTTCCGATCATTTCCTTGGCTGAGAGCAGATCATCAAAAGAGACGGTCGAGCCACCTAGGGTTTTTTCAACATCATCCAGGAGTCCCACAGCCTGTCGGACTTCAGGGATGGCCCTCATCTTTGCTAACTCTTTCCGCAGAACATCCATACCAGCTTTTGTAGATGAGAGCCTGAAAGCAGGGATTTGTACTTTAGCCGTCTCTGCTATCTTATATAGCTGTGAAGCACTCACCTTCATTAAGCCTACTTGCCTACCTATAATATCAGTAGCCAGGCTCTCGAACTCGCCGGCCGCATCTTTCATGGCCTTACGAGCTAGGGCAACTCGACTAGGTGGCATAAGTCCTGCCGCCCCGCCGACAACCTTACCTAGGCCTTTCTTAACCACAGCCCCGGCTCTACCTGCAACGGGGCCAGCCCCTGCCAGGGCAAGACCTGTGGAACTCTTGGGAGATACGCCAAATTCTTGCATCATAGCCTCTGTCCCGACGCCCCCGGCAATCGCTCCAAGCGGACCAGCAAAGAGTGCTCCAAGAGCAGTACCAAGGGCAGGAGGCAGCATTTCGACCAAGAAACCTACAACAGGCGGAAGGCTATCAACATAGGCTCGGGTCTTAGCTCTCCGTTCCTCGCTGACAAGGCCGATATCAATCCCTTGTGCGCTACTGCGAGTCGTGGTGCCGCGACCAGGAGCAACGCCTCGTCCCCCTCCGGTGGATAAATCGACCGAGCTACGCCTAGCATCCTCTCGCGCTATTACAGCATCAAGATCATCTAAGTCTGCTCTGATCTCAGGCGTTATCTCATATGTCTGATTAACTGGCATTAGTAGTTGCCTCCTGGATCATACCGCTTTTTTAACCGGGCTTCTGCATCCTTAAACTTTTTATACGCATCCGTAGGTAGAAGTTCTACAAGAACGCCCTTCATTCCCTCGGTGTCTAAGTCTCCAAAGGGATCATCCTGATCTAAATTAGGTATGTTGATGCGCTTCTTTACACCTGTCCTGTTAAAGAACTCCTGTGCATAAGCCTCGTTCTGAGCAATCGCCATTGATCGAAGAACCGCTACCATGACCTTATCATTAGCAGTTCCTGCGGCAATCCGCTCGGCATTGACTTGATAGTCGAAATCACTAAATGCACGGCTTACTTGCCCTGACAGCGCACCAACTTGATAAGTTAGACCGATAACACTAGACTTGATGATAGCATTCTGCTTGGCTGTCTTACCTAAGTTATTCAGCCCAGGCATATTATCTAGTAGTCTTATAGCACTATCCGGGACAACAAAATCCCTAATCCCCGGAATCAAGTTCATAAGACCCACAGTCCCGCGTTGGATACTTGTCAAGAAGCCAGCAATAGCACCAGCGGGAGACAGCCGTTCAGGCTTGCCTTCAACTCGCTTGATTATACTGCTTATAGTGCTGTGTGCCTTTCTTAAGGCATTTTCCTTTTGATTTAGCTCCTGAACTACCTTAGTATCTCTAGGCACGTTAACGCCGCGGGCTACCAAATCATGCTGGGTTAGGGGAGCAGTAGTGTTAAACCCGAGGAATCGCTTATCCTGGACTGGAACCTCTGAGGCCATGAATATAGCTTTTTTGCTTGCGGCCTCAGCCTTGAGCCTTCGCTCTATTCCCGCTGGGGACTTTTCAAAGGCGTTCCGAGCTGCTGTGTCAGCAAGACGCTGTTCTTTAATAGTTGCCTGTTCACGTTGGAGGATACGATGAACTTCTGCGAGTTCTGCTTCAAGTATATCTCTCTGAGCCTTGGCCGCCTTCCGAGATTCTTCATTCTCCTTTCTAACGTCAGCTTCTTTATTCCGGCGATTTGTTATTCCAGCCTGAAGCCGAGCCTCACTCTCCTTGAGAATCGTACGTGTCTCAGTGCGACGTTTCGCAGCATCCGCTTCATCCTCACGGCCAATGCGCCGAACCCGATCGCTTTCTTTAATCACCTGGTTACGGACGGCCCTAGCGCGTTCGATGATCTTATTAGCGTCCTCACGATCCTTCCGATTTTCGTCGCTCTCAGATATACCGCGCGTACGCTCGAGTTCCTGTTCTTTGAGCTGTTGATTGCGGATAGCCCTGTTTTCTTGCGACTGACCAATATTGAGCGCCTGTCGGCTTTTGCTTATAGCTAAGAGGGCTTTTCCCGCATCCAGATTTCCAGCCGCTACTGCTCGCTCACTCGCCGCCCGTGGAATTTGTACACCCCTAGGTGGTTGACCGGGACCTAGCTGCAAGGCTGTCTGTGCCCTACCTTGTCCCATAAACCCTTGGATAGCTTCTCTACCCCTAATCTGTTTATCCTCAGCTAAGGATTTCTTAATATAAGCAGGGAGTGCCCCCGGCGGCTGGCCTTTGCGCCCCAGATTAACCATCGTCGTAACGTCGAATTGGCCTTTAAGGGCTTTATCCCTCCAAGCCTTAGCCATAACCTGTATCTGATCAGCGTCCTGCTGGACCCAGAAATCAACCATATGCTTAAGGCCGGGGCCAATAGACTCACCCCTATTAGCATTGACTAGCGTAGCCATCACGAGGGACTTACGGCTAGCTACATTCTCTTTTGAGTTGAACGGACTATCAGTGGCCTTGTACAGCATAGACTTGCTGAGATCTTTAGCCATCTGCATGATACGCTTCTTTTGCGCCTTGCGTTCAGCGAGTTGGGCCTTAGCCTTGTCACGCAGACCACGACGGTACCAGTCTAAACCCTCCTGAACCCCGGCGCTTACGCCTCGGCCGAGGCCCTCAGATAATGCGCGTCCTGCCGCGGTCATCCGGTCTTTCCTGAAGCGGGTCCCATTAGCCCACTAGTTATAGCGGCGCTTACGCCCTGGCCCACGCCGGGTGCTAAGGCACTAATAAGCCCAGGATTAAACCCGGCAATATTAGCCTGTAACTTAAGCGCTTGTTCGTTCTGCGCAAGGGCCTGTGATTGCTGAAGCGCCGTAAGGGGATTACTCTTTACACCCATTCCTGCAAGGAGCCGTTGGATATTCTGGTTGCTGGTCTGTTCCCGTGCTGTTTGCCCTGCCAGGCGCAGGCCTTCTGTCTCACTGAGTTGACCGAACCTGATCCCTTCAAGCGTAGCGAGGCGCCCAGACTCAAAATCAGCAATGGCTTCAAACCCAGGCGTTGAGGCGATAAAATCAGGTCCAAGGCTCTTACGTAGAGATTCCTCAAGCACCTGTTTGGATTCTGCAAACTGCCTGTTTACTTGCTCAGGGACTTTGCCCTCACCCTTTAAGAAACTAAGGCTTCGCTGAGCGAGTAGGTCTTGGATCTCTTCAGTTGCAAGTTCCCCAGCCGTCTCTGCTTTAGGCGTCAATCCCGTAATGTTTCCATTTTCATCAACTGTCACCTCAAAGTCCTTACCGAGGATAATCGGCAGGAGTAGATTTGAAAGATCAGCTTGATCCTGCAACAACTGATTTTGTAAATTAAGGTTCTGCTGTTGTGCCGGAGTGAGCGCCGGAACCTCAGGATCATCGTCACCGAAGAAGAAATCTGCTATAGACATACTAATCCTCCTACCAACTTGCCGAAACTCCAGTCGCTTGCACTGATGATCCTGAAGGAGTGGCCGTAACAACTAGGGGAGTACTTGCGCTGGCGGTTTCCGCAAACGCAGAGGTTATAATGACGGTAACGTCGTCTGTATCTCTGGCCTCCGTCAGCCCTACCCAGGTAGTTGTGACGCTATTGAAAAACTGGCCGCAACTAACCGCGCCCCCACCTGCAATCGTGTTTAGACTCAGCGTTAGGGCACCTGTGCTAGTCGCGGTATCCGTGTTTGTTGCGTTTGCGGTGACTGCGGCGCGGCCAACCATGCGGAAAACGCTGACACCGAGAGCGCGGTTAGCACCTAGAGCGTCGCTTAGAGTTACAACAACATCACCTGTGGTACCCGCCTCCAACTGCACAGCGAAGATGCCGGAACCGAAGCCATCGCCAGGATTTGCATAAACAGTGGTGATTGAAGTACAAGTATTGCCCCCCACCGTCACACTACCAATCGTTCTATTGACAGCATTAGTGACGAAATTGACAGTGACGATGATGATGCGGGACGCCCCGGCGGCACCGAGAGATGCACCCGAGAATGTAAATTCTGTTGCGTTGCTGGTGCTAGCCGCCGGGTTGGCCGTGTTAGTTAGGCCAAATGCAGGGAGTCCCGCTGTGGTATCAATATCATCTATCCTGCCCTGACGCCGTCCACTAAACATACGGGGGGTTAGATTATTTGAAAACGTAAAGCCTGGGGCTCCCCTAGTGGCGATTCTTCTACTGACTCTATGTGGTACACGAAGAGGCATTACGTTGCATACCTATTTACATAGCCAAACAGATTGACTAGATCCGTCGTAGTGATCCAGGTTTTCCACTCCTTGGCGTTACGTCCAACAAGACCGGGGACAATAAGGATCTGACCCTTTTTGTCGTCGGCAGTGATAGTGTGCTTCACTCTTGAACCAGTTGCTGTCGTCGGGCCGAGTGAATAGTTAAGCTCGATTGCTGTCGTAACTGTGGAATAGGCATAAAGCCAAAGTTCGTCGATACTCTGTGCCGCGCCGGTTACACAAGTGTGAACGACCAAACCAGTAGAGGGTGCTGTCACAGTAAGTCTCAACCCTTCCCCGTCAGTCGAGCCACTCATGATGATCTTCGAGTAAGTTCCCATTATGTAAACATCCTTGTAAAGACGACGATCTCGCCAGATAAGTTAATATTAGGATCATGATACCACTGAGCGCCGCCAACACATTGGTATAGCTGAAACCTAAGCCGTTCGAGTTCACCCGCTAGAGAAGTTGCCTGACTCTCACTATCACTGGCATAAGGATCAGTCATTGTTTTCATCTCAGCTATGCTACTCGAGTAGTCGTCGATCTGCGTAGTGTTGTGATTGTTGATGTGGTTCTGGTGGTCGGTATTGTAGATATTAGCGGTCAATGTGAGACCACTAGCCCGAGTAGTGTGTGAGTAAAGTCCAGCGCCCATTATTCTCTAAACCTTTCCTCTGCCGGAATCTCTTTCCAAGACGCCGCCAGGCGATCCGCATTAAGTTCCCAACGAACCTTGCCCAAGCCGCGCGTTTCCTCTTTATCCCATCGGTCCATATCAGCGGCGTACATTACGTCAAGTGTGGCGAGATCAAAGCCTCTTGCTACACAGTCCTTACAAGAGGGGGTAACGTGTTTAGACCCATCAGCAAAGGTTATCACTACCTCAGTGTAAGCCGCGTTGGTAAACATCGCAACACGCTCTCGTATTATAGTGGCACCCTTAACACGTTCTGTTTCCTGCATCTCAGGGATAGGACGAAGCTCCTGGAGGGTCTGGCCACACTTACACTTGACCTTTGAGACACCGAAGCGCCCCTTCTCTTCCATGTAATCAAAGTGCTTTAGGCAACCATCCTCACGAGCTTCCTTAGCCCGCTTACGCGCCCGCTTACGTGCTTCCTTAACAGGGTCAGTTTTAGGTGATCTAGCCACTTGGATCTGCTCCCCTTGTAAATAGCATATAGAACTTAGCAATCGAGAAGTCTTGACCATCCCCGCTGTTACGGCCGATAATAGAGAGGCGGCGACCCGACCCGTGGATGCGCCTCCGCTTGTTTACCAAATTCGACCCGGCGAGTTTATCCGTTCCTAGGACGAAGCTACCAAGCGTTGAACCACTCGTCCCCATGTTGAAGGTAATTGTCTCTTCGATCTTATCATCCCAGAGAACGTCAACGCTCAGGTCCCAGTTGCCTGTGGGCTCGACGACAAGTTCCAGAAATTTGCCATTCTTATCTCGGATACCAAGCGCCGGCTCAAGATGCGACAGATCGAGATGGGGTGTCTGGAACTTACCATTGTAACCTGAGCCATCTTTGCTTCTAGAAGATTGATCAAGGTTCCACACAAAGCCGCTACTATCGCCAGTTGTGGGCCTCGCAATCCCGTTGGCATCCTCTTTAAGCCAGATACTTCTATTTGTGTCTTTGGTAGAGACAGCAAAGCGAGGAATATCTGGCCGGTTGAAGTCTATGATATACTTGCGATCATACGCCGTGCCGCTTGACGATGCAGCGAACATAGCTTGCCGCTTAGCGACATAATAGATAGCTTGTGTGCGTGAGAGCTCTGCAAGGTTGCAATCATCTCGCATGAATACGTCAAACTGAGCTATATCACTCAGATTACGTGACCCAATATTCCCGAATTGCTCAATGGCACTGATTAGGTGGAACGAGCCGGTATGGTCAATGAACAAGATGTCGTCGTCAATCTGTACGGCGCCGAGTGGACTGACGCCACCGATCGAGGTTGAGTGCTTAATCACTCGCCATTTCGATGTATCACTGTCACTGGTGTCAACAAGATAGATACCGTTAGGAAACTTAAATACAATTAAAAGACCTTTGAAGCTAAGAATCTGAACGATCTTCTTCCCCTCGCCAGGATAGATCGCAAGGCTGAGAGCTGTAGTAGTGAAATCTTCATGATTCGTTGGTAAGCTTGCATATACGCGGTGAGGGTCATTAGCGTTTCCTGCGCCCCACAAGCGATTTTCATGGATCGCCCCGGTTGTGGGCTGATTAGAGCCACTCCAATCCGTCGGCGGCGAGGTTATACCTCCCGTGGTGGCTCCATCCGCGCTCAGGACTTGCACTACGTTCTTGCCTGTAAACAAAAACAGCTTACGATTATTAGCCGCAGCTTCCTTGCCGCCGGCCACGAATACACCAACCACGTCGCTGACGGTCATACCTGTCTTCAGATCGACCGTGAAATCCCCGCCGCCAGTGTCTTTCTTGAGGTCGCCATCCGAGAGAAGAACAATCATCCTCTGCGTGCCATCCGTCGGGTGCCAATCGAAGCCCCCCTGAATGGTAGGCCCACCGCTGATGGCAGACGAATTATACTTGCTGGAACCCCCCTCTTTCTGGAGAGTTCCATTTTCATAGGTTATGTTTTCCGCCACGAGAAGTTGCGACGGTGTAACTATGGCGTGGTTCTTAGTACCGGTAAAGCCATCTGTCCCTATGACAAGCTCTGCAGTTTCACCACTAAATGCCACTCTAGGCTATCCTTTTTCCACTTACCTTTTTATTCCCCTTTTTGTTCCCCTTTTTGTTCTTTACCGCTACTTTCCTCTTTCCGGGGGGCCTGCCTCTCGTTGTTCCATATGTTCCTTTACCATAAGGCATTATCAGTCTCCTATCCACTAATTATAAGGCCGCTCTCAGTCCTAAGAGGTCTCATCATCCTTTCCATCTGATTAAGACGAGGAAAGATTTTACCAAATGCACCGCCACTTTGACGCACCATTCTGCGCCTGTTCTCTTTTGCCATAGCTCGTATGCCCCTTTGCGCGAGCGCGGCTACGTCACCAGCCTTTGTGTCGTCCTTAGCAGCATAGAGAAATGCCAAGGCCCAGTCGGCTAGTATATAGCGATACTCGCGAGGCACGATGGGATTGTTCGTATCATCTGCCAAGTCACTCGGAAGCTTCATATATTCATAATCAATCTTTATTAAGTCTGTACTCGATGTACCGCCATAATGCGAGAAGCGTACAGCCTGATCCGTTATCATGGCGAAGTTCTTAGGGACACCTGAGCCCGTTTCATTACGCGGCCACCGCTCGGTCAACGCCTCAAGTTGGAGACCTGTAATCTTATGCTGGCTATCCTGGAAGGCTGTCATTGCCTGAGAGAGGTGCAAGACATCACTGGCGAGGGTATAATCAAGTTGATAAACGCGAAAGCTAGCCGTCCCGTCAGTTGGGCCGGTGTATACACTTTCGAGCGTCGCCCCAGTCTGCGTTGCAGTATGTGAAGAAATTATAAACACATCTGCATGGTCGTCCACTTTGAAATGCCTCCCCGCCACACTCGGCGTCGGAGCACTGCTGAAAGTAATAGTAGTCGAATTGTTCGTCACAGATATGGTACCTGTGTCTATCACTGGATTCAGCGTTATCACCCCCTGGTCGTCCGCTCGGAGCCACCACCATGCTTCATCTACCTCGGGATCTAATTCCGATCCGCCACGAATTAAACCTAAGTACGCTCGATTTAAGTACGTTACCACATCGCTGTCAAAATCGCTAGTCCCATCTGCGAGTTCATGCCCGCGAGTCAGGATATCATTAACAAGATCTTGTGAGGTAGTGTAGTTAGCCATTATCCCACCGCTATGCGTGTACGAGCTTCGAGCTCAATGCGCTCCATCTGAGGGTTAGGCTCCTCTGCATACTCTTGTAGCAAGCGCTGTTCAAAGTCGGCGCCGCGGCCCCACCATAGATAGGGTTCGATGCCGATAACCTTGCCTTCGTCGTCATGCGCGTGCAAAGGAACAACCACTGACTCCTTGGCCGCACCACCGCCCCGACGCCTCCGCCTAGTGCGTAATCGAAGTCTCCGTCTCACTGTTACCTCGATATGACAATAACATTGAGCGTTGAGCCTGTAGTCACTACTTGAAAGAACGGCCTGATATAGCGAGGATTCTCTCGTATGGCTCGAACAAAACCGGTTGTGGGTAGGCTAGTAAAGTCTAAGTCCCCATCAGTAGGGCTAGTCAGCGTACTCCAAACCGTCGTCGCAACGATCGTCGCATCATTCGTACCTTCGAGGCTGACCCTAGAAGTACCAGCGGCAGTCGTAGCTCCGTTGAGTGTAAAAGTCTTATCCGGTAAGTGCGCTCCAGACAGGGGATTACCCCGGCCTGATACGGTAGCACTCCAGGTATGTTGGTGAACACCTCGGGCGATGTAATCTCCGCTCCCGAGAAGTGCGGTTAAAGCTGTTGGCATTTAAGCCTCCTTTCTACGATACCCGGGGCAGGTGGCCTCAACCTCTCCACGAGACACATACTTACCTACGAGTTCTTTAACTGCGTTTAGATCAGGTAAACCAGTTTTTGTCCAATGAGCATCTACGGAATGATCAAGCTCGTAGACATAATCAACAAGACTTTTCTCAGGTTCACTTGGTTCGCCCGATTGTTGGGCAGAATCCTCTACAGCCTCCTCAATCGGTGGAAGTTCCTTAATCTCGTTCATGTCCTTAGGTAAGCCGACGTTAGCACGACCCGCTGGGGTCATAGCCTTAACAGCTTTCCACACCCAATCCGGTACATCCTTGAACGGAATAACTGGTTGGTTGGAGCCATCTGAGTAGAAGCGGCCACCCTGGACAGCCATTGCTCCATTAGGCGAAACGAAGCGGGCATAGGGGTTAGACTTGACGAGCGAGTCCCGACCAGTTGCGTCCCGCTCCATTACATGGACCCGTTCTATATTGAGGGGCATATTAGACTCCTTCCACTGTACGTGCCGCGGCCTGTTGCATCTTCTTCATATCCTTAGCTGACTGTTTCTGCTGGTCTGATCGCATCTTCTCATTAGCATCCATTTCCTGCATCTCTTTGACGCGATGATACCCATAGGGATCGCGGCCAATCGAACCATCTTCACGTTGTTTACACTGGTTGGCATAAAGCATCGTTGTGTCATTTGTCAGCGTGTGGATGCAGTCATGGCTCTTACAGCGCCCAAGCATATAGGCGACAGCAAGACCACCTTCTTCAACGATAGTCCCGTTTTTATAAACGAAATCAGCACCATAGAGAGCGATCTCTTTAACTCCTATATACAAGGCGTACGCGATCATATAACTGACCGTGTTAACGGCGAATAGATCGTCGTCATGAAACTGGATGCACTCATACAGCGGAAAGGGCACAGACGTAGGGAACTCAGGATAAGGCGTACTTGTGATAATCGGCCTATCGTGGTTCTTGAGAAACGCTGCATATGCCTTGTTCCGGTGCTTGTCAATCCAACGAAGATCGTCCATACAGAATAGCTTGTCATGCTGAAATCCTGCAAAGCCTCGGTTAAGTGTCCAAACTTCATCGTATGGATCTTGAACACCTTGGTTACTCATCGAGCGACGCATGAAGGTCTGGGCGCTTGGGCCTAGTGCTACAATCGCCACTCTTTGTGGGCGGGTTAATAGTGCCGAATAGTCTAACCCACCCGGGTTAATGTTAGGGTTCTTACCCTGCGTCAGGTCTTTTTTCATTTTATTTCTCCTAAGAGGTTCTTAGAGAAGTTAAGTCTTACCAGCCAACTACCTCGATGTACATGGCAGGGATTGCGGCTCCGTACACAGTGCTCACGATAAAAGTAGTAGGTACTTCACGGAAACCTACGGACGGGTCAGCAGTAGATACAAGCGGCTCATACAAGTGAACAGAATGAAGTGCTTGGTTGTAATGGTGAAGATAGCTATTAACAGCTCCAGCCTCTACAGTCGAAGGCGTAAGAGGTTGAGTGATAATAACGTAGTCGATGTTTCGAGTCATACCTAGATCAGTAGGTAGAGGAATACCACCCGAGGAGGGGTAAGTATTTGCGCCAGTAACAGCGAGAGTCAGCTTAACACGATTACGCTTGTGCTTTCCCTCGATAACTCTGGACTCAACAACCTGCGTCCAGGAAGTAGCTGTCATAATGACTGCCATTTCATTCCTCCTTTACCCCCCTATTAGCCCTCCACCTTTCGGTATTCCAGGGGTTACTAATCGCTAGGGGGGTCGGTTAAGGGTTACGTAGTAGCGATCATCCCAGTGATATTACCAGGCTCTTCCCAACGCGGTTCAACGTAAAGGATGGCCCGAGCCCGAACACCGGCAGTACCAGCAGTCGTGCAACGGAACTGAACCTTAGTACCAGGCTCAATCTCGATAACATAAGTAGGAATGTAGTACCGTGAAGTATTAGCAAAGCCCGTGCTAGGCGCACCAATCGTAAACATCTTCGTCACAGTACCAGGAGTGGAAATGTCCGCCTCAAAGCTACACTCAACGGCGGCGCCGGTAAAGGCACCAACATCTGAGCCAGACATAACAACTGCTGCGGCCCGAATACGGTGCGGAACGATACCCGGACCCCATTCAGCGGCGACAGTAGTGATCAGAGCAACACCGCCCTGACCTAATGCAGTGGCACCGCCCACGGCGCTGATGTGGTCGACCCTCTGCATTTCGACTTCGTATCGGCTATGTGTATAAGCCATATCTTCCTCTCAAAAGACTCGCCCTCAAGCCACTGTTTCAGACTGTCTTGGGCGCCAGATTAACTGGAGGTAACGTGAACGATCCGAGCCTGCCCTGCATTGGAAGTATCCCAGATGATTCCGAATTCCAGGATACCATACCAAGCAACTGCACGGGCACGACCAAAGTCACCCTTGATCTCAGCCCTAAGCTCAGGCGTAAGAACCTCGGCCATAACAACGGAGTCGGCACCAAACACTACACCTTCGCCAAGCACCGAGTTGGTGCCTACCTTGGCAAGAGCATTAGCATGATTGGTCTCAACATGGCGGATGTTCTCAATCCGGCCAATCTCGTTGTTGAACTTCGCCTGAGGATCGGTGTACTTATGCCACTCCTCCCAAGCTGGGTCCCTCTTGATACCCCTTAATCCCAAGGTGCGGAAGATAGCAACATAGTCGTCACCTTCCCACGTCGGGGTTTGCAGAGTGTCAAAGAGATAGTCGCGAACTTCCTCAACATGGAACACATTCCAGTTGGCTGTCGCGGCAGTAGATGCCGTCCCATCCGTGTCGAATGTGCCAGCCGCCAGGCCGGTCGGAATGTACTTGACTTGCGCCGTTTGGAACGCGGTCGCCGCCTTAGTATCCATGACAAGCCCCATCTGATCGCGCAGACGGCGTTGGATGCCATTTTCCAGGTCAAAGAAGGTCAGGTCTTCCGCGAAACTTGTAAAGGGCACAGAACGACCAATCTCAACCACCGTCACAGACGTAGTGCTGATCGAATAGGTGTCTTCGGGAATCCTGTTACCTTCGGTAAGGTTCGCGGAGGTTGGCTCAGCAATAGTAGCGATGCGAGTCAAGGTGACAGTATCACCCATCTTCCTACCGTAGCCATCCACGGGCTTCACGAAGTCCATGAATACGGTATTCTCTAAGGCGGCCATATAGAGCCTCTTGCTCATCGCGTGGCTCTTAAAGACGCCCGAGGGAGCATCAAATTCCCACGTAAATTGGGCCATTTTTACTCTCCGTAGTTACGACAGTTGAGTTTCCCCACGGCGGGCACGATCTCGGTTAAGTTTACGCCCTTTAAGGGCGTCGCCGATGGAGGGTGGTCTGTGCGCCGGGGCGTTAGCTGCAAGTGCATCTGACTCCTCTGCTGTTATTGGCACAGTTACGGTTCCGCCTTCCAGATTCGTAGTGGCATCTGGTTGCTTATTACGGCCCCGTTGCTTATTTGAGATTCTTAGAATTTGTTCCTCAACTAGCCCTGCCAGCTTATCTCGGCCGGTCTTGCCATCAAGGTTGCGAAGGTTCTTCATGTTTTGGGCGAGGGTCATCTTGACGAGCATAGGCTCATCTTCGAGTAGGGGATTCTCTTTATAGAAGGCTGCCCAGAACTCTTGCTGTGCCTGATCTGCGGCATAGTTCCTACGGATCTGGGTAGTTGCCTCCTGGACGGCCTCGGCTTTCATCTTGCGAAGAGCGCCTTCAGGATCTTCATAGAACTCAGATATGTCTTGTTCCGACTCAGGTTCTGGTTCAAGCGCTGGTGCGGCCGCCGCCTGTGAGGCTCTCTCAGCCATTACTGCATCATAGGTGGCTTGATTAACCTCACGCTCGATGCCGGCTATCTCTACCCGATACATCGGCTCTGGGTTGCTACCGTCATCGAGGTTAAGCTCTGGCTCTGGATTTTCTATCGGGAGGTTGCCATGACTACCCTTGACATGGCTATCGTCAGGTGGTGCTGTCTCACCCGGCTCACGGTCGCCCGCCAGGTATTCGGTCACTCGCGTCACTATGCCTTTCTTATCTTCGGCCATTAACTGTCTCCTATCTCGGCTTCGGCAACCATAGTCGCCTTACGAATTTTGCTCTGTAAGTCCTCCTTGAAAGCTCGAAGGCCCGACAGCTCAGCGATGATACGTCCTGCATCTGTGTCGGTCAATGTTCCGCCCCGATAACTTGTGATGGCACGGAGCAAGACATCTTCCTCATGCGTCAAGACCCAATCCTCAGTGTAGTTTCGGATGAGCCTAGCTTGCTGTCCGTCGTGGACAGTTTTGAGACTGTCGTCTAGCTTTAGGTTCACGTTCTCAGCCATCTTATTACTCCTTCTTAAATGGTAGCACATCACCAGTCGTCTTCTTATACACGAGCCATTCTACTGGTTTAATTCCTTTACCCCTAGATTTAACTGATTGCCTCCCGATTAGTTTCATACCTTGTCCCTCAGCTACATCCATGATAACCTGAGTAGAGGGAATAAAGATTTTACGCCCTAACCCAGATACTGGCCTTACATCCTGAGTCTTAAATAAGGCTACGCCGCCAGGTTCTAGTATTCTAATAGCTTCCATAGCTCCAGTGATCTGAATAAGCTTGAGTTCGCCCTTAGTGTTTACGGCAAATGAACCTTGAATAGCACCGAGCTTCTTAGTACTAGAAGAACTAGAACCTAAATACTTATTAACTAGGAACGGGAAATCAGCTATTACGCTACCCACAGAGCCGTCGGCCAAGTCAGTTCTTGCCTTTGTAAGATCGACTGAAGGAAAGCCTTCCTGCTTGGGAAACTTAAACATAGTCTTGGCTTGCTCTCGGCCAGCCTCTTTGAATATTCCCCCGGCGCCGCCGAAAAGATCTACGTCAAACTGATCAGGTATTAGACCTTGTGCACTGAACTTGTTGAGAACTGCCTTGGGGAGAGAATCTTTGAGATCGACAGAGCGAAATGAGACGATGTTTTCCTTATCAGGGAACGCCTCGTCGATAGTGGGAATAATCTTCTTCGCCATTGGAGGTATCATAAAAGCTTCTCCAACAGTCTTACCCTTTATTAATTCATCAACACTAATGTCCTTACTCTCACCGCTTATTGCCGTAAGTGAGCCGTCTTTATTCAAGTAAATAAAACCCATATCTGATCCGGATACAGGAAGCTTGGATAAGCCACCCTTCTCTTCTGAATTAAGATCACTATGTACGGCCTTGTTAGCGTCCCAAATATAAAGTTCCCTCGTGTCTGCGTGTATAGCGTACCTGAGCGTGGGAACCGTGTGAGACTCAATTTGATCTGGCCCATCAATATCCCGCTTTTGATCTGCAAATAACCTACGAATATCATTCTTAGATGGACTTACTCTAATGGGGATATTTCGTATACGGGAAGAAAAAGGCTCACCCAACTGTACGTCAATAGTCCTAGCTTTGCCTATTTCCGGCTCCTCAGGGGGTGCGTTGAATGTCTGGCCGATGGTCACTGGATCTTTTGGAAGCGCTCTCTTTGTCCTTCGCCCTTGAGGTATAACCTGATCCAAGGTAAGAGC
>Ga0208316_1000310_pt1 | contig 46567 bp, 47 predicted proteins | sample MalvireepMed_231_FD_184240 | JGI IMG/M metagenome (GOLD analysis project Ga0208316, IMG submission 184240) | Marine viral communities from the Global Malaspina Expedition - Malaspina viral metaG DeepMed_231 (SPAdes) (version 2) | ecosystem: Environmental > Aquatic > Marine > Oceanic | place... | reverse complement strand
TCTTGCTGGAATTAGCGAAGGAAACATGCACCAGCAGTAGGTGAAGCATCAACCAGATAATCCGATGAGATGCCGGTCTGTCTCACTCTCATGCAAAGGTAAGATCAACCATTTAATCCGCTTACCCGATTTTTTATCACTCAGCGAGCCTGGCCCATGATGGAACTCAATCTTATTGATGCGCAGTTTATCCCTTTCGTTGTGGCAATTACGCTGCTATCGATAAGCCCAGGGGTAGACACGCTCTTGGTGATCCGTAATACAGCGCGAGGCGGGATTCGGGACGGGGTGGCCACTAGCGTAGCGATTTGCTGCGGCTTGTTTGTGCATGCCACCGTTTCTGCGTTAGGGATTTCATTCATTCTGCTGCAGTCGGCTTGGGCGTTTAATATGCTGAAGCTGGCAGGGGCGGCATATCTGATTTGGCTGGGTATCACTAGTCTGCTGGCAGCTCGCCAGGGAACACCGCTGCCGGTGAAAGGTGTTATGAAGGAGTCCATGCCAGTGCCGCTTTGGCAGCCGATCAAAGAGGGGCTTCTTTCGAATGTGCTGAATCCTAAAACCGTGATTTTCTATATGGCGTTTTTGCCGCAATTTATCGCACCCACCGACCCTGCGCTGCTGAAATCACTCTGGCTGGCAGGCGTACATTTTGTCATTGCTAATATCTGGCAGATCAGCGTGGTGCTGATGGTGGGAGGCGCCAGCAAATGGCTGGCCAGCGCGCGCTTTGCACAAACCCTGAATGCGGCCACGGGGGCGGTGCTGGTCATGTTCGGGCTGCGGCTGGCGCTGGAGCAGCGCCCGGTGTGACCGGGCGCGGGAGGGGAGCGGAGACAGGCTTAGCGTTGAACCAGCGCGCGGTCGTAGCGAACGCTCTGCTCGCTGTCGTTCAATAGCGAAACGCCTTCGCTGCTACCGCCGTTGGCCAGGCTCTCGAAGATGACCCGATAGCTCAGTACGGCCTGCACGTAATCGCGGGTTTCGCGGAAGGGGATGCTCTCCACGAACAGGTCGAACGACTCCATGCTATTAGTGCCTAACCATTGATCAACTCGGCCAGGGCCAGCGTTATAAGCGGCAGTCGCCGCTAAGCGGTTGCCCTGATAGCGTTCTAACTTGTCGCGAAGGTAAGTGCTACCCAGGCGAATATTCAGCTCAGGCTCCAGTACGCCATAAGGCCCGGGGTCGTTAAGCCCCAACTGGCGGCTCACCTGCGCGGCAGTGCCCGGCATTAACTGCATTAAGCCACGTGCACCTGCAGGAGAGAGGGCAACCGGGTTATAGGCGCTTTCTCGGCGAGTGATTGCCATCAGCAGATAAGGGTCAACGCCGGTTTGATGACCCCAAGCCAAAAAGTCATCGCGGTAAGCGGGTGGAAAGCGCCACTCCAACGCATCCCACATCTCGCCAGCAATAGTGGTTTGTACTAGCCGGGCGTGCCACTGCTGATGGGCAGCGTAGTCGGCGAGGGCACGAGCCTGGTAAGGCGACGCTTCGCGCACGGCATGCAGCCACTCGCTGTTGGCCAGGCCCTCTTCGCCAATACGCAGCAGCGCTTGCGTGCGCTGTACGGCGGGCAGTCGCGCGATATCCTCGCGGGTGGCTTCGTCGAAGTGGTGGCGCTCGTGGTTGAGTCGGTACGGCTGGCCGATTTTCTCAGCGGCGGCAAAGCCATAGAAACTACGGTCCTGGGCAGCCTGCTGGTAGCGCGCCTGAGCAGCTTCCTGATTACCCAGCTGTTCGTTGGCACGCCCCAGCCAGTACTGCCAGCGGCTGCTCTCTTGCTGGCTGGAAGGCATTTCAGCAATCCAGTGCATCACCTCTGTCCACTGGCGGTCTGCCAAGGCGCGACGTACGCGCAGCTCCAGCACGCGTTCGCTCTCTAGAGAGGGCAGCACACTATCGACCCAGCCCAGAGTGCCAGGTACATTGCGTACAAGGGCATAGAACGCCAGTTCCTCATCGATCACTTGGCGCTCTAGCGACGTTAAGTTCAAGCGCGGCGAGAGCTGCTGCCAAGCGGCGAAAGCGGTAGGCGTGTCGTCTCGGGTCAGGCGCTGCATGGCGGCTTGGTAGAAAGCCGCCGTGGCTCTGCACTCCGGGCCTAGGCAGGTGGGGGCGCTGGTGATAGCCCTGGTGTTGTTGCTGACCGCGTCCACTGTGTCGAGGGCCGTTTGCCACTCGCTGCTCAGTAGTCCGCCTAGGTAGTTACTCAGGAGCGATTCGCCCGCTTGCCAAGCTAGCATCTTGCGTTCCCAGATGGCGGTCGCATCGATAGTGCCATCGGCCCGTAGGCGGTTGAAAAGGGGGTCACAGGCATCGGGCTGTGAGCTGCCTACTCGCCAAAGCGCCAAGCCCGCGCGGCGCGACTCTTCTGGGGCACGGTCGATGAGCGCCATGTAGTAGTAACACTGACGTGCCGTTCCAGCAGGCTCGCCATCGGCGACGGTGAGTAGATCGCCGTAACGTCCTGCATGACCATATTTGGCAATGGCTTGGCCGCGCATCCATTCCGATAGCGGAGAGTCGGCATGCTGTTCGATGAACTGCAGCACTTGACTGGCGGCCACGTTGGGCAACTGGTTGCGTAAGCGGTGATAGGTGACATAACCGCTGAGTATGTGTCCTTCGATGGCGCGCTCATCGATGTGTTGCCACTGCTGCTGGCGTGCGGCGTTGAGCGCATCACGCATAGCGTCATCAGTGGCTGCCCAACTCCCCGTCGGTAGGCCGATGATGGCTGCTGCGCATAGAGTGCGAAGGGTAGAACGTAATGGCGTAGCCGGCATGGCACTCCCTCTTGCTCGCTGGTAGGGTCAAAGGCGCAATAGTGAACTATACGGACAAGTGAACTATACGCACAGATAAGGTTCTGACAATCGTGACACTAAGAGGATTCGATAACGATGGCACGATTATCCGTTTGGGGATTGTTTCGTCGATTGAAAACACGCGTATGGGCCGTTAAACGTATCGCCCGTGCGCTCAAGCTATTTTTACCCATGACCCGCGATGTGCTGAAAGGAGATTTCAGGCCGATTCCCTGGTCTGCGTTTGGCACCATGGCGCTGGCGTTGGCCTACCTGGTCATGCCATTCGACCTGATCCCCGACTTTTTGGTGCTGCTAGGAGTGGTCGATGACGTATTGATCGTAGGCTGGTTACTAAACCGCGTCGATACGCAGTTGGCCGACTATCGCGCTTGGAAATCGGCTACTGAGGCAGCCACCGCTTCTTCACGCACACCTTCTTGAAATCCCTTCACTTATCCCCATATTGAGTTCACTACCTTTTCCGCCTCTGCCTGTGGGCAGAGGCGTCAAGCAACACGTGATCAATGAGGGCTAAGCGCATGACGACTGCGACCCATGAAGAAACTCTTGGCTTTCAGACGGAAGTCAAACAGCTCCTGAATCTAATGATCCACTCCCTGTACTCGAATCGGGAGATTTTTCTACGCGAGCTGATTTCCAACGCCGCTGATGCCTGTGACAAGTTACGCTATGCCGCACTCGATAACGACGCTCTATACGAAGGCGATAGCGAGCTGCGTATCGAGATCGAGCACGACCGCGACGCCAACACCATCACGCTGCGCGATAATGGTATCGGCATGAACCGCGAAGATGTGATTGCCAACTTGGGCACCATCGCGCGTTCCGGTACGGCAGAGTTTTTGAAGCAGCTCTCCGGCGAGCAGCAAAAAGACGCCAAGCTGATCGGTCAGTTCGGGGTTGGTTTCTATTCGGCCTTCATCGTGGCCGACGAAGTGGTCGTACGTACTCGTAAAGCGGGCACCGCCGCATCTGAAGGCGTCGAGTGGCGCTCCAAAGGCGAAGGCGAGTTTACTGTTGCCGACATCGAGCGTGACGCTCACGGCACGGAAATCACCCTGCATTTAAAAGACGATGCAAAAGAGTTCGCCGACGACTACCGCCTGCAAAGCTTGGTGCGCAAGTACTCTGACCACATCGAAGTGCCGGTGCGTATGCCCAAGGTCGAAACCGCCAAGGATGACGACGGTAACGAGATCGAAGGTAGCGAAGTGACGACGTGGGAAACTGTCAACGAAGCTACCGCGCTGTGGGCGCGCCCGAAGAGCGAGATCAGCGACGACGAGTATAAGGCGTTCTACAAGCACGTTGCCCACGACTTCAGTGACCCGCTTACCTGGAGTCACAACAAAGTCGAGGGTAAGCTCGAGTACACCAGCCTGCTCTACGTGCCGGGCCGCGCACCGTTCGACATGTTCGACCGTGATGGCTCGCGCGGTGTGAAGCTTTACGTGCAACGTGTCTTCATCATGGATGATGCCGAGCAGTTCCTGCCCCTCTACCTGCGTTTCATCAAGGGTGTGCTGGATACGCGCGATCTCTCATTGAACGTCTCCCGTGAGTTGCTGCAGCAGGACCCCAAGGTCGACAAGATCAAAGGGGCGCTCACCAAGCGTGCGCTGGACATGCTCAAGAAACTGTCCAAAGATAGCGAGCAGTATCAAACGTTCTGGAACACCTTTGGCAGTGTGCTGAAAGAGGGCCCAGGTGAAGACTTCGCTAACCGCGAAAAAATCGCCGGCCTGCTGCGCTTTGCTTCCACGCATACCGACACGTCCGCCCAGGAGCATTCTCTGGCCGAATACGTCGAGCGCATGAAGGAAGGTCAGAAGAAGATCTACTACGTGGTGGCGGATAGCTTCAATGCCGCGAAGAACAGCCCGCACCTGGAGATTTTCCGCAAGAAAGGTATCGAGGTGCTGCTCCTCTCCGATCGTATCGATGAGTGGCTGATGAGCCACCTGACCGAGTTCGATGGCAAGTCTTTCGCCGACGTGGCCAAAGGCGAGCTGGACCTGGGCGATGTCGAAGACGAAGCCGAGAAAAAAGCCCAGGAAGAGACGGCCAAGGCGAAGGAAGATCTCGTAAAGCGCGTCAAAGAAGTGCTGAGCGATGGCGTTCAAGAGGTCAAAATCACCCACCGCCTGACCGATTCGCCCGCTTGCGTGGTATTGCCCGAGCACGAGATGGGCTACCAAATGCGCCGCATTATGGAAGCCGCAGGCCAGAAGCTGCCGGAGGTGAAGCCCATTCTGGAGCTCAACCCCAACCATGCCCTAGTGGCCCGTTTGGAAAATGCAGAGGGTGATCTATTTGGCCAGTTAGCCCACATCCTTCTGGATCAGGCGATCATTGCCGAGGGCGGCCATCTGGACGACCCGGCTGCCTACGTGAAGCGCCTCAATAGTGTGTTGACGGCTTAATGCCCTAAGCTCGCTAGTCGCGGCCCGCTTGGTTGACCAAGCGGGCCGCTTGTTTTGTTAAGATAGTGCTTATCAAAATGGGGGTTGAGGCCCACCGTTACGTAAAAGAACTCAGGACATGGCTATGGCAGAGCAGCAAAGTAACGTCGCGGTGCTGGGGGGCGGGAGTTTTGGTACCGCGCTGGCCAGTATCGCCGCCGACAATGGCGCTAACGTGCGTCAATGGTTGCGCGACGAGGCGCTGGTCGCGCAGATCAACCGAGAGCACCGCAACGGCCGCTATCTTCCCGACTATGCGATCAACCCTGCCGTCACCGCATTGACCGACTTGAAATCGGTGCTGACGGGTGCCGAACTGGTGCTGATTGCCATCCCGTCGAAAGCGTTTCGCAGCGTGGTGCAAGCGGCCAAGCCCTGGCTCTCGCCCGAACAAATCCTGGTCAGCACCACCAAAGGGATTGAGCAAGATGGCTTTTTACTGATGAGCCAAGTGCTGGAGCAGGAGACCGGCTTCCCCCATACTGGCGTCATTGCAGGGCCTAATTTGGCCTCCGAGATTGCTGACAAGCAGTTGACCGCCACGGTGATCGCCAGTGCGGATGCGCTAACGCGCACTCGAGTACAGCAAGTGCTGGGCTGTCGCTATTTCCGCGTATACGCCAGTAATGATCGTCACGGCGTGGAGCTGGGGGGCGCATTAAAGAATATTTACGCCATTGCAGCGGGCATGGCCGCGGCGCTGGGGATGGGGGAGAACACCCGCAGCATGCTGATGACCCGAGCGCTGGCCGAGATGAGCCGTTTCGCCGTTGCCCAGGGGGCCAACCCCATGACGTTTCTTGGTTTGGCAGGCGTGGGCGACCTGATCGTCACTTGCTCGTCTAACTTGTCGCGCAATTACCGCGTGGGCCATGCACTGGGTACGGGGCTGTCGTTAGAGGAAGCGGTGGCTGCGCTTGGCCAAGTGGCGGAAGGCGTCAATACCGTCAAGCTGGTCTGCGCAAAAGCGCGCGAGATGGGGGTTTATATGCCGTTGGCCGAAGGGTTGAATCGTGTGCTCTTCGATGGGGTGCCCGCACAAGAAATGGCGAGTACGCTCATGATGGGAGAGCAGAGCAGCGATGTGGAATTTATCCTGCCCCGGGAAGCGGTTCAGCAGGCGCATCGCGAGCAGGCCCACCAGGGCCAACACAACAGCGGAGGTTGCGATGAATAGCGGTATGAATAGCGTATTGATTATGCGCCATGGCGAAGCCGCCCCAGGTTTTCCAGACCACGCCCGACTGCTGACGCCCAGAGGGGAGCGCGAGGCCGAGACCATGGCCCGCTGGCTGGCATCGCGCGTTGAGCAGGGCGAGCTGACGCTGCCAATGCTCTACGCAAGCCCCTATGTGCGCGCTCAGCAAACCGCCCAGCGGATTAGCGATGCCTTGGGCGTGCCGCTTAACACGCTGTCATTTATTACCCCGGAAGACCCGCCGAGCGATGTGAGCGAGTGGTTGCTCACTCATCGTGATGACGCGCCGATTATGCTGGTCAGCCACATGCCCTTGGTGGGCGACTTGGCTGGGTTGTTGGTCGAAGGCACGCCAAGCCAGGGCGTTGGCTTCCCCACGGCGGCCATTGTCGAGCTAGAGGCTGACGTCTGGGCGGCGGGCTGCGCGCAGCTTAAGCGCTTTACCCAGCCTAGCCAGCTGTCCTAATCATAAAAATCAGCCATAAAAAAAAGCGGCTGCCGAAGCAGCCGCTTGTGGTCTATCACCGCACCTATGCGCGTTTTCTATAGCAGCGCATCCAGCTTCTCTTTCAGCAAGCCGTTGACCTGCTGCGGGTTAGCCGTGCCGCGTGATGCCTTCATCACCTGACCCACAAAGTAGCCAATCATCTTGCCACGCTTCTCGGGCTCGGAATCACGGTACTGCGCCACCTGCGCCGGACTTTCGGCAATGACTTGATCGATCATCGCTTCAATCGCGCCGGTGTCGGTCACCTGCTTTAAGCCTTTTGCCTCGATGACGGCATCCGCGCTCTCGCCCTGGCCATTCCATAGCGCTTGGAACACTTGCTTAGCGGCTTTACCGTTAATGGTGTCATCCAGCACACGTCTGATGAGTTCGCCAAGCTGTTGGGCTGACACTGGGCTATTTTGGATGCTCAGATTCTCGCGGTTCAGCGCGCCGGAAAGTTCGCCCTGTACCCAGTTGGCCGCCTGCTTGGCGTCGCCACATACCCGGTGTACTTCCTCGAAAAACTCCGCCATTTCACGACTGGCTGATAGCACGTTAGCGTCGTAAGCCGACAGGCCTAGCTCATTCTGGAAGCGGGCACGCTTATCGGCGGGCAGCTCCGGCAGTTGGTTGCGCAGGTGATCCAGGTAGGCTTGATCCAGCACCACCGGCAGCAGGTCGGGGCAGGGGAAGTAGCGGTAGTCGTTCGCCTCTTCCTTGGTGCGCATGCTGCGGGTTTCGTCGCGCTCTGGATCAAACAGGCGGGTCTCTTGCACTACTTTGCCGCCGTCTTCAATCAGTTCAATCTGACGTTCGACTTCAAACGCAATGGCGCGCTCCACAAAGCGGAACGAGTTGACGTTTTTAATTTCTGCACGAGTCCCAAACGCTTCTTGCCCTTTAGGGCGTACCGACACGTTGACGTCGCAACGCATCGAGCCTTCGGCCATGTTGCCGTCGGAAATGCCCAGATAGGTGACGATGGAGTGAATCGCTTTGAGATAGGCGGCCGCTTCTTTCGCACTGCGCATATCTGGCTCTGAAACGATCTCTAACAGCGGCGTGCCTGCCCGGTTCAAGTCGATGCCGGTCATACCGTGGAAGTCTTCGTGCAGCGACTTGCCGGCGTCCTCTTCCAGGTGGGCGTGGTGGATGCGAATCCGTTTGGTGGTGTTGTCATCCAGGGTAATCTCAACGTCGCCAGCACCCACAATGGGATGATACATCTGGCTGGTTTGGTAACCCTTGGGAAGATCCGGGTAGAAGTAGTTTTTGCGGTCAAACACCGAGACTTCAGGAATCTCAGCGTGGACGGCGAGGCCAAACTGCACGGCCATGGCGACGGCCTGCTCATTCAGTACTGGCAGGACGCCCGGCAGGCCCAAATCAACGGCGCAGGCCTGGGTGTTCGGCTCGGCACCAAACGCGGTGGAGGCACCGGAAAAAATCTTAGAGCGCGTTGCGAGCTGAACGTGAACTTCCAGCCCAATCACGGTTTCCCATTGCATTAGGCGTTCTCCTCGGCAAAGGCGGGCAGTTGAAGGTGCCAGTCGGTCGCTTGTTGGAACTGGTGGGCCACGTTGAGCAGCTGCGCTTCGGCAAAGTGGGTGCCCAATATCTGTAAGCCTACCGGGCGACCGCCCGCAAAGCCTGCGGGAACGCTGATGCCAGGAATACCCGCCAGGTTAACGGCGATGGTGTAGATATCTTGCAGGTACATGGAGACCGGGTCTTTCTTCGCGCCCAGGTCGAAGGCAGGCGTGGGGGAGGCTGGGCCCATCAGTACATCGACATCTTCAAAGGCGTCGAGGAAGTCCTGGCGAATCAGGCGGCGAACCTTCTGCGCTTTGGTGTAGTAGGCGTCGAAGAAGCCTTCCGATAGCGTGTGGGTGCCGATCAGAATGCGGCGCTTCACCTCTTCACCGAAGCCTTCCGCCCGCGAGCGGGTATAGAGATCAATCAGGTCCGTAGGAGCATCGCAGCGATGGCCAAAACGCACGCCGTCAAAGCGCGACAGGTTCGAGGAAGCCTCGGCGGGGGCGATGACGTAATAAGCGGGAATCGCGTAGTGGGTATGCGGCAGGCTCACCTCGCGTACCGTGGCACCTAGCGACTCATATACTTTCACCGCTTCACGAACGGCTTTCTCTACCTCGGGGTCCAAGCCGTCGCCAAAGTACTCTTTAGGTAGGCCGATTTTGAGGCCAGAGAGCGGAGCATTCAGGGTCTCGGTGTAGTCCGGTACGCCACGGGCGACGCTGGTGGAGTCGCGCACATCATGACCGGCAATCACGTTCAGCAGGTGCGCGCAGTCTTCAGCGGTGCGCGCCATGGGGCCTGCCTGGTCGAGACTGGAGGCGTAGGCGATCATGCCGTAACGGGAAACCCGCCCGTAGGTGGGCTTCAGGCCGGTAATGCCGCAGAACGCCGCTGGCTGGCGAATAGAGCCACCGGTATCGGTACCCATGGCTGCAGGCACAAGCCCTGCTGCCACTGCCGCTGCGCTGCCGCCGGAGCTGCCGCCGGGAACGGCAGCGAGGTCCCACGGGTTTTTGACCGCGCCGTAGTGGCTGTTTTCGTTGGAGGAGCCCATGGCGAACTCGTCCATATTGGTTTTACCCAGGCTAATGGTGCCCGCAGCGCTGAGTTTCTCTACCACGGTGGCGTCGTAAGGCGCGAGAAAGTTATCGAGCATTTTGGAGCCGCAGCTGGTTTTGACGCCTTGCGTACAAAAAATATCTTTTAGCGCTAGCGGAATGCCAGTGAGTTTGCCTGCTTTGCCGTCAGCACGCGCTTTATCGGCGGCTTCGGCCTGGCTTAGCGCCTGTTCGGCGGTCACGGTAATAAAGCTATTGAGCTGACCGTCGGCTTTCTCAATGCGCTGCAAAAAGTGGGAAGTCAGCTCTCGGCTGGAGAGTTCGCCGCTGGCTAGGGCGGCGGCGAGCTGCGTTACGGTTTTATCATGCATGACCCGGAAGCTCCGTTCAGGGGCGAATAGAATAAGCGGAAACGAGCGGTGGGCGTGGGTTACTCGACCACACGCGGCACCAGATAAAGACCGTTTTCCACTGCCGGGGCACAGCGCTGGAACGTGTCGCGCTGGTTGGTTTCCGTGACTTCATCGGCGCGCAGGCGCTGGGTAGCGTCTAGCGGATGCGACAGCGGCGCGACGCCTTCGGTATCCAGGCTCTGGAGCTGGTCGACCATGTCCAGAATGCGGCTGAGATCGTCGACAAAGCCACTGGCTTGGTCATCGCTAACGGCGAGTCGGGCCAAGTGTGCGGCCCGGCGCACATGAGATTCTTCAAGCGCCATGATCGAGGTTTCCTCGCAATCGTGATGGAACATATTTCGCTTTAAGCGGTATACATACGGTCATCTTAAATTCGTCTGACGGAGCAGACGTGGAAAATAGCCGCAAAAGGTACCACATAATGGCCCTGACGGGCAGTGTTCGGCACGACTCGTGCTTGCTGCCAAGGGGTTGCGGTGATACCGTTTGCATCCGCACAGGGTTCCCGGTCTGCACTAGGTAACAACATCCATGTTCAAACGTTTGAGGGGGCTGTTTTCCAGCGATCTATCGATCGACTTGGGTACGGCCAACACACTGATTTATGTACGCGGTCGTGGCATCGTGCTCGATGAACCGTCCGTAGTCGCCATCCGCCAGTCTGGCAATATGCGCAGCGTAGCCTCGGTAGGTGCTGACGCTAAACGCATGCTCGGCCGCACGCCTGGCAACATTACGGCTATTCGCCCGATGAAAGACGGCGTTATCGCCGATTTCACCGTTACCGAGCAGATGCTTCAGCACTTTATTCGTAAAGTGCACCAGAGCACTTTCCTCACGCCAAGCCCTAGGGTTCTGGTGTGCGTACCCTGTATGTCGACTCAGGTCGAGCGTCGGGCAATTCGCGAGTCAGCAGAAGGCGCGGGTGCCCGAGAAGTATTCCTGATCGAAGAGCCGATGGCAGCCGCGATTGGTGCTGGGCTACCGGTAGAAGAAGCGCAGGGCTCGATGGTCGTGGATATCGGTGGTGGTACTACTGAAATTGCGATTATTTCGCTGAATGGCGTAGTGTACTCAGAATCGATTCGCGTAGGCGGTGACCGTTTTGATGAGGCGATCACCGCGTACGTGCGCCGCCATTACGGTAGCCTGATCGGCGAAGCCACGGCCGAGCGCATCAAGGAAGAGATCGGGTGTGCCTACCCGGGTGGCGAGCTGCGCGAGATCGACGTGCGCGGCCGTAACCTGGCGGAGGGCATCCCGCGAAGCTTCACGCTCAACTCCCACGAGATTCTCGAGGCGCTCCAGGAAACGCTGGGCTCTATCGTATCTGCCGTCAAGAGCGCGCTGGAGCAGTCGCCCCCCGAGCTTGCGTCCGACATCGCCGAACGCGGCCTGGTGCTGACCGGCGGTGGCGCGCTGCTGCGTGACCTCGACAAGCTGATCGCCGAAGAAACTGGCCTGCCGGTCATCGTGGCCGAAGATCCGCTGACCTGCGTGGCGCGTGGCGGTGGCAAGGCGCTGGAGATGATTGACCAGCATACCTTTGAGTTGCTGTCGAGCGACTGATCGCAGCGGTTTAACGCGGGGGATTGCCTATTAAACCGCTGTTCTCACACGGGCCGCTACCCGGTTACCGGCTATTCTTCTGTGTGCTGGCGGCAAGCGCGTTGATGTTTGTCGACCATCGTTTTACTCGCATGGAAGATGTGCGCGCCCAAATGACCACGATTGTCGCTCCCATCCAGTGGGTAGTCAGTGTGCCTAGTGATCTGCTGAATTGGGGCGCGCTAGCACTCGCCGACCAGCAGGCGCTGGTGGATGAAAACCGCCACTTGCGTGAGCAAATCTTGACGCTCTCTCACCGCGGGCAGCGCTTGGCTAACCTGACGGCTGAGAACGCCGAGCTACGCAACTTGCTTGGCGCTGCCGAGCGGCGCGATATTCCCTATATCACGGCGGAGCTACTCTCGCTGGATAATGACCCGTTTAGCCATCAAATGGTGGTGGATCGTGGGCACCGCAACGGTGCCTATGTCGGTCAGCCGGTGATTGATGCATCGGGTTTGGTTGGTCAGGTGGCTGCTGTTTCAGCCTACTCTAGCCGTGTGTTGCTGTTAGCCGATGCAAGCCATGCTCTACCAGTGCAGGTTAACCGCAATGGGCTGCGTTTTATTGTTCAGGGTACTGGCCGTTACGGCAGTGTGAACGTTCTCCATGTGCCGGATACGGCGGATATTCGCGAAGGTGACTTACTGACCACCTCTGGTTTGGCAGGGCGTTTTCCGCCGGGCTACCCCGTTGCGCGAGTGACCGAGGTGTATCACGACCCTGGCCAGCCATTTGCCCGGGTTGTTGCTGAACCTTCGGCTCAGCTTCAGCGTTCACGCCACTTCCTGCTGCTCTTTCCACCACCCCGCGAAGAGTTGGATGCTTCTATTTGGGATGAGTCCATGGATATTTCAGCCGATGCGCTCCATGCCGCCCAGCGGCTTGGGCAGCCAGCTTCCCCGGCCATGCAGGAGGAACGCTAATGGCGCGTGCGCCGGTAGTGCCACTGGTGGTGGTCTGGCTGAGCCTTATTTTTGCGCTCTGCTTACAGGTAATGCCCCTGGCCGATGGTTGGCAGGTTTTTCGCCCGGAGTGGATTGGGCTAATGTTGATTTATTGGTGTATGCAAGCGCCGGATCGAGTTGGGGTTTTTCACGGCTTTGTATTTGGCCTCTTGATGGATCTTATTGAGGGGACAGCGCTTGGACAGCATGCACTGATTTTTTCGATTCTTACGTTTTTAGCCGCGCTAGTGTATCCCCGTTTTCGTGCTTATTCGCTGGTACAACAGTCGGTATTGGTGCTGGTGCTGTTAGGGTTGGCTCAGCTGATAGAGCAGTGGCTAAGAACGCTGACGGGTGTTTTTTCCATACATCTCTCTTTCTTGATCCCATCGCTGGTCAGCGCATTCCTCTGGCCGTGGCTCTCCACAATGTTTAAAGCGATTGAGCGGCGAATGGCCAATGCGTGACGATAACCACACCCCCGTGCTCTGTTTGGCCTCGGCATCACCACGCCGCCAGGCACTGTTGGCCTCTATCGGTGTGCCGGTCAGTGTCTTGCCAAGCGATATTGATGAAACGCCGCTTGAGGCAGAGTCTCCCACGGCCTATGTAGAACGGCTGGCGGTGGCAAAAGCGCAGGCGGCGGTGGGCAAAACCGCGCTGCCCGTGCTGGGGTCGGATACCGCGGTGGTTATTGATAGCACCATTTTAGGTAAGCCTAATAATCAACAGCACGCGGCTGAGATGTTGAGAATGCTCTCTGGGCGCACGCATCAGGTACTCACGGCAGTAGCGGTAAGCGGGCCGCTAGGTATACTCTCCTGTTGTGTGGCCACGGACGTCACCATGCGCGAGTTAACAGCAAAAGAGATCGCCTGCTACTGGCTGACGGGCGAACCCGCCGATAAAGCGGGTGGGTATGCTATTCAAGGCTTAGCCGCCATTTTTATTGAACAAATTCAGGGCAGTCACTCTGCTGTGGTGGGGCTGCCACTATTTGAAACAACGCGCTTGCTACGCCAGCAAGGGGTTCCCGTTTGGGCGGGCCGTTATCCCTCGTAACCACCGACTCATCGCCCGCTGCGCTGGCAAGGAATAGGACATCCAATAAGGAATTTTGCATGAGCGGTGAAGTCCTCATAAATTTAACGCCAATGGAGACCCGCGTTGCGCTGGTGGAAAACGGCGTATTGCAAGAGGCGCTAATAGAGCGCTCTCGCAGGCGCGGTATCGTAGGCAATATCTACAAAGGCAAAGTGGTGCGCGTACTGCCTGGCATGCAGGCTGCCTTTGTTGATATTGGCTTAGAGCGCGCAGCGTTTATTCATGCCCATGAGGTCATGCCACCCGGTACGCCCAATGACGAGCAGCAGACCATCGGGCAGCTTCTACACGAAGGTCAGGCGCTGGTGGTGCAAGTCACCAAAGATCCTATCGGTACCAAAGGGGCGCGGCTGACTACCCATCTTTCGATTCCCTCTCGCTATCTGGTCTATATGCCTGACTCGCCTCATCACGGGGTATCGCAGCGCATTGAAGATGAGCGCGAGCGGGAGCGCTTGAAAGCGCTGCTGGATAAAAGTATCGAAGAGCAAACCATTGAGGTCACGGGTGGCTTTATCGTGCGTACGGCGGCCGAAGGCGTAGGCGATGAAGAGCTGGCCAGCGACATGTACTTCTTGCTACGTATTTGGCGCAAGGTCAGCGAGCGCAAAATCACCGCCGCCCCTCCCAACGTCATCTACGATGACTTGCCGCTGTTTATGCGCACCCTGCGGGATGTGATGCGGGATGATATCGAGAAAGTACGCATTGATTCCCGGGAGAACTTCGTCAAGCTGGTCGAGTTTGCTGAAGAGTTTATGCCCGATGCTGTTGATCGCATCGAGTACTACCCCGGCGAACGCCCCATCTTCGACCTTTATAGTGTCGAAGACGAGATTCAAAAAGCGCTAGGTCGCAAGGTGCAGCTCAAGTCCGGAGGGTACTTGGTAATTGACCCCACCGAGGCCATGACTACCATCGATGTGAATACCGGTGGGTATGTGGGGCATCGTAACCTTGAAGAGACTATTTTCAAGACGAATCTGGAAGCCGCCACTGCCATTGCCCGCCAGCTTAGGCTGCGTAATTTAGGTGGCATCATCATTATCGACTTTATCGATATGGTGGATGTAGAGCACCAGCGGCAAGTGCTGCGCGTGCTGGAAAAAGCGCTTGAGCGGGACCATGCTAAAACCAAATGTACCGGGGTCACCGAACTTGGTTTAGTGCAGCTTACCCGTAAACGCACGCGGGAAAGCCTTGAACAAACACTATGCGAAGCGTGTCCCACCTGTGGTGGTCGCGGCACGTTGAAAACCCCTGAAACGGTCTGCTACGAAATCTTCCGTGAGATCCTGCGTGAAGAGCGGGCTTATAGTGCGGAAACGTATATGGTGCTGGCATCCCAGCCAGTAGTGGACAGGCTGCTTGATGAGGAGTCTGCCGCGGTCGCTGACCTGGAAACGTTTATTAATAAAACGATCCGTTTTCAGGTTGAGCAGCACTACTCCCAAGAGCAGTACGACATCGTACTGATGTAATGATGGCACCACGCTCTTTTTTTCGTGGCTGTCTAGTAGGGGTGGCCGTTGTGCTGGGTACGCTGGCGGTACTGCTGTTAGCGCTGCGTCTCTTTGCTAGCCAAGTTGATGCATTGTCCCCCCGCTTGGAGGCGCTTTTAGAGGCACGTATTGGCGTGCCGGTGAGCATCGACCATCTAGCGCTCTCTCTGGAGCGCAACGTCCTGCACCTGGAGCTGGAAGACCTTCATGCGCAAACGCCGGATGGTCAGGCCCTGATAGGGCTTGATCGCTTGTCGCTGCGTTTGGATGCCTGGGCCACGTTGCGCCACTTAGCGCCTATCTTCAGCGATGCGCGTATGTCTGGGCTCGAATTCCATCTCTACCAGCAGCCTGACATCGCCTGGGGCTGGCCTTCACCGGCCAAGCTGCCGCTGGGGGTAGCACCACAACCAGAGGTGGACCTTGAATCCTTGGATGCCTGGGCTGGACTGCTGCTGCGCCAGCGCCTTTGGGTGGATAACAGCCGCATCATGCTGCATGGCCAGCAGCAGACTGTGATGCTTCATGCACCTTCGCTGCTTCTGAATGGCGATCATCGCCGCACACGATTAGAGGGCTCCCTGAATATTGTCGAGGCGCCTGATGTGCTGGCATCAGAGCTGCCCGCCATTACCATGCGTGCCGAAATGCAGCCCGGTCAGCAAGGCTTTAGGGACTTTTCTGCTGCGCTTCAGCTCGATATGCAGTTGGATCATCTGGTGGTGCTGGCGGCACTGTTTCGGCCAGATCGCATGCCTTTTCTCGAACAGGTGGGCGGTCATGTGCAGCTATGGGGGCGTTGGCAAGAAGGCGCGCTAGCTGATGCGCGGCTTGCACTAGATGTGCCCGAGCTGACGCTACGTAAAGATGTGGAGTACGCTGTGCTGCGAAACATTCAGGCCAGTGGGCAGTGGCTGCGCGACAGCGAAGGCGGTGAGGCGTGGCTAAGTGGCAATGCAGAAACCGTAGAGTGGGCCCAGCCTGAAGGCGTTGGTGATGGCCCCGCGCTGCCACACCACTGGTATCTGTCACACCAGCCGGGGCAGTGGGAGTTGCGAACCAGTGCGTTTGAGCTCGCCTCGCTAGCGGCTTGGCGGGAGTATGCGCTGTTGCCTGAGTCACTCACCCGGGTATTGCAAACGCTCTCGCCCCGAGGGCAGGTGCAGGGGCTGAGCCTGGGGCAGCGTGAGGGGCGATGGGGCGTGGATGCTGCACTTACTAATGTGGCTGTACTCCCCTGGCAGCAAGCGCCAGGAGGCGGTCCGCTGGACGCTTGGGTGCAGGCTCGCGACCTGCGTGGCCGAGTGACCTTTAATAGCGCAGGCGATAGTACGCTCTATTTTCCAGAACTCTTCGATGTGCCTATGCAGCTAAGTCACGCCGAAGGGGTGGTGGAGTGGGTGTATGATGGTCCTAACACCATGATTAGCGGCCGTGACCTTAATGTGGACTGGGATGGCGCCCAGGTAAGCGGTGGGTTCGGCTTGATCGCGGGGCAGCAAAGCGGTCAATTTGGGTTGGATATTGCGTTTGCCGATGTAGATGCGATCTCCCGCCCGCTCTCCCAGTGGCTGCCCATGAAAGCATTTGAGCCGAAGCTGAGGGAGTGGTTGGAGAGCGATATTGGTGGCTTAGTGCCGCAAGGTTCGCTGAAGCTTAGTCAGCCCCTGGGACCTGCGGCTTCATCAGATCAACTCTCGGCAACGCTCGCACTGGAGGTCACTCAAGGCCACTTGCCGATTGCCCCGGAGTGGCCGCGTTTGGAAGATGTCGAGGGGCGCTTGCTATGGCAAGGAGGAGTGCTTCAAGCCCAGGTAGAGCACGCCCAAAGCCACGGCGTTGAAGTATCCCAAGGCACGATACGTATGGAGAAAGAGCAGCCGCTTCAGCTATCAGGCAGTCTTCAGGGTGATGGTGCATCCTTGCTGAACTTTGTTCAGGCCATGCCGGATATGGACACGTTACCACTTAGCGATATTACCGTTGATGGTACCGTCGAAGGGGATATCGCCCTTGTACTGCCGCTGGATAACGAGGAGTCGCTCCAGCTAGAGATTAATGCGCGGCCAGCACTATCGGCTGTGCGCTTCGCGTCACTACCAATAACCCTGCGTGATCTGGAGGGTGGGCTCAGCTGGCAGCAGGTGGGTGAGGCGCATGCGCTGTTAGGAGAGCTAAGCAGCCAGTGGCAGGGCGGTGATATTCGCGCAGAGCTGATGGCTGATCAGCGTGTTGCCTTGCAGGGCAGCGTGGAGTCGTCTGCGCTGTGGTCGCTGGCAGGACTGCCTGCAGAGCAGGCTCGCCAAATGATGAGTGGCCGCACCCAGTGGCAGGGTGAGGTCTCTCTTGCGGCTCGTCCAGTGTTAACCTTAGAGAGCCGCCTGCTTGGCATCACCAGCGCGCTACCCGAGCCGTTTGCCAAGACTAGCGATCAACCGTGGCCATGGCAGCTACGCGCGGAGTTTGAAAGCGGGCGAGTATCGACGCAATTGGCCGATAAGGCAGCCGCGAGATTCCAAACGTTGAATAGTGGTGCACTAGCGGCCGAAGTGGTGCTCGGCAATGCAGTGCAGCGACCGAATTGGCCCAGCCAGCCTGGCTGGCTCCTTGAAGCAGGGCTCGATACGTTAGACCCCATGGCATGGCACGCTGTGCTGTCGCCGATATTGTCGGGAGGCGCCTTGGCATCTGCTTCTAGTGGCGAGAGCACGCCGCTTGAAGTACTGCTACGTGCTGGCTGTTTACGCTTTCGTGACGAGTGCTTTGGCGCTTTTAACGCCTCAGGGACACTCACCGGCCAGCGCGCAGCACTTCAGCTTAGCGGCGATATGTTGTCTGGGCGCCTAGATTACCAACCCACCAGTGAGCGGCCGCTTGATGTTGCAATTAGCATGCTAGTCCTAGATCGTTTACTGGACCTGCCCGCCAAAGAGCATGATGCCACTGTCGCAGCCCCCGCCTCTTGGGTTGATGCAATTGAAACACAGCATGTAGCCCCCGTTGCTATTCCCGACTGGCTAGCTGAACTGCCCAACGGCAGGCTACGGCTAGCGGATATTAGCGTTGGTGGCACTCGCTTTGGCCCATTAACCGCCTACTGGCAAACCGATGATCGTCGTTTTTCGCTCTCACCAGTTGGTTTAACCCTCGGACAGCTTTCTGCACGCGGCGAGTTGGTTTGGGAAGGCAATGCGGTGAATAGCCGTACACGAGCGGATATCTCCATACAGGGTGGCGATGTGGGGACGGCGCTGGAGCGGCTTAACCAACCGGTAGCCATGCGTAGCCGCACCACCGACCTTGCTGCTGAACTTACTTGGTCGGGAGCCCCCTGGCAGCTTGATTTAAGCCGGGCCGGTGGTGAAATGAGTGCTGATATACGCGACGGCCGTTTTGTGACGCTTGAATCGACGCCTGCCCGCTTAGTGGGGTTGCTCAACTTTGATAACATTCTGCGCCGTCTACGGTTCGATTTTTCTGACCTAACCGGTCAGGGAACGGCCTTTGACCGTGTGCATGGCACTGCCGATGTAGCTGAAGGGCAGCTGTTGCTTCGTGGCCCCCTGCAAATTGATGCACCCGCCACCACGCTGACGCTAACAGGAAGTGTTAACCTCTTACAGCGTGAACTTGACCAGCGCCTAGGCGTCACACTGCCGGTTAGCCAAAGTTTACCCATCGCCGCCATTGCTGTCGGAGCGCCCATTGTGGGCGGTGCACTGTTTCTTGCCGACCAAATTTTTGGCGATGCGCTGGATCAAGCAACCACTATTTATTATCGCGTGCGAGGCCCTTGGACCTCGCCGCAAGTGACTTTAGAAGGCCCCCAATGACCGCACATAAAAGCGATATAGAGTCCGCTGTTTCCATTTTGCTAACGCCAGGTGGCCTCGATTTGAACGCTCTGGATGCTGGCCTTGGCTACGCCATGGGAGCGGGGATTGATTACGCCGACCTCTATTTTCAGCGCACCTGGCAAGAGGGTTGGGTGCTGGAAGATGGCGAAGTTAAAGAGGCCAGCTATAACATTGATGGCGGCGTTGGCGTGCGCTCGTTGGCAGGTGAGAAAACCGGGTTTGCGTACTCCAACCAAATTACCGCTGATGCACTAATGGATACAGGCCGTACCGCCTCTGGCATTGTCCGCAGCGGCAAGCAGTTGCCAGGGCAGAAAGTAATGCCAGTCAGCGCGGCGTCGTACTATGCAGGTATCGACCCACTGGCGGGCCTTTCGGCAGAAGACAAAGTGGCCATGCTGAAAGAGGCAGACCGCGTGGCCAGAGCGGCCGACCCGAGCATTAGCCAGGTCAGTGCGTCGCTGTCGGGCACCTATGAGGTGGTTTTAGTACGCGCCAGTGACGGCACCCTAGCGGCGGATATTCGCCCACTGGTGCGTTTTAACGTCAGTGTTATTGCGGCGAAAGATGGCCGCCGTGAGCGCGGCAGCGCTGGCGGCGGTGGTCGTTACTCCATGTCGCGTCTGCGGGATGAGGGCGTTGCCGAACGCTATGCCAAAGAGGCGGTGCGCCAAGCGCTGGTCAATCTTGAAGCCATTGATGCGCCAGCGGGGCAGATGCCAGTGGTGTTAGGTGCCGGTTGGCCGGGCATTCTGCTGCACGAAGCGGTAGGCCATGGCTTGGAAGGTGACTTTAACCGTAAAGGCAGTTCTGCCTTTGCAGGGCGAATGGGGCAGCGGGTTGCCGCCAAGGGAGTCACAGTGGTTGACGATGCCACTGTTGCTGATAGTCGCGGCGCGTTGAGCGTGGATGACGAAGGCACACCCGGCCAATATACGCCGCTGATTGAAGATGGCATTTTAACTGGCTATATGCAGGATAAGTTAAACGCGCGATTGATGAAGATGGCGCCTACCGGCAACGCCCGCCGCGAGTCGTTCGCTCATCTGCCGATGCCGCGTATGACCAATACGGTGATGTTGGCTGGTCAAGATGACCCTGCCGATATCATTAAAAGCGTTAAGCGGGGAATCTACGCCGTGAGTTTTGGCGGAGGGCAGGTGGATATTACCTCGGGAAAATTCGTGTTTTCGGCGAGCGAAGCCTACATGATTGAAGACGGTAAAATTACCGCGCCGGTGAAAGGTGCAACGCTGATTGGTAACGGGCCTGAGGCCATGGGCCGGGTATCGATGATTGGCCACGACATGGCGATGGATACCGGGATTGGCGTTTGCGGTAAAGAGGGCCAGGGTGTGCCGGTGGGGGTTGGCCAACCCACCCTGAAACTGGATGAGCTGACCGTGGGCGGCACGCAGTCTTCTTGAGACTCTGGTTTACAGCGCTAGCGTATCGCGCAGGTGTTTGAAAAGCTTGCGTGAGCTGGTGGGGGGCTTGCCCTGTTCGCGCTCTTTGCGGGCGTTGCGCACTAGCTGGCGCAGCGCCTGACGATCGGCGTTAGGGTAGTCGGCCATAAACAGGTCAACGGCGTCGTCGCCCTCACCCACTAGGCGGTCACGCCATTTTTCCAGGCGATGAAATGCATGATCGCGCTGCTCTTTCTCTTGTTCGATGTCATCGAAAACGCCCTGAATGGCCGTTAGATCCTCTTTGCGGATAAGTTTGCCAACGTATTGCATATGGCGACGGCGGCCTTCATGAGAGCGAATGCGAGAAGTCTCTTCAATCGCTCTCAGCATATCGTCTGATAAAGGAAAGCGCGCCCGCTCGGCAGGCTTCATGGCAATTAATGTTTCGCCAAGCGCTTGCAGAGCATGCATTTCACGCTTTAGCTGAGATTTACTCGGGCGCTCTTCTTGTTCATCGATATCGATAGGCTCGGGGCGTTGCTTCGGCATATAAGAACTCACAGATTAGATTCGTTTGCAGCATTATATCAGGCTGCGACCACAACATTGATTCGCCAATGCGATTCAGGCGAAAAGGAGGCCATATGGCACAGGCATTTGATGCAACGGCGCAGCAGGCGCAGTTGACGGAGCGCGCCACAGAGGCGCTTGCCCTGGCAAAACAGCTAGGGGCGGATGCCGCCGAAGTCGGCGCGAGCGTTGACCAAGGGCTGGGCATTAGTGTGCGACTTGGTGAAGTGGAGACCGTTGAGCTATCTCGTGATCAGGGTATTGCGGTCACGCTCTATGTGGGAAAACGTAAAGGTAGCGCTTCCTCAACGGATGCCAGTAGTGCCTCCATTCGTGCCACGGTTGAAAAGGCGCTGGCTATTGCACGTTATACCGGGGAGGATCCCGCTGCAGGCCTCGCTGAAGCAGAGCTGATGGCGACCTATTTGCCAGACTTGAAGGTGCACTATCCGTGGGCGCTCTCAACCGATGAAGCGATTGACCTTGCCCTGCGCTGCGAACAGGCTGGCCGCGAGGTGGCAGGTATTCACCAGTCAGAAGGTGCCTCGCTCTCAAGCGGTGAGGGCGTGCGAGTATACGCCAATAGCCACGGCTTTTTGGGGACTCAAAAGGGTAGCAGTCACTCACTCTCCTGCATGCTGATTGCCCAAGATGGGCAAGGCATGCAGCGGGATTATGACTATACGTCTGCGCGTAACCCGCAGCAGCTTCGCCACCCAGAGGAGGTGGGGCGCGAGGCAGCAGCGCGAACGTTGCGGCGTCTAGGAGCGCGACGTCCCCCGACGGGAACGTTTCCTGTGCTGTTTGATCCCTCCCTTGCTAGCGGCCTTATCGGCCACCTTATGGGTGCTCTGGCGGGCGGCGCGCTTTATCGAGAAGCCTCGTTTTTATGTGATCGCTTGGGTAGCCCGCTATTCCCCGATTGGTTTGGGTTAGAAGAGCGCCCGCTGGAAGTGGGAGCAACGGCTAGTTCACCGTTTGATGCGGAGGGTGTACAAACCCGTAGCAACCGGTTTATTGATCAGGGGAAGGTGGCGAGTTACATGCTCTCTGCCTACAGTGCGCGTCGTTTAGGAATGCAGTCCACGGGCAATGCAGGCGGTGCGCGCAACATGCGCTTGTTAGCGCCGTTAACGCCGCGGGAAGAGCTGTTAACACAGATGGGGCGTGGTATTTGGGTGACCGAGCTCATGGGGCAGGGCGTTAACGGCGTCACTGGCGACTATTCCCGGGGAGCAGCGGGTTTCTGGATTGAGAATGGCGAAGTACAGTACCCCATTGAGGAGTTCACTATTGCTAGTAACCTCAACAAGATGTTCGCGGGGCTAAGCGGTGTGGGAAGTGATACGGATACCCGTGGCAGTATTCACACGGGTAGCTGGCTGATTGATGCGATGACAGTGGCAGGAAGCTAGTCGACAAGTGCTGACTTGGTAAACTAGCTACTGGTCTTCGTCAAACCGTGCGTCGAACAGAGCTTCAATGGCATCTAGCGCCTGTTCGGCGTCGCTTCCTTCAGCGGCGACAGTGAGCTCGGTGCCGCAGGGGGCGGCCAGCATTAGCAGCGACATAATATTGGCGGCATCGGCTTTCTGCTGCTGCTTATAAACCACGATATTCGCGGAAAACTGCTGGCCACATTTCACCAGTTTGGTGGCCGCGCGGGCATGAAGACCACGCTGGTTGGTAAGTGTTAAGGTTCTTTTGGGCACTCTGGTTCCTTTTTGCCGAGTGGGTCTTGAAACTTAGGTCTTGAAAAACTAAGGTCTTGAAAAACTTAGGTCTTGAGAAGCTTAGGCCTTAAAAGTTAGGTCCTGAAACTCAGGGCGTGCTGCCAGCGGCGGGTGTGGTAACGCATGGCACCGCAGGCTCTTCGCTCAGCGTGTATTGTAACCCCAGCTCACGGTGTCTCAACTGTACTTCTCCGGTCTGTTTAACCAGCTTTTTAGCAAGCTGTTCGGCCATATAAACAGAGCGGTGTTGCCCGCCGGTGCAGCCAATAGCCACGGTTATATAACTTCGCTGGCTATTTTGGTAAGCCGGAAGCCACTTTTCCAACCAAGCCTGAATATCATTGGTCATTGCCTCGACCATTGGGTAGCTACTTAAAAACGCCACTATATTAGCATCACGCCCTGTAAATTGGCGCAGGGTAGGGTCCCAATAAGGGTTGGGCAGGCAGCGAACATCGAAGACTAAGTCGGCATCCATGGGTACGCCGCGTTTGTAGCCAAACGACTCAAACGTCAGTGTTAGCTGATCTTTTCGCTGGTGGGCGACTTGATCAGTAATGCGGCGTCTCAGGTCATGCACGGATAAGCGCGACGTATCGATCAACAAGTCAGCGAGATCGCGAATTTCAAGCAGCGTCTCTTCTTCTTTATTGATGGCCTCTTCCAACGTCATTTCGCTATCCCGGGTAAGCGGGTGGCGACGGCGGGTGGCTGAGTAACGCTCCAAAAGAATGCGCGCATCCGTGGTCAGATAGATGACCTGAAAACGAATTTCTCGCTGGCGTAGTTCTTCCAGTAAAGCTGGGAGGCGTTCAAGCGCCGTAGGAAGGTTGCGCGCGTCAATGCTCACTGCTAAGTGAGTGCGCTCGCCTTGCTCACGTAGTTCATCAACTAATGAGCCCAGCAGCATGGCGGGTAAATTGTCGATAGCGTAGTAGCCAAGATCCTCTAGCGCTTGTAAGGCGATAGATTTACCGGACCCTGAACGGCCGCTAATGATCACCAGTTGCATAGCGTCTCTCTTGGCTTGCATGGGAGGAAATTATCGCTGCGTGCAGTGGCCACCGCCCATAAAGCCTAGGCGGCTTGTTCGCGAATCTTGGCGGTAATAAGTGCTAAGAGTTCGCGCTGACTATCGGCTTTACGTAACTGCTGACGCGTATGGGCGTCGTTCATAATAGTAGCCACTTGGCCAAGCAGTGCTAGGTGGGTGTCATCTGCCTCTTCTGGTACCAGCAGCACAAACACAAGATCCACCGGGTCGCCATCAATGGCGTCGAAGTCTACTGGCTCAGCAAGCTTTAAAAAGCCAGCAATGGGTGCGCTACAGTGAGGACTGCGAGCGTGGGGGATGGCAACCCCGTTGCCTATCCCCGTACTGCCTAGTCGCTCGCGGCCAATGAGTCGGCTAAACACCTCTTGGCTATCTAGGCTGGGTGTATTTTGGGCGATAAAGGTGCTGAAAAACTCCAGCACCCGTTTTTTGCTGCCCCCGGGAACGTCATAAAGCACGCGCTCCGGGGGGAGGATGGTTTCCAACGTCATTGAGTTAACGCACACCAGCGCCCTGGGCGCGAGCTTGTGCTTTTTCCTTATGTTTAACGAGTTGACGATCGATTTTGTCTGCTAGCGCATCAATAGCGGCATACATGTCGTTATCAAGCGCTTCGGCGTGAAGGTCTGCACCGGCAGCGTGCAGTGTGCAGGCTGCTTGCTGGCGCTCCTTCTCAACAGATAAGGTCACTTGCACCGTGGTAATGTTGTCGTAGTGGCGTTCAACGCGCTGCAGCTTTTCGTTAACGTAGTCGCGCAAGGCGTCAGTCAGTTCAACGTGATGACCAGTGATGTTTACTTGCATTGACGTGCTCCTTATCCATCGGACTGTACTTCGATTGTAACCCTTTTTACGCTATTGCAAAGCCCTTGCGTTGAGTTTGTTCATACGTACCGCTTAACTAGCGTAAACGGCGGCGCTCACTTGACGAGGGAATGCCCATTGACTCCCGATATTTTGCGACAGTACGCCGTGCAACGCTAATGCTCTCCTCTTCAAGCAGAGTCACCAAGCGGCTATCGGAGAGCGGTTTTCCTGAGGGCTCATCCTGAATCAGCTTTTTGATGCGGGCGCGAATGGCTGTGCTGGAGTGGCTGTCGCCGCCGTCTTGGCCGCTTACCTGGCTTGAGAAGAAGTACTTAAGCTCGAAAACGCCCCGCGGCGTGTGAATAAATTTCTGCGTGGTCACACGAGATATGGTGGATTCGTGCATCTCTACCGCTTCAGCAATATCCGCTAAAATCAGCGGTTTCATTGCTTCTTCGCCATGCTCCAGAAAGCCAATTTGGCGTGCAATAATTTCACGCCCAACTCGTAGCAGCGTGTCATTGCGACTCGATAAGCTTTTGATCAGCCAGCGGGCTTCTTGGAGGTGCTCTTTGAGGAACTGGTTGTCTTGGCTTTTGTCTGCGCGTTTGATCAAGCTGGCGTAGTCGGGCTGTATACGCAAGCGTGGTAGTGCTTCTGGATTGAGCTCTAAATGCCAACCTTCATTGTCGTGCCGAACGACTAGGTCGGGGGTGATGTAGCTGTCGTCGGTAACGCCATAGGTGCTCCCAGGGCGTGGGTCAAGGCTGCGAATTAAACGGATGACATCGTCAAGCTGCTCGTCATCAAGGCTTAAACGGCGCTTGAGAAGCCGCATATCGTCTTTGCCTAATGCTTCCAAAAACTGGCGAACCAGCCGTTTGGCGGGCATTAGCAGAGGGGTGTCCTCAGGTAGTGAGGCGAGTTGCAGCATCAGGCATTCACGCAGGTCTCGGGCAAAGACGCCGGTGGGCTCAAATTGCTGCAAGCGCAGCAGGGTATTTTCCACTTCCCGCTGGCTTAAGCTGTCATGGCCTTGGGCTTTTAATCCTTCCCGAATGTCATTAAGCGGCTGGGTGAGATAGCCGTTGGCATCCAGCGCATCAATCAGGCTTTCCGCGATGGCGTATTCTCGCGGGCTAAAGTCTGTCATGGCCAGTTGCCATAGCAGGTGGCCATGTAGGCTTTGTCCAGCGGCTTGGCGTTCGAAGTCGGGGCCTTCACTGTTGCCACCCAGGCTGCCTATGTCTTGATAGGTATCTGACCAGTCACTGTCGACGGAGAGTTCGTTGGGGATGCTCTCGGACCACTCAGCCTCTTGAGGCTCACTGACAGCCTGCTCGCCAAACTCATCTTCTTGCTCAAGCATGGGATTGGCATCTAGCGCTTGCTGAATTTCTTGACGAAGGTCCAGCGTCGATAGCTGAAGCAGGGCGATAGCCTGCTGCAGCTGAGGTGTCATGGTCAGCTGTGTGCCGATACGCAATTGGAGAGAAGCTTTCATGACCATCTGAGAACCACTCGTTAATCAGAAAGCTCCACCCTAGAGTGAGTTATGGCTTGGTGCAAGTGCAATAAGCATGCCACTAAAAGAAATGCTTCTGCAGGTCACTGTTTAAAGGCGGAAATCAGCGCCTAAATAGACATCTCGAACCTTCTGGTTGTTGAGGATTTCCTGGGCGTTTCCACTGGCAATGATGTGACCGTCGCCAACAATGTAGGCAATATCACAAATATCCAGCGTTTCACGAACGTTATGGTCGGTGATCAATACGCCAATGTGGCGTTTCTTTAACGCTCGAATGATAGTTTTAATTTCCCCAACGGAAATCGGGTCAACCCCGGCAAAAGGTTCATCCAGCAGGATAAAGGCCGGTTCGGTGGCCAAAGAGCGGGCGATTTCAACACGGCGGCGTTCGCCCCCAGAAAGACTCATGCCTAAGTTGTCGCGTATATGAGTGATGTGAAAATCTTCAAGTAGTAACTCAAGTTGTGCTTCCCGGGCGCTTCGATCAAGCTCTTTGCGTGTCTCTAAAATGGCCATAATGTTGTCAGCCACGGAGAGCTTGCGGAAGATGGAAGCTTCCTGGGGTAGGTAACCAATCCCTGCCATGGCGCGTTCATGCATAGGAGCATGAGTGAGGTCAAGGTCGTCAATGCCTACTTTGCCCGCATCCGATTTGACCAACCCCACAATCATATAAAACGAGGTGGTTTTACCTGCACCATTAGGGCCAAGTAGCCCAACCACGCTACCTTGAGTGATTTCCAGATTAATATCTTTAACCACACGGCGGCGCTTATAGCTCTTCGCTAAATGATGGGCGTAGAGCGTTTTTACTGGTGTGGGGGCTGGGGATGTTGATGCTGCCACGTGGCCACTTCCTATTGTTCGGGCTGAAGGGTCATACGAATACGCTGATTTTCACTGCCGCTAACGTCAGAGCGCGCTTGTACTACTTCTTGATCGATAAAGTACTCTAAACGTCCACCTTGGAAGTGATCTCCTTGCTGGGTCAGCTCAGCTTGGTCAATCAGCTCAACCCGGCGTTCGGAAACGTGATAAATAATCCGACGCGCCCAGCCTTCTATAGGGGTTTCTTGGTCTTCAATTTGGTTACGCAAGTAAGCACGCTCGCCCGTAGCGATGGCGCGAGACAACTCGCCAGCATTGTTACGCTGAATTTCGACACGCTCGCCGCGTAGCTGCATATTGCCTTGGCGAATGTCAACGTTACCGGTGTACACGGCTGTCCCTGCTCGTTGGTCAAGGTCTAACCGGTCGGCCTCCACATGAATAGGCGCTTGGTTTTGTGCCGCTACAGGCAGTGCAATTGTGACAAGCGGCACGGCTAGGGCAAGAAGTGCAGTGCGGATTAGAGCATTCATCAGATTTTGCGCGAGAAACCCGGTGCTTTAGCGCCGGGAGGGATAGCGCGTCGCCCGCAGGGCGACTGGGTTACGCCACCGCCTGTCCCGCTCCTCCTGTTAGGTGGGTGAAGGGTGTAAAGTGATAGCCGTAGCCATCACCGCGTTGGATGAGGGTGCAGTATTTGTGCGAGATGCCTTGCACGGCCCCCTGTTCGGTCTGGATGTTAAAACTGCCGGTTTTGCGTACCGCGACACGCCCCGTATGGGTACCTGCTTTCTTGCCAGTCGGTACCATCGCACGCACCATGTCGCCGGTTTGAAAGCCGTGCACCTGCTTCTGCCGCATCAGATAGCCACGCGGAAACCCGTGTTTCGTTAAGCGGGTGCGCTGATAGCTACCACGCCCCATCGCCTTGATGGTTAATGTGGGCACCTGCCAAGCATGTAGTGCGTCGAACGCACCGACACAGGCCGCGTCTAGAGCATGGGTTTTAGGAATGCCCAGTCGCTGGCGGTTGTACTTGGTGCGACCGCCGGTGCCGACAGCCACCGGCAAGCTAGTCGCTTTGAGCGCATTAAACAGCGCCCAGCGCGTGGCATTGATCGCGCTGGCATCGCGCAGCGGTTGCTTGAGCTGGCGCTGCACACGCTCAAGCCGAGCGTTAGCGGTGTGGCCGTTGGCTTTCAGGCGCTTTTTCAGGCCTTTGTCAGTGGCGAAAAAATCCACCAGTGACAGCGCATCCTTGCTCTGGTTGCAGGGGTGGCAGCTTAGGGTCAAATTACTGACGCGGTTCGAGCCGCCCCGCGAGCGCGGTATCACATGCTCGATCTCCAGCGGCGTATCGGCGGTGCCGCAATAGGCACATTCACGGCCCCATTTTTCCAGCAGGTACTCGCGTACTTCGTAGCCCAGCAGCGTGCCTTGCTGGTACTCCACGCCGTTGATCTCGGGGTTATCCAGCTTCTGCGTATCAAAGCGCACCAACTCTTGGCTGATGGCGGTTACAGGCGCTAAACGATTCAACCGGTTCACCCAGGCCGTGACGGTATCGACGCGATGCTGCAGCGACGGTGCCAGCCAGCCCTTGGGTTTGGTGCGATTATTGAAGCGCGGGGCGCGGTAACGCAGGTTGGCACTGCGGCGGCGACGCCGAAAGGCGGCGCGTTGTTGTAATGCCTTTTTGATCTGATAACCGCGATGGATTAGTTCAAACAGGCACAGCACATGCCGCTGCTGACTGTCCGGTTCGCGTATCAGCGCCAGCCCGGTCGTTTTGCTGCCAGGGTCGATGCCCAGGCTTAGTGGCTGCGTGCTACCGCCCACTCGATCTTTCAGCCGGATCGTGAACGGATAGCGCTTATGCACCACGGCACGCCCGCGCTGTAGCAGCAACCGAGCCCGTTTTTCACTGCACGGCATCAGCGGCTGCTTCTTTTTGTCCAGTACGAAAATCGCCATGCGATTTCCTCCTAATCAATGCCCTTACGGACCTTGTGTCGCGGGGCTTGCGCCCCGTCTCCCCTCGGGAATGTCGATAACCGGCTCCTGCCTTGTGGCAGCGATCAAGATCTTCGGCGTTTTACCTTTCGCCCGGGCGGCGTACCGCAGCATGATCTTGACCTTTCAGAGCCACGGACTGAGGAAGCATCCGTGGGTGAGTCTTGGCGACCTGTTATCAACGTAGCGGGTTGGCTACCGCTCTCCCTGGTCAACCGGGCTTGTTGTCACAAGCTCCCGCCTTCAGGCGGGGGTAGTTGACCGCGACTCCTAAGGGGAACGGGTGGCCGGCGGATGAACGCCGCGCACGTTGTTGGTTAAACGGACTTGGCTGTCATCCAGCCATACATCCATTCGGGAGGCTTCCATACGCTGAGGGGGCTGCTGCAACACTACGTGGGTGTCGCTCCAGGCATGCCGGGTGGTCCCGTCGTAGTTTAATAGTTCGCTATCAAGCTGCCACCCCTCTTCAGGCGCTAGTAGTCGCGCGGAGCCTGCCAATGTTAATGCTTGGGTTTCAGTATTGAGGGTGCCAGTGTTCGCCGTGGCGAGCCACTCACGTTGTTCGCTATCAAACAGCGTGGCACGGGGTGACAACACGTCAGTCATTGCCGTTTGCGGAGTATGCACCAGCCGTGGGGTTACCAGAGATTGCTGAATAGTGCCTGTTTCGCCAAATAGGGTAATTTCGGCATTCTCTAATACGTGCCCAGGTTCCTGGGCACGAGCTTCAGAGTCAATCTCAGTCTCCTGGGGGCCGCGAGGGTCTAGCCAAACCAGCACGCCGCCTAGGGCGATGACCATTGCCGTGATCCAGACCCGTTTTCTTACCCTAAAGCGCATTATGGCTGTCCGTGCAGATACGTATCGAGTACGGCATCCCAGTGCCCTTGGGACGTTAGGAGCGTATCGCAAATTTCACGCACAGCCCCGTGTCCGCCAAGGCGTTCAGTGATCCAGTCGGCATGGGGGTGCATGTAGTCCGGAGCATTGGGGACCGTAATACCGACACCGGAGCGCTTGATCGGAGCAAGATCAGGTAGGTCATCTCCACAGTAGGCGACCTGTTCTAAGGTGATATCAAGCCGCTGACAAAGCGCTCTCAGGGTAGTGAGTTTGTCTTCACAGCCCTGGTATACGTGAGTGATTCCTAAGGCGGCAGCGCGCTGGCTCACCATAGGTGAATCACGGCCGGTAATCAGCGCCACATGGATGCCGACACGCTTGAGTAACTTCAGGCCATGACCGTCCTGGGTGTGAAACGCTTTGATTTCGATACCGTCAGCCTGAAAATAGAGGCGGCCGTCAGTAAGTACACCGTCTACATCAATCGCAAGCAGTTTTACGCGGCGAAGCCGGTCGAGTAGTGCATCAGGTAGGGCCATAAAGCCTCCATCATCCATTGCCAAAAAAGCAGTATAAAGTCGTTAAATAACGCCGCTGGCAAGCAGGTCATGCATATGCAGCGCGCCGATGGGGCGCTGCTGTTCATCAACAACAGCCAGTGCAGTGATACGGTTATCTTCCATAATGCGCACCGCTTCGGCAGCTAGTATGTCTGGACCAATGCGCTTGCCGGGGCGCGTCATTACGTCATCTACCTGAACATCGCGCAGGTCGTGGTGTTGGTCTAGCGTGCGACGCAAGTCGCCGTCGGTATAGACCCCGGCAAGACGGCCTTCGCTATCCACCACGCAGGTAAAGCCCAGCCCTTGGCGTGTTATCTCAAGTAGTGCATCGCGCAGCGGGCTGCCCAGCGCTACTTGAGGGAGCCGTGAGCCATCGTGCATTAAGTCGCTAACACGCAGTAGTAAGCGCTTACCGAGGCTGCCGCCAGGGTGAGAGAGGGCAAAGTCTTCAGCGGTAAAGCCCCGTGCTTCCAATAGAGCAACAGCAAGGGCGTCGCCTAGGGCAAGGGCGGCGGTGGTGGAGCTGGTGGGTGCTAGGTCAAGCGGGCAGGCTTCTCGTTCTACACCGCTATCCAGGTGGGCGTCTGAGTGCTGTGCAAGAGTGGAGCCTGGGCGGCCAGTCATACTGACCAGCGGTGTGCCAAGGCGCTTGAGTAGCGGAAGTAGGGCCGTTACTTCAGCGGTTTCACCGGAGTTAGAGAGTGCCAAAACCACATCGGCGCGGGTAATCATGCCCAAGTCGCCATGGCTGGCTTCACCTGGGTGAACAAAAAAGGCTGGAGTGCCTGTGCTGGCTAGGGTGGCTGCGATTTTGCCGGCGATATGACCTGACTTTCCCATGCCGGTGACTACCACGCGTCCCTGACAGGCAAGCATAAGCTGACAGGCGTGGTCAAAGTTTTCATCTAGCTTGGCTTGCAAGCCGCCAATAGCCGCTTGCTCGATTTGCAAGGTGCACAGCGCACTTTCACGCAGTTGGCTGGGTGTAGAGAGTGGCTGGCGCATGGCATGTCTCGTTTTCATGATGTGAGTAGGTGACTAGTAAGAATAACATCTTGCAGCGGTGTTTAGCTAAAGCATGCAGCAAGTACCTGCGGTATTAGTGAGTTCTATTGACGAGTGGTTTGTACGGCAATGATTTGTGCGACTGTTACTAAGAGTAGCGTTAGGATACGATGTTCGATAATATTTCGAAAACACTGTTTTCTAAACTGCCCCGCGCCCAGTCGGTTTATACTGACGCGTTCTGGCATCAACGATGAAGGTCAATCAGCATATGACGGATGTTCCCTTCATACAGGTTGAAGATGTTTACTTTTCCCGTGGAGATAACGATATCTTCCGTGGCGTTAATATGACCATTCCGCGCGGTAAAGTGACTGCGATCATGGGGCCAAGCGGCACGGGTAAAACAACGCTATTGAAGCTCATCGGTGGCCAGCTAACGCCCGACCGAGGGCGTATTCTCATTGATGGGCAGGATGTGCATCGTCTTTCTCGTAAGGCTTTGTTCTCACTGCGTAAGCGCATGGGCATGCTGTTTCAGAGTGGCGCGCTGTTTTCGGACTTAGATGTTTTCGAGAATGTGGCCTTCCCGCTGCGGGTGCATACTGACTTGCCCGACACCATGATTCGCGACTTAGTGTTGCTAAAGTTGCAGGCAGTAGGGTTGCGGGGGGCAAGGCATTTAACTCCCGCTGAGCTATCAGGGGGTATGGCGCGGCGGGTGGCATTAGCGCGGGCAGTCGCACTTGACCCTGAGTTAATCCTTTATGATGAGCCATTTGTAGGCCAGGACCCTATCTCTATGGGTGTGCTGGTGCAATTGATTAAGCGGCTCAATCAGGCGCTGTCGCTGACCTCGGTAGTGGTCTCCCATGATATCAAGGAAACGTTGAGTATTGCCGACTACCTCTACCTGATTGCGGATGGGCAGGTGGCGGCGCACGGCACTCCGAGCTCGCTAGAGGTGAATCAAGACCCTCGTGTGAGCCAATTTATGCACGGCGAGCCAGATGGTCCGGTGCCGTTTCACTATCCCGCAGAGACGCTCTACCGGGATATTCTCGGTCACGATTTAGCACTTAAGGCAGGGTAGATGCAGTCTAAATTTTCTCACTACACGGCGCGGGTTACCCGTCTGGGTCGGAAAGGGTGTGATGTGGTCGAGGCCCTGGGGCGCGCCACGGTGTTTCTCGCCCAATCGGCAGTGGGCGTGCCTTCTCGAGAAGGGTGGTCGCTTTGGTTGCGTCAAATGCACTTTGTTGGTGTGCTGTCGTTGGCCATTGTGCTGGTGTCAGGGCTGTTTATTGGCATGGTGCTGGCGCTTCAGGGATATACCATTTTGGTGGATTTCGGCGCTGAACAGGCGCTGGGCCAAATGGTGGCGCTTTCGCTACTACGTGAGCTGGCCCCTGTAGTGGCAGCACTGCTGTTTGCCGGGCGGGCAGGGTCTGCATTAACGGCTGAAATTGGCCTGATGAAGGCCACCGAGCAGCTCACCAGTATGGAAATGATTGGGGTAGACCCACTGCGACGCGTGGTAGCCCCAAGGCTGTGGGCAGGCTTTGTGGCGCTGCCTATTCTTACTGTGGGCTTTAGCGTGGTAGGCATCTGGGGTGGCTACTTAGTAGGCGTGGAGTGGCTGGGCGTATTTGAAGGCTCTTATTGGAGCAATATGCAGGCCAGCGTGTCGTTCATCGATGATATCGGCAATGGCATGATCAAGAGCGTGGTGTTCGCGCTGGTGGTGACCTGGATTGCTGTGTTTCAGGGTTATGACCTAGTACCAACCTCTGAGGGGATTTCTCGAGCTACCACCCGTACGGTGGTCTACTCCTCGTTAGCGGTGCTAGGGCTGGATTTCGTTTTAACCGCCGTTATGTTCGGCGGCCTTTAAGGGTGGAGTAATGTCATGAAGCGCAGCAAAACCATGGAGTTTGGCGTTGGCCTGTTTATGTTGGCTGGCATCATAGGGCTGGTATTTCTCGGCCTGCGAGTCAGCGGCTTAACGCTCTCAGCGCCCTCTGATACGTTCCGTCTTGAGGCAAACTTTGCCAACATCGGCGGTTTGAAACCGCGTGCACGCGTCACCATGGCGGGCGTGACCGTTGGACGTGTCGAGGCCATCGAGCTGGACCGAGAGTGGTACGACGCACGCGTGGTACTGAGCCTGAACAGTGACCTGGAAGGCCAGCTTTCCCAGGATACCACGGCGGCCATTCTGACGGCGGGGCTGCTGGGCGAGCAGTACATTGGTCTGAGTGTGGGCGGCGCCCCGGAGGTGCTGCAAGACGGTGACACGATTCGCGACACGCAATCGGCCCTGGTGCTGGAAGAACTTATTCAGCAGTTTGTGTCCAATATGGTCAGCAACTAAGCATCCATGGTGATGGTGCGTGATTACAAAGGTGTAACGATGCAAAAGATGACAGCAACTTTTTCCCGCTGGTTTGCCCTGGCCCTGCTGCTGATGGCTTTGCCTGCCTTGGCCAAGGCGCAGTCTCAGTCGCCCGAACAGATGATTCGCGACAACATCGAAGGGTTCATGGCGCAAATCGAAGGGCGTGAAGACTACTATGCCAACAATCTCGATGAGCTGAAGGCGCTGGTCAACGATAGCCTGGATGACATTGCCGATTTCCGTTATATCGGTGCCAGCGTCATGGGCAGCTATTTCCGTAATGCTACGCCAGAGCAGCGCAGCCGTTTTGCGGATGTCTTCCGCCAGACGCTGATCGATACCTACACGCGTGGTCTGGTGACCTTCGACTACGACGAGCTGCGTGTGTTGGGCCAACAGCGTGCCCAGCGTCACGAAGATCAAGCCAGCGTCGATATGGAAGTCGTGGCGAGCAATGGTCAAGTCTACCCGGTGAGCTATAGCCTGCGTCTTTCTGACGGCCAATGGCGTGTCGTGAACGTAATTGTCAACGGCATTAACCTGGGCTTGACCTTCCGTAATCAGTTCGACCAAGCCATGCGTGACAATAACCGCGATTATGATGCGGTCATCCGTGGTTGGGCGCCAGAAATAGGTGTGGACGAGCTAGAGCAGGGAGGCGACGCGTGACATCGCTGTTGTCTCGTTCAGAGGTGTCCCTAACGATTCAGGGTGATGCGCTCATGGTTGCTGGCGACCTGACAATGAATGTAGCGACTGAGGTGGCCGCTGCAGGTGTGAAATGGTTACGCAGTGCCAAGTGTTTAGAGGTCTGCTTTGACTTTGAGCAAGTCAGTAAGGCCAGCAGCGTTGCTATTAGTGTCTTATTTGAATGGCTGCGTGCTTGCCAAGCGCTGCAGATCACGGTTCGTTCGATTGTCTTGTCGGCCCCGCTCAAGCGGCTGGCCTCTTTGGCGGAGTTGGATGCGCTTACTTCCTCATCCGTTTCAGCTTGAACTGAGCGATCTTTAGAGCAGCCCACGGGCTGCTCTATTTATTGGTGGCTTGCACGGCATCGCCAAGCGTGTCGCTTTTCTTTATCATGTTCGCCTATTGCTTACTATTTCAACGACCCCAAAGGAGTTTCCTGTCTCATGCAACCCAACGAGGTAAAAGCACTGCTTGAATCCCGCATCGATGGGTGTGAGTTTCACATCCAGGGTGAAGGCTGCAATTTTCAGGTGATTGCAGTTGGTGAAGCCTTTGAAGGTCTTTCTCCAGTGAAGCGTCAACAGCTTGTATACGCAGCGCTTAGCGAGGAAATCGCTTCGGGTGCACTGCACGCTATCAGCATTAAAACGTTTACTCCGACGCAGTGGCAAACTGCGGCGGAAAACGCTCAGTAACGGCCGCTCCATGGATAAACTCATTATTACGGGCAATGGCTCGGTGGATGGCGAAGTATGGGCAAGCGGTGCGAAAAATGCCGCGCTGCCTATTCTATGCGCGAGCCTATTGGCAGATGGCCCAGTGGTTATCGGTAACCTGCCGCATTTGCAGGATATTACCACCACGCTTGAGCTGTTGGGACGAATGGGCGTTGAGCCTGTGATGGGCGAAAAACTGAGCATTCAACTGGATGGCTCTCAGGTCACTCAATGCCATGCGCCTTACGAGCTGGTGAAAAAGATGCGCGCCTCTATTCTGGTGCTGGGGCCGCTGCTGGCGCACTTTGGTAAGGCGGATGTCTCACTGCCTGGTGGTTGCGCCATTGGCTCACGCCCGGTGGATTTGCACCTGCGTGGTCTGGAAGCCATGGGGGCGGAGATCCACGTTGAAGCGGGCTATATTCGTGCCCGTGTCGACGGTCGTTTAAAAGGTGCAACGATCTTTTTTGATACCGTGACGGTGACAGGCACAGAAAATCTGCTCATGGCGGCTACGCTCGCCGACGGCAGAACGGTTCTTGAAAACGCCGCCCGTGAGCCTGAGGTGGTGGATCTGGCCGAGTGCTTGATCAAAATGGGCGCGAAGATTCATGGTCACGGCACGGACACCATCATCATTGATGGCGTTGCCTCGCTGCACGGCTGCGAGCACGATGTCATGCCCGACCGTATCGAGACGGGCACCTTCCTGGTCGCGGCGGCAATGACCGGCGGGCGGGTGAAAGTGAAGCGTACCCGGGCCGATATTCTTGAAGCGGTACTCGCTAAGTTGGAAGAGGCGGGCGCGGAGGTCGACAGCGGTGAAGATTGGATTTCGCTGGATATGCATGGCAAGCGCCCGAAGGCGGTTAATATCCGCACGGCGCCTTATCCCGCATTTCCCACCGATATGCAGGCTCAGTTCGTCGCTATGAATGCCGTTGCAGACGGGCATTCACGGGTAGTAGAGACAATCTTCGAAAACCGCTTTATGCACGTTCAAGAGCTTAACCGGATGGGTGCGAACATTATACTGGAAGGTAACGCCGCGTTAATTAAGGGCGTTGATAAGCTTTCTGGAGCCCCGGTGATGGCAACGGACCTTCGTGCTTCGGCATCTCTGGTCATTGCGGCCATGATGGCTGAAGGAGAGACCCTGGTCGATCGCATCTACCATATTGATCGTGGCTACGAGTGTATCGAGGAAAAATTACAGCTGCTGGGGGCGAAAATTCGCCGTATTCCCGGCTAAGCCACGCGGACAACACTGGCCTTAGACCATGAGTAAGCAACTGATTTTAGCCCTTTCTAAAGGGCGCATTTTGGATGAAACGCTGCCCCTGCTGGCAGATGCGGGCATTACGCCCGCCGAAGATTTAAGTAAAAGCCGCAAGCTGCTGTTCGATACCAACTTGCCGGACGTCAAACTGGTAATTATCCGCGCCACTGATGTGCCCACCTACGTGCAGCTAGGCGCGGCGGATGTGGGTATCGCCGGTAAAGATGTGCTGCTTGAGCATGGTGCGGAAGGCCTTTATGAGCCGCTAGACCTGGAGATTGCTCGCTGCAAGCTGATGACGGCGGGCGTGACAGGGCAGCCCCCTGCCAAAGCACGCCGCCGCGTGGCGACCAAGTTCGTGAACGTAGCGCGTCGCTACTACGCCGAGCAGGGGGTCCAGGCAGAGGTCATCAAGCTCTACGGGGCGATGGAGCTGGCACCGCTCATGAACTTGGCCGATGAGATCGTCGATATCGTCGACACTGGCAATACGCTTCGCGCTAACGGCATGGAACCCCGCGAGCTCATTGCCCATGTCAGCACGCGTTTGGTGGTCAACAAAGCGGCGATGACCATGAAGCACGACCGTATTAAGCCGCTGCTAGCGCGCCTGGAAAGTGCTGTAAAAAAGCGTCAGACGCAGCCTATCGAATGACACGAGGTTCATCATGAGCGATACAACCACAGCCACTATTGCCCGCCTCTCGACCAGTGAAGCGGCTTTCCATCAGCGCCTCAATGCGCTGTTGGATTGGGAGGGCGTGTCTGATAAAGCGGTCCAGGCTCGTGTTGAGGAAATCTTGGCAGACGTTAAGCAACGCGGTGATCAGGCGGTCATTGAGGCAACCAACCGCTTTGACCGTCTATCGGTCGAATCGATGGCGCAATTGCGCCTAATGCCAGAGCAATTAAAGAAGGCGTATGATGGTTTGCCTGCCGAGCAGCGTGATGCCCTGGCAATGGCTGCCGAGCGTATTAAGCGCTACCACGAGCGGCAAAAGCCGACCTCTTGGCAGTATGAAGAAGCCGATGGCACGGTGTTAGGCCAAAAAGTGACACCGCTTGATCGTGCAGGCATCTATGTTCCAGGCGGTAAGGCGGCTTATCCGTCGTCCGTACTGATGAATGCCATTCCTGCCCACGTGGCAGGTGTGCGTGAAATCGTCATGGTGGTACCTACCCCTGATGGTGTGTTGAATGATCTGGTATTGGCGGCGGCGCACCTAGCGGGCGTGGACTACGTCTTCACTATTGGTGGCGCCCAGGCCGTTGCCGCGCTTGCCTACGGTACGCAAAGCGTTCCTCGGGTCGATAAAATTGTGGGACCCGGCAACATCTACGTGGCCACTGCCAAGCGGGCCGTGTTCGGCCAGGTCGGCATCGATATGATTGCCGGGCCCTCCGAGATCATGGTGGTGTCGGATGGGCAAACCGATCCGGATTGGATCGCCATGGACCTCTTCTCTCAGGCGGAGCATGACGAAGATGCCCAGGCGATTTTGGTGAGCTGGGATGCCGCGCATTTGGACGCCGTGGCGGCTTCCATTGAGCGGTTGCTGCCAACGCTAGAGCGCGAAAAGATTGCCCGCGCATCCCTGAATCGTCGCGGCGCACTGATTCTGTGTACAGATCAGGCCGAAGCGGTTGAGATGATTAACCGTATTGCTCCTGAGCATCTTGAATTGTCGGTTGCTGAGCCTGAGGCATGGCTAGACGATATCCGCCATGCGGGCGCTATCTTTATGGGGCGCCACACGTCGGAAGCGCTGGGGGATTACTGCGCGGGGCCGAACCATGTGCTGCCGACATCCGGCACGGCGCGATTCTCATCACCGCTCGGGGTGTACGACTTCCAGAAACGCTCTTCCATTATCCACTGTTCCCCTGAAGGGGCGTCTGAGCTGGGTAAAGTCGCTTCGGTGTTGGCCCGTGGGGAGTACCTCACTGCCCATGCTCGCTCTGCCGAGTACCGGGTTCGCGATTAACGGGCAGTGTGTTTAGTGTAGCAGGGCGGCTTTAAGAGCCGCTCTGCCTGTCGGCTGATGTTGCGTTGGTCGGCACAGGGCGCTCGCCTACCTCCAGCGTCATCTCCATGCGCTCGCCGCCGCGGACAATCGTCAGAGGCAGTGACGTGCCGGGAGGAATAGATGCAATGTCACTCATAGTAGCGCGTGCATCTAAAATGACCTGGCCATCAATAGAGAGCAGTACATCCCCCGGTTGTAAGCCTGCCTGTGCGGCAGGTCCGCCGCTTACCACGCCTGCCACGATCACGCCTTGTGGGGTGCGTAGCCCAAACGAGGCTGCGAGCTCTCGCGAAAGCGCCTGAGCCTCAATGCCCAGCCAGCCGCGAATTACGCGACCGCGAGTCACCAGCTCATTGAGTATGCTGTGGGCAAGGTTGGCGGGAATTGCGAAGCCGATACCTTGAGAGCCGCCTGAACGTGAGAAAATTGCCGTATTAATTCCCACTAGAGCGCCATCAGGATTAACGAGTGCGCCGCCTGAGTTGCCGGGGTTAATGGCCGCATCGGTCTGAATAAAATCCTCATATGCATTAAGCCCTAAATGGCTGCGCCCTGTGGCGCTAATAATGCCCATGGTGACGGTTTGGCCAACGCCGAAGGGGTTGCCAATTGCCAGTGCCACATCGCCGACGGCAACCTGTTCTGAGTCGGCAAGCTCAATCACCGGTAGACTTTCAAGATCAATGCGCAGCACTGCTAAGTCGCTTTCTGGGTCTGTACCAATCACTTCGGCCAGCGTTTCACGCCCATCGCGCAGGGCAACCTGGATTTGATCCGCGCCATTAATCACATGATGGTTAGTCAGTACATAGCCATCCTTGCTGACAATGACGCCAGATCCCAAGCTGGAGAGCATCCGTTGGTGGGTTGTGGCATCGTCACCGCTGAAGAACTGCCGGAAAAAGGGGTCTGACATCAGTGGATGCTGGTCGCGCTCTACAATCCGGGATGAATAGATGTTCACCACCGCAGGCGCCGCTTGGTTAACTGCATCGGAGTAGCTAGCCGGGCCCTGGTTGCGGGCAAGAGGTTCTGCTTGGCGAATGTCGGGCGCAGGTCGGTTAGTGCTCTGCTCGTTGCTGGTAGTGGGTACCAGTGCCGGGGGTGTTTCCACCGCTGCGGGCGGAGTCTGTCGAAACGGGTTTGGCAACTGCTCTGGGAACGCGAGCAGTAGCACGGCAGCTAGCAAGAGCCCCGTGGTAATGGGCCATAAATAGGGCAGCACAGAACGGTGCATGCGAGGATTCCTCAGCGGGTGGCAGTCTAAATAGTCGCGAGGTTCGCGATAATGCGGAGCGAGTTTTACAATGGCGTTATGGTAACACTGAATGCCGCTGTGCCTCACGGTGGCTGTTTAAACTGTTAAGGAGTGAGTGTGAATCATCGCGATCAACTTGTCGCCGCTTGTGACCATCAGCTGCGAGCCGAGCAATTTAAGGACTTTACGGTTAATGGGTTGCAAGTTGAAGGGCGTGATACCGTCAAGCGAGTGATGTCAGGAGTGACGGCGTGCCAGGCGCTGTTGGATGAGGCGGTAGCATGGCAGGCTGACATGGTGTTGGTGCATCACGGTTATTTTTGGAAAAACGAGCCAGTGCCTATTACAGGAATGAAACAGCGCCGCATTAAAACGTTGCTCGCCAATGATATAAGCCTTCTTGCCTATCATTTGCCATTAGATGCCCATGCGGAGATAGGCAACAATGCTCAGTTAGCTAAGCGGCTCGGTTGGAAAGTAGAAGGCTGTTTGGATGGGGAGCTGGGGGAAGGGTTGCTCTGGTCGGGGCGTTTGGTTGCGCCCCAAAGTATTGGTGAGCTTGCTGAGCAAATAAGCACCACGCTTCAGCGGTCTCCTCTTGTTGTGGAAGCGCCGTTTGCTGAGCAGTCTATAGAGCGAATCGCATGGTGTACGGGCGGAGCGCAGGATATGATCACCACTGCCTACGAAGCAGGGGCGCAGGTGTTTGTGTCTGGAGAAATATCTGAGCGTACCACGCATTTGGCGCGTGAAATGGGGATTCACTATATTGCGGCGGGCCACCACGCCACTGAGCGTTATGGGGTCCAAGCGCTTGGTGAGTGGCTAGGCAGTGAGTTCGGTGTGGAGCATCGTTTTGTGGATATTGATAATCCTGCCTAACTCAAGGGCGCAGGGCACCTGTCGCTCACTGATCGGGTGCCCTGCTGGCGATACGCGGCAGTAATGGCGGCGTTTGCCTTAGTAGCGGGGAGGTTGTGCTGCTGTACCTTCAGTAGGTTGGTGACTCTCTTTTAAGCCAAAATCTTCTGACAGCGTACCGTTTTTGCCCGCTGCGTAGTCTCTAGGCATTGCCACGTTGCTGTCGTTTTCGGTGTCGCTTGTGGTGGTGCTGGATGACGGCTTAACGCTGGATAGTTTCCACTGAGTTGCTTCGTTCTCTACCTGTTGCTCAAGCTGATCAGCTTCGTGGCGAATGTTTTCTAAGCGCTGCTGAATGCTCGTTAAGTGGCTGCTCATGCCCTTCTTTAGTTCAGCGATTTGGTGTTCACGTTCAAGCAGTGTCTGCTTGAGTGAAGCGGCATCCCGCGCACCTTTGCTGAAAAGTCGATAGCACACTAAGCCGATGATAAAGCCGACGATTAATCCAATGATTGCAAAAGTGAATGGCGAGCTTGCTTCCACAGTCTTCTCCCTAAGTAATGCGCGCCACTGAACACAGGGCGTGGCTTTTAAAAACAGCCCCATTATAGGCGCGTCTAAGTCGGTTGGGTCAATCCGCTCATGCGCTTAGCGTTTAAGCGGCGTATAATTAGCCCCATTTTATTGAGCAAGCTTTATCTGGCGGGCGGTGGCACGTCGAGGATACAGCTTGGACAATGCGTTGCGGGAGCACATTAATGGCATCAGTATCTGCACGTCAGGCGTCTGATCAAACGCGTCGGCCAACGCCGCTTGAGCGTTATCAAGAAGACCTCAAGCGTAGCGATTTCCAATATGACTCTGCCCAAGAACAAGCAGTGAAGCATCTGCAGCGCCTCTATGATGAGTTGGTGTCAGCGCCGACCACGGTGCCCAAAGCGATAGTCGCCAGTAAAGGCATCAAGGCCAAAATGGCAGGCTTGCTGGGTAAGAAAAATGAACCGGCCAAACCCCCAGTGCCGCAGGTGAAAGGGCTCTATTTTTGGGGTGGCGTGGGGCGTGGAAAAACTTACTTAGTCGATACCTTTTATGAAGCACTGCCGTTTCCCGAGAAGATGCGCACGCATTTCCACCGCTTTATGCAGCGGGTGCACAACGAGCTGACACGCTATAAGGGCGAGAAAAATCCTCTTACGCTCATCGCCGGTAAATTTGCGGCAGAGGCGAGGGTAATCTGCTTTGATGAGTTTTTTGTTAAAGACATTACCGACGCGATGATTCTGGCCAATTTGCTGGAAGCACTGTTTGAGCGTGGTGTTGTGCTGGTGGCGACGTCGAATATTGTACCCAATGACCTCTATAAAGACGGCTTGCAGCGTGCACGATTTGTGCCTGCTATTGAGTTGCTGAACCGTCACTGTGAGGTGGTCAACGTTGATTCAGGGGTCGACTACCGCTTGCGTGCTCTTGAGCGTGCAGAAATTTTCCATGCGCCTTTAGATGATGCTGCCGAGCAGGAATTGGCACGCAGCTTCAGAGAAATTGCCGGACAGCCGGGTGAGGAGGGGGCGCCGCTGGAGGTGAATCACCGAGTGCTGAAAACTCGCCGCTTGCATGATGATGTGGTGTGGTTTGAGTTTGCCGAGCTGTGCGATGGCCCTCGTAGCCAAAATGACTATATCGAGCTTGCTCGGGAGTTTCACACAGTGTTGGTAGCCAACGTCCCGCGAATGGATGGTAAAACGGATGATCAGGCGCGGCGCTTTATCAACATGGTGGATGAGTTTTATGACCGTGGCGTAAAGCTGTTGATGTCCGCTGAAGTGCCGGTGGAGTCGCTGTATAACGACGGTAAGCTCACATTTGAGTTTCAGCGTACTCTGTCGCGGCTCCAGGAGATGCAGTCTCGCGAGTACTTGGCGCTGGCTCATAAACCCTAGTGCCTGCGCATGCATCAAAAAAATAGCTGCGGCACTTAACTTGGGCACATGCTTACTGTAGAATGCCGCCTCGCTACACGTTGCTGGCTAAAATCAGCAACCAAAAAAAATAGGGATGGTGCTTCACCGCTTGGCGGTGTGAGTCACCCAACACACTTAATCTGGTGATTTCATCCATGAAGACGTTCAGTGCTAAGCCGCAGTCCGTCCAGCGCGACTGGTACATTGTCGACGCTACGGACAAAACGCTCGGTCGTCTGGCAACCGAGATTGCTCGCCGCCTGCGTGGTAAGCATAAGCCCGAATTTACCCCTCACGTTGATACCGGCGACTACATCGTCGTGATCAATGCAGAGAAAGTCCAAGTAACCGGTAACAAGGCGAAGGCTAAAACCTACTACCGCCACACAGGTTACCCGGGCGGTCTGCGCTCCATGACATTCGACAAAATGCTCGACCACGCTCCCGAGCGTATCATCGAGTCTGCCGTTAAAGGCATGCTGCCGAAAGGTCCGTTGGGTCGCGCCATGTACTCCAAGTTAAAAGTGTACGCCGGTGCCGAGCATCCGCATGCTGCCCAGCAGCCGCTTGAACTGAACATCTGAGGAAATCTTCGCCATGACACAGCAGTATTACGGTACCGGGCGCCGCAAGACTTCCACCGCTCGTGTGTTCCTGAAGCCGGGTTCCGGCAAAATTACCGTCAACAACCGTGAGCTTGACCAGTACTTCGGTCGTGTTACCGGTCGCATGGTTGTTCGTCAGCCGTTAGAGTTGACTGAAACCCTAAACCAGTTCGACGTCTACGTTACCGTTGAAGGCGGCGGCGGCTCTTCACAGGCTGGCGCTATTCGTCACGGCATCACGCGTGCCCTGATGAATTACAACGAAGACCTGCGTCCTACGCTGCGTGCCGCTGGTTACGTTACCCGCGATGCTCGTCAGGTTGAGCGTAAGAAAGTCGGTCTGCGTAAAGCACGTCGTCGTCCGCAGTTCTCCAAGCGTTAATTTTACGCTATGTGGCAAAAACGCCCAGGTCAAAGACCTGGGCGTTTTTTATTGGAATATCAAAAAATTATAACGCTCGTACCACCATGGTCCGGGGCGGTTGTTCTTGTGCAGAGCGCTTTGTTTTTTTAACATAGACTGTATTTGATATTCGTCGTCGCAAGACGCCTTTGCGACGGAACGGGTAAGCTGATGGGAGAAACCAGAAATGGCAGATAACGGCGTAAACAAAGGCCGGCGCCGTTTCCTCGTAGGCGCCACCTCCGTTGTGGGGGCGGTGGGCGCTGTCGGGGTTGCGGTCCCCTTTGTGGCATCTTGGCAGCCTAGTGCCAAGGCAAGAGCGGCAGGCGCGCCGGTTCAAGCGGATATTTCCAAGCTTGAGCCAGGTCAGCGTATGACCGTCGAGTGGCGTGGTCGCCCGATTTGGATCATTAATCGTACGCCTGAGATGATCGAACGGACCGAAGCGCTAGGGGCTGACAGCTTGGCGGATCCAGAGTCCGAAGTGCCACAGCAGCCTGCCTATATCCAGGGTGGTCTGCGCTCGATCAAGCCTGAGATTGGTGTCTTGATCGGCATCTGTACCCATTTGGGCTGTTCTCCCTTGTATCGGCCCGAGCCGGATGCGGAAGGGGTGGGTGTCGATAACTGGCCGGGTGGTTTCTTCTGCCCATGCCACGGCTCTCGTTTTGACTTGGCCGGTCGCGTCTTTAGCAACGTCCCTGCGCCGACGAACCTTGAAGTGCCGCCCTACCGCTTTGAAAGCGATGACATCATCGTGGTCGGCGAAGATGAGGAGAGTGCCTAATGGCTAATCCAAATAAGGCGAAGGCCGAGAGTGGCATCATGCGCTGGGTGGACGACCGATTCCCCGCCACGCAAATGATGCAAGACCATCTGACGAAGTACTACGCGCCGAAGAACTTCAACTTCTTCTATATATTTGGCGTGTTGGCGCTGCTGGTGCTGGTCAACCAAATCCTGACCGGCGTTTGGTTGACCATGAGTTTCAATCCCTCTGCCGAAGGTGCGTTTGCCTCCGTCGAGTACATCATGCGTGATGTCGAGTGGGGCTGGTTGATTCGCTACATGCATACGACGGGGGCATCCGCCTTCTTCGTGGTCATCTATCTGCATATGTTCCGCGGGTTGCTTTATGGTTCCTACAAAGCGCCACGTGAGCTGGTGTGGATTTTTGGTATGGCCATCTATCTTCTGCTGATGGCCGAAGCCTTCATGGGCTATCTGCTTCCATGGGGTCAGATGTCTTACTGGGGGGCGCAGGTCATTATCTCGCTGTTCTCGGCCATCCCGGGTATTGGCCCTGATCTAGCGCAGTGGGTGCGCGGTGATTTCCTAATTTCAGGCATCACGTTGAACCGTTTCTTTGCGCTTCACGTCGTTGCGTTGCCCATCGTGATTTTGGCATTAGTCGTGCTTCACATCATTGCTCTGCATGAAGTGGGTTCTAACAACCCTGATGGTATCGAAATCAAGCAGAAGAAAGACGAGACCGGCAAGCCGCTCGACGGCATCGCTTTCCACCCGTACTACACCGTGAAGGACTTGGTGGGTATTGCGGTGTTCTTGTTTGTCTTCAGTGTCGTGGTGTTCTACTTCCCGGAAGGGGGGGGCTACTTCATCGAGCGGCCGAACTTTGAACCGGCTAACCCGCTGAAAACGCCTGACCACATTGCACCGGTTTGGTACTTCACGCCGTTCTACGCCATTCTGCGTGCGATTACCTTCTCGCTGTTTGGTCTTGACGCTAAGTTCCTGGGTGTTGTCTGCATGGGCGCGGCGATTGCTGTGCTGTTCGTGCTACCGTGGCTTGACCGTAGCCCTGTGCGCTCTATGCGTTACAAAGGCTGGATGTCCAAAGTTATGCTGCTGCTGTTCTGCATCAGCTTTGTAATTCTTGGTATTCTAGGTGTGCTGCCGTCCACAACAGGTCGCACCATCTTGGCGCAAGTGTGTACAGCCATTTACTTCGCCTTCTTCCTGCTGATGCCGCTCTACACCAAGCTGGAGAAGACTAAACCCGTTCCGGAAAGGGTGACTGGCTAATGAAAAAGCAACTATTAGCACTGCTCTTCGCAATCGTGCCGGTAACCGCGATGGCGGCTGGTGGCGCAAGTGTGCCTCACAGCATGGAGCCTGACCTACAGGATCAGGCGTCTCTGCAAAATGGCATGAAGCTCTATGTTAATTACTGCATGGGCTGTCACTCGCTTGAGCACCAGCGCTTTGCGCGCGCGGCTGATGATCTGGGTATCCCCCAGGATCTGGTAGAAGAGAACTTAATCTTCTCCTCAGACTTAGCGTTCAACGACCAGATGCACATTGCGATGGATCGTGGCGATGCAGAGTCTTGGTTTGGCGCTCCGCCGCCCGACCTGACGCTGGAAGCGCGCCTACGTGGCACTGACTGGATCTACTCCTACCTGTTGGGCTTTTACAAAGACCCGAGTCGTCCCACTGGTGTGAATAACACCGTGTTCGATTTGGTGGCGATGCCTAACGTGCTGGAGCCTCTCCAAGGCGTTCAGGAGTTGGTGTGTGCCGAAACCGATCAGCCGGTGGCGGGGCAGTCTCCCGACCCGCTATCAGGTAAGTATCAGTCTTGTGATGTGCTGCAAGTGACTCAGCCAGGGGCGATGGAGCCAGCCGAGTTCGAGGAAGCGGTATATGACCTGACCAACTTCCTGGCCTACGTGGGTGAGCCTTCCAAGCTGCAGGCGCAAGCCCTGGCACCTAAAGTACTTATCTTTATCTTTATTTTTGGTGTGATTGCTTACCTACTCAAGCGTGAGTACTGGCGAGACGTCCACTAATCAGTAAAGTAGGATAGGCGGTTCAGGCGCACGGCGAAAGCCGTGCGCCTTTTGTTGTGCGCCAGGCACGGCGCGTAGCGCCTTGATAGGCGCTGTTCCTGGGGGTGGTGCCTCAGGATGACTTGGGGGTGAAAGTCCCCTGCACGCCCGGTAAGGGGAAGTGCTAGCCGACGGCAAGGGTG